>Ga0116176_10003811_pt1 | contig 11112 bp, 7 predicted proteins | sample AD_STIC08_MetaG_FD_89803 | JGI IMG/M metagenome (GOLD analysis project Ga0116176, IMG submission 89803) | Active sludge microbial communities of municipal wastewater-treating anaerobic digesters from USA - AD_STIC08_MetaG | ecosystem: Engineered > Bioreactor > Anaerobic > Digestate | place: USA... | reverse complement strand
GTATTCAGAAAATCAGCGCGGTTAATGGTGAGGCGGTTCGGATTTTCCTGCGGGATAACCGCGTTGTAATCCGGATAGCGACCTTCAATTAAACGACAAATGAGTTTCACATTGTTGTAGCTGAAGAAAGCAAACGAGCTGTTATAGCTTAAAGTAACCTGAGTTTGCTCACTCGGTAAATTAGATTTCAGCAGGTTTAAAGCTTTTTTAGGCATAATTAAGGATGAGCCTTTATCCGCTTTAATATCTGTGCGACGATATTTTACAAGTTTGTGTGCATCAGTAGCCACAAAATTTACACCATCTTTATTTAATTGGAACAATACACCTGTCATAGGTGGACGTAACTCATCATTACTGGTGGCAAAAGCTGTTTTATTGATAACCTTTTGCAATACACCTGAAGGCAAATTAATTTCTGATAATTTATCATCGCTGGATACGCGTGGGAAATCATCGCCATTTTCGCCATTTAATTTATACTTACCGCGATCGGTAGTAATTTCTACCTGACTGCCATCATCAGATACGCTGAAAGTTAGCGGCTGCTCAGGAAGTGTTTTCAGATAATCAACTAAAATACGTGCAGAAATGGCAACCTTGCCTTCTGATTTCGATTCTATTTCCATCCAGGTGGTAATAGATGTCTCGAGGTCGGTTCCTGAAATTGTGAGTTTATTTTTTTCGACAACAAACAGAAAATTCTCCAGAATAGGCAACACGGTATTCGGGCTCACAACGCCATTCACTGTTTGCAGGTTGCGCAATAACGCGGTCGTGCTTACGATAAACTTCATGTAGTGTTTTTTTTGAACCCGACAAAGGTAACCAATACACCCTAATGTTTTTCAACAGATGTGGATACTGTTAGGGGGTTTTTTCAAAGATTTAGGTCACCCAACCGCCGCCAACAACACCTTATCTTTGCCTGTATGAAGCTTACCCATGCCCTCATGATTGGAGCCAGCGTACTGGGACTGATACGTACAACCGCTTACACACAGTCATCTCCCCCCTTTACCTTATCCTTAGAGGAGGTAACTTATCCTGACTGGCCGGGACTGCACTCTTTCGTGAGCGGGGAGTGGGAAGGCCGCCGTTTGGTGATGTGTGGCCGTACGGGAGGGTTACATGGCTTTTTGCCGCCCAATCCGTTCACGCCACTGGAAGCAAATAAAGAGGTGTGGATGTTTGAACCGGAAACCGGGGCTATGTGGGAGGCCTCAACTGATGGATTGCCTAGTGAGGTGCAGGCGCAGTTGCAGAGTACGAATCCCCAGGCTTTTCAGCGGGGGCAATACCTGAATATTATTGGTGGATACGGTCGCGAACCACTCGGAACCGATATGGTTACTTTTCCAACGCTGACGGCCGTCGATTTACAGGCGCTGGCGGAGGCCTTGGAGGCGGGTACCGAAATTGCAGGTGCTTTTAGAAGTATTTCTGACCCGATGCTGGAAATTACGGGCGGTGAGGTAGGTATGATTGGAGATACGATTTATGTGTTTGGCGGACATTCGTTTACCGGCGAGTATAGTAAACCGGCAGGACCTCAGTTTACGCAAGTGTATACCAATCAACTCACTTCTTTTACGTTGACGGATGATGGTGAAATGTTGAGTATTGACAACATACATATTCGCACCGACACAATTGCTTTTCATCGTCGTGATTTAAATTTTGAACCCATGATGCAGGCGGATGGATCACCTGCTTTAATTGCACTGAGTGGTGTTTTTCAATATGAATCAGACGCGGTTTGGTACGAGCCTGTTATTGTTACAGATACCGGATATGTAGTAGATGAAGCCTTTATGCAAAAAATGAATAATTATACATGTCCCGTTATATCCATGTATGACGCTCCTGACGGAACAAATTACCATACTCTTTTAGGTGGCATTAGTCAAAACTGGTACGATGAATCTGATGGCACTTTAATAGAAGATTTAAATGTGCCTTTTGTCAATGATATTACAACAATTATTCGCGCTGCGGATGGTTCTATGGAGCAATTTATTCAGCCTGTTACATTATCCGGATTGTTGGGAAGTAATGCTGAATTTTGGGTTTCAGCGGATGTACCTGTTTATGAAAACGGCGTAATTAAATTGCATGAAATTACTACTGAAACATGCATTGGGTATATGTTTGGCGGTATAGATGCACTTATTCCGAATTTCACGCCTTCAACTGCTTCTAATGTATTATTAAAAGTGTGCATAGTGCCAGATGAAGAAATCAGTATTGCCCAGCAGGAAATGGCAGGCGTTCGCGTTTTTCCAAATCCGGCACAAAATCAGATTTCATTCCGTAATCAAACCGGCAAGGTGATTAACACCTGGCAAATAACAGATGCCGTAGGAAACATCGTAATGTCAGGTACTGAATACCTGTTACCCGGCTATCAAAAAACCGTGCAAATTGCCGATTTGTCGACAGGCATTTATTTCATTCAGTTTCGTGGTGATGATGAGGTGTTTTTGGGGGTTTGTGTGAAGATGTGAATGGTGTATTTATTGATAGGCAGTATGCAATGCAAATAGCTTGTTTACCCCACCCCCGACCCCTCCCCGTCTCCTTACAGTCGGCGGAGAGGGGGGATTCGATATGATTTATCTTGAGAGTTTAAGTTGTTGCAGCTAAATTGGTTTTTGTGTTGAATTTGGTAATTTGGGTCTGCATCTAATTAATTCTATTTTTTATTTTTCAAGTAATTTTTTCTTAATTCAAGTGCATTTAATATTGTCACTAAAGTTTCGGGCAAGTTGCGTTCAATTTTGCCATTTTCGAACCTGATGATTTGAATGTCATATGAACTAATCACCAAATCTCTCGCCACATCATAATCTTTATTTCCATTGTGCGAGCTGCCATCCAACTCAATACCCAAACGCGCTTCTTTACAATAAAAATCCAGGACAAAAAAAGTTCTCGATTGCGGTGTATAACAAATGCCAACAGGGTATTGCCTACGAAATTCCCAACCATTTAATTTATGGTGTCGCAAAGCCTCCCACATGATGCGCTCAGCGGGAGTGCTTTTTCGGCGTAATTTTCTAACGGTTCGTTTTATATATCCCATGTTAATCACTAAAATATTTGTTGATTTACAATTTGCAGTTTATTATTTCCACACTAACCGCTTATTGTCTTCCTATTAATTATATATGCCTGTGGATTACAAATGCAAAATTCACTTCCAGATCACCCCCTCTCCGCCGACTGAAAGGAGACGGGGAGGGGGCAGGGGGTGGGGTTGAAATGCGTTGCAAAATAAAATCCCATTCAATAAAGTAACTACTGAAACATCACCCCCTCTCCGCCGACTGAAAGGAGACGGGGAGGGGGCAGGGGGTGGGGTTGAAATGCGTTGCAAAATAAAATCCCATTCAATAAAATAACTACCGAAACAACACCCCCTCTCCGCCGACTGAAAGGAGACGGGGAGGGGGCAGGGGGTGGGGTTGAAATGCGTTGCAAAGTAAAATCCCATTCAATAAAATAACTACCGAAACATCACCCCCTCTCCGCCGACTGAAAGGAGATGGGGATGGGCAGGGTTGAAAAATCTGCTATGAGAAAAAAGCAAACTAAAACCTAAAGATAAACTCGCACCCAATTCGCAAACTGCAAGGAGTCGGCAAAGTAAATTTTCTACTTCCCTATAGCACCATCAACCAGCACATTCTTACCTCCGGGACGTTGGCGGTAGAAATATTGTGGGCCGATGAGTAGTTTGCCAAACACAAAGTTTTGAATAATCGCTAAATCTTGGTCCTGATTAAAAACACCATAATATTTATCTAAATCAAATTCAACAGGCTTGTCTTCATACGTAAATTGCATTTTAGACCGGTAGGTCAGAGGCCTGTAGTAAATTTTCAATGTGGTGTTTTTATTTTGCATATCTGTTACCGACATGATGCAGGCAGGCTGAACGCCCAGCAGTGAATCGCGTTTATCGTCTTCGTTGATATAATATTCGGCATTCAGGAATTGAAACTGCTTGATATAATACTGAACGATTTCCTGGTTCAGGGTTTTCTGACTAACCTGATTGCAGATGAGTATAAAAGAATTATTTGCCTGGCGAACTAAAGAAAAAGTGGAGTCTTTTACTGCGGGATAGGTAATGTCTATCTGCCGCACATCTGCTGATTTAATGCTGAAAATTTCTTTACTCCTCCAGTCTCGTTCATCTGTAAAGAACACCGTGGAAGCATATCCGGCGAAACCGGGAATATTTACAACAAATGGTTTTTCAGAGGTTTCCATCAGCATAAAGGTGCCGTTCAGTTTATCTGTGTTTTCACCGATGAAGAATCCTTTTATTTTTTCACCCTCTTTATTGTAAATACGTACGAGTGTTCTTTTACCTGCAATATTCTTTACAACAGTATTGTGCATGCTTTTAGCTACAGGCACTTTTATTTCCAGCTGATGCAGGGTGTTCATCAAATTGTGTACGGCATCAGGACGTGGTGTCTGACCATTGTTGTATGTCCAGGTGTTATTACTAAACTTCAAGTCGATGGTGTCGCCGGTCAGGGTGGTCATAATAACTCTGCCAATATCAGTGGTGTCCTCTATGGCAAAATCGGCATCTTTTTTACTGTAGGAGGAGCCAGAATCGCGAATCAGGGTAAAGTAAGCAACAACGCATAAAATAATTAATATGCCGAGATACAACAGGTTACGTTTCATAATCAGTTGATGTTAGCCCGCATATTTGCGGTTACGAATAAAGAAATAAATACCGCTGAAAATATACAAGAGTAATAGAGGTGCCAGCAGGTTAATCACTTGCCATTGTGTGCGATTTTCTTTTACCTTTTGTTCATCTAATGGTCTGAGCTTCACTTCTTTGGCGCGTGTTTCAATCAGGCCATTTTGATCACACAGATATTCGATACAGTTCATGGCGAAGTCTTTATTGCCAAAAATGTATTGCTCAATATAATTTACGCCTAACATTTCAGGTTGGCCTTCTCGTGAAACGGCATTCCGGATGATGTCGCCATCACCAACAATAATTTGTTTTGATGGTTTGCCTTTGTCCATATAAGAAGTGTCTTGGTACCCATATCCGGCCTGGTGAATTCTTTGTGCAGTTGGTTTAATGCTTCGGAAGGCAGAAGGGAAATTGCCCTCAAGTAATACGGCTACAGGCGTGTTTGGTTTGTTATATTGTGCATCGGTAGGGGCGAATTTGGGATCAACAATATTGAAATTAACACGAGCCGGTGTATTTAAGTAGCGACTAAGTGCCGAGGTAGAAATTAATATGGTTTTATCAATACCGGCTACACCTAAGGTATCAACAGTGCTTACAAATTTTCCCTCCAGCGCATCCACATTTTTTGTAACTGGATTTTCTGTATTGAAATTATTGAGTATCGGATTGTACGGCCACGGGCGCATCACAAAATTATCACCTTTTGAAACCGGAACATTGATATGGGTGCATTGTTTGTCCTGCACAATATTGCCATTGATGCGAACTCCATATTGAGCCAGCATATCGGCAATATTTAATTCACGGTCAATGGCCATAAACTGCCCGTTGCCGCTATACAAGCTGTCAAATTCCGCAATAACCGGATCCACCAACCATAATACATTACCACCCTGCATGATGTACTGGTCAATAATATATTTGCCTTTAGCACTAAAAGGGGCAATTGGTTTTGCTATTATGATGGTTTTAATTTCGCGCGGAATTTCGAAGGTGCTGTCATCTTCCAAATCAATTTGTGCGACATTATAGAGTTCATTTAATCCGGCGGCGATATCATTTAATTCCAAGCGGTTTAATTCACCATGGCCTGAAATAAATGCCACATATGGTTTCTCAGCAATCGTGAGTTGTCTGATGGCCTTGGTAAATTTATATTCGAGCAGCGACACGGATACGGACGGGTCGCTATCCGGATTTAATGGTAATGGCATCGTGCCGCGGTCAATCAGCGGGAAAATAAGTTCACGGTCTTTGTATACTACCGACACAAATGGAAACACATATTTAACCGATGCTTCATCAGTGGCGCTTTCAAAAAACTGAACACTTAAAATGCCTTTTTCTTCTAATTGTTTTAAATATTCTGTCTGTTTTTCATCGTCAGGAATACTGAACGGGTCATACACATCATATTGAATATTGTCGCCGGCATAATTTTTAAACTGGTCCAGCATTTCTGTTGTGGCCGTTTGCAGGCGTTGTAAATTCGGCGTTAAATCACCTGCCAGATATATGCGCACAAATAATATATCTTCCTGGTTGCGCAACAGGTCCTTGGTAGGTTTGGAAATTGAAAATCGTTTTTCGGAGGTTAAGTCGGCACGCAAATACACACGGGATACAACCACATTCACCACCACAATGATGGCTGCGAGCAGCACTAGCTGCAATATAGCCCTCCGGCGATTTTTTTTATATAGTTGTTGCGCGTTCATGTTGTGTATTACCATTTTCGGCTGCTCAGCGCGGTTTTAGTCATCAGCAGGAACAAGGCCATCATGCTGATGAAATACACCACATCGCGTAAATCAATATATCCTTTACTGATATTTCTGTAATGCTGGTTAATACTGATGGCATTAAAGTAGGCATCCACATTACCCACAAATACTGGAATCAGCGACAAAGAGTCGAAAGCCAGAAACAGAAAGAAACAACCAAACATGCCGGCAATAAATGCGACGATTTGGTTATTGGTGATGGCAGATGTAAACATGGCAATGGCCACAAAAGTGCCGGATAAAAACAGAAGACCTATATATGAACCCATGATTCCACCGGTATCAACATTTCCTGCAGGAGATGCCATGGCGCGCACGGTAAAATAGTAGGTGATGGTAGGAATAATACTAAACACTACCAGCACTAGGGCTGCTAAGTATTTTCCAAAAATTATTTCAAAATCTGTTACCGGACGCGTGGTGATGAATTCAATAGTGCCGCTGTTTTTTTCTTCCGCAAATGAGCGCATGGTGATTGCCGGAATCAGAAACATTAAAATCCAGGGTGCAAAATTGAAAAAGGCATCAAGCGTGGCAAATCCATCGTCTAAAATATTAGTTTCCGGAAACACCCATGCAAATAAACCATTAGCCACTAAGAAAATGGTAATCGCAATATATCCTATCAGCGAGCTAAAAAATACGTTAAGTTCTTTTCTGAAAATGGCTATCACTGAATGCTGTTCCTTTAGTTGCTGTGAATGAAAAGTATAACTTGTAAAATCAATGGATGTTTAACGTTTAGTAAGGGTATGGAACACGTCTTCCAAACTTTGTTTTTCTATTTGCAAATTCAATAGGGTGAGTTTATTATCCACTGCAAAGCGGAACATTTTCTCACGCATATCTTCATTGCCGGAATACGTAATGCGCCATGCCGACCCGGCAGGTTCAACTTTCTGAACTCCGGTCATACGTTGCAGGGCTGCCTTATCAGGGGTTTCTTTAAACTCTACTAATACAACAGTATATCCTTTTTGACGTGATTGCAGACTATCAATAGTGTCATCAGCCACTATTTGTCCTTTATTAATGATGATAACCCGGTCGCAGACAGCAGTAACTTCCTGCATAATATGAGTGCTGAGGATTACCGTTTTGTCTTTGCCAATTTCTTTAATGAGCGAACGCACATCCACCAATTGGTTGGGATCGAGTCCGGAGGTAGGTTCATCCAGTATCAGCACTTTTGGATCGTGCAACATAGCCTGGGCTAAACCAACACGTTGACGGTATCCTTTGGATAATTGTCCGATTTTTTTTCTGCGTTCAGGGGTTAATCCGGTTAATCCAATCATATCCTGAATGCGTTTCCCGGCTTGACGCATGCCGTTAATGCGTGCGGCAAATTCGAGATATTCTGTTACATACATTTCCTTATATAAAGGATTGTGTTCAGGTAAATAGCCAATATGACGGCGCACTTCTACTGAATGGGTATTGATATCAAACCCACATACACTTGCCTTACCAAAGGTTTGGGGTATAAAACAGGTGAGCATTTTCATAGTCGTAGATTTACCTGCACCGTTAGGGCCAAGAAATCCGAGGATTTGACCAGGTTCTACACGAAAGCTGATATCGTCAACCGCCTTCTGCTCCCCGTATACTTTCGAGATATGGTCTACAACTACTGACATGAACGGGCAAAAATAAGACAGAAAACGCCTTGCGGGTCAAATAAATTGTAACACTTTATTCATATCCTGCACTATATAATGCGCACTTTGGCTGTATGGAGCTTAAATCTACCCTTCCGGCGGGTTTAAGTCGGCTACTCACACATGTTCAGACCCTGAGCAACTGTGATGCCGGATAGTGACGCTCTTTTTTGGTGAAATGATGTAAAATATCTGCCAGGAGGCCGGGTATTTTGTCTGATTACCCGCGATTATGCATAACCGGGCGCTTATGCGTCAGCCAGTTTTTTTAATAGAATACCATATTGAGCCATGGTTCCCTTTTGCATAGCATCAAACATGAGCTCGTCTTCCGAAGTTAATGGCTTGTTTTTAAGTTTGCGTTTCACAAAGGCCTTGGTAAGTCGGGCGTGGTAGGTATACTCGGGAATCAGATAATGCATGCGTTTTGACCGCATAAATTTCAAATTCTTTTCTGCCAGACTAAGCGCTTCTTTAAAGTTGCCACTCAGGTAATAATAAGCAACAGTTAATTCGCGCAGTGCAAATTGAAATTGTAATGAGGATGACTTGGTTGTCAGCTTATTGAGTTCTTCTAATTTTTGTTGTGCCAGTTCAAACTGGTTGGTGTGTATGAGTAATTTAACGCACTGAATTAATGCGGATAAATAGAAGCTGCCATTTTTATCATCGAAGAATTTTATAAAATAGTCGCGACAAATTTCTTCGCCAATTTCATAGTGGCCGGTTACGAGGCATAATTGGAAATATTCAGCCATAAACACATACCAACGCATGGTTTCACGAATATTGATACGACTGTATAATCCATGATATACTTCAAAACTCTCCGTGAATTTACTGCTGAAAAATAATATTTGTCCGTAATGCCATTGGGCTATCAGTATCTCTGTTTCCGAAAACGCTTCACGGTAGGCAGAAAACAGGTCGTTGATTTCAGAAATATATACTTTGCTCTGGGTAAAGTTTCTGGTCAGGTTGCACAATAATATACCGGCTAATTTAGCTTTGTATAAGCAAGTCGCTGATTGAATAGCTTCTGCCTCATACATTAAATCCTGCAGCTGGCTGTTTAAGTGTTCGAGCACTTTTGGTTCGCTATAGGAGGCTTTTGTAGTGCTGTTATTTATTTCCTTTCTGAACAACACAATTTTAATCCACAATTGTGTTTCATCATAAGTTGCCTTCGGACAATGTTTTAAAAGTTTTTGCGCAATGTGCTGCACATCACCATCTTTTGTGATGGCATTGGCAATGGACATAATCCATTCAAAATAAAACTTGTAAAAAGTAAATGCTTCGTCGTTTCTTTCTGTGAGGTGTAAAAACTGTTTTTGCTCATGTTGCTTCAACAGTCGAAGCGAAGCATACCACATCCCGTTTTTCTGGTCAAGGTAGTGCACCTGATCAAATATTATTGTGCCGGCTAAACACTCGATTACTTTTCGAAATAACAGTGAATTAATCTTGTCGAGATGGGAGGTATTCAGATTCAGTTTTTTGCAAACGGAAGAAGAAGGAAACACCTTAGTCTGCAATTGAATCATCACCTGCAACACATCTCTTTCCCTGTCCTGTAAAGGCAAAGCGCTGATTTCCGCCAGTTCTTTTGGCGTTAATGTTTTTACCAGTTGGTAAATGATTGGCATAGGTGTGTGTGCGGCTTAAGGATGCCAGTCGCCTTTCAAAGGTACAATTATTTATATGTATTGATTGAATCCTGCCCGTTGACCCTAAAATTTGACTCATTTGTAACACGCATATTATCGGGTTCTGCAGCCTCACCTTACATGTTCAGGCCTGTTTTATAAGAAGATTAAGTTAAATTGTAAGGATTTTCTGTCTGCTAGCCGAAGAATTAATTGGTAGATAATCAAGGAGTTAGATTCATATTTCCAGGTGCACTACGACCTGAATTCCGGTATATCCATATCCCTTTAGCATTTTGGTTACCTGTCTTAGCAAAAGACCTGTTAATTTCAGGCCTGTTTTGCCAGATTCCCCCGATGGTTAATCGGCATACGCAATTACACAAACCGCACTTATGACAAACATTTACGCCCATTTATCCGGACATGTAAACCGGATGCGCCGCATGCTGACCTTTTTGGTAGCTGCCATTTTAATGATGGCCTCTCAGCAGGTTTCTGCAGAGGTGCATTACATCTATCACGAACAATCCACCAATAATCCCGGATGTGGACCAAATTACATGAGCACTACCTCGCCTACCAATGCGGCTGGTGTTCAGTTAAGTTGGAAAATTGAGTATCAGTTTTATACCACCAATACAGTGGTATATTATACAACGGATGGCACCACGCCTTCCGGATCATTCGGGGTCGGAACCGGAACAACTCAGGTAATTGCCGGAACCTATAACTGTACCTTTGGCGGTCCGGTTGTAGATGTTGCTACGGCTACCATCCCGGCACAGGCTGCAGGTAAAAACGTAAAATATATTATTAGCGCCTGGCACAGTGGTGGAGGCGCAGAAATATTTGCCAATGGCCCCGGTTCACCTTGCGGATGCGGTACACCCACATCTAATGCAGGATTGGCTACCGTATTCTCTTATACTGTGGCGGCTTCAAATAATGTTGAAGTAACTGCAACTGGTGGTACTAAATTGGCTTCCTACAGCACATTAAAAGGCGCATTTGATGCCATCAATGCTGGAACACATACCGGAACCATTGCCATTAACCTCTGGGGTAATACCACAGAAACTGCAAGTGCATCCTTAAACGCCAGCGGCGCTCCTGCTTCATATACAAGTGTTACCATTACACCCAAAAATGTAGCACGTACTATTTCCGGAAATATTGCAGGTGCGGTTATTAAATTAAATGGTGCTGATAATGTGACCATTGATGGCCGAATTGGCGGATCAGGTAATTTCATCAATGTAACCAATACCAGCACAAGC
>Ga0116176_10003809_pt1 | contig 11112 bp, 12 predicted proteins | sample AD_STIC08_MetaG_FD_89803 | JGI IMG/M metagenome (GOLD analysis project Ga0116176, IMG submission 89803) | Active sludge microbial communities of municipal wastewater-treating anaerobic digesters from USA - AD_STIC08_MetaG | ecosystem: Engineered > Bioreactor > Anaerobic > Digestate | place: USA... | reverse complement strand
CCTGCTGCGCGCCGCGTCCACCGTCTCGCTGTTCACGCTGGCGTCGCGCATCACCGGGCTGGCGCGCGAACTGCTCGTGGCCGCCAGCTTCGGCGCGAGCGCCTGGACCGACGCGTTCAACGTCGCCTTCCGCATTCCGAACCTGCTGCGCCGGCTGTTCGGTGAAGGGGCGTTCTCGCAGGCCTTCGTGCCGATCCTCGCGGCCACGCGCGCCCGGGAGGGCGACGAGGTCACCCGCAGCCTGATCGACGCGGTGGCCACGGTGCTGTTCTGGGCGCTGCTGCTGACCTGCGTGGTCGGCGTCGTCGCCGCGCCGGTGGTGGTCTGGCTGATGGCCTCGGGGCTCGATCGCTTCGACGGCGCGGTCGTGATGACGCGCTGGATGTTCCCTTATATCGGTTTCATGTCGCTGGTCGCGCTGTCGGCCGGCATCCTGAACACCTGGAAGCGCTTCGCGGTGCCGGCGGCCACGCCGGTGCTGCTGAACCTGGCCGTGATCGGCGCGGCGGCCGGCCTCGCGCCGCTGTTCGCCCGCCACGGCATCGAGCCGATCTACGCGCTGGCCGTCGGCGTGATGGTCGGCGGCCTGCTGCAACTGGGCGTGCAGGTGCCGGCCCTGCTGCGCATCGGCGTGATGCCGCACGTGAAGCTCAGCCCGGCCGGCCTGCGCGCGGCCTGGTCGCACCCGGGCGTCGGCCGCGTGCTGCGGCAGATGGCGCCGGCGCTGCTCGGCGTGTCGGTCGCCCAGCTGTCCTTGCTGATCAACACCCAGATCGCGTCGCACCAGGGCGTGGGCGCGGTCTCGTGGCTGACCTACGCCGACCGCTTGATGGAGTTCCCGACCGCGCTGCTCGGCGTGGCGCTGGGCGTGATCCTGCTGCCGCAACTGTCGGCCGCGCAGGCCAAGGACGATGCGCGCACCTACTCCGGCCTGCTCGACTGGGGGCTGCGCCTGGTGCTGCTGCTGGCCTTGCCCTGCGCCGCGGCCCTGCTGGTCTTCCCGAAGGCGCTGGTCGCGGTGCTCTACCACTACGGCGCGTTCGTGCCGCGCGACGTCGACATGACCGTGCTCGCGCTGCGCGGCTACGGCGTCGGCCTGATGGGGCTGGTGGGCGTGAAGATCCTCGCGCCGGGCTTCTACGCGCGCCAGGACATCCGCACGCCGGTGAAGATCGCCGTCGTCGTGCTCGCGCTCACGCAGGCGATGAACCTGCTGTTCGTGCCCTCGCTCGGCCACGCCGGGCTGGCGCTGTCGATCGGCCTGGGCGCGCTGGTCAATGCCGCCTGGCTGTTCGTCGGCCTGCGCCGCGCCGGGCTGTACGCGCCCGAGCCCGGCTGGCTGGCGTTCACGGCGCGCGTCGGGACGGCCACCGCGCTGCTGACGGCCGGCCTGGCCTGGGCGGCGCAGGCCATCGACTGGGTCGGCCTGCGCAGCCAGCCGGGCCTGCGCATCGTGCTGCTCGCGGCCTGCCTGGGCGGCGCCGCGCTGCTCTATTTCGGGGCGCTGGCGCTCACCGGGCTCAAGCTTCGACAATTCGTGCGCCGCGGCTAAACTGGGCCCATGCCGGGTCCCATGCCCTTCGAGGCGCCGACGGCGCTCGACTACTTCGCCTCGCTGGTGGCCGACGACGCCAGCCTGTCGCTGGTCGAGGCGGCGGCGTCGATCGCGCAGGACGAGTTCCCGCATCTCGACACGCAGTCGGTGCTGTCCGAGATCGATGCACTGGCCGAACGCCTGCGGCGCCGCATCCCGGCCGACGCGGTGCCGGTGCAGAAGCTGCGCTGGCTGAACCGGTTCTTCTTCCACGAACTCGGCTTCGCCGGCAACGTCAACGACTACTACGACCCTGCAAACAGCTACCTGCACAGCGTGATCGAGACGCGACGCGGCATCCCGATCTCGCTGGCCGTGCTCTACATCGAGCTGGCGACGCAGGTCGGTCTGACGGCGCGCGGCGTGTCGTTCCCGGGGCACTTCCTGATCAAGCTGCGCATGCCCGAGGGCGAGGTCGTCATCGACCCCTTCACCGGCCACTCGCTGTCGCGCGAGGAACTCGACGAACTGCTGCTGCCGTTCAAGCGCAACCGCGGACTGCTCGGCGAGTTCGACGCGCCGCTGGGCCTCTTCCTGCAGGCAGCGCCGGCGCGCGACGTGGTCGCGCGCATGTTGCGCAACCTGAAGGAGATCCACCGCACCGCCGAAGACTGGCCGAGGCTGCTGGCCGTGCAGCAGCGCCTGGTCATCCTGCTGCCGCAGTCCTGGGACGAACACCGCGACCGCGGCCTGGCCTACGCCGAGCTCGGACTGGTCGACGAGGCCGTGACCGACCTCGCCACCTACCTCGAGCATGCCGACGAGGCGCCCGACCGCGACGCCATCGCCGGCCGCCTGGCCGAGTTGCGCCGCGGCCGCGGCCGCCCGCGGCTGCACTGAGCCCGCGCCGGCGCCACCCGACCGGGAATTGATCTGCGTCTATGCCGGCGGCGGCACCCGGCGCGACACTTCGATTGACATCCCGCAAGCTGGCCGAGGGCCGGCGCGGGTGGCCTCACGAGGACCGTTCCATGAGCACCGCCGCCACGCCGAACCCGATCGAGAACCGCCTGCAGCAGCGCCGTCGCGACCTGCTCGACGCGGTCGATGCGCACAAGGTCCATCGCAGCGACGGCGCCACCCATCTGCGCACCCACCGCGGCGAGACCGACGACGAGGGTGCCGTCGATGCCATGGACGCGATGGAGATCGGCGAACTCGCGCGCCTGGACGTCGAGGTCGCCGCCGTCGACGCCGCGCTGCAGCGCCTGGCCCAGGGCCGCTACGGCATCTGCCTGGCCTGCGGCGAACCGATCGCCGCGGCCCGGCTCGCCGCCGCGCCCGAGGCGGCGCTGTGCCTGACCTGCCAGTCGGCGGCCGAGCGCCGGGCCTGAAGCCCGCCCCGGTCGGGGGCCGATCGTAGAATCCGCGCACTTTCGCGTGCCCGCTGCCGCGCCCTGCGGCCCGGGCGGCACGCGGCTGCGCCGTGACGCATGACCCTGACCCCCGCCCAACGACATGCCCTGACCTGGATCGCGATCAGCCTGGCGGCCTGCCTGCTGCTGTGGCTGCTGTCGCCCGTGCTGACGCCGTTCGTCGTCGGTGCCGTGCTGGCCTATGCGCTGCACCCGGCGGTCGAGCACCTGGCCGCCCGGCGCGTGCCGCGGGTGCTGGCGGTGGTGCTGGTCGAGGTGGCCGCGATCGTCGCGCTGCTGGCGGTGATGCTGCTGATCGTGCCGATCCTGTCGAAGGAGCTGCCGCTGCTGCGAGAGCAGATCCCGCTGCTGGCCGACAAGCTCAACCGCCAGCTCGTGCCCTGGCTGTCGCAGTTCGGCGTGCACGTCGCGCTCGACATCGGCAGCATCAAGGCCTTCGTGCTCAAGTACCTCGACGCGAACCTCGAGGACTGGCTGGCCACCGTGCTGAGCTCGGCGCGCATCGGCGGCAGCATCCTGATGGCCATCGTCGGCAATGTCTTCCTCGTTCCGGTGGTGCTCTTCTACCTGCTGCTCGACTGGCCGGGGCTGGTGCAGCGCAGCGCCGCCCTGGTGCCGCCGCGGCTGCTCGGTCGCGTGCAGGGCTTCCTCGACGAATGCGACGGCGTGCTCGGACAGTACCTGCGCGGCCAGCTCGCGGTGATGCTGATCCTGGCGCTGTACTACAGCGTCGGTCTGGCCCTGTTCGGATTCGACCTGGCGCTGCCGGTGGGCGTGTTCACCGGGCTGGCGATCTTCATCCCGTACGTGGGCTTCGGCCTGGGCCTGCTGCTCGCGCTGCTGGCGGCGGTGCTGCAGTTCACCAGCCTGTACGGACTGGTCGCGGTGGCGGTGGTCTACGGCATCGGGCAGCTGGTCGAGAGCCTGCTGCTGACCCCGCGTCTCGTGGGCGAGCGCATCGGCATGAACCCGCTGATGGTGATCTTCGCGCTGCTCGCCTTCGGACACCTGTTCGGCTTCATCGGCGTGCTGATCGCATTGCCGGTGAGTGCGCTGCTGGTGGTGGCGGTGCGGCGCCTGAGCGCGCTCTACCTGGCGAGTCCGCTGTACCTCGGGTGACCCGGATGAAGCAGATCCCCCTCGCGCTGGGTGCGCACGCCGCCGGCCCCGAGCTCAGCTTCGACAATTTCCTGGCCGGCCCGAACGCCGCCGCCGTCGATCAGCTGCGCAGCGAGCCCCGGCCCGCGATGCCGGTGTACCTGTGGGGCCCGCCGGCCAGCGGCAAGACCCACCTGCTGCAGGCGCTGGCGCGCGCCGAGCAAAGGGCGGGTCGGCGCTGCGGGTCGTTCAGCGCCCGCGTCCCCGCGCCCTGGGAGCGCCACGAGGACTGGTCGCTGGTGCTCATCGACGACTGCGACGAGCTCGACGCGGCCCAGCAGCACGCGGCGTTCGCGCTGTTCGTCGAGGCCGCCACCGCCGGCACGGCCATCGTCGCCGCCGGCCGCCTGCCGCCCGTGGACCTGCCGCTGCGCGAGGACCTGCGCACGCGCCTCGGCTGGGGCCTCGTCTTCGGCCTGCAGCCGCTGGGCGAGGCCGAGGTGCGCGCCGTGCTCCGCCGCGAGGCCGACCGCCGCGGCGTGCTGCTGTCCGACGAGGTGATGGGCTACCTGCTGACGCGCTTCGAGCGCGACCTGCACCACCTGATGCACAGGCTCGACCGGCTCGACGAGTTCTCGCTGGTCCACCAGCGGGCGATCACCGTCCCGATGCTCAAGCAGATGCTGGCCGAGGAGGCCGCCCCGTGACCGCTGCGACCCCGCCCAACCTCTGCCTCTTCGACCTCGACGAGACGCTGATCCCGCTCGACTCCGACCACGCCTGGGGCGAGTTCGTCATCCGCCTGGGCTGGGTCGACGAGACCGAGTTCCGGCGCCGCAACGATGCCTTCTTCGAGAGCTACAAGGCGGGGGCGCTCGACATCCACGCCTACGTGGCCTTCGCGACCGCGCCGCTGCGCGAACGCGGGCCGGAGGCCGCCCGCGCGGCGCACGACCGCTTCATGCGCGAAGTGGTCGCTCCGGCGATGCGGCCGGCGGCGCGCGCCCTGGTCGACGACCACCGTGCCCGCGGCGACCGCATCGCGCTGGTCACGGCGACCAACGACTTCATCACCGCGCCCATCGCACGGGCCTTCGGCATCGATACGCTGATCGCCGTGCGACTCGAGCACGGCCCAGGCGGTACCATCACCGGCCGCATCGACGGCACGCCGAGCTACCGCGAGGGCAAGGTCCGGCGTGTCGAGCAGTGGCTCGCGGCCGAGGGTGCGCGCTGGCGCGACTTCGGCCGCATCAGTGTGTACAGCGACTCGGTCAACGACCTGCCGCTGCTCGAACAGGCCACCGACCCGGTGGCGGCGAACCCGTCGCCGGCCCTCGAGGCCATTGCCCGTGAGCGGGGCTGGCGCATTCTCAGGCTCTTCGAATGATCCGAAAATTCATCGACAAACTGCTGGGCAAGACCGAGAAGCCGCGCGTGAGCCAACGCGTCGAGGTGCCGCAGTCCGAGCACCACATCGACCGCGGCCTGGTCGACGCGCATGCGATCAAGGTGGTCGACACCCTGGCCGAGGCCGGCCACGAGGCCTACATCGTCGGCGGCGCGGTGCGCGACCTGCTGCTGGGGCTGCGGCCGAAGGACTTCGACGTCGCCACCGACGCCACGCCGGAGCAGGTCAAGGCCCTGTTCCGGCGCGCCTTCATCATCGGCCGGCGCTTCCGCATCGTGCACGTCGTCTTCGGCCGCGGCCGCGAGCACGAGGTCATCGAAGTCTCGACCTTCCGCGCGCTGCTCGACGCAACCGCGGCCGAGCAGGTCGGCGGCAACGAGAAGACCTCGAGGAGCGAGCTGGCCGGCAAGACCAGCGTCGTCGACGCCGCCGGGCGCGTGCTGCGCGACAACGTCTGGGGCCCGCAGATCGAGGACGCGGCGCGCCGCGACTTCACCGTCAACGCGCTGTACTACGACCCGCGCCGCGAGATCGTCGTCGACTACCACGGCGGCCTGCAGGACGCGAAGAAGAAGCTGCTGCGCATGATCGGCGACCCGGCGGCGCGCTACCGCGAGGACCCGGTGCGCATCATCCGCGTGGTGCGTTTCGCGGCCAAGCTCGGCTTCGAGATCGAGCCCAAGACGCGCGCGCCGATCAAGGAGATGGCCGCGCTGCTCGACAACGTGCCGCAGTCGCGCACCTTCGACGAGATGATCAAGCTGCTGCAGACCGGCCACGCGCTGGCCAGCATCGAGGAACTGCGCAAGCAGGGGCTGCACCGCGGGGTCTTCCCGGTGCTCGACGTGGCCCTCGACGAGGCACACCGCCACGACGGCCGCGAGAAGTTCGTGCAGCGCGCGCTGGCCGACACCGACCGCCGCGTCGGCGAGGGCAAGCCGGTGGCGCCGAGCTTCATGCTCGCCTGCATGCTGTGGCACGACGTGCTGGACCGCTGGCAGAAGCTCAAGGCCAGCGGCGAGCCCGCCTTTGCGGCCCTGCAGACGGCGGTCGACCGCGTCTTCGACGCCCGCATCGGCGACATCTCGGGCCGCGGCAAGCTCGCCGCCGACATGCGCGAGATCTGGCTGATGCAGCCGCGCTTCGAGCGCCGCACCGGCAGCGGGCCGTTCACGCTGGTCGGGCAGCCGCGGTTCCGCGCGGGCTTCGACTTCCTCCGGCTGCGCGCCGACGCCGGCGAGATCGACGCCGCGCTGGCGAGCTGGTGGGAGGACTTCTCCAACGCGACCGAAGAGGAGCGCGAGCGCCTCGTCCAGGCCGTGCGCGCCGGCGAAGGGCCGCGGCGCGTGCCCGGGGGGGGGCGCAGCGCCGCGCCGCGTCCGCCGCGTGCGCAGGGGCCGCGCGAGGCGTCAGCCGAGGTCGCCGAAGTCGACGCCGAGGGCGAGACCGAGACCGAATCCGAAGGCGACGCCGGCGGCGCGACGGCCGAGCCGGTGCGCAAGCGGCGCCGTCGCCGCCGCAAGCCGGCCGGCGGCGGTGACGGCGGCTCGGCGCCGGCCGCACCGGCCGGCCCGGACCCGGCCTGACCGTGCTGGCCTGGATCGGCCTGGGCGCGAACCTGGGCGACGCCCGGTCGGCGATCGAGGCTGCGTTCGCGGCGATCGAGGCCCTGCCGCACGCCGGGGCGGTGCGCCGATCGCGGCTGTACCGCAGCGCGCCGGTCGACTCCAGCGGGCCCGACTACCTCAACGCGGTCGCCGCGATCGACACGCCGCTCGCGGCGCACGACCTGCTCGCGGAACTGCAGGCGATCGAAGGTCGGCATGGGCGCGAGCGCCCGTACCGCAACGCGCCGCGCACGCTCGACCTCGACCTGCTGCTCTACGGCCCGGAGACGATCGCCACGCCGGTGCTGACCGTGCCACACCCGCGCCTGCACGAGCGCGCCTTCGTGCTGCGGCCGATGGCCGAGATCGACCCGCAGGCACAGGTGCCCGGCCACGGCCCGGTGGGCGGCTTGCTCGCGGGCGTGGCCGACCAGGAGGCCCGGCCGATCGACGGTTGAGCGCGGCTACACTCGCGCAGCTTTCGTGACGGTGCTGTGACCGTTGCGTGACACATCGATCGGCCCCGGGACGACCCCCGCCGCGGCCCACGGAGGAGACCAGGATGCTGTTCGGCAAGCTGCTGCCGCGCGAGGGCAATTTCTTCGAGCTGTTCAACCAGCACGGGACCTACATCGTCGAGGGCGCGCGCTCGTTCATGCTGATGATCCAGAACTACGCCGACCCCGACCAGCGCGAGAAGTACGGCCAGGAGGTCGGCAACGCCGAGCGCAACGCCGACCGCATCACCGCCGAGGTCAACCGCCTGCTGCACAAGACCTTCATCACGCCGATCGACCGGGAGCAGATCCACGGCCTGATCAACGCGATGGACGACATCCTCGACCTGCTGCAGGACGCGACCGAGACCATGTCGCTGTACGACGTGCACCACATGACCGAGGACGTCATCCGCCTGGGCGACCTCAGCGCCAAGTGCTGCGAGCGCGTGCAGCACGCGGTCTCGCTGCTGCCGCGCATCAGCCAGACCGAGGCCGCCGAGGCCGCGATCAAGACCTGCGAGGAGATCGACAAGCTCGAGTCCGACGCCGATCGCGTGATGCGCGGGGCGATGTCGCGGCTGTTCCGCGAAGAGACCGACGTGCGCGAGCTGATCAAGCTGAAGACGATCTACGAGCAGCTCGAATCGATCTCCGACCGCTGCGAAGACGTGGCCAACCTCATCGAGGGCGTCGTCCTCGAGAATTCCTGATCGCCCCGGGGCCGGGCATGGGAACGGTTCAGACCGCGTTCTGGGTGGTGACGCTGCTGGTCGTGCTGGCCGTCGCGTTCGACTTCATGAACGGCTTCCACGACGCCGCGAACTCGATCGCGACGGTCGTGTCCACCGGCGTGCTCAAGCCGCAGCAGGCGATCGTCTTCGCCGCGTTCTTCAACGTCGTCGCGATCTTCATCTTCCAGCTCAAGGTCGCCGCCACGGTGGGCAAGGGCATCGTCGACTCGGGCGTGGTCGACCACCACGTCGTCTTCGGGGCGTTGATCGGCGCGATCTTCTGGAACATCGTCACCTGGTGGTACGGCATTCCGTCGAGTTCGTCGCACGCGCTGATTGGCGGCATCGTCGGTGCGGTCATCGCCAAGGGCGGTGTCGCCTCGCTGAACGCGGCCGGCATCCTGAAGACGGTGGCCTTCATCTTCGTCTCGCCTTTTCTCGGCTTCGTGCTCGGTTCGCTGCTGATGGTCGCGGTGGCGCACCTGTTCCGTCGCGTGTCGCCCTTGCGGGTGGACAAGAGCTTCAGGCGCCTGCAGCTCGTCTCGGCCGGCCTCTACAGCCTGGGCCACGGCGGCAACGACGCCCAGAAGACCATCGGCATCATCTGGATGCTGCTGATCGCCACGGGCTACGCGTCGGCCGACGGCAAGCTGCCGCCGAGCTGGGTGATCTGGGTCTGCTACATCGCCATCGGCCTGGGCACGATGTTCGGCGGCTGGCGCATCGTCAAGACCATGGGGCAGAAGATCACCAAGCTCAAGCCCGTGGGCGGCTTCTGCGCCGAGACCGGCGGGGCGATCACGCTGTTTCTCGCCACGGCGCTGGGCATCCCGGTGTCGACCACGCACACGATCACCGGGGCGATCGTCGGCGTCGGCTCGGTGCGGCGCGCCTCGGCGGTGCGCTGGGGCGTGGCCGGCAACATCGTCTGGGCCTGGATCTTCACGATCCCGGCGTCGGCCTTCGTCGCCGGGATCGGCTACTGGATCGGGCTGGGCATCTTCCCCTGATCGCGCTCAGCCGGCGCCTGCGCCGGCCTGCGATTCGAAGTAGCGCTGGCCGCTGAACGCCACCGTCGCCATCAGCACGCCGGCGCCGAGCATCAGCGCGACGATCACGCCGATGACCGTCGTCCACCCGGTGCGGTGGGCCGGGCCCTGCGGATTGAAGCGCGCGTTCCATTTGTCGTCGGGCGTCAGGCCGCACACCAGCGCCGACAGCATCGCGGCGCTGATCGCCAGGCCCAGCAGCGGGATCAGCAGCCAGGCGAGGCGGTCGTCCTGGCCGATCAGGTCCATGCGCTGCACGCCGTACAGGCCGACCAGCGTCGGCAGCGGGTACAGCCAGCCGATCGGGTCGCGAAAGCCGTGCAGGTAGAAGCGGTGCAGCCCGAGGGCGCCGCCGACGATCGCCACCCAGGTGGCCAGGGTCTTGGACTTGTACATCGCTCAGCGATCCGCCGGCGCGCTGTCGTCGCCCGGGCCGAGCGCCTTCTGCATGATGACCACGTCGAGCCAGCGGTCGAACTTCCAGCCTGCGGAGCGCATCACGCCGACCGGCTCGAAGCCCAGCGCCCGGTGCACGCCGATCGAGCCGGCGTTCGCCGAGTCGCCGATCACCGCCAGCATCTGGCGGGCGCCGGCGGCCTCGCAGCGCGCCATCAGTTCCGCCAGCAGCAGCCGGCCGATGCCCTGGCCGCGGGCGGCGTCGGCGAGGTAGATCGAGTCCTCGAGGCAGTAGCGGTAGGCCCGGCGCGGGCGGAAGTGGTTCGCATAGGCGTAGCCGAGCACGACGCCGGCGCGCTCGGCCACCAGCCAGGGCAGCCCTTTGGACAGCACGTCGTCGCGGCGGCGGGCCATCTCGGCGGTGTCGGGCGCGTCGAGCTCGAAGGTGCCGGTGCCGTGGGCGACGTTCCAGGCATAGATCGCGGTGATCGCCACGAGGTCGTCGGCGGTGCTCGGACGCAGGGTCAGGGGCTGGGTGCTCATGGGATGGCCCGAAAGTGCAGCCGGCGAGTTTATAATGCGCGGTTTCGTTGCTGGCCGGTCGGGTGACCGGTGTATCTACGGCGGCGACATTCCGATCTGCCTGGCCTTGCGTGTCCCCTGGCGCGGCGGATGACCCGACAACACGAGGTATCCATCATGGTCGTGATCCGACTCGCACGCGGCGGCGCCAAGAAGCGCCCGTTCTTCAACATCGTCGTCGCCGACTCGCGCAACCGCCGCGACGGCCGCTTCATCGAGCGCGTGGGCTTCTACAACCCGGTCGCCTCGGGCGCCGAGCAGCCGCTGCGCGTCGCCTTCGACCGCATCGAGCACTGGACGAGCCACGGCGCGCAGCTGTCGCCGACGGTCGAGCGCCTGGTGACCCAGGCCAAGGCCACGGTCGCCGCCTGAGGCCGACCGCCGCCAGCGCTGCCATGCCGACCGCGCCGTCCGCCCTCGGCGATGCGCCCGAGTGGCCCGCGGACGCGATCGAGGTCGGGCGCATCGCTGGCGCCTGGGGCGTGAAGGGCTGGATCCGCGTCCAGCCCTTTGCCTCCGACCCGCAGGCGCTGTTCTCCTCGCGCCGTTGGTACCTGAAACCGCCGGAAGGCGGTGCGCTGCCCCGGCCCGGCGCGGCCGCCGGCACGATTCCGCCCCTGCTCAAGGTCACGAACGCCCGCGACCATGGCGATGGCGTCGTCGCGCAGGTCCAGGACGTCGCCGACCGCAGCGGCGCCGAGGCCTTGCGCGGCGCGCGCGTGTTCGTGCCGCGTTCGAGCTTCCCGACCGCCGGCGAGGGCGAGTTCT
>Ga0116176_10003807_pt1 | contig 11118 bp, 7 predicted proteins | sample AD_STIC08_MetaG_FD_89803 | JGI IMG/M metagenome (GOLD analysis project Ga0116176, IMG submission 89803) | Active sludge microbial communities of municipal wastewater-treating anaerobic digesters from USA - AD_STIC08_MetaG | ecosystem: Engineered > Bioreactor > Anaerobic > Digestate | place: USA... | reverse complement strand
CGCATGCTGCTGATCATGCCGGAGGACCTGTCGGTCGAGCGCGCCCAGACCATGAAGGCCTTCGGTGCGGAGCTCATCCTGACACCGCGCTCGGGCGGCATGGAGTACGCGCGCGATCTCGCCGAGCAGCTCCAGCGCGACGGCAAGGGTCGCGTGCTCGACCAGTTCGCGAATGCCGACAACCCGCGCATCCACTACGAAACGACCGGGCCCGAGATCTGGGACGACACCCACGGCCGCATCACCCACTTCGTCAGCGCGATGGGCACCACCGGCACGATCACCGGCGTGTCGCGCTTCCTGAAGGAGAAGAACCCGGCGGTGCGCATCGTCGGCGCGCAGCCGGCCGAGGGCTCGCGCATCCCCGGCATCCGCAAGTGGCCCGAGGCCTACCTGCCGAAGATCTACGATCCTGCCGCCGTCGACGAACTGGTCCTGGTGAGCCAGGCCGACGCCGAGGACATGGCGCGGCGGCTCGCCCGCGAGGAGGGCCTGTTCGCGGGCATCTCCGCGGCGGGGGCCTGCTGGGCGGCGCTGCAGGTGTCGCGGCAGGTCGAGAACGCGACCATCGTGTTCGTCGTCTGCGACCGGGGCGACCGCTACCTGTCGACCGGCGTCTTCCCGGCCTGACGCCGATGACGAGCGCGTGGCGCTTCTGCCCGGCCTGCGCGACGCCGCTGCAGATGCTCGAGGCCGCCGAAGACGGCGGCCCCAAGCTGCGCCTGCGCTGCCCGGCCTGCACCTGGACGCACTGGAACAACCCGACGCCGGTGCTGGCGGCCATCGTCGAATGCGTGGACCGCGACGGGTGCCTGCTGCTGGCGCGCAACGCGGCCTGGTCGGGCAAGCTGTTCGGCCTGATCACCGGCTTCATGGAAGCGGGCGAGACCCCCGAGGAGGGCATCACGCGCGAGATCGGCGAAGAGACCTCGCTGAGCGTCGAGGCGCTCGACCTGGTCGGCGTCTACGACTTCCAGCGCATGAACCAGGTCATCATCACCTACCATGCCCGGGCCCGCGGCGAGATCGTGCTGTCGCCCGAACTGGTCGAGTACCGCCTTTTCCCGCCCGCGGCCGTGCGCTGCTGGCCCGCCGGCACCGGCTACGCGCTGGCCGACTGGCTGCGTGCGCGGGGTCACGAACCGCAGTGGATGCCGCTGCCGACCCAGCCGCAGCCTGCCTAGAATCCGCGCTCGACGAGGACCGCCATGGACGCCCAGAAAGAAATCGACACCCGCGGCCTGAACTGCCCGCTGCCCATCCTGAAAGCCAAGAAGGCGCTCGCCGACATGCTCAGCGGCGACGTGCTCAAGGTCGTCGCCACCGACCCCGGGTCGATGCGCGACTTCCAGGCCTTTGCCCGGCAGACCGGCAACGAACTGCTCGAGCAGAGCGCCGTCAACGACGAGTTCGTGCACTACCTGCGGCGGCGCTGAGCACGCCGCGGGCGTTCAGAGGTCCAGCCCCTTCAGGAACTCGCGGAAGTCGGGGCCGAGCTGCGGGTGGGCGAGCGCGAGTTCGACGTTCGCCTGCAGGAAGCCTTCCTTGCTGCCGCAGTCGTAGCGCTTGCCTGCGTAGCGGTAGGCGAAGACCTTCTCGCGACGCAGCAGCCCGGCGATGCCGTCGGTGAGCTGGATCTCGCCGCCCACGCCGCGCGGCTGGTTCGCGATTTCGTGGAACACGCCGGGCGTCAGGATGTAGCGACCGGCCACGCCCAGTCGCGACGGGGCCACGTCGGGTGCCGGCTTCTCGACGATGCGGCTCACGTCCATCATCGACTCGCCCACCGGGTGCCCGGCGACGATGCCGTAGCGCCGGGTGTGCTCGGGCGGCACTTCCTGCACCGCCAGGATCGACGCGCGCCAGTCGTTGAACTGTTCGACCATCTGCTTGAGCACCGGCACCTCGCCGACCATCAGGTCGTCGGCCAGCAGCACGGCGAAGGGCTCGTTGCCGATGAGCCGCTGCGCGCACAGCACGGCGTGCCCCAGGCCCAGCGCCTGCGGCTGGCGCACGTAGATGCATTCCATGTCGTCGGGCTTGACGCTGCGTACCACGTCGAGCAGGTCCTGCTTGCCCGCCTGTTCGAGGGCTACCTCGAGCTCGTAGGTCATGTCAAAGTGGTCCTCGATCGGGCGCTTGTGGCGCCCGGTCACGAAGATCATCTCGCGCACGCCGGCGGCGTAGGCCTCTTCCACCGCGTACTGGATCAGCGGCTTGTCGACCACCGGCAGCATTTCCTTGGGCTGGGCCTTGGTGGCCGGCAGGAACCGGGTGCCGAGCCCGGCCACCGGAAAGATCGCCTTGTTCACTAACATCTGCTTACACTCCCTGCTGTATCGGACCATTCTGGCACGGCGCTCCTCGGCGGCCGTGTTTACCCGGCCCCCCTCGTTCACATGGACCTGCTGATCGTCGAAGCGCTCGAACCCGAGTTGATGGCGTGGCTCTCGGCGCGCTACGAACTCCGGTTCGCACCTGAACTGGCGTTCGACCGGATCGGCTTCCGCGAGGCCCTCGAAGACGCCAGAGCAGCGATCGTGCCCGCCAGCGTCGCGGTCGACGCGCAGACGCTGCGCGTGGCGCCCGATCTGCGCGCGATCGGGCGCGTCAGCGCCGGGATCGAGAACATCGACCTCGACGCCTGCGCGCGCTCGGGCGTCGAGGTGGTGCGCAGCCAGAACGCCACGGCCGCGGCCGAGGCCGAGTTCATGATCGGGGCGCTGCTCGCACTGATGCGGCGCACCGCGCCGTCCATCGAGGGCCTGCCGGTGACGCGCGAACTGGGCTCGGCCCGGGTCGGCCTGATCGGCATGACGCCGCCGGCCCGCGTGATGTCGCAGCTGCTGGGCGCCTTCGGGGCGCGCGTCGTCGGCTACGACCCGGGGCTGCATGCCTCCGACCCGGTCTGGTCGCGATGGCGCGTCGAGTCGGTCGGCTTGCGCGAGCTGTTCGAGACCTGCGACGCGCTGTGCGTGCAGCTCGGCTACTTCAGCCGCTGGCGCGGCCTGCTCGGCGATCGCTGGTTGCCCCACGGCAAGCCGCAACAGGTCATGGTCAGCATCTCGCACTCGGGACTGTTCGACGAGTCGGCGCTGGCGGCGGCGCTGAACGGCGGCCCGATGGCCGCGGCCTGGCTCGACAGCGTCGAGCCCGGCATGCTCGACGAAGGCCGGCCGCTGGCGACGGCGCCGAATCTCCAGGTCACCCCGCGCCTGGCCAGCACGACGCGCGAATCGCGCCTGCGCAGCGCCTGGGTCGTGGTGCAGCGCATCGACGAACTGCTGTCGCGGCCCCGCGGCGAGCGCGCGTTCAGCTCGACGACGTCGCCAGGCGCGCTGCCTGATCGGCCAGGCGATCTCGTGTCGAGCTGAACTCGGCGATCCGCCGCTTCTCCTGCTCGACCACGGCGGCGGGCGCGCGCGCCACGAAGCTCTCGTTCGCCAGCTTGCCCTTCGCCTTGGTGATCTCGCCCTCCAGGCGGGCGATTTCCTTGCGCAGCCGTTCGGCTTCGGCCGCCACGTCGATCTCGACGTGCAGCCCGAGCCGCGCCGCGCCGTGGACGACGACCGGCGCCGCACGCGTGGCCTGCGTGAAGGCGGCCTCGTCGGCGTACACCTTCACCTCGGACAGCTTGGCCAGCGCCTTCAGCAGCGGCGCCGCACTCTCGACGAAGGCGGCGTCGCCGAAGCTCAGCAAGGGCACCCGCTCGGCCGGCGACAGGTTCATCTCGCTGCGCAGGTTGCGGCACGCGCCCACCAGGCCCTTGAGCCGGGCGACCCAGGCATCGGCCTGCGGGTCGACCCGCTCGAGCTGCGGCCGCGGGTAGGCGGCGGTGACGATCGAGTCGCCCCCGGCCTTTCGGCCGGCGACGACGGCCACCGTCTCCCACAGTTCGGCGGTGATGAAGGGCGTGATCGGGTGCAGCAGGCGCAGCACCGTCTCGAGCACGCGGATCAGCGTCCGCCGGGTGGCACGCTGCTGCGACGCATCGCCGGTCTGGATCTGCACCTTGGCGATCTCGATGTACCAGTCGCAGTACTCGTCCCACACGAAGGCGTAGATCGCGTTGGCGACGTTGTCGAGCCGGTAGTCGGCGAAACCCTGCTCGACGGCAGCCTCGACACGCTGCAGTTCGCCGGTGATCCAGCGGTCGGCACTCGAGAACGACAGGTAGCCGTGGAAGGGCCCGCCGGGAGCGCACTCGGCCTTGGTGTGTTCCTTCAGGCCGCAGTCCTGCCCCTCGCAGTTCATCAGCACGAACTTGGTGGCGTTCCAGAGCTTGTTGCAGAAGTTGCGGTAGCCCTCGCAGCGCTTGGTGTCGAAGTTGATGTTGCGGCCCAGCGAGGCCAGTGCGGCAAAGGTGAAGCGCAGCGCGTCGGCGCCGAAGCCGGGGATGCCGTTCGGGAATTCCTTCTCGGTGTCGCGGCGCACGCGCGGCGCGGTCTCGGGCTTGCGCAGGCCGGTGCTGCGCTTGTCGAGCAGTTCGGGCAGGGCGATGCCGTCGATCAGGTCGACCGGGTCGAGCACGTTGCCTTCGCTCTTGCTCATCTTGTGGCCGTGCGCGTCGCGCACCAGGCCGTGGATGTAGACGTGGCGGAACGGCACCTGGCCGGTGAAGTGCGTCGTCATCATGATCATCCGGGCGACCCAGAAGAAGATGATGTCGAAGCCGGTGACCAGCACCGTCGACGGCAGGAAGAGGTCGAGCTCCTTCGTCTGGCCCGGCCAGCCCAGCGTCGAGAACGGCACCAGCGCCGACGAGTACCAGGTGTCGAGCACGTCCTCGTCGCGGCGCAGTTCGCCGTGGTAGCCGGCCGCGGCGGCGCGCGCCCGCGCCTCCGCCTCGTCGCGTGCGACGAAGAGCTCGCCGCCGGTGCCGTACCAGGCCGGGATCTGGTGGCCCCACCAGAGCTGGCGCGAGATGCACCAGTCCTGGATGTTCTTCATCCACTGGTTGTAGGTGTTGATCCACTGCTCGGGCACGAACGTGACCGAGCCGTTCTCGACGACCTCGATGGCCTTCTGCGCGATGCTGCGGCCGTCGGCCCCCGGTCGCGTCATCGCGACGAACCACTGGTCGGTCAGCATCGGCTCGATCACCTGCCCGGTGCGGGCGCAGCGCGGCACCATCAGCTTGTGCTTGCGGACCTCGACCAGCAGGCCCTGCGCCTCGAGGTCGGCGACGACCCTCTTGCGGGCCACGAAGCGGTCGAGCCCGCGATAGGGCGCAGGCGCGTTGTCGTTGATCTTCGCGTCGAGCGTCAGCACGCCGATGATCGGCAGCCCGTGGCGCTGGCCGACGGCATAGTCGTTTGCATCGTGGGCCGGCGTGACCTTGACGACGCCGGTGCCGAACGCGCGGTCGACGTAGGCGTCGGCGATCACCGGAATGTCGCGGTCGCACAGCGGCAGCTTCACGGCCTTGCCGATCAGCGCGGCGTAGCGCTCGTCCTCGGGGTGCACCATCACGGCGACGTCGCCGAGCAGGGTCTCGGGCCGCGTCGTGGCGACCACGAGCTCGCCGCCGCCGTCGGCGAGCGGGTAGCGGATGTGCCAGAGCGAGCCGTCTTCCTCCTCGCTCTCGACCTCGAGGTCGGACACCGCCGACTTCAGCACCGGGTCCCAGTTCACGAGACGCTTGCCGCGGTAGATCAGGCCCTCGTCGAAGAGGCGCACGAAGGTCTCGGTGACCACCGCCGAGAGCTTCGGGTCCATCGTGAAGTACTCGTGCGACCAGCTCACGCTGTCGCCCAGACGGCGCATCTGGCGCGTGATCGTTGCGCCCGACTGCTCCTTCCACTCCCAGACCTTGGCGACGAAGGCGTCGCGCCCCAGGTCGTGGCGGCTGACGCCCTGGTCCTGCAGCTGCCGCTCGACGACGATCTGTGTGGCGATGCCGGCGTGGTCGGTGCCCGGCAGCCACAGCGTGTTGAAGCCGCGCATGCGGTGGTAGCGCGTCAACGAGTCCATGATGGTCTGGTTGAACGCATGGCCCATGTGCAGCGTGCCGGTCACGTTCGGCGGCGGCAGCTGGATCGCGAACGAGGGCCGCGACGCGTCGAGCGTCGGGCTGTAGACGCCGCTGCCTTCCCACACGGGTGCCCAGCGGGCCTCGATCGCGGCAGGTTCGAAGGATTTGGCGAGTTCGGTCATGGCAGGGGCAGGCCGCGGCGCGCAGCAGGTCGGTCGAGCGGGGAGGCGAGCGCCGATTGTAGGTGGCGCCCGCCGGGCGCCGCGGCCCGTGCCGGCGCCGTTCAGCGGTCGCGCCGCAGCAGGAACACCGGGGTCGTGGTGTCGCCGAGCATGAACAGCGTGTAGACGGCGTTGGCGACCATGTCCACGTCTTCGCCGCCGCTCAGGCGCACGCCGTCGGCGCGCACGTCGAAGCGCATGCCGGTGCCTGCCGTGACCGTGGCGTAGGGGCTGGCCGCGCCCAGCGCGACGCCGGCGGCGGCGGCGCTGAAGTCGACGTCCAGCGAGAGCGTGCCGGTCGAGCCGTTGATGCCGTGCACGAGGCGCACCGTGGACCGGCCCGAAGTCGTCGGCACGCGGTTGTCGTCCGGGAGGAACACCGCCTGCGGGTGGGCGGCGTCGCCGTACACGAGCAGCGTCAGGTCGCTGCCGCGGCCTGCGTCGGTGGCGGGCAGGGCCAGGCCCACGCCGTCGACCTTGAGCGTCAGGCCCGCCAGGTCGCCGGGCACGGTGACGTAGTTGCCGATCGACGGCGAGTTCAGCGACGCCAGGTTGGTGGTGCCCTGGGCCAGCGTGACCTTCGCGTTGAGCGTGGTGTCGGCGGCCACGCGCAGGCGCATGCTGCCGTTGGGAAGCGCGGTGGCGCTGCCGGCCTGGTTGAGCAGCAGGCCGTCGACGAGCACGCCGCCGTCGGTGGACGTGACCACCAGCGTGGCGACCTGCTGGTCGGTCAGCGTGATCGATGCGATGTCCAGGCGCACGTCGGTGCGGTCGTCGGCGGCCGTGACGCGCAGGCGGTAGCGGCCGGCCCCGATCTCGCCGTAGGTGCCGAACTTCTCGCCGTCGACCGCCGCATTCACCGGCGTGGCCGACGACAGGTCGTTGGCGGTGTCCGCCGCGTCGGTCAGGTAGACGTCGAGCGATCCGGCCTCGTTCGAGCCGTTGAAGACACGGAACTTTGCCGTGCTGCTGCTCGGGGCGTCTTCCGCGTCGTCGAAGAAGACCGCGTGGAGCGCGTTGTCGGTCACGTAGGCGACGAAGGTGTAGGACGCGTCCTCGCCCACGCTGGCGTTCTGCGTCAGGATCGTCGTCGTCGAGCCGGTCGCACCGAGCTGGAATGCGGCGGTACCGGCCTCGCGCTCGACATAGCCGCTGGTCGTGCCCGCGGCCACGTCGGTGATGATGTTGACGCCGGAGACGCGCAGGTCCAGCGCAGCGACGCCGTGGGTCGCGTTGACCAGCCGCACCAGGCCGGTGTTGCCGGTGGCGGCGCCGCCGCCGCAGGCCTGCAGCAGGCCGGCCAGCAGCAGGCCGACCAGCGTGACGAGATTCTTGATGTGCACGGCTGCGCTCTCCCTGGGGTGACCGTGCCGCGCCGGGTTCGGCGCGGCCGCAAGGCATTCGACGACCGGTGTGTCCGGCGTGTTCCGGATCGCGCAGGCGAGGCGGCCGCCCGGTGAATCCGAGGCCGCAGACTACATCAAGAGGTGTTCGCCGGCGTTGTCGCCCCCGAGGATGACGTAGTTGACCTTGCGGATGTCGGCCAGCTTCGTTCCGCCGGCATAGCTGATCGAGCTCTGCACGTCCTCGCGCATCTCGCGCAGCGTGTCCGCCAGCCTGCCCTTGATCGGCTCGAGGATGCGCTTGCCTTCGACGTGCCGGTACTCGCCCTTGTTGAAGTCCGACGCGCTGCCGTAGTACTCCTTGTAGAGCTTGCCGTCGACCTCGACCGTCTGGCCGGGCGACTCCTCGTGGCCGGCGAACAGCGAGCCGATCATGATCATCGACGCGCCGAAGCGGATGCTCTTGGCGATGTCGCCGTGGTCGCGGATGCCGCCGTCGGCAATGATCGGCTTGGTCGCCACGCGCGCGCACCACTTCAGTGCCGACAATTGCCAGCCACCGGTGCCGAAACCCGTCTTGAGCTTGGTGATGCAGACCTTGCCCGGACCGACGCCCACCTTGGTCGCGTCGGCGCCCCAGTTCTCGAGGTCGATCACCGCCTCGGGCGTGGCCACGTTGCCGGCGATGATGAAGGTCTTCGGCAGCCGCTGGCGGATGTGCTCGATCGTCTTGCGCACGCTCTCGGCGTGGCCGTGGGCGATGTCGATGGTGATGTAGTCGGCCCCCAGGCCCTCGGCCGCCAGGCGGTCGATCGCGGCATGGTCGTGCGGCTTCACGCCCGAGCTGATCGAGACGAACAGCCCCTGGTCGCGCATGCGCCTGGCGTAGGCGACGTTGTCGATGTCGAAGCGGTGCATCACGTAGAAGTAGCCGTTCGCGGCGAGCCAGGCACTGATCGGCTCGTCGACGACGGTCTTCATGTTGGCCGGCACCACCGGCAGCTTGAAGCTGCGGCCGCCGAACTCGACCGAAGGGTCGCACTCGCTGCGGCTCTCGACGCGGCATTTGCGCGGCAGCAGCAGGACATTGTCGTAGTCGAAGATTTCCATGGTTCTCGCTTCCGTGCGATGGCGGCGCGTTGAAGGCAGTGCGCCGCCGAAGGCTGCGAGCGCTTGACTTGGAGAACCCGGCCGGGGCCGCGCCCTGCCGCGAAAGGGCAGGGCCGGGCCCCAATGAAAACCGGGCCCCAAAATGTGGGCCCGGTGGCGAATTCTACGCCGCCCGCGGACGCGGGCGGCCGGGGCGTCGGTGCCTCAGACGATCGCGAAGTCGCTGGCGGTGAGCGCGGTGCCGACGGTGACGGAGGCGAACAGGATCTGGGCGCCGGCGCCGCTGCCGTCGGCGTCGAAGTAGATCCGGCCGGTGGCGCTGTCGTAGACGATGCGGTCGGTGGTGTCGAGCGCATGGGTGCCCAGCGCCAGCGCGCCCGCGGCGAGCGTGCCCAGGGCGCCGATGCCGGCGAAGTAGGCGTCGTCGAGTTGCAGCGTGTCGTCGGCGACCGCGTAGTCGCTGATGCGGTCGACGTTGGTCGAGCCATTGAGCACCGCGCTGAAGCGGAAGGCGTCGAGCCCGGTCCCGCCGGTGAGCAGGTCGCTGCCGTCGCCGCCGTTGAGGAGGTCGTTGCCGGCGCCGCCGGAGAGCACGTCCACGGCGCCGCCGCCGCCGAGCACGTCGTTGCCGTTGCCACCGATCAGCGTGTCGATGCCCAGGCCGCCGGACAGCAGGTCGTTGCCGCCCTGGCCGTCGAGCCGGTTGGCGAGTTCGTTGCCGGTGAGGCGGTCGGCGAAGTCGCGCGAGCCCAGCACGTTGTCGATGTTGCGCAGCCGGTCGGTGCCGCCCCAGCCGTCGGAGGCGCTGCCGTCGGCGCCGGCCAGGCCCAGGGCCACGGTCACGCCGGCGATCGAGGTGTGGTAGCTCACCCGGTCGATCCCCGAGATGCCGTTGATGATGTCGTTGCCGGCACGGCCCTCGAAGGTCTCTTCGGTGGCGATCGAACTGCCGGCGATCACGTCGGTGAAGTCCGAGCCGCGCACCGACTCGATGTTGCGCAGCGTGTCGGTGCCGATCGTGGCGCCGGCCGTGCCGGCGTAGGTGATCTGGCCGTTCAGGATCGGCGTGCCGTCGATGGCCGTGCCGCTGCCCACGCCGCCGAGGGTGACCTTCACGCCCTGCATCGCGGTCGTGTAGTCGACCCGGTCGAAACCGGCGCCGCCGTCGATCGTGTCGTTGCCGCCGTTGCCGAGGAACACCTCGAGCGCGGCGCTGGCGGTGGCGCCGCCGGTGAGCGAGTCGTTGAATTGCGAGCCGCGCAGCCCCTCGATGCCGAGCAGCGTGTCGCTGTCGCCGGCCACGCCGTTGGCGACGCCCGTCACGAGGTTGGCCGTGACGCCGACCGACGAGTAGTCGTAGCGCGCGAGGTCGAAGCCGCCGCGGCCGTCCAGCAGGTCGGCGCCGCCGCGTCCTTCGAGGGTCTCGCTGACGTCGGTGCGGTTCGAGCCGCGCAACGCGTCGCCCAGTTCGCTGCCGCGCACCTGGTTGATGTTGATCAGCGTGTCGTTGCCCTGGCCGGTGGCGGTGCCGGCGGCCAGGTCGACGGTGACCGAGGCCTGTACGTTGTTGAAGGCCGCCCGGTTGGTGTTGCGGCCGTTGAGCGTGTCGGTGATCGCGCCGCCGTCGATCGTGTCGTTGCCCAGGCCACCGGTGAACATCTCGAAGGCGAGGGCGGTGCTGCCGGTGAGGCGGTCGCCGAAGTCCGAGCCGCGCACGAAGCTGAAGTTGCGCAGCGTGTCGGTGCCGCCGCCGCCGTCGGTCGCGACCCCGGTGCCCAGGTTGACGGTCACGCCGGCACCGGCCCCCCCGTAGGAGACGGTGTTGCCGTCGATGTAGTTGATCTTGTCGACGACGACGCCGCCGTCGAGGAAGTCGTTGCCCTGTCCGTCCTGGAGCCCGGCCGACGCGCCGGCCGCGACGAAGTCGCTGCCGGCGCCGCCGAGGATCGTGTCGTTGCCGGCCCGGCCGTTGAGGAAGTCGTTGCCGCCGCCGCCGGTAAGGGCGTTCGCGCCGGCATTGCCGAACAGGTTGTCGTTGTAGTTGCTGCCGACGAGGCGCTCGAAATCGGCGAAGGTGTCGACGCCGACGTTGGTCGCGTTGCCGCTCGCGAAGTTCGCCGCCTGGCCGCTGCCGGAGCCGAGGTCGACGACCACCGAACCGTTGGACAGCGAGTAGTCGACGGTGTCGGTGCCCGAGCCGCCCCACAAGGTGTCGTTCCCGGCCCCGCCGATCACCGTGTCGTTGCCGTCGTCGCCGCTGAGTTCGTCGTTGCCCGCGCCACCGTTGATCAGGTCGTTGCCGGCCGCGCCCTGGATGTAGTCGGTCACCGCCACGCCGTTGAGCACGTCGTTGCCGGCGCTGCCGTCGATGTTGTTCTCGGTCAGCACGCCGCCCAGCGTGTAGATCTGGACGCGGAAGATCCCGCCGGCGAACGAGGTGGTCGCATAGGCATCGTTGAAGTTGACGCGG
>Ga0116176_10003801_pt1 | contig 11124 bp, 10 predicted proteins | sample AD_STIC08_MetaG_FD_89803 | JGI IMG/M metagenome (GOLD analysis project Ga0116176, IMG submission 89803) | Active sludge microbial communities of municipal wastewater-treating anaerobic digesters from USA - AD_STIC08_MetaG | ecosystem: Engineered > Bioreactor > Anaerobic > Digestate | place: USA... | reverse complement strand
GCTCGTTCAAGAGCGGGCGCAACTACTACTCCAGCCAGGAAGGCAAGATCGACTACTCCAATCAGGCCAAGAACATTCAGGAGCAGTCGGAGCACACATTGGAGCGTCTCGAAGAGATGGCTTCCAAGGTGGACGACCCGCGATTGGAGCAAGCCCGCGAGAAATTGGAACAGGCAGGCACCATCAAGTCGGACGAGGCCGATCCGGAAACAGCCAAGCAGGCGATGGACAACGTGCAGGAGGCCAAGCGCCTGCTGGCGCTGACTCGCAAGGAGCACTTGAAGGACATCCGCCAACTCGAACTGGACAGAGCGGTCGATTTCTTCGAGAAGACCGTGCGCCAGCATGCCCGTCCCACTGAGGCTACGTCGTTCGACAACTTGGTGAAAACGGCGCAGCGCGCGATTGAAAACAACAGCAGCGACTTCGAGTCGCACTTGGACGATCTGCGCGGACGCAACTTCATGATCCTGTGGAGGCAGGACTGGTTCGTGATCGAACGCTTCAAGTGGCTGGCGCAGGACGTCTACCTCTTCCCCGATGCCAGAGAGCACGCGCAGCTGGTGGCGATTGGGGTCGAGGCGTTGAAGGCCAACGACATCGACAAGTTGCGCGCAGTGGTCGTCAACCTCGACTCGATCCGAATCGGCTCTGTGGGCGACGACGACATGATGGCCGGTGCCAATATCGTGCGGAGTTGATCCTCATGGCCCTCGACGCGTGGCTTCCCATCGGATTCAAGCTGCCTGACGGCGCGAAAGTTCGCGCTGCGCTGTTCGAGGGCACGGATTGGCAGATCTACGAAACGGTGGGTGGCGGGCGTGCGCTGGTCGTGTTGGACTCGCTGGCGCAGCATTGGCTGGACGCAGGACTGATTGAGGACGGGACGTTCAGTGACTCTCAGTTCGGCGACCGACAGCTTCGTTCGATCTCGTGTGGGCCGAGTCAGACGCTTTGCCCGGTCAGCGAGGCGAAGTCTCCCGACAACAAGGCCGAGGCGCTTTCCTTCGCTTTGGCGCTGAAGGCGACGCGTGACATCGATGCGGACTCCCCGCTACAAGACGCCCTCTACATCGAGAAGATCACCCGGCTGCTGCCCACCTACAGCATCAGTTCCAGAACCGGCGATGACGTCGTGCTCGGCTATTGGCTGACGGGAGGTGCCAGCATTCCGGTTACCTCTTTCCGCCGCTTGCGCCAGACCATGAGCTGGCTCGGAGCGAGCCACTTGAAAGATGTCGTGCAGGCGGCGGGCTTCGAGGTCAGCGAGGTCATTCCGCTCGCACGCAAGCCGGAAAAGCCGTCCGAGAAGACCGAGGCAGCACCCGCCGAAGAAGAGATCGAAGCAAAACGCACCGCGCCAGAGCCGAACAAGGTGTTCGAGCTGGCCGGGCGTCCCGGACTGGCGGCCTTCTTCAACGAGCACATCGTCGACATCATCCTGCACCGCGACCGCTACAAGGCGCTGGGCATCGAATTCCCGTCGGCGGTGATCCTGCACGGCCCGCCGGGCTGCGGCAAGACCTTCGCAGTCGACCGGCTGGTGGATTTTCTCGGCTGGCCGAGTTTTCAGATCGACGCCTCCAGCGTGGCCAGTCCCTACATCCACGAGACCAGCAAGAAGGTCGCGCAGGTGTTCGACAAGGCGATGGAAAACTCGCCATCCGTTCTCGTGATCGACGAGATGGAAGCATTCCTTGCCGACCGCGAGATGGGGTCGGGCCATCACCGCGTCGAGGAAGTGGCGGAGTTCCTGCGCCGCATTCCGGAGGCGGTGAAGAACGATGTTCTGATCATCGCCATGACGAACCGCATCGAGATGATCGACCCGGCCATTCAGCGCCGGGGACGGTTTGATCACGTCATCAAGGTGGACTTCGCCAGCGAAGTCGAAGTGCAGGCGCTGCTGGACAAGCTGTTGTCCTCCTTGCCGAAGGAAACGGACGTGGATTCCAAGCCGCTGGCGAAGGAGCTGGCGGGCAGACCGCTGTCCGACGTTTCGTTCGTGGTGCGCGAAGGAGCGAGACTGGCGGCGCGCTCCGGCCAGGATCGGCTGGATCAGGCCAGCCTGTTGGCCGCACTGCATTCGTCACCGGCGCGGGAACGTGAGGGCGGAGAAACCAAACGCCGGATCGGGTTCATCTAAGGGGGAATCGTGGCGACGGGCGAAGACGACAACAATAAGAAGGAACAAGGCAAAGGCTTCGCTGGTCTTTCATCGCTCGTGTCCGATGTGGATACGGCGCCGCCCCCTGCTGCCAAGAAGGAACCCGTCGGCGCTGCAACGAGCGCCGGGCGTCCAGCCTCGCAGCCTGCTCAACCGCAGCCGCAGGCGAGTGAGCGTCAAACGTATCAAGAGCCTGCGCAGCCGTCCTCTGGCTCGTCCGGCGGCAAGTGGGTGCTGGGCATCGCTGCCGTCATCGGTGTGCTCTGGCTGATCGGCCAGTCCAACAAGAACACGACGTCCCCGGCTCCCGCCTACACCCCGCCCGCGCAAAGCACCGCGCCGAGTTATTCGCCGCCAGTGCAACCACAAGTACCGTCGCGCCCGCAGGAATCAAAGCCACCTGTCGGGCAAGACCTCGCCTTCTCGACGGCGCAGATTCGATACTGCCTGGCTGAAGACATCCGCATGGACGGCGCGAAGTCTGCGGTCGATAACCACATCGACTCCGATGTGGACCGGTTCAACGCGATGGTGGCCGACTACAACAGCCGCTGCGGGAGTTTCCGCTATCGCAGTGGCGCGTTGGAGAGTGCGCGGCGGGATGTGGAGCCGTACCGGAGTCAACTTCAGGCTGAGGGCAGGAGCAAATTTGCCCGCAGCCCCTCCACTGGCTCGTTATCCGCCCCAGCGCCTGCGCGTCCTGCCCCAGATGCGACGGTGCAAGCGATCCAGCGAAAGCTCAACGAACTCGGTTACGAAGCTGGCACCGCTGACGGCTTGATGGGGCGAGGTACACGTTCGGCGATATTGGCGTTCCAGCGGGATAACGGCTTGGTGGCCGATGGAAATCCAACTGCTGCGCTACTTCAACTCCTGACGGAAAGCCGTCAAGTTGAGAGGCAAGAAGAATCACAACCAACACAGCCTCCGGCACCTTCGGTTGCAGCAGCGCCGCCCACATACACCCCTCCCGCGCGGGCTCCCACAAGGCAGGAGTCCACAAGCGTGAGCAGTACCGAGCAGGCTGCAATAGAGCGAGCCTGCGATAGTGCCCGACGCTACAGCGGCCCAGCGGTATATCAGTCGTGCCTGAATCGTGAATTGTCCAGTCTCTCATCGTCTGGTGGAAGGCCAGACCTGTCCCGCGCGACCGAGACTGAAAGGAATGCAATTGAACGAGCCTGTGACAGCGCACGCCAGTACAGCGGCCCCGGCACGTACTACAACTGCCTCAACCGAGAGCTTTCCAGCTTGAATGCATCTCGCGGACGACCTGACATTTCAAGTGCATCGCCGTCGGAACAAGCTGCAATCGAGCGAGCCTGTAGTAGCGCACGCCAGTACAGTGGGCCCGGCACATATTACAACTGCCTCAGCCGAGAACTCGCAAGTCTTGGAGCCTCTCGTGGGAAACCTGATATCTCTCGATTCTCGCCTTTCGAGCAAGCTGCAATCGAGCGAGCCTGTGACAGCGCACGCCAGTATAGCGGCCCCGGCACGTACTACAACTGCTTGAGTCGGGAAATATCCAGTCTACGCTCGTCAGGCGGTGCTCCTGACCTGTCGAACTTATCCTCTTCAACATCAGCGGCAGTAGAAAGGGCATGCGAAAGTTCACGCCAATACAGTGGCCCCGGAACCTACTACAACTGTTTGCGAAGAGAACTGAGCAGTTTGGGTTATCGGTAAGGTGATTGGTGGGGACTACTGAAAAATGGCGATGGCAATCTGCTTCAAATGCGGTTCTGCGAAGTCCGGCGCACTGGTTGCCTGCCGGAGCTGTAATGCTGCCCCGCGCGCGAACAGCGAGTACGCTGTTTCGCTCGCCCTGTCCGATCACCTGTCGTCCAAAGATCAACTTGCGCAGTACAGCCACGAGTTGCGCAACGGCAAGAAGTTGTCCGTGCCGCGCGAAGCAATCGTGCAGGCTCTTGATGCGCTGAAAGACCCGCAGCTTCTGGCGATGCTCGGCGCTCAACCGGCAGCCCCCGCTCCGGCACCCTCGGCACCTGCGACACGGCAGCCTCCGCCTGTTCCTCCGGCAGTCCCGCAGCGGGTTGTTCCGCCGCCACCGCCGACCAAGCCGGAACCCCGCCTCACCACGACCGCGCTGCATCAATCGGCATTCGCGGTCCTGGGGGCAACAGCCCGCGACGACCGCAGGCGCATCGTTGAGTTGGCGGAAGAGAAGTCCCTGGAAACGGATCACGACATTTGCCAGAAGGCCCGTTCGGACCTGACCAATCCCCGCACCCGCTTGAGCGCTGAGATCGCTTGGCTTCCCGGCGTCTCTCCGCGCAAAGCGACCCAGTTGGTCGAGAGCCTGCTCAACAACCCGATGGCGGTGCGGGAAGAATCGGGCCTGCCCACGCTCGCCCATCTGAATCTGCTGGCTGCCGCGTTCGAAGCCGTGGATGGCGATCACGATGCAGACGACTTTGCCGGCTTCATTCAGGAGATCGCCTACCTCGCCGAAGATCTGAACCCCGAGGAGGTTCTGCGGGACATCAATGAGGATCGCGCCGTTTCCCATTTTCCCGAGGTGCGAGCGCTCGATCAGATCGAAACCGAACTGGCGGAGCGCAAGCGGTATTACCGTGGAGCCATCAAGGATGCGCTCGACAGGCTGCCGCCGATGACGCTCATTCAAGTGATGACCGAGACGGTGGATGGAGTGACGTCGGGTGGCGAAGATCACGCACCTGGGCTGGTCGACGATCTCGTTGACAGCTACGAGGTGGAAACCCACGGCATCCTGCAAAAAGAGGCCGAGAACGTCCACAAGCTCATCAAGGCGGCCAGAGACCATGCCGGTTCCGGTGAGACCGCCGTCAAGCCCTACGTGGATAAGCTCGATGCGGTTGCGCGCAATTGGGACAAGATCGCGCAGCCCATTCAACTGAGTTCGAAGGCGCGCGGCATCGACCATGAAGCGAGCCGCGACTTGGCCTACGAGATTCGCGGCCTTGCCATCGACCTCTTCAACAAGCACGACATGCTCGCCCAGTCGCAGCGACTGACCGGGTTGATTCAGGAGCTTTTCTCTGAAGTGCCGGAAATCTCGGATCGAGCCGAGGAAGACGCGGACGCGCTCGCGGACATCTTCCAGCAGCGCAAGCAGGCAGCGGCGCGTCATGGCGAGTGGGAACGCGAAATCACCTACCGTGCCGAGATTGGCGTGATGTTCAAGGACACCTTGAGTATCTCGCCCCAAGGCGTTTCGTGGAAAGGTCAGGACTTCCCACTGGATTCGATCACGCGGGTTCGTTGGGGAGGCGTCAGCCATTCCGTCAACGGCATTCCCACGGGGACGACCTACACGATTGCGTTCGGCAACCGGAGTTCCGAGGCAGTCGTGGAACTGAAGAAGCAAGACATCTACTCCACGTTCATTGACAAGCTCTGGCGGGCAGTCTGCGTGCGCCTGCTCACCGAGATGCTCGAAGCCCTGAAAGAAGGGCGCGACCTGCACTTCGGCGATGCGCTCCTGCACGACGACGGCATCACGCTTGTGAAGCGCAAGTTCCTCGGCTCGAACGAGAAGGTGCGCTGCTCATGGGGGCAAGTCCATGTGTGGAGCGCGGATGGCTCGTTCTGCATCGGGGCCAAGGACGACAAGAAGGTCAATGCCGGCATTTCCTACATCCACGGGGCGAACACCCACATTCTGGAGCAAGCAATTCGCATGGCCTTCAAGAAGCCGGGAATGCGCCGTTTGAGCGATTTGTTGCAGTGATTTAGTCCAAGAATTCAGCGGAGCAGCGATATGGGATTTCTTTCCAACCTATTCGGAGGCAACAAGGAGGACAAGGCGCTGCGCGAGGCGTTGGCCCACATCCACCGCATCCTCGATGACGAGGCGTTTCAACTGGAACTCGTGCATCCGGCAATGAAGGCGATGCTGGAGTCCGCTCCGGCCTACGACAGAGACCCGAACGGCACCGGCCCGTTCGGCTTCACCGAAACCAATCCCATCCCCGTCAACGGGCCAATCGGCCAACTGGCGTATCTGTCCAGACTCGAAACCCAGTCCGGCCAGCGCATCCTCTTCCACCGCCTCGGAGCCATCGGCACGGTGGACGTGTTCGAGGCCGTGTCGTTCAACGGAACCGAGTGGTTCATCCTGTTCGTCGACCTCTACCATCCCCGGCGCTCGCGCCTCACCCCGGACGGCTTCCGGTTCACGAAGGAAGTCGCCCAGTTCTCCGGCTTCCACAAGTTCTGCGAGAACTTCCCTTACGACTTCATCGAGAAGAAGGCGTCCGAGCGCGAATCGGGCCTGAGCATGGCGTACATCGCCATCAGCAAGGTGTCGGACCAAATCCAGAACCGTGTCTTCAACAGGCCGTTGGCCCACAAGGCCAAGCTCGACCTCGTGAAGAGCCGCTTGTCGAGCGTCCAATCCCAATAGGTGATGCCGATGAAGAAGTCACTTCTGGCGACGCTCGCCACATTGATGAGCCTTCAGGCAGCGCCTGCGCTGGCCGAGAACTACGAGGTGAACCTGACCCGCAAGGGCAGCAACGTCTACAAGATCGATGGCAAGGACATCATCATCCAGACGCGCTACTGCTATGTCTACGCCTACTCCGAGGAGGCCATCCTCAAGACGTCAGGCTATGGCGGCGAGGTCATCTTCTTCGACAGCAAGGACAAGTGCGATGTGAAGGCGGTCTTTGGCCTGTCGAAGCAGGAGCCGGGGAAATACGTGGTGACGGTCAGTCACGAGGACGATGACTGGTATGAGGTGTTCGGGACGAACTCGTACATCAAGACATCGAGTTGCCTGTCCCTCGCGCTCGGCGAAGAGGCATACCTGACGATTTCGCCTTCCGGTTTCGGAAGGCTGCGGTTTGAGGATGGCGACGACTGCATGGTCGAAGGCGTCTACACCAAGCTGCGGCTATGAGATGGAGATGAGAAGCCGTGGCTGCTGCTGACGACAAACAAAAAGGAAACGCCACGGGCTTCTCCGGCCTCTCGACACTCGTCTCGGATGTAGAAGAGGATCGTCCTGCCAGCAAACCTGTTCCGGAAGTCGCCCCGCCGCCGAGCGCCCCACCACCTCCAGAGCCTCCTCCCGTGCGGGCCGAGGCAAGCCCGGCTGCTTCCGCCGCGCCTCAGCCGCCAACGGGAAAGGGCGACACTTCTTCCGATGTGACCACCGGCAAGTGGATGGTCGGCATCGGGTTGGGAATCGGGCTTCTGCTCATCATCTTCGTCAACGCGACCAAGAACGAGTCCACCCCTTCGACGACGGCTCCGGTTGCGCAAGCACCCACCTCGGCTGTCGCCGCCTATCCACCGCCGACTGCCGTGCCAGTCACACCGAGACAGCAGCCTGCTCCGGAGGCATTCAGCCACCGGAATGCAGCCACGGAATCCGTGAACGTGCTCGGCCAGCAGCTCGTGTTCTCAAATCCGAGTGGCTACTGCACGCCAGGCAAATCGGCGCGCGAAGTGGAGCTGATGGACTTGGCACGACGCTCCCTCGGAGAAGGTTCCCGCCTCGTGCATGCGGCAGTCCGCTGTTCCGAGCTGGAGGACTACCGCGAGGGCCGGAGGGAAATGCTGGATCACTGGCTGCAGATCCAGCTCATCGGCCCAAAGGGGAATTTCCAGCGAATCGAAATGCCGCGAGAGGCATTCCTTTCCAGTCTTTCCAAGTCGAGTCCGCGGGTGAACTCAGCCGATCTCAATCGACGGTTGAAAGCGTCGTTCGAGAACAGCGAGATCAGCCTGTCTGATATGAAGTTTGAGCCGATTGGGCGGGACGGGAACGCGGTCTATTTTTCCATGCGGATGAACATGAGCGTTGGGGAAACCAGCCGACCGGTCACGGGGATCAGCGGGATCACGCTCCTGAACTCCCTCCCGCTCTCGATCAGCGTTTATGAAGGCACCGGCTCGCCGCAGAGCCGTGGTCAGTTGCAATCTGTCCAGCAGGAGCTGCTGAACAGCCTCCTCACCGAGAACTGATGATGAACAAAGCAAGAACAATATTCTCCGCCCTGTGCTTCTGCTTGTTGGCTTCGGTCGCCTTGTCGGTTGCCGCGCAGTCAGCCGGTTACACCAAGCTCAACGTCAAAGGCCGAGTCCAGCTTGAGGTTCCGAGCGACTGGACGATCAGCGATGCGGAACAGCGCAGACGCGTCAAGGAGTTTTCGGAGAAGGTCACTGGGGTTGCCACTGAGCATGTGGCATCGCTTTCGGCGCAGTCCTATCCAGCACCATCGCGGGTCTTTGTCCGGGTGTCGTTCATCCCGATGGAGCCGCCGCTTACTCAAGCGGATGTCCGGCAGGAGGTTCTGGCCAACAAGCCGCAGGTGCTCAAGGACTTGGCGGACGTGTGGCGCGAGGAGTCCCCAACGATGTGGGCGGGCATGGCGAAGTACGGCATGAAGGAAGTTGGACGCCCGAGCTTTGCCGTCGAACCAATTGGAGGCCAGACCGCCCTGATCATTCGCTACGGACGCACATCGTCGGCCAACTCGGCAGAGACGATGCGGGTGACTCAATACCATGTGCCGCTGGGCGCTGAAAAAGCCCTGATCACGCTTTCGTATATCGAAGGCGATCCGCAGGCAATCGCGGCCCACAACCGACTGAAGAGCAGCATCGTGATTCGATAAGAAGAAGAGGAACAGCCAATGGCCTACGTAGATCCCAACGCGCCGTCGCCAACCTCCGGCGACTACGCCAAAAGCTCAAATTCGCCCGTCGATCAAAGCAAGACCTTTCTTGGAGGGCAGCATCACCCGTGGAGGCGGTTGTTTGCGCGCACGGTTGACATCTGCACAGCGGGATTCGTGCTGTTCCTTCTCTTGATATTTGCTTTCAGCGCGACGATGCCAGAGCAGGCGGCGGGCTTCGCCAGGGCAATTGAAAATCCAATCATCGCCAGTGTCGTGTTGTATCTGATCTGGCTACCCGCCGAGGCCTTGCTTCTCTCTTTGTTCGGGACGACTCCTGCAAAGTGGCTGTTCGGCATCCGGGTCGCACATCCTGGCGGCGATCTGCTGACCTTTTCAGAGGCGCTGAACCGCTCATTTCTTGTCTTTATTCAGGGTGTCGGTCTGGGCATTCCGTTCGTCGCATTGTTCACGCAACTGTTTGCGTATCGGCGGCTCACGAAGACCGGCACGACCCTGTGGGATACATCCGCCAACGCAGTGGTGCTCCATAAAAAGTGGGGAGTGTTTCGCGCGCTTGTGTGTACCGCCGCCGTCTTCGCCGTGCTGATCCTGATCAGCGCATTGAACGCGGCAGGAAAGTGATAACCAACAGGGGAGGAACCCATGGCTTACGAAGACCCGAACGCGCCGTCGCAGCCGCAGACGCCCGCACCCGCAACGACACCAGTCGCTGCACCTGAAAAGAAGTCCGGCTCGTGGGACTGGCTGTGGCCGTCCATCGTGGCGGTGATCATCGTCAAGCTGTTCGGTCTCGTCGGTGGACTGGTCACCTTTGGCTGCTACTACTGGCTCAAGCCGAAGCTGGGAACATGGGGAGCTGTCGCTGTTTCAGGTGTCATTGGCGTCGTTGTCGCCATTGGCCTCCTGGCGATGATTCGATGACCCCTGTCTTCCGTCTATGTGAGAAAGAGCGTTGCCCTGCCTCCCACCGAGCTGCCAGCCCCGGCAGCACTTTCCAGCCTCTATAGATCCATCGTCGCAGTTCCTGCCCAGCAGCGAGCCAGTCACGCTGGCTGATTGATATGTGCCCCTCCCTTGGGAAATGGGGCGCCGCGCGTTTCGGATTTTCGGCATCCCGCGCAGCACGTTTCTGCAAAGGTGAAGGCATCCCGTCACCGTGGGGTGCCACATGCTGCCGTCTCTGCCTCGTTTCCTCTGCATCTTCGCCGTGCTCAGCGGCCTACTGCCCGGTTGCACGACGACACCGGCCACCCCTGATCAGTTAGAAGCGCCACCCGACGAGATAGCTTCGGTGGTGGACCAGGGGCTGGTTCCGGTGGCCCGCTACGGCCGCTACACCCTGGTCGAGCTGGTACCGGAGCCCGCGCAGCGTGATCTCTTGCAGCAGGCGGTGGAGATCTCTATTCCGCCCATGCTCGATGCCAGCGTGGGCGATGCCATGCGCCACTTGCTCCTGCGCTCCGGCTACCGGCTCTGCGATGCGGCCGAGGCCGCCACGCTCTACGCGCTGCCACTGCCTGCCGCACACCTGCGCCTGGGTCCGCTGATGCTGCGCGATGCCTTGCTGACCCTTGCCGGCCCCGCCTGGGAGCTGTCCGTCGATGACTTGACCCGCCAGGTCTGCTTCAGCCGGCACGGTGCTTCCACCTTCCTTTCCGCCAACCCGCCCGGCACCGCCACGCCCGCGCCGGACGCCGACCGGCCCGAGGAGATGCAGCCATGACCTTTCTCCACGCGCCATCCGAGCGCAATTCCCGCACGCGTTGGCTCAAGGTCGCCGCGGCCTTCTGGCTGCTGCTCATCAGTGCCGTGGCACTCATCAACAGCGTCGGCCTGTCGCGGCTCGCCGAACAGACCCAGAGCAGCGCACAGGATGCGCAGGTCAAGGCGCTGGGCCTGCGCGTGGCCGATCTCGAACAACAGGTCGATGCGGGCAAGCGCCGGCCGGCGCCGATCAGCCAGGCTGATTTCGTCGCCGCGCGACAGGCGCTGGACGAACGGATGACGCGCCTCGAAGAGGCCGATGAGGCGAGGGCGCTGGCCATCGACCTGCAGACGCTGCAGGCGCGCGTGAACGCAATCGAAACCCGCCTGGAGAAGACCCGGCAGGTGGCATCCGCCGCTCGCCCGCGCGCTCCGGTTGCGACGAAACCCAAGGTGCCCGAGCCGCCGTTCCGGGTGCTCGGCGTGGAGCTGCGGGGAGGCGAGCGCTTTCTGTCGATCACCTCCACCGCCGCGGCCTCGCTCGCGGGCGCCCGGCTGCTGCGCGAGGGCGATGCCGAGGGCGGCTGGCAACTGCAG
>Ga0116176_10003798_pt1 | contig 11130 bp, 12 predicted proteins | sample AD_STIC08_MetaG_FD_89803 | JGI IMG/M metagenome (GOLD analysis project Ga0116176, IMG submission 89803) | Active sludge microbial communities of municipal wastewater-treating anaerobic digesters from USA - AD_STIC08_MetaG | ecosystem: Engineered > Bioreactor > Anaerobic > Digestate | place: USA... | reverse complement strand
GGGCAAACCAGTTCAGGTAGTTGCCGGGCAGGTCGGCCAGCAGGCAGCCCTTGTGTTTGCCAAAAGGCATCTGCAGCGTGACCAGTTTTTCCAGGTCTTCCGGTATCACGCCTGCACCTGCGCGGCCTCTGCGGCGCGGGCGGCTTGCGTGGGGCGTAGCCGGGTGCCCATGATCGCCGCCACCCCCGCAAACACCGCACCCACCAAAAACGCCAGTTGGTAGCCGCCATTCAGCGCGGCCACGGGCTCACTGCCCGCCGTGCGCAGCGCGTCGGTGCGGGCGTCGGCCAGGCTGGCCAGCACGGCCAGGCCCAGCGCGCCGCCCATCATGAAGGCGGTGTTCACCACGCCGGATGCCAGGCCGGATTCGGTGGGGCTCACGTCGTCCATCGCGGCCAGCAGCACGGGGTTCAGCGCCATGCCGGAGCCCAGGCCCAGCAGCAGCATGCCGGGAAACACGTCCAGCCAGAAGTTGCCGTTCAACGGCGCGCGGGCAAACAGCGCCAGCCCGATGCCGGCCAACAGCAGGCCTGCCACCAGCGGCGGGCGGATGCCCCAGCGCATCACCATCTTCGCGGACAAGCCGAGTGAAAACGCGGCCATGATGAGGTTGGCTGGCAAAAACGCCAGGCCTACCTGCATGGCGCTGTAGCCCAGCACCAGCTGCATGTACAGCGCCGACACAAAAAACCATGCAAACATGGCCGCGGCCCACAGCACGCCAATCACGTTGGAGATGGCGAGGTTGTGCAGTTTGAACATGCCCAGCGGCACCAGCGGCGTGGCCACGCGGGACTCGATGACGAGAAAGATCACCAGCAGCGCCGCGGCCGCGCCCAGCAGGGCAAGGGTTTGCATGGATGCCCAGCCCGCGGCATTGCCGTTGACGATGGCATACACCGCCAGCATCAGCGACGCGGTGATGGAGAACGCACCCGCCACGTCCAGCCGCTGGCCCTGTTGCGCCTGGCCGCGCCCGCCCGGCAGCAGCGACAGGCAAGCCGCACAGATGGCCACGCCCACCGGCAGGTTCACCAGAAACACCCAGTGCCAGCTCAAGCTGCTGGTGAGCACACCGCCCAGCAACACGCCCACGCTGCCGCCGCCCGCACACACAAAGCCATACACGCCCATGGCTTTGGCGCGCTCACCCGGCTCGGTGAACATGTTCATGATGAGTGACAGCGCCACGGCCGACACCACCGCGCCACCCAGGCCCTGCACGGCACGCGCCGCAATCAGCATCGTCTGTGTGCTGGCCAGCCCGCAGGCCAGCGACGCGAGTGTGAACAGCACAATGCCCGCCAGAAACAGCCTGTGGTGGCCATACAAATCGCCCAGGCGCCCGCCCAGCAGCAAAAAGCCGCCAAAGGTGAGCATGTAGGCGTTCACCACCCATACCAGCGCAGTTTCACTGACGTGCAGGTCGGCCTGAATGGAGGGCAGCGCCACGTTGACGATGGTCGTGTCCAGCACGATCATCAGCTCGCCCAGGCACAGCAGGATGAGTGCGGACCAGCGTTTGTCTTTTAACGGGCCAGTCACATGGCACGCCCGTCAAAGTGCTGCACGGGAATGTCGTAAATGTCCACACCCTCCAGGCTACGAATGTTCACCGCCGCCATGGCATTGCCCTTGGGGTCGGTGCCCTCACCATACGGATGAATGCCGCAGGTTGGGCAAAAGTTGTGCTGGATGATGTGTTTGTGAAAGGTGTAGGTGCTCATGGCTTCTGGTGGCGTGAGCAGGCGCAGCTGGGTGCGCGGCACAAACCACATCAGCGTGCCCTTGCGCTGGCAGATGGAGCAGTTGCAGTCTGTGGCAGCGGTGAGCTCGCCCTCCACTTCAAACGCAATCTTGCCGCAATGGCAGCTGCCCTGGTAGGTTTTATACATCGTGAACATCTCCTGAGTATTGAACAGACAGCGCAGCGGCAACGCGTGCGATGAGCTCGTAGGGAATGGGGGCGTTAAGCGGAAACTTCAGATTGCCCTTGTCGTTGGAAAAAGGCAGCAGCTCCTTCTTGAGGCGCTTGTCACCAGTTACCGGCGGGTAGACACCCACATGCTTCTTGAACGCCGCAAAGTAGAAGAATATACGTTTCAATTTGAACGCAGGCATTCTGTAGCTGATGGTTTCCTGTGCCTGCGGAACGGCGAGCTTCACCACGCGGCGGATTTCGCGCAGGATGGGCCTTGCAGCCGGGTCGGCCGCAGCAATGTAGGCATCGATGTCAGCAAATCCGGATGATGATTCCATGGGCTTTTTTCAGGTTGCAACCGTGATCATCCAGCCCACGCCAAAACGGTCGGCCACCATGCCAAAGCAGGGTGACCAGAAAGTCTTGCCCAGCGGCATGTGCACTTTGCCGCCCTGGCACAGGGCGTTATACAGGCGATCGGCCTGAGCGGCGTCCGGGGCGGCGATGGACAGCGAAAACCCCTGAAAGCTGGGCTGCATGTTGCTGTTGCCATCCGACATCATCACAATGGTCTCGCCGATGCGCAGCGTGGCATGCATGATCTTTTGCTCGAACCCCGGTGGCAGCGTGCCCGGCTGAGGGGGCTCGGGGCTTTCGTTCATGCGCATCTGCATGAGCACTTCAGCGCCCAGCGCTTCCTTGTAGAAAGCCATGGCTTCTTCGCAGCGGCCGTTGAAAAACAGGTAGGGCTCAACTTTCATGGCGGTTCTCCTTCACGGTTGAAATGGGGGGATGACAAGGGACAAGGTGTATTGTGTACACCGTACACAAAAGAATAGCAAAGATAATGGACAGTGTCCACATCTCGCTAAAAATGCCCAAATCTGCAAAACCACCCGTGCGAGAAACCTACCGGCATGGTGACCTGCGCCGCACCTTGCTGGAGGCGGGCATTGAGCTCGCCCGCGCAGGCGGACCAGATGCAGTGGTGCTGCGCGAAGCCACGCGCCGCGCCGGGGTGGCACCCAATGCGGCTTACCGGCACTTCGCCAGCCGGGAGGCCTTGCTGCAGGCGGTGCGCGCGGCGGCACTGTCTGCCGTGGCAGCGGCCATGGAGGCAGAACTGGCAAGGTTGCCAGCTGACCTGCCGCCTGCGGACCTTGCCCGCGCCAGTGTGCGCGCGGTCGGCACGGGCTATTTGCGCTTTGCACAGGCTGAGCCGGGCCTGTTTCGCACGGCCTTCGCGGCTTCAGACAAATTGCTGCAAGGCACGCCAGAATTTCCGACCGCGGGGCCCGGCGGCCTGAACCCGTATGAGTTGCTCGGTGCTGCGCTGGACAAACTGGTGCAGGCGGGCGTGATGCCGCCCCAGCGCCGCCCGGGTGCCGAGGTGCTGGCCTGGTCGGCCGTGCACGGCCTGGCCATGCTGGTGATCGACGGACCGCTGGCCGCGCCGGTCGGACCGCAGATGGTTCAGGTGGGGCAACGGCTGCTGGATATGGTGGAGAAGGGGCTGTAGCCGCATTTTCGGCTGTGGCCTCGCCGTCAGCCGCCAGCGCGCTTGACGGTGTAACCCTGCTTTTGCAGCGCGGCGATGACCGTGTCCCGGTGGTCGCCCTGCACTTCAATCACGCCATCTTTCACGGTGCCACCCGAGCCGCAGCTGGCCTTGAGCTGCTTGCCCAGCTGGGTGAGTGCGGCGGCGTCCAGCGGCACGCCTTTCACCACGGTCACGCCCTTGCCCTTGCGGCCCTTGGTGTCGAGCGATACACGCACAATGCCGTCGGTTGGCGGTGGTGCAGCGGCGTTGGCCTTGCAGGTGCATTGCGCCAGGGGCAAGCGGCAGGTGGGGCACATGCGGCCTGATTCGGTGGAGTAAACCAGGCCGCCGCTGAGATTGCTGCGGGCAGGAGGGTTTCGCATGGACGTGATTATGGGTCGCTGGCAGAACGTGCTGCCGCCCGGCTTCCAGCAAAATCCCTTTCATGCAAAACAATACGGCCCGCGGCATTCTGTATCTTTGCCTGGGCGTCTTTGTCTTTTCCATGCAGGACGCCATCATCAAACGGGTGAGCGGCGCTTATCCGTTGACGGAGGTGGTGTGCATCCGGTCGCTGGTGGGCATGCCCATTCTGCTGGCGCTGGTGCAGCACGAAGTGGGCTGGTGCGCCATCTTCGCCTCGCACCTGGGACCGCTGACGCTGCGCGCCTTCATCTTGTTTGTGTCGTACACCGCGTACTACATGGCATTTCCCGCACTGCCGCTGGCTGACGCGGTGGCGCTGTACTTCACGGTGCCACTGTTTGTCACGGCACTGGCAGGCCCGTTTCTGGGCGAGCGTGCGGGCTGGAAGGTGTGGACGGCGGTGATGGTGGGCTTTACCGGTGTGGTGGTCATGCTGCAGCCTGGCAGTGGTCTGTTTGAGCCCGCTGCGTTGCTGTCGCTGCTGTCTGCGGCCATGTATGGCGGTTCCATGCTGATGGCGCGCAAGCTGGGCACGACGCAGGCGGCGTCGGTCATGTCGTTCTATCAGAACTGGGTTTTTCTGGTGGGTGCTGGCTGCACGGCGCTGGTGTTGAACCAACTGGGCATTGTGGATGCCGCGCACCCCAGCCTGTCATTTCTGGTGCGGCCCTGGGTGTGGCCCACGTTGACGGATGGTTTGCTGATGGCGCTGTGCGGCGTGGTGGCCGCAGCAGGCATGGTGTTTCTCACCAGCGCTTACCGCGTGGCCCGCGCCAGCGCGGTCACGCCGTTTGAATACACCGGCATTTTGTGGGCGCCGTTGTGGGGCTTTCTGTTTTTCAGTGAGGTGCCGCGCGCCACCACGGTGGCGGGTGCGGCGATCATTGTTGGTGCCGGCATGGTCGCCTTGCGCGCCGCAAAACACCCCGTCAACTGATTTCAGGCACACTGGGCGCTGACATGTCTGCCCGTTCAATCACCGGCCCCTGGGCGTGGATCCAAAAACGGATCCACCACCACACAGCCCACTTGAAACCCGCTACGCGCGCCTTGATGTGGGCAGTCGGTGCTGGGTTGCTCTTCAATGTGCTGAACGCCTTGATGCGGGTGCTGGCGCAAGACATCAACCCGCTTCAGGCGCAGTTTCTGCGTTATGCCTGCGGCTTCGTGGTGCTGGTGCCCATGTTGTTGCGCAATGGCATGGCAGCTTATCAGCCGCGCCACATTGGCGGACAGTTCACTCGCGGGGCCTTGCATTCGGTAGGACTGTTTTTCTGGTTTGCCGCGCTACCCAAAATACCGCTGGCCGACATGACCGCCATCGGTTTCACCACGCCGCTGTTCATCATGCTGGGCGCCTACCTCTTCCTGCGCGAGCCCATGCGGTGGGAGCGCTGGGTCGCTACCGTTCTGGGTTTTGCTGGCGTGATGATCGTGGTGGGGCCGCAGTTTGCTGTGGGCGGTGGCAGCTCGGGCTGGTACCACCTGCTGATGCTGGCGTCAGCGCCTCTGTTTGCCGCGTCATTTCTGGTCACCAAGGCGCTGACCCGGTATGAGACGACCGGCACGATTCTGGTCTGGCAGGCCATTACGGTGTCATTGTTCAGCCTGCCCATGGCGCTTCTGAATTGGTCAGAGCTCAGTGCCTGGCAGTGGGCGGGCTTCCTGCTCAGTGGGGCATTGGGCAGCGCGGGACACTATTGCCTGACGCAGTCGCTCCAGAAGGCAGATATTTCGGCCACACAGTCCGTGCGTTTTCTTGAGCTGGTGTGGTCTGCGCTGATGGGCTGGCTGCTGTTCAGCGATGTGCCCACGCTCAACGCCATCATGGGTGGGCTGTTGATTAGCGCGGCCACCATCTGGGTGGCGCGGCGCGAATCCAGGTGAGAGAATGGCGACGAATACCGCAGGGGAATTTGATGCAGAACCTGAATAGCGAAGTGAGAAGTGCCGTCATCACCAACGGTGCCATCCAGCTCACGTGGACGCTGGGGCAGATCTCCCACTTGGGGACCTACTGGCTGCGCGACAACTGCCCGTGTTCACTGTGCCGCCATCCTGGCAATGGCCAGAAACTCTACGAAATTGTTGATCTGCCCCGGGAGTTGTCGCCACGCGAGGCGTTTCTGGCCGAGAACCAGACCCTCAAGGTGGTCTGGTCTGACGGGCATCGTTCTTCGTACACCCAGGACTGGCTGATCGCCCATGACCTGTCTGAGCAGGCACGGGCTGCGCGCCGACCACAAGTCCAGCTTTGGCGTGGTGACATGGCCGCCAGCCTGCCAGCAGGTGACTGGCCCACCGTGGTGGCCGATCCGGTGGCCGAGCTGGCGTGGCTGGAGCGGTTTTCGGCTTTGGGGTTTGGCTTGCTCAAGAATGTGCCGACCGAGCCTGGCGCCGTGGCCGAGGTGGGCGACCGGCTGGGTTTCGTGCGGGTGACCAATTACGGGCGGCTGTTTGACGTGAAGTCGGTTCCCAATCCAACCAACCTGGCTTACACCGCCGTGGGGCTGGGCGTGCATTCGGATAACCCGTATCGCCATCCGTCGCCCGGTGTGCAGCTGCTGCATTGTCTGGAGAGCGAGGCGCCCGGTGGCGACACGCTGCTGGTGGATGGCTTTGCCGCGGCCGAGATACTGCGGCAGGAAGATACCGTGGCATTTGAGCTGCTGACCACTTTGCCAATGACGTTTCACTATGCCGATGGACAAACGGACCTGGTGGCGCAGCAGACGCTCATCTCCGTGAACCGGGACGGCACCGTCACGGGTGTGCATTTCAACAACCGGTCTGCCGACTGGCTGGACGCGCCAGCCGAATTGACCGAGGACTGGTATGCGGCCTACATCCAGTTTGGCCGTATCCTGAAACGCCCCGAGCTGGAACTGGTTTTCCGGCTGGAGCCCGGTCAGTGTCTGGTGATGCAAAACGACCGCACGCTGCATGGCCGCACGGCGTTTGACCCCAATTTGGGCCGCCGCCATTTGCAGGGTTGTTACATCGACCGCGATGCGATGGAGAGCCGCCGTCTGGTGTTGCGCCGTACCATTACGGCGCCCTTCGCCTACTATGCGCCGTCCGAGCCGGCACGCGCCTTGTCTGTGGCGGCGTAGCCTGTCCATGAAAGCGACGGATGCCAGGACCGTGCTGGACGACATCCGCGACGCATTCGCCCGTCGCGGGCATGAAGGTTATGGTGAAGGTGTGAGCCAGCTGGACCACGCGCTGCAATGCGCCGCGTTTGCCGAGCGAGACGGCGCGCCGGATGCGCTGATTGCCGCCACGTTGCTGCACGACATCGGCCACATGTTGCACGACCTGCCGGACGACGTGGCGGACCAGGGCATCGACACGCAGCACGAATCCACCGGTTCGGCCTGGCTGTCGCAATACTTCGGATTGAACGTGACCGAGCCCGTGCGCATGCATGTGGCCGCCAAACGCTACCTGGCGGCGGTGGAGCCGGGTTACTTTGAAAAACTCTCAGAAGCGTCGAAGTTGTCGTTACGCATCCAGGGCGGGCCGATGTCGCCGGAGCAGGCGCGTGCGTTTGAAGCCGAGCCCTTTTTTGAAGATGCCGTGAAGCTGCGCCGCTGGGACGAAGAAGGCAAGATCGTCGGCTACCAGGGCCCGGCGTTGGCTCATTTTGAGCGCTACATATTTAATAGCTGCTCACGCATATCCAACGAGGGCTGGAGGCCAATTTGATCACCATTTGTCGTATAGTTTGACGCTGACTCGCTCACCCCACAGCTCAATGTGTGCCGCCGTGCCGTTGTGCACCACCGCACTGGCTGCGCCCCGCACGTAACCCAACGCCACGCAGGCGCCGGCTTTGGGGCTCCAGCCGGCGGACGAAATCTCGCCAACGGCCTCCCCATTCACCAGAATGGATTCGCCGCCCCACACGAATGCATCGGGTGAGTCCAGCACCAGCGTCACCAGTTTCTTGCGCAGCGGCTTGCCCTGTTTCTCCAGCAAGGCCTGTTTGCCGATGAAGTCGGTGGGTTTGTCCAGCTTCACGGCGAACATCATGCCTGCCTCGAACGGGGTTTCGTCCGGCCCCAACTCAGCACCCCAGGCCCGGCGGCCCATTTCCACACGCAGCGCATCGAGCGCGTAGTAGCCTGCGTCGCGCAGGCCTAGGTCTTTGCCTGCCTCCTGCAGCGCCAGATACACGTGGCGCGTCATCTCGCTGGGCACATACAGCTCGAAGCCCGGGCCACCCACATAGCTCATGCGGGCGGCGCGCACGCGGGCGTAACCCACGTCGATCAGCTGCGTCCACGAAAACTTCAACCCTTCGGGCGATAGATCATCCGGGCTCACGCGGGCCATCAGCTCGCGGGCGTTGGGCCCCATGACGGACAGCACGCTGTACAACGGCGAGATGTCGGTCAGTACCGCGTGTTCATGTGGCTCGATGTGGCGCGAGATCCAGTCAAAGTCGCGCACGGTCTGGGCTGAGCCGGTCACGATCAGGAAGCGTTCGCCACTGGCGTTGGGCTGCTGGCGGATGACGGTGAGGTCGCTCTCAAAACCACCACGCTCATTGAGCATGGCGGTGTAAACCATCTTGTTGACGGGCACATCCATCTCGTTGGCGCACAGGCGCTGCAGCACGGCCAGCGCATCACGCCCCTGCAGCAGCAGTTTGGAGAAAGAGGTCTGGTCGTACAGGGCCACCGTTTCGCGCGTGGCCTTTTGCTCTTCAATCATCCACGGCAGCCAGCCCGGCTTGCCCAGCGTGTCGGCGGGTTTAGAGGCGCCGTTCGAACGAAAATAATTTGCACGCTCCCAGCCGTTGCGGCTGCCGGACTCGGCACCCTTGGCAGCTAAAGCGTCATACAGCGGCGACGTGCGCAGCGGCCGCATGGTTTGCAACTCCTGCCGCGGCCAGCGCATGGCGTAGTGCAGGCCCAGCGTCTCACCGGTGCGTTCGGCCAGTGCCTTGCGGTTGCCGGTGAAGGCGCCAAAGCGGCGAATGTCCACGTCCCACAAATCGGAGCTGGGCTCACCGCCGATGATCCACTCGGCAATCAACCGGCCCGCGCCGCCGCTGTTGGCAATACCGGCGGAGTTGAACCCGGCGCACACAAAATAGTTTCGCACCTCGGGCGCTTCACCCAGGATGAAGTTGCCATCGGGCGTGAAGCTCTCGGGGCCGTTGAGCAGCATCTTGATCTCGGCCGTTTCCAGGCAGGGCGTGCGGTGGATGGCGGCGGTCATCAGCGGTTCGAACTGGTCCCAGTCTTCGTCCAGCAGCTGAAACTGGAAGGTGGACGGAATCGGGTCCACCCGCCATGGCTTGGCCAGTGGCTCGAAGCCGCCCATCAACAGGCCACCCACTTCTTCCTTGTAATAAATGAAGCCATCGGGGTCGCGCATCACCGGGAGCATGGGGTGCACACCTTCAATCTTGCCGCTGACAATGTAGAAATGCTCGGCTGGATACAGCGGCACGTTCACACCGGCAAGCCTGCCGAACTGCCGTGCCCACTGGCCCGCGCAGTTCACCAGCACCTCGCAACGCAGGTCACCCTGAGCGGTTTTGACGCCCACGGCCTTGCCGTTTTCGATGATGACGCCGGTGACTTCAACGCCTTCAACCATCTTCACGCCGCGGTTGCGTGCGCCTTTGGCCAGCGACATGCACAGGTCTGCCGGGTTGGCCTTGCCGTCGCCCGGCAGCCAGATGGCGCCTTGCAAATCGTCGGTGCGCATCACGGGGTAGCGGTCGCCCGCTTCTTTGGGGGAAATCAGGTGGCACTCCACACCCCAGGCGTTGGCCATGGCGGTTTGTTTTTTCAGCACCTTCATGCGCTCGGGTGTTTTGGCCACGTTCACGCTGCCGCATTGCTTCCAGCCGGTGGCAAGACCCGTTTCGGCCTCCAGCGAGGCATACAGCTCGATGCCGTATTTGCTCATCACCGTCATGTTGCGGTTGGGCCGCATCTGGCCGATGAGTCCCGCTGCGTGCCAGGTGGTGCCGCTGGTGAGCTTGCCCTGCTCCAGCAGCAGCACATCGGTCTTGCCCATTTTGGCGAGGTGGTAGGCGGTGGAGCAGCCCGCGATACCGCCGCCGACGATGACGATTTCTGCATGGGTTGGAAGGCTCACAACAGACTCCTTGAAAACAGATTAGCCCAGACGCAATGCCATGACGCCTGCCACGATCACGCAGGTGCCAATCACCCGCCGCGGCGTGAAACGTTCCTTCAGGAACCAGGCGCCCAGCAACACGGCAAACAATACAGATGTTTCGCGCAGGGCCGCAATGGTGGCGACCGGAGCGCGGGTCATGGCCCACAGCGCAATGCCGTAGGACGCAAGGGATGCAGATGCACCAATGGTGGCCACCGGCCATCGTGCGCGCGCGTAGGTTCCTAGTGCCCGCCCGTGTTTGGCAAACATCAGAACGGCAAACGGCCAGCCAGTGAACAGGAACAGCGTGGAGATGTATTGCATGGCGTTGCCTGCTGCGCGCACGCCCAGTGCATCCACAACCGTATAAGCCGCGATGATGAGCGCGTTGGCCAGCGCAAACCCGATGGCTTTGGGTGCCGCGCGTGCGTGGCTGCTCAAGCCCAGTACCAGCACGCCCGCGCTGATGCCGACCACGCCAGACCATGCCAGGGCAGAAAGCGATTCGCCCACCGTGAACGTGGCCGACAGCGCCACTAGCAACGGCGCCAGGCCGCGCATGAGCGGGTAGGTCAGCCCCAAATCACCGTGCCGGTAGGCACCGATGAGCGCGGTGTAGTAACCAATGTGGATAACGACCGTGGCCGCGATGAAGGGCCAGGCTTTGGCATCAGGCCAGCCAAACCAGGCCACCATGGGAATGGCCAGCAAGGAGCCAATCAGGTTGATGACAGCCATGTCCATGTCTTTGTGCACGCTGGACTTGACCAGCGCGTTCCAGCTGGCGTGCAGCAGCGCACCAAACAAGACCGCCGCAATCACAGGCCAGGTTAAAGCCATGCCGTTATTTGCGCAGGGTGGTGGCCAAAGGCGTACGGGCCTGGCGGCGCAAATCGTTGTCGATCGTGCGTGTCTTGCTGGCCATGGTGTGTGCAAACATGGCGCGACCCGCCTTCTCGGCGTCGCCCGAAGCAATGGATTCCACCAGCTCGCGATGCTCGCTGGGCGCAATGGGCAGCAGCCAGCTGTCGGTGAGGTTCAGGCGCCTGAACAGCGAGATTTCCTTGATCAGCTTGCGGTAAATGTCGGTGAGCTTGCG
>Ga0116176_10003787_pt1:0-10000 | contig 11142 bp, 7 predicted proteins | sample AD_STIC08_MetaG_FD_89803 | JGI IMG/M metagenome (GOLD analysis project Ga0116176, IMG submission 89803) | Active sludge microbial communities of municipal wastewater-treating anaerobic digesters from USA - AD_STIC08_MetaG | ecosystem: Engineered > Bioreactor > Anaerobic > Digestate... | reverse complement strand
AAAACCCCTCGACCCAGAGATGGATGATCCAGAACCGCCAGACGTCCACGGCCGTGTAATGGGTCGTGCTTCCGTAGAACATGGCGGGCAGGTACAGGAAAGGGATAGCCGCGGCCGTGAGGAGGAAAAGGGTGGAGAGCTCCCCCTCCCGCGGGTCTTTCCTTGCCGGGCCCACCCCGCGAATGACCAGGAAGAGCCACAGCATGAATCCGACCACGAGGAGAATCTGCCAGGCCCGCCCGAGGTCCAGGTATTCCCATCCCTGGTGCCCGAACCAGAACCACAGATCCCCGAAAACCTGGAACACTCCGAACATCTCTCCCAGCAGGCTTCCCACGGCCACAAAGACGAGCGCCGCGAAGAGCGCATGGACACCCCCGGCCTGCCCCTTCGGCTCTTTCCCGCCCAGTCCGACGGAAAGAAAGAGCCCGCCGGCGACGTAGGCCGTCGCGATCCAGAAGATGGCGAGCTGCAGGTGCCAGGTGCGGAAGATGTTGCTGGGGAAGAAGCGGGAAAAATCGATCCCGTAGAAGCTTCCCGGGTCTGCGCGGTAGTGCGCCGTCGCCCCGCCCACCAGGGTCTGGGTGAGGAGAAGCAGAACCGCGATGACGAAGAATTTGATCGTCGCCCTCTGGCTTTCCGTGGTCATCCCCGGAAGCATGCCGGGGTGTGCATGCTCGTCCTTTCCTTTCCAGCCGAGGAAGTTGAATCGCCCGAAGGCGAAAAGAACGGCCGCCGTGCCCGCCAACAGGAAGATGAGGCTGATGGCGCTCCACAGGATGGCGCCCGTCGTGAGCGAGTTCCCGACCAGGGGCTCGTAGGGGAAGTTGTTCGTGTAGGAATAGGTCTCTCCGGGGCGGTTGGCCACGGAGGCCCAGGCGGTCCAGGCAAAAAAGGCCGTGAGGTTCCTGATCTCCTGCGGGTCTTGAATATGCGCATACAGAAGGCCGCGATTCACCACGGGGTCGGCAAAATAGTCCGTCCACTTCACGATCTGGCGCCGGTACGACTCCTCCTCGGGCGCCGTGAAGAGCAGGGTGTCCGTCTTCGGATCGTAGCGGTTCTCTTTCAGGATCTCCTGCAGCCGTCCCCGGAGGGCCGACCGTTCCTCGTCCGTGAGTTCCCGGACCCCGCGGCGGTATTGCTGCCGGGCGAGAAACTCTTCCGTGTCGACGGCGAGCGTGTGCAGGTATTCGGCCGAGAAGTCGGGCCCGAGGTAGGCTCCGTGACCCCAGATGGTGCCGTTCTCCATCAGGCCGTACTTGAGGAAGACCTGCTGTCCCGCCAGGATGTCGTCACGGGTGAACATCAGGCGGCCATCCGCGCCCGCGACCCTGCCGGGGATGGGCGGCGCTTCCCGGTAGCTGTTCACCGACAGGCCGATCAGCACGGCGAAACCGGCGATCAGGACCAGGATGACCGTTCTTCTCCACCAGGGGGAGAGTGCTGTCGTGGATTCGGCTGTCCCTGTCATGAGGCTTCCTCCTTTTTTGACTGCAGGCTTGCGGATTTCATGACCCGTTCCGCAGCGACCCGGACTGCGGACCGAAGGATCGGATGACTCAGGACTGCTCCCGGCCGCGTCCGGCCGTTTGCGTCCTGATGGATTTCGACAGGAATGATCGTATCATAACAACATGACGGATCCCGTCAATGGGATATTGAATGCCTGCCGTCCGCGTCGAACCGGAGACCGTCACGGCCACCGGCAGGACGGCCTGCTCAGGCAATCCGGACGGGGGGAAATAAAAATTGAAAAATCATGGCGGATGCGGTAATAAAGCCGGCTAAATACAATAAAGGAGGTAGATCATGTTTGCACCGAAGAACATCCTCGTTCCGACTGATTTCTCCAAATACTCGGACAAGGCGTTAAAAGAGGCGATCGACATTGCCGTTCAGTACGGTTCGAAGATCTATCTCCTCCACGTGATCGATCAGCAGGTCCAGGAATGCGCGATCGACTACTGCCTGAGCTACGAAGTCGTGCAGAGCCTGAAGAAGGAAAGCCTGAAGACCGCCAAAGAGAACCTCGAAAAGGAAGCAAACAGGATCGCCAAAGGCAAGAAGATCAAAGTCGCATTCGATGTCAAGACGGGGATCCCGGCGGAAACGATCCTGAGCGAGCAGAAGGCAAAGAAGATCGACCTGATTGTCATCGCGTCCCACGGAAAGACGGGGTTGCTGAAGCACTTCATGGGCAGTGTCGCGGACAAGGTCGTCAAGGGCGCGAAATGCCGTGTCGTCGTCGTGAAGCCGTAACGGCTGATCGCCTTGTCATCCGGACGAGAGGCCCGACAGGGATTCGATCGAAGACCTCACCCATCGCAGCAGGGGGCGCGGGAAACGCCCCCCTTTCTCACGCATCGTCCACTGCACCGCCCGGCCAGGAGGTCGGGAAATTCCCCTGCGTCGTCTACCGGCCCCCGACCCGCCGCCATCCGGCAGGGGATCCTTGACAAACGGGGCGTCATGCGCGAGGATTTTCGACGCACCCTGACATTCATCAGGCCGTTGTGTTCCCGGAAAGGAGAAGCCTCATGTTCAAGGAGTTCAAGGAATTCGCCATGCGCGGCAACGTGGTGGACATGGCCGTCGGTATCATCATCGGCGCGGCCTTCGGCGCCATCGTCAAGTCCCTCGTCGACGATGTCCTCATGCCGGTCATCGGCCTCCTGATGGGCAACGTCGACTTCTCGAACTTTTTCCTCGTGCTCAAGGCGGGCAAGGTCCCCGGCCCCTACGCGACGCTCGCGGAAGCGAAAGCGGCCACGGCGGTGACGCTGAACTACGGGCTCTTCGTCAACTCCATCGTGACCTTCCTCATCGTGGCCTTTGCGATCTTCATTTTGATCAAGCAGATCAACCGCCTGAAGAGGAAGAGGCCCCGGCGGCTCCGACGACGAGGGAGTGCCCCTTCTGCCTGTCGACGGTTCCCCTGAAGGCCACCCGCTGCCCCCATTGCACCTCGGAGCTGAAGGCCTGACAGCGTGCCGGGTCGGGGCTGGCAGGAACACGAGAAGGGCGCCGGACAACGGTGCCCTTTTTCGCGGTCATGATGGTGTGAACGTGGAAAGCGGGACGGTTCAGCGGTGGTCGGCCGACGGGGCCATGTCGATGGCAACCTTGCGGCGGACCCAGCCGAGAAACCTCTCGACCGGCCAGGTGACGACCGCAATGACGGCGAGAACGAGTCGTTCGGCCATGGTGTATCTCGGGTAAACGGTCTGCATCGGGTACTCCGGGGAAAATGATCCGCTGAGCGGATTTATTGCAAATTTGCTGCCACGGATGGTCAGGCGGTCCTGGAATTGCCTCTAAAGGATCATCGGTATTTTGCCGAAATATCTTGAGCCCTGGGTCCCGGCGGATGGCACCCGACGGGAATCATTGAATTTTCATGGTATCCTGATTCCCACTGGCAGGGAATCTGCACGTTCTGCTCGGAAGGGACCCCCCGGATCCCTGAACGCCACGGCTGATGGAGAGTGAGACCCATGCGCGTCCTGATCGTGGAAGACGACCTCGTCGGAAGCCGCCTGATGAAAAAGTTTCTCGAGGCCGACTGCTTCTGCCACCTGGCCTTTGACGGAAAGGAGGCCATCGAGGCCTTTGAGGCGGCCCTCCGGGACGGAAAGCCCTATGACCTGCTGTTTCTCGATGTCATGATGCCCGGGGTGAACGGCATCGACGTGCTCAGGACCATCCGGGGCCTGGAGGAACAGAGCGGCGTCGCGGCCGGCAAGGGCGTCAAGGTGATCATGACCACGGCGATGAACGATGCCGACGTCATCCTGGAATCCTTCAATGCCCGGTGCGACGGCTACCTCGTCAAGCCGGTCCGTAAGGAGCAGCTCTTCGAGGAAATCCGGAACCTGGGGATCCTCCCCTTCGAAACGCGCTGAGCCCTCGCGGGAGCACCTTGAGGCCCCGCCCCTTTTCGATCCCTGTCGTGCATTCATCTTTGACTGAAGACATTCCCGACGGCAGGGACGGGCATCCCTGTCCCGTCGGCCGCGGGCTCCATGACCACCCCCTCGGGTTTCCCGGGGACGTGATCCGTACGCCCTGGCCGGGGAGCACGGGGGCGGAAGGGCCCTCGGAGGGCTGCGGACCTTTCGCGGGCGCAAATCGTGGGAGCGGCATAAACGGGACGTTGGAATGACCGGGGAAAAATGGTATGAAAAGCAGGGAAACCGGAATTGAGCGGATCTTGAAGAGACATCGGAGGCATGCCATGAGGATCGGGGTTATCGGAATCGGGGGCGTGGGGGGCTACTACGGGGGCAAGCTGGCGACGAAGTACGCCGGCGGCAGTGGTCACGAGGTCATCTTTTTCGCGCGGGGCGCGCACCTGGCGGCCATCCGGAAGGACGGTCTCAAACTCGTGACCGTCGAGGGCGAGTGCACGGTGAGACCCGCGCAGGCCACGGATAACCCGGCCGAGATGGGCCCGCTGGACCTGGCCCTGTTCTGCACCAAGAGCTACGGGCTCGAGGAGGCCGCGAGGGCCGTCTCGGGAAATCTCGGGGTCGAATCGGTCGTGCTGCCCCTGCTCAACGGCGTCGACATCACGGACCGACTCCGGGCGGTCCTGCCGCGGCCGGCCGTCCTGTACGGCGGCGTCTTCATCAGCTCGGCCATCCAGGGCCCCGGCATCGTCAAGCAGGTGGCCGGAACGGGCCAGCTCTTCTTCGGCCCGGCCGATCCGGCCGACGTCGAGAAATACCGCCCCATCGAGACCCTGCTGAAGGACGCAGGCATCAAGGCGGAGCTCTCCGCCGACGCTCTGCTACCTCTGTGGACCAAGTACATCTTCATCGGCCCCCTGGCGGGCGTGACCTCGCTGACGGGCAAGCCCTTCGGCGGGGTCCTGGGCGGCGTCGAGGAGCGCGCCATGGTCGAGGGGATGATGAAGGAGGTGGAGGCCGTGGCCCGCCGGAAGGGCGTCCGCTTCCCTCCGGACATCGTGCAGGCCTCCCTCGGCAAGGCCGAAGCGTTCGCCCCGGCGACGAAGACGTCCATGCAGCTCGATTACGAGCGGGGCAATCCCACCGAGCTTGACATCTTCATCGCCTACATGGTGGAAGCGGGCGAGAAACTCGGCATCCCGGTTCCGCTGCACCGGAAGGTGTACGCGGAGCTCAGGATGCGCAAATGAGGGAGGCAGAGGGGATTCGTGCACCGCGCCTGCCGGGTCGCATTGCGACCGACTACCCCACCAGCGGTTGCACGAGTTCCGCCACCCTCCGGGCGATGGCCATGCAGGCCGTCAGCCCGGGCGACTCGATCCCGATGAGGTTGATCCATCCGGGGAGTCCCAGGCGGCTCTCCTCGGAGATGACGAAATCCCGAACCTCTTCGCCGGGCCCCTGCAGCTTGGGTCGGATGCCGCACAGGTCGGGGTGGAGAGACTCCTTTGCGAGCCCGGGCAGGTACGTGACGATCGACTCGTGGAAGGCGTCGCGCCTGGCCTCGTCGACGCGGTAATCGACGGCGTCGACGTATTCCACGTCTGGACCGAAGCGGACGCGACCTCCCAGGTCGAGGGTAGCGTGAACACCCAGGCCCTCGTGTCTCGGCGTCGGCGTCGGGTAGACGAGATGCCGGATCGGGGGGGCGGGCGACGCGAAGAAATAGCTCCCCTTGCAGAGTTTCAGGCGATACCCTTCGAGGTCCACGTCGATGCCGGGCAGGGCCGCCACGCGGTCCGACTGCAGCCCCGCGCTGTTGACGACGGTCCGGGAGGCGACGAGGCTCTCGCCGCCGTTGATCTCCAGCTCGTAGCGTACCCCGTCGTAGCGCGCGGCCGTGACACGAGAGCGGAAAGCGGTCGTTACCCCGTTGCCCGCCGCGGCGACCAGCAGGGCGCGCATGAGCCCGTGCGAGTCGATGATGCCCGTGGAAGGCGACAGAAGCCCCGCCGTGGCGACGACCTCGGGCTCGAGGGAGCGAACGACGCGCCCGCTCAGCATGAGCATGTCGTCCACCCCGTTGGCATGAGCCTTCCCCAGGAGCGCCTGAAGGGCCTCCTCCTCGGCGGCATTGGTCGCCACGATGAGCTTGCCCGTCCGGCGGTGGGGGATGCCCCGCTTCCCGCAGGCCTCGTAAAGGATCCTTCTGCCCTCGACGCACAGCGCGGCCTTGAGGGATCCCTCGGGATAATAGATCCCGGCGTGGATCACCTCGCTGTTGCGGCTGCTCGTCTCCTGCCCGTGGCTGTCGTTTCTCTCCAGCAGCAGGATGTTCCGGTAGCGCCGCGACAGTTCCTCCGCAACGGCAAGGCCGACGACGCCGGCGCCGATGACGGTAATGTCGAAAGCGTGCCGTTCCACGGGCGCCATTGTAAACGAAAGCCTGGAAGGTGCAAGGCCCAAAGAAGAAAGGTACGTGCCGAGAAAAATGACCTGTTGCTGTTTGGGGCGGCGACGCCTACAATAGTTCCGCATGGCTTCGACGAGCATCCGGATCTTCGGGGTCCGGCAGCATAACCTCAAGGGCTTCGATCTCGACATCCCTCTCAACTCCCTGACCGTGATCACGGGGGTGAGCGGAGCCGGCAAGTCTTCGCTTGCCTTCGATACCCTCTACGCGGAGGGGCAGCGACGCTATGTCGAGACCTTCTCCCCCTACGCCCGTCAGTTCCTCGACCGCATGAACCGTCCCCGCATCGAGCGCATCGAGGGAATTCCCCCGGCGCTTGCCATCGCGCAGGGCGACCCCGTGCGGACCTCCCGCTCCACCGTGGGGACCATGACGGAGGTGACCGACTACGCGAAGCTGCTCTTCGCTCGCATGGCCGTCCTGAGCTGCCGCGGGTGCGGCGGGCCCGTGAGAAAGGACACGGCCCAGTCGATCTTTGAGGCCCTCGGGGAACTGCCCGAGGGCACCCCCGTCGTCCTGACCTTTCCGGTGGCCGCGAACGGCGATCCCGCCGCCCTGGAGCGTCAGCTGCGCCGATCGGGCTACGACCGGGTCTGGAAGAGCGGCGAGGTGCATCCCCTGGAGGAGGCTCGCGGCGAGGCGCGCCTCGACATCGTGGCGGACCGCCTGATCTTCCGGAAGGGCGACCGCAAGCGGATCGTCGACTCCCTGGAAGCGGCCCTGAAGGCGGGGCAGGGGAGGATGGATGCCCACGCCGACGGCCGGACGCATCCCTTCAGCGAGGCCCTGCAGTGCCCGGCCTGCGACATCGCCTACCGGCAGCCGACGGCGAATTTCTTCTCCTTCAACTCTCCGGCCGGGGCCTGCCCGGCCTGCCGAGGATTCGGGCGCGTCATCGACGTGAACATGGACCTCGTCGTGCCCGATGCGGGGAAGTCGGTGCGCGACGGGGCCGTAAGGCCCTGGGCCGGCATCGCCCGGGCGGAGTTCGAGGACCTTCACGCGTTCTGCCGGCGTCGGCGCATCCCCGTCTCCGTTCCCTGGCGGGAACTGTCCGATGAGCACCGGCGGCTCATCCTCGAGGGCGACGACAGTTTCTACGGGGTCCGCGGCTTCTTCCGGTGGCTCGAGACGAAGCGTTACAAGCTGCACGTGCGGGTCTTCCTGGCGCGCTATCGCGGCTACCGCCCCTGTCCCGTGTGTAACGGCACCCGGTTCCAGCCGGAGGCCCTGCTCTGGACGATCGGGGGGAAGAGCATCGCGGAGCTCTACGCCATGACCGTCGAAGAGGCCTCGCGCTTTGTCGGGGATTTATCGGCGGGCCCCCTCGACGAGGCATCGTCGCTGCTCGCCGGAGAGGTCGGCAGACGCCTGCGCTATTTGCTCGACGTGGGGCTAGGGTACCTGACCCTCGACAGGCAGTCCAGAACGCTCTCGGGCGGCGAGGTGGAGCGCGTGAGCCTGACGAAGGCCCTCGGCTCGTCGCTCGTCAACACCCTGTTCATCCTCGACGAGCCCACGGTGGGACTCCATCCCCGCGACAGCGGCAGGCTCCTCGAGATCCTGAAAGCCCTTCGCGACCAGGGCAACACCGTCGTCGTCGTCGAGCATGACCCGGAAATCATGGCCGGGGCGGACCACATCGTGGACCTGGGACCGGGTGCGGGCGAGCGGGGGGGAGAGCTTCTCTACAGCGGGCCCCTCGAGGGCCTGCTGAGACGTCCCCAGTCGCCGACGGGCGGGTATCTGAGCGGCGCCTTCCGCATCCCCGTGCCGACGCGAAGGAGGAGCCCCCGGGCGTTTCTCACCGTGCGCGGCGCTGCCGAGAACAACCTCAAGGGCATCGACGCGGTTATCCCCCTCGGCGTCCTCACGGCGATCACCGGCGTATCGGGCTCGGGAAAGAGCACCCTCGGCGTCGACATTCTCTACCGGGCTATCAAGCGGGGCCTCGGAGGACGAGAGGAACGTCCCGGCAGGCACGAGTCGATCGAGGGGGCCGAACGGGTGAGGGACGTGATCCTCGTGGACCAGCGGCACGTCGGAAAGACGCCGCGGGCCACCCCGCTGACCTATCTCAAGGCCTACGACCCCATCCGGGCGATCTTAGCCGCCGAGCCGGCGGCAAGGCAGAAGGGGTTCACGCCGTCTACCTTCTCCTTCAACACGGCCGGCGGCCGCTGCGAGACCTGCCAGGGGGAGGGGTTCGAGAAGGTGGAAATGCAGTTCCTCTCGGACGTCTACCTGCCGTGCCCGCAGTGCGACGGCGCACGCTTCAAGCCGGAGGTCCTCGAGGTCCTGCACCGCGACCGCAGCATCCGCGACATCCTCGGGATGACGGCTGCGGAGGCCATGTCGTTCTTCGCGGGAAACGGGAAGATCGAAAAAGCCCTCGAGCCGCTCGTCGACGTCGGCCTCGGCTATCTCCGCCTCGGCCAGCCCGTGAACACCCTTTCGGGGGGCGAGGCGCAGCGAATCAAGCTCGCGCGGCACATCGGACTCGAGAAAGTGCGCGATTCGCTCTTCATCTTCGACGAGCCCACGGTGGGCCTGCACCCCCGGGACGTCTCGGTCCTGCTTGCGGCCTTCGGGAACCTGATCGAGTCGGGCAACAGCGTCGTCGTCATCGAACACAACCCCGAGGTGATCAAGTGCGCCGACCACGTCCTCGATCTCGGGCCCGAGGGTGGCGAGGCCGGGGGACGGATCGTGGCGGAGGGGACGCCGGAGCAGGTCGCGAAGAACGCCGCGTCGCAGACGGGCATCCACCTCCGGCCTTACCTCGCGGCAGAGAACAGGGTCGCCGCCGAGACGCTGCAGTCTTACAGCCCGACCGCAAGGGGGGGCGGGCGCGCCGTCGAGATCCGGGGGGCTCGGGAGCACAACCTGAAGGACCTGACGGTCGAGATCCCCCGGGACCGGCTGGTCGTCGTCACGGGCGTGAGCGGCTCGGGCAAATCGACGCTCGCCTTCGACATCCTCTTCGCCGAGGGGCAGCGGCGCTACCTCGAGTGCCTGCCGAACTACATCCGCCAGTACCTGAAGATCATGGACCGCCCCGAGGTGGACGGCGTGACCGGCATCCCGCCCACGGTGGCCATCGAGCAGCGCACGAGCCGCGGGGGCCGGCGCTCGACCGTGGCGACCCTCACGGAGATCTACCATTTCCTGAGGCTCCTCTACAGCAAGCTCGGCACGCAGCACTGCCCGGGCTGCGGCGAGCCCATCGTCTCGCAGAGCCCCGATGCGATGCTCGAGGAGATCCGGCGCAGGGCGGGCCGGAGGACCGTGACCGTCACGGCGCCGCTGGTCTTCGGCCGGAAGGGCTTCCATCGCGATCTGCTCGCGCGGCTCAGGAAACGCGGCTTCCGCGAGGCCCGGGTCGACGGCCGCATCCTGCCCCTCGATCCGCTGCCGTCGCTGGACCGCTTCCGGGAGCACGACATCGACGCCGTGGTCGGCAGGTCGAAGGCCGCCTCCGGGGATCTTCGGGAGATCGTCGACCGCGCGCTGACCCTGGGAAAGGGGAGCCTGCGGGTGACGGACGGGCGCGGGGAATCCTGGGTCCTGAGCGAGAGGCTCGCCTGCCGGAGGTGTTCCCGGGGGTTCGAACCCC
>Ga0116176_10003784_pt1 | contig 11146 bp, 12 predicted proteins | sample AD_STIC08_MetaG_FD_89803 | JGI IMG/M metagenome (GOLD analysis project Ga0116176, IMG submission 89803) | Active sludge microbial communities of municipal wastewater-treating anaerobic digesters from USA - AD_STIC08_MetaG | ecosystem: Engineered > Bioreactor > Anaerobic > Digestate | place: USA... | reverse complement strand
TCCTTGGAAAAAATTAACGGGCTTTCACCCAAACAATACGAGAACCAAGACCGAGGAGCTGACAAACCGTGGTACGGCGCAGGAACAAAACACTGCCTGGAAATCCCGAGCGTCCAGTATGGCGCACGGATTGATTAATGCAAAGCATTTTTTGCGTTGCGCTGGCGTTGACTGCGGCAATCAGGCCAATTTAACGAGGAAACAACAGTTTTCAGTGCACGCGCTTGACCAGCGCACCGAGCTTCGCGAGTTTCTCCTCGATCCGCTCGTAGCCACGATCGAGATGATAGATCCGGTCGATCCGCGTTTCGCCCTGGGCCACCAGGCCGGCGATCACCAGCGAGGCGGATGCGCGCAGGTCGGTCGCCATCACGACCGCTCCCTCGAGATGGTCTACGCCACGCACGATGGCGTTGCTGCCTTCTATCTGGATATCGGCGCCGAGGCGCGCCAGTTCGTTGGCGTGCATGAAGCGGTTCTCGAAAATGGTTTCACGGATCGTTGCCACCCCGTCAGCGACACAGTTGATGGCCATGAACTGCGCCTGCATGTCGGTCGGGAAGGCGGGGTACGGCGCCGTGCGCAGACTGACGGCCTTGAGCCGCGGCGGCGCCTGCAGACGGATCGCATCGCGTTCGACGGTGATTTCACAACCGGCATCCATGAGCTTGTCGACGACGGTATCGAGGTAGGCAGCCGAGGTTTTCAACAGCCGGACATCGCCACCAGTCGCGGCAGCAGCGCACAGGTAGGTGCCGGTCTCGATGCGGTCGGGCATGATCGCATGTGTCGCGCCATGCAGTCTTTCGACCCCCTGGATACGAATGACGTCGGTTCCGGCACCAGAGATGCGGGCGCCCATGCTCACCAGGCAGTTGGCCAGATCGACCACTTCCGGCTCGCGCGCGGCGTTCTCGATGATGGTTTCACCCTCGGCCAGGCAGGCGGCCATCATCAAATTCTCGGTCCCAGTCACGGTGACCATGTCGGTGCAGATGCGCGCGCCCTTCAGCCGGCTCGCCTTGGCATGGACATAGCCCTGTTCGACATGAATCTCGGCACCCATCGCCTCAAGGCCCTTGATGTGCTGATCGACCGGCCGCGCGCCAATGGCACAACCGCCCGGCAGCGACACCCGCGTCTCGCCACAGCGCGCGACCAGCGGGCCGAGAACGAGGATTGCGGCACGCATGGTCTTGACCATCTCGTAGGAAGCAACCGGATTGCTCAGGCCGCTGGCGTCGAGAACGAGACCATCGACACCGTCCAGGGTCACGCCGACACCCATGTCCCCCAGCAGGCGCAACATGGTCGATATGTCTTTCAAATGCGGGACGTTGGTCAGGTGCAGCGGCTCGCTAGTGAGCAGCGACGCGCAGAGGATCGGCAGTGCCGCATTCTTGGCACCGGAAATGAAAACTTCGCCAGAAAGGGGCCTGCCGCCCTGAATCAGTAATTTATCCACGCTCGGCGCTCCATTCTTCCGGGGTCAGTGTCTTGAAGGAAAGGGCATGCAGTTCGCCGCTGGCCAGCTCGTCCTTTATCGTTCGATAAACATGTTGCTGTCGCTGGACCCGGTTCAGGCCGACAAACTCGGCGCTGACGACAATGGCCGCAAAATGCTGGCCGTCGCCATCAAGGGCGAGATGTTCGCAAGCCATACCGGCGCGAATGAGTTCCTTGATCTGATCAGGGTGCATGGTTCAGGCTCTTAGTTTCCAGCCACGCTTGAGCAGGCTCAGCGTCAGCAGGGTGACGGCGGCAAAACAGGCAAAGACAACGCCCAGACTGATTTCCGGCGCGACGTCGGAGACGCCGAAAAATCCGTAACGGAAGCCGTCGATCATGTAAAAAACAGGATTGTAATGCGACACGCGTTGCCAGAAGACAGGCAAGCTGTGAATCGAGTAGAAAACGCCGGAAAGCATGGTCAGCGGCAAGATCAAAAAATTCTGGAACGCCGCCAGTTGGTCGAACTTCTCGGCCCAGAGGCCGGCAAGCACGCCGAGCGCACCAAGAATCGCACCGCCGAGGACGGCAAATGCGAGCACCCAGAGCGGCGCGACGACGTGCAGTTCGGCAAACCAGACCGTCGCTCCGAGAACCCCGACACCAACCATCAGGCCGCGCGCCAGCGAAGCCAGCACGTAGGCGGCGAAGAACGCGCCGTAGGGAATCGGCGGCAGCAGCACGAAAACGATCGACCCGGTGATCTTGGCCTGAATCAGACTGGACGACGAATTTGCGAAGGCATTCTGCAACACCTGCATCATTACCAGCCCGGGAATCAGGAAACTTGTGTAGCGCACACCATGCACCTGGACATGATCGTCCAGCACATGGCCAAAGATCATCAGGTAGAGCAGCGCCGTCAGCACTGGCGCGGCAACGGTCTGGAACGCCACTTTCCAGAAACGCAGCAACTCCTTGTAGAAGAGCGTCCAGAAACCGATCACTGGTTCATCGTTCGCACGAAGACTTCCTCGAGCGAGCCGCCGGGATGCGCCGCCATCAGGTTGGCCGTGGTATCGAGGGCGATGATTCTGCCCTGCTTCATCAGGGCAATCCGCCCGCACAGGGCTTCAGCTTCCTCAAGGTAATGGGTGGTCAGGATGATCGTATGACCTTCCCCGTTGAGCCTGCGCACGAACTGCCACAAGCCCTGCCGGAGTTCGACATCGACGCCCGCAGTCGGCTCGTCGAGAACGATCACCGGCGGCTTGTGCACCAGCGCCTGCGCAACCAGTACGCGGCGCTTCATGCCGCCCGACAGGCGGCGCATGTTCACTTGGGCCTTGGCGGTCAGGTCGAGGTTGTCAAGAATCTCGTCGATCCAGGCATCGTTGTTGCGAATGCCGAAATAGCCGGACTGGATCTGCAAGGTCTCGCGCACCGAGAAGAACGGGTCGAAAACCAGTTCCTGGGGTACAACGCCAAGCAGGCTGCGCGCTTTCCGATAATCATTGACGACATCGTAGCCAAGCACTGAGATCTGGCCGGAGTCGGCACGAACCAGGCCGGCCAGCGCCGAGATCAGCGTCGTCTTGCCGGCGCCATTCGGTCCGAGCAGACCGAAAAACTCACCTTGGGCAACGTCCAGCGACACTCCTGCCAGCGCCTGCAGCGAACCAAAATTCTTGACGACGTCAACGATGGAGACGGCTGCAACCATGGGCACCGCCTCAGACGAGGGGCAGCAGTTCGGTAACGCCGTAAAGCTCTGCCAGGCATCGCACGCCCGGCGGAATGTGGGCAAATCTGACGGTTGACCGCGACCGGCTCGCAACCCGGAGCCAGCCGAGCATGACCGCTATGGCCGAAGAGTCGGCGTCGCCAACCTGCTTGAAATCGAAGATCTGTTCGCCCGGCTGCAATGCAGCACGACCTGCTTCAAGCAGATTGCGCGCATTCGCCATGACCATCGGCACCTTGACCATGAGGCGTTGCGCCTCACGTTCGATCATTTCCCCGCAGCCTTGGCCGGGTTACCCTCAAGCGACTTGTTCTTGGCTGCCACCGTCTTGATCAGGCCGTCGATGCCGCCATTGCGGATCTCTTGGCCGAACTGTTCACGGTAGTTGGTAACCAGGCTGATGCCCGCCACGTTCACGTCATAAACCTTCCAGCCGGCATCCAGTTTCTCAAGGCTGTAGTCAAGCTGCACCGGCTTGTTACCCGGCTGATCGACCTCGGTGCGCACCTGCACATCGCTGTCGCCAGGATTCATTCTGAACGGCTTGAAGATGACCCTCTGATTCTTGTAGCTGGTAAGCGCGTTGGAATAGGTGCGCACCAGCAGGGTCTTGAACTCGGCAGTCAGCTGCTGTTGCTGCTGCGGCGACGCCTTGCGCCATTCCTTGCCCAATGCAAGCGCCGTCATGTGCGCGAAATTGAAATGCGGAATCACCTTGGCGTCGACCAGTTCGATGGCCTTCCTGGAATCACCGTTCTGGATGTTCTTGTCCTGGCGGACGATGTCCAGGACTTCTTCGGTGACGCGCTTGACCAGGACATCCGGCGCCTCCTGGGCAAGCACCAGAGTGGCGAACAGGGCAGCAAAAACAAGGACAATCAGTTTCTTCATCATGGTTCTCAGTCGAGTACATCCTGCAGTCGCGGCGGGCTGCCATCAAAGATCTGGTTGCGCCGGCGCTGCAGGTAGGCGTCGCGCACATAGGCATACTTGTCGAGCGCCGCCTCCTCGACCACCTTGTCCGAAGGCAGTAAACTGGCGCGGACATCGACGTAGAGCAAAGCCACGAGGCTGTTGCGGGTGGCGACCGACTTGTTGAGCGTATACCACGTCGGATCGGTATAGACATCGACGATCCAGCCGCCGGTGTCGCGCACCGTACGCGGCCCGATCAGCGGCCAGAACAGGAAGTTGCTGCTGTCCCACCCCCAGACGGCCAGCGTCTGTCCAAAATCCTCATCATGCTTCTCGAGGCCGAGTTCGCTGGCAACGTCGAAAAGGCCGAAGATGCCGACAGTCGAATTGATCAGCAGGCGACCAAGGTCGCTCCCGGCTTCCGCCAGTTTGCCCTGCAACGCATTGTTCAGGACATTGCGAACATCGGCGATGTTGCCGAAGAAATCACCCACCCCGGCCTTCGCGGGCAACGGCACAACGAAGTCATAGGCCTGCGCAATGGGCTTGATGGCAACGGTGTCGAGACCTTCGTTGACCGCAAACATGGCACGATTGAAGCCCTCGAGCGGATCGTACGTGGTCTCTCCGGCGGCTGCCGGGCCAGCAAGCGTAATCATTCCGGCAACCAGACAACTCAACCCGGCGCGGCGCTTCCATCTCGTGAGAATGTCCGTCATTTCGTCTCCTGCCCTTCCGCCGCCTTGTTGAAAAGGAACTGGCTGATGAGTTTTTCCAGAACCACTGCCGACTGTGTCTTCGTCACAGTATCGCCAGCCTTGAGCATTTTCTCGTCACCACCAACATCAAAACCAATGAACTGCTCGCCCAGCAGGCCGGAGGTATAGATCGCCGCGAAGGTATCCTTGGGAAAGCGATAGCGCCCGTCGACATCCATGGTCACTACCGCCTCGTAAGTCGCCGGATCGAACCTGATCTCGGAAATTCTCCCAACCAGAACCCCCGCACTTTTCACCGGCCCCCGAACCTTCAAGCCCCCGATATTATCAAATCGGGCATGCAAGACGTAAGTGTCGGACAAGCGCCCGGATGAAAGGTTGCCCACTTTCAGTGCCAGAAACAACAGGGCGGCGATACTGATCGCCACAAAAAAGCCCACCCAAAGGTCAAGTACGGTGCGGTTCATGATGTTCCCCGAAACATGAACGAAGTCAGAACGAAATCCAGTGCCAGAATAGCCAGCGCGGAAGATACCACCGTCCGCGTGATAGCGCGCGACACCCCCTCGGCCGTCGGCACGGAATCATAGCCTTCGAAAACGGCAATCAGCGAGACCGCGATGCCAAAGACAAAACTCTTGATCACACCATTCCAGATGTCGTAGCGAAAATCGACCCCGGATTGCATCTGCGACCAGAAAGCGCCGTCATCGACGCCAATGAACACGACGCCAATCAGCCAGCCGCCCAGAACGCCCATGGCGGAAAACAATGCCGCCAGCAGCGGCATCGAGATGACGCCACCCCAAAAGCGTGGAGCAACGACACGGGCGATCGGGTTGACCGCCATGATGTCCATCGCTTTCAGTTGTTCAGTAGCCTTCATCAAGCCGATCTCCGCGGTAACCGACGATCCTGCGCGCGAGGCGAAGAGCAGCGCAGCGACCACCGGGCCCAGCTCACGGGTCAACGACAGGGCGACGAGGACTCCGAGCGCCTCGGTCGAACCATAGCGTTGCAGGGTTTCATAGCCTTGCAGGCCAAGCACCAGGCCAACAAACAGCCCCGAAACCATGATGATCAGCAGCGACAGCACGCCGCTGAAATAGATCTCGCGCAGAGTCAGCGGCAGACGGCGAAACGACGGGCCCGAATACCTCAGCACGGCGACGAGGAAGCGCGCAGCGAAACCCAGACGCCAGATGCGGTCGACGACCGCGTGACCCAGTTTTCTGATTGACGACGCCGAATCAGCCATGGGCGCGACTGCCGAGGAATTCGCGCACGATTGTCGGTGCCGGATAGTCGAAGCGTACCGGCCCCGCCACTTCAGCATGCACGAACTGGTGAACGAACGGGTCAGTGGAGCCACGGATTTCGTCCGGCGTCCCTTTGGCGACGATCCTGCCCTGCGATACGAAATAGATGTAGTCGACGATCATCAACGACTCATGCACGTCGTGCGTCACCATGATCGAGGTCGCGCCGAGCGCGTCGTTCAACTTGCGAATCAACTGACCGATGACGCCCAGCGCGATCGGATCGAGCCCGGCGAAAGGCTCGTCGTACATCACCAGCATTGGATCGAGGGCGACGGCGCGGGCCAGCGCCACGCGCCGCGCCATGCCCCCGGACAGCTCGCCCGGCATCAGCGCATGGGCGCCACGCAAGCCGACGGCTTCCAACTTCATCAGCACCAGGTCGCGGATCATCTCTTCCGAGAGGTCGGCATGCTCGCGCAGGGGAAACGCGACATTGTCGAAGACCGTCATGTCGGTAAATAGGGCGCCGAACTGGAACAGCATGCCCATCTTGCGGCGCAGGCGATAGAGCTCGTCATGCGACATCTCGCTGACGCGCTGGTCCGCTAGCCGGACCATGCCGCCGGTCGGCCGCAACTGGCCGCCAATACAGCGTAACAGGGTCGTCTTGCCACAGCCGGAACCGCCCATGATGGCCACCACCTTGCCGCGCGGAATCTTCATGTTGATCCCCTGCAGCACCGGCCGCCCGTCATAGTTGAAATGCAGATCCTGGATATCGACCAGAATATCGTCCGACAAGATGGCTCCCCGTGAATGCGAGCGGCGATATTATCAGAAGAGCTGCCGGTCACCTTAGCATGGCATGGTTATAATCCCGTGATCAATTCCTTGCGAAGAACTGCGCCGCGCCCTTGTCCAACAAGTCCCTGCTCCTCATCGTCGATGACGATTCGCTGATCAGCGACACGTTGAGCCATGCCTTTGCCGCGGACTTCGACGTCGTTACGAGTCACTCCCGCCCGCACTGCCTGGCGCTGCTCCGGCAATTGCGGCAAACACCACAACTGGCCCTGGTCGATCTCGGGCTGCCGCCCAAGCCGCATCGCCCGGACGAGGGGTTCGCGCTGATTGGTGACCTGCTGGCCCTCGCACCGGACATGAAGATCATCGTCCTCTCTGGCCAGAGTGGCGACGACAATGCCCGCCATGCGCGCACGCTGGGCGCCGTCGAGTTTGTTGGCAAGCCCTGCGACCCCGGGCACCTATTGAAACTGCTGCACCAGTCAATGGCGTTTTCGTATGCCGCCAGCGAGGCTGCCAGCGAGGCTGCCGGCGAAGCGGGCCTGATTGGCGACAGCCTGCCGATGCAGCGCCTGCGCCTGCAGCTGGCCCAATACGCCAATCTCGCCTTTCCGGTCCTGATCGAAGGGGAATCGGGGAGCGGCAAGGACATCGTCGCCAGCCGCTGCCTGCATCAGATGACGGAGCGCCGCCAGCAGCCGTTCCTCGCTCTCAACTGTGCAGCGATCTCGCCCAGCCTGCTCGAACCGGCCCTCTTCGGCCACGCTCGTGGCGCCTTCACCGGAGCCGCTGCCGCCCGCGCCGGTTATTTCGAGGAAGCCGGCGCCGGTACCCTGTTCCTTGACGAGATCGGCGAACTACCGTCCGAACTGCAACCCAAGCTGCTCCGCGTACTCGAAAACGGCGAGTACCAGCGGGTTGGGGAGACCCAGACCCGGACTTCCCAGGCGCGCATCGTCGCCGCCACCAACCGCGACCTGCGCCGGGAGATAAAGGACGGACGCTTCCGCGCCGACCTCTACCACCGCCTGTCGGTATTCACGATCAGCGTTCCCCCGCTGCGCGAAATGGGCCGCGACCGTCTGCTGCTGCTCGATCATTTCCGCAAGCTCTATGCCGCGCAGGCCCGCTGCCAGCCCTTTGCGCTCGAACCGGCCGCCGAAGGACTCTGGCTTGGCTACAGCTTCCCCGGCAATGTCCGCGAATTGCGCAACATTGTCATCCGGCTGACGGCACGTCGACCCGGGCAAACCGTCACGGCTGAGCAGTTACTGGCCGAATTCGACGCCTCCGACGAGGTTGACCGCACGCATCGTGGCGCGGTGGCCGAGAACAATCCCGGACAGCGCTTGCAGGCAGCCCTGAAACACCTGCAGACCGCAGCCGGAATCGATCTTGACGCGACGCTCGCTGCCTGGGAGCGCAGCTACATAGAAGCCGCCCTCGAGCTGTGCGGCGGCAATGTCAGCCGCGCCGCCCGGCGCCTCGGCATCAACCGCACCACCCTCTACAACCGCATGGAAAACTGGCATCGTTCATGAGCCTCTATCTTGAGCATTTCGGCCTGCGCGAGCCGCCTTTCCGCATCACGCCGCATACCGATTTCTTCTTTACCGGCGCCAATCGCGGCCCGACACTCGACGCGCTGATCTATGCGATCACCCAGGACGAGGGCATCGTCAAGGTCACCGGCGAGGTGGGCAGCGGCAAGACCATGCTCTGCCGCATGCTGCTGGAGCGCCTGCCAGCCGATGTCGAGTCGCTCTATCTCGCCAACCCGTCGCTGTCGCGCCACGAGATTCTCGGCGCCGTCGCCGACGAACTGGGCATTCCCGCCGACGGCAAGACCACACATTCAATGATCCGCACGCTGCAGGACACACTGGTCGAGCGCTACGCCGCCGGCAAGCGGGTCGTCATCCTGATCGACGAAGCGCATGCCATGCCCGCCGAGTCGCTTGAGGAAATCCGCCTGCTCTCCAACCTCGAATCGAAAGCCACCAAGCTGCTGCAGATCGCCCTCTTCGCCCAGCCCGAACTCGACGAACGACTCGCCGCCAATGACATGCGCCAGTTGCGCGAACGCATCACCCAGCACTTCAACCTGGCGCCCCTCAAGATCGCCGAAGTCGCCAGCTACATCGAATTCCGCCTGCGCGCGGCCGGCTATCATGGCCCCAACCCGTTTACCGGCCGTGCCGTCGAGATGATCGCCAGGATTTCCGAGGGTCTGTCACGGCGCATCAACATCATCGCCGACAAGGCGCTGCTTGCGGCCTATTCCAGCGGATCGCACCAGGTCGATACGGCTGAGGTCAAGATCGCCGCGCAGGATGCCCGCTTTGCGCCGATCCATTACAAGGCCAGCGGCCAGCACGTGCCCGCCCTCAAGATCGCCATTGCGCTGTTGATGACGCTGGCACTCGCCGCCCTTGCCGTTGCGCTGTGGGCAAGACAACCGCCCGCCAGTCCCGCCGCAGCACTGCCGGCGCCCGAATCGGCGCAGCTGCCGGCACAAGGAAGCGCCGCCACGCCGCCAGTGACAAACCCGGCCCGCCCGGCAGCGGAAGGCGGCACCCTGATCGCCCAGCACACAGCCCTCTACGCTGACTGGCTGGCCACTGCGGCCAGCGATCATTATTTCATCCAACTGACCGCCCGAAGCGGCAACCACACCGAAGACATCGAGAATTTTCTGGTCCGCGCCGGCCAGTGGCTCGAGCCGACAGAGTTGCGGGTCTACCGGACGGGAAGCCCTGAAAGCGGACAGATCGGCGTTATCTACGGCGACTACCAGACGCGGGCGGCCGCTTTGGCAGCCGTACGCGGCTTTCCCGAGGAAGTTCGCCGCATGCGACCTTACCCGAGGGCGGTGAGCGGACTACAATGAGCTCAAGGCTGCCCGGCTGCCCCATCCGCACCAAGAACAGCGGCATGTGCTAGCATGCCGGCAACTCGGAAGTTTTGGACAACCCGCTCAAACGAAGGCTCTGTCGAATGAATCACGGTCTCCTCGCTACCGCCTTGTTGTCGTTGGTTCTTGTCGCCTGCCAGGCACCGACACCGCAGCAGCCGCTGGCCGGCCACCTGAGCACCGAAACTTCGGTGGCGCAAGGCAGGGGCGAAATCCCCGCGCCGGTCCAGCAGACGCTGGCTGTGCCAAAGCCGCGCGCCCTGGCCAAGACCGAAACCTACAGCGTCGTGGTCAACAATGTTCAGGTGCGGGATCTGCTCTTCGCGCTGGCACGCGACGCCAAGGTCAATGTGGACATCCACCCGGGCATCACCGGCGTGGTTTCGCTCAACGCGATCAACCAGACGCTGCCGCAACTGCTGACCCGCATCTCCAAGCAGGTCGACATGCGCTTCGAACTCGACGGCCCGAATCTCGCAGTGATGCCGGATTCCCCCTTCCTAAAGCATTACAAGGTCGATTACGTCAATATGTCGCGTACCGTGACCGGCACGGTATCGACCAACACCCAAATAAATACGAACCAGCCTGGCGGCCCCGGTGGGGCGGGCGCCTCGCCGGTCGCCAGCGGCTCCAGCAATGTATCGAACACCTCGATCCAGAACAACTCACGCAACATGTTCTGGGAACAGCTCGAAAAGAACATCAAGGACATCCTGCACGAGACCGACAAGGTTTTCCCGGAGGGATCGAGCGAAACAATCATCGAGCAGGCCAATTCCCAGACATCGACCGGCGCCGCTGCCTTGCCGCAAGGCAGCGGCCCGCGTGCAGCGCAAGCCATCGCCAACGCGCTGCAGAGCAATCCCGCACCGGGCTCGGCGAGCCAGGCCACCGGCAACTCGGTCGTGCGGCGCAGCACTTTCCGCGAGGCCGCCGCGGTCATCATGAACCCTGAGAGCGGCGTCGTGACGGTTCGCGCAACTTCGCGCCAGCACGAAAAAGTCCAGGAATTCATTGACCGCGTGATCACCTCTTCGCGGCGCCAGGTGCTGATCGAAGCAACCATCGTCGAAGTCCAGCTTGGCGAGGGCTACCAGCAAGGCATCAGTTGGGACAAGGTACGCGCTGACGGCTCAACCAAGTTCGCAATCAAGCCAGCCTCGGTCAACAGTAACGTCGGCACTGCCGTTTCACCCTTCACCATCAGCTTCAGCCAGTTGGGTGGCGCTTTCGACCTCGCGGGAATGGTCGAACTCCTGCAAAGCTACGGAACCGCCAAGGTATTGTCCAGCCCACGACTGTCGGTCATGAACAATCAGACTGCCCTGCTCAAGGT
>Ga0116176_10003783_pt1 | contig 11146 bp, 6 predicted proteins | sample AD_STIC08_MetaG_FD_89803 | JGI IMG/M metagenome (GOLD analysis project Ga0116176, IMG submission 89803) | Active sludge microbial communities of municipal wastewater-treating anaerobic digesters from USA - AD_STIC08_MetaG | ecosystem: Engineered > Bioreactor > Anaerobic > Digestate | place: USA... | reverse complement strand
GCCTATCCGGCGACCGCCCGGGTCGACCACGTCGACGACTACCACGGCACCCCGGTCGCCGACCCGTATCGGTGGCTCGAGGACGACAACGCCGAGGACACCAAGGCCTGGGTCGAGGCCCAGAACAAGGTCACCTTCGGCTACCTCGACGGGATCCCCTACCGGCCCAAGATCAGGGAGCGGTTGACCGAGATTTACAATTATCCGCGCTACTCGTCGCCGTTCCGGGTCGGCGAGCACTACTTCTTCACCAAGAACGACGGCCTGCAGAACCAGTCGGTCTACTACGTCCAGAAGGGCCTCGACGGCGCGCCCGAGGTCTTCATCGACCCGAACGCCCTGTCGCCGGACGGCACGGTCCGCATCGGCCTGCTCGGCGCGTCGCTCGACGACAAGCTCATGGCCGTCAGCCGCGGCGAGGCCGGTTCCGACTGGTCCGAGATCCGGGTCATGGACATCGAGACCAAGCGGGAGCTGCCGGACCGCATCCGGTGGGTCAAGTTCTCGGGCGCGGCCTGGCACGGCCGCGGCTTCTATTACAGCGGCTATGACAAGCCCGCGCCGGGCGACGAGCTCAAGGCCAAGAACGAGTACCAGAAGGTCTTCTACCATAGGCTCGGCGACCCCCAGGAGAAGGACGCGCTCGTCTGGGAGGACAAGGAGCACCCGCTGCGCTACGTCGGCGCCGGGACGACCGAGGGCGAGGAATGGCTCATCCTCGGCCTGTCGGAGGGGACGAGCGGCTCCGAGGTCTGGGTCCGGGACCTGTCGAAGAAGAACGCGCCGTTCACGCTGCTCTTCCCGGGCTTCGAGTTCGACGCCAACCCCATCGAGGTCGTCGACGGCAAGTTCCTCGTCCACACCAACGACGGCGCCCCGAACTTCCGCGTCGTGGCCATCCACCCGAAGGCCCCGGCCAGGGAGAACTGGACGACCGTCATCCCCGAGAAGCCCGAGGTCCTGAGCGGCGCGGGCACGGCCGGCGGCTACATGTTCACGAACTACCTCAAGGACGCCAACACCAGGGTCTATCAGCACACGCTCGACGGCGCGCTCGTCCGCGAGATCGAGCTGCCGGCGCTCGGTTCGGCCGGAGGCTTCGGCGGCAAGCGCGACGAGAAGGTCATGTTCTACACCTTCACCTCGTTCACCTACCCGCCGACGATCTACAAGTTCGACCCGGCCACGGGCGCTTCCGAGGTCTTCCGCCGGCCCGAGGTCAAGTTCGATCCGTCGGCCTACGAGACCAGGCAGGTCTTCTACGCCAGCAAGGACGGCACGCGCGTGCCCATGTTCATCGTCCACAAGAAGGGGCTCGAGCTCGACGGCAAGAACCCGACCTACCTGACGGCCTACGGCGGATTCAACATCAGCCTGACGCCGTCCTTCAGCCCGGCCTACGTCCCGCTGCTCGAGAACGGCGGCGTCTTCGCCCAGCCCAACCTGCGCGGCGGCGGCGAGTACGGCGAGACCTGGCACAAGGCGGGCATGCTCGACAAGAAGCAGAACGTCTTCGACGACTTCATCGCCGCGGCCGAGTACCTGATCAAGGAGAAGTACACCTCGACGCCGCGCCTGGCCATCGAGGGCGGCTCGAACGGCGGCCTGCTCGTCGGCGCGGTCATGACCCAGCGGCCGGAGCTCTTCGGCGTCGCCTTCCCGGCGGTCGGGGTCATGGACATGCTCCGCTTCCACAAGTTCACGGTCGGCTGGGGCTGGGCCGTCGAGTACGGCTCGAGCGACAAGGAAGACCAGTTCCGCTATCTCTACAAGTACTCGCCGCTCCACAACCTCAAGCCGGGCACCTGCTACCCGGCGACCATGGTGACGACGGCCGACCACGACGACCGGGTCGTGCCGGCCCACTCGTTCAAGTTCGCGGCCGCGCTCCAGGAGCGCCAAGCCTGCGCCAAGCCGGTGGTCATCCGCATCGAGACCCGGTCCGGCCACGGCTCGAGCAACCTGAGCAAGGCCATCGAGAGCCTGGCCGACCAGTGGTCCTTCATGTTCTGGAACATGGGGATCACGCCGATCTACAAGTAATAGGAAGGGTCAAACCTTTAATTCTTTAATTTCTCCGGCGGGCGGGTCGGAACCGCCCCCCTCTTCATTTCTCGGCTAGGGCCTTTTCCAGCAGCCCGCGGTACTTGTCCATCAGCTCCTTGTTGAGGTCGTTCGGAGGAACGGCGTCGGCCGGGAGGAACGGCTTGTAGGGATGGGCCTTCGAGTACTCCTCGAACTCCTTGCGCAGCTTGGCCAGCTCCTCGGGCCTGGTCAGGAGATCGACGGCCGAGGCGGCGATGGCCTTGGCCCCGGCGTTGAGGCCCTTCCAGGCCGCCGAGCCGTACCAGCAGGCCACGTTCGACCAGTGGTGGCCGATGGCCCCGGGCGCCGCCCCCGGGAAGGTGATGGTCGCCGTCGGCGCGATGAGGGTCACCTCGCCGACGTCGGACGACCCGCCGCCGACGAACTCGCGGCCGGACCGCGGCGCCTCGAGAGCGTTCACCTCGGCCGGCATCCCCGTTTCCTTCGCCCCGAGCTCCTTCTGCAGGGCCTTGGCGAAGGCCTGTTCCTCGTCGCTCCAGGCCGGCATGCCGACGAGCTCGATGTTCTTCTGGAAGAGCTCGGCCGCCGCCTTGTTGGAGTGGCTCTGGTGGATGGCGCTGATCACCCGGACATCGGCCAGCTCGACGCCGGCGGCCAGGGCCCCGGCCTTGGCGCAGTTGACGACCCGCTCGTACATCTCCTCGAGCCGCTCGTCGGTGTTGCGGACGTAGTACCAGACGCTGGCCCTGTCGGGGACGACGTTGGGCGCCTCGCCGCCCTCGAGGACGACGTAGTGCAGGCGCTGGGACAGCGGCAGGTGCTCGCGGAGGTAGTTGGTCGCGACGTTCATGATCTCGACGGCGTCGAGGGCGCTCCGGCCGACCCAGGGCGCCCCGGCCGAGTGGGCCGTCTTGCCCTTGAAGGTGAAAATGGTCGAGAAGAGGGCGTTGCCGCCGACGCCGTAGCCCGTGCCGAAGCCGCTCGAGCTGTGGTTGTCGATGACCGCGTCGACGCCCTCGAAGAGACCCGCCCGGACCATGTAGGGCCGGCTGGCCACGATCTCCTCGGCCGGCGAGCCGAAGACCTTGATCGTGCCCTTGAAGCCGTGGGCGTCCATGGCCTCCTTGACGGCGATGGCCGCGGCCGCCGCCGCCGTGCACATGGCGTTGTGGCCGCAGCCGTGGCCGGGCGCGCCCTCGACGACGGGGTCCTTCTTGGACACCCGGCCCTTCTGCGACAGCATGGGCAGGGCGTCGAACTCGCCGAGCAGGCCGATGACGGGCTTGCCCGACCCGTAGGAGGCGACGAAGCAGGTCGGCATCCCGGCCAGGCCGCGCTCGACCGTGAACCCGGCCGCCTCGAGCGTGTCGGCCAGAAGCTTCGACGAGTTGAACTCCTGGAGGCCGAGCTCGGCGTAGCCCCAGATGCGGTCGGAGATGCGTCCGAACTTCTCAATCGTCTCGGGACGGGAGAGCCAGTCGAGGGCGAACCGCTTCTCCTTGGCGATCTTGGGCTTCGCGGGCGCCCCGGCCGCCGGGCCGGGGACCAGGGTGAGGACGAGAGCGACGGCGACCGCCGCCGCGATGTTCTTCTTCATAGCGCCTCCTTCAAGACGGGGTCAAACCTTTAATTCTTTAATTTTTCAAGCCTCTTCCACGAATTCTTCTACCGCGCCGCCCAAAAAATTAAAAAATTAAAGGTTTGACCCCTTCTTCTTGAATTTTTCGAGCAGCTCCGTGTAGCGGTTCGACAGGTCGCACTCGCGGCCGTCGATCCAGACCCTGACGATCTTGGTCCGCAGCTCGAGGATGTCGTTGTCCGCGAGCACGATATTGGCCGCCTTGCCCTTCTCCAGGCTGCCCATCCGGTCCGCGACGCCGAATATCTCGGCCGGATTGATGGTCACGGCCCGCAGGGCCTCGGCCCTGTCCAGCCCGAAGGCGGCCGCCTTGGCCGCGTGGTAGGGCAGGTCCTTCGCCAGGCTGGAGCTCGACGACGAGAAGGCCACCTTGACCCCGGCCTTGGCCATGACCCCGGCGTTGCGGAAGACGGCGTCGTAGCCGTCCTCCCAGACCGGCGGCAGGTCGTAGAGCGACCCCAGGACGACCGGGATCCCGGCCGCGGCCAGCTCGCCGGCCGCCTTGAACCCCTGCTCGACGCCGTAGAAGACGGCCCCGAGCCCCTCGTCGCGGACGAACGCGATGGCCGCCCGGATGTCCCGCTCGCCGTGGACCGAGATCATGGCCGGCATCTCGCCCTTGAGGAGCGGCAGCAGGGCCTCGGATGTCTCGTCGAACTCGGGCAGCGGCAAGCGCGCGTCCTTGGCCGCGGCGTCGCGCCGCTTCTCGTAGGCCCGGGCCGCGGCGAAGAGCGCCTTCAGCTCGGCCAGGATGCCCGGCCCGTCGACCCTCGCCGTCCCCGCGCCCATGCGCCCGGCCGCGAACCCGCCCCGTCCGCCGCCCAGCCCCGGCAGCTCGATGTGCATGGCCGCCATCGGCTTGACGGCCATCTCGCGGTTGGTCCAGCCGTCCAGGCGCAGCAGGCAGCTCACGCCGGAGATGACCCCGCCCGACGGCGCGACGACGGCCGCCGTGACGCCGTTGGACCGGGCGATGGGGATGTGCATCGAGTCGTAGCGGACGGCCTCGAGGGCCCGGACCTGGGGGTTGATGCGCCCGGTCTCGCGGTTGTCGACCGTGGCCGCGACGCCGCTGATCTCGACCAGGCCGAGCTGCGAGTACGAATCGATCATCCCGGGATAGGCCCGGAGTCCCGTCCCGTCGACGACCTCGGCCCCGGCCGGAACGGCCACGCCCGCCCCGATCCCGGCGATGAGCCCGCCCTCGATGACGATCGTCCCCGAGGCCACCTCGGCGCCGACGACCGGCACGATGCGGACGTTGGTGATGGCCGCGACCTTGGCGTCCGCTCCGCCCGCCCCGCGCACTCCGCCCGCCCCGGCCGCCCCATCCGCGCCGCCTCGCCGGGCCGGCCCGGCCTCCGCCGCCGCATCAGCAGCAGACGCAGCAGCGGAAGCGACAGCGGCCGCCAGGAGCGCCGCGATGATAACCCGTCCCCTCGCCGTCATGACACGCCTCCTTCGCCGCCCGGGGCCGCGGCTTTCGCGGCCGACTCCTCACGCTCCTTGACGAGGGCGTCCCGGTCGAAATAGACGTCGCCCTCTATGATGGTCATGTCGCAGCGCGTGTAGGCGCTCATGGGGTGCTCGCTGAAGACGGCGATGTCGCCCTGCTTGCCGACCTCGAGGCTGCCGACGATCCGGTCGACGCCGAGCTGGATGGCCGGGTTGATGGTCACGAGCCTGAGCGCCTCGTCTTCCGAGAGCCCCCCGTACTTCATGGTCTTGGCGGCGTCGTTGAACAGGCGGCGGATGCGCTCGCCGCTGTCGGAGTTGATCGACACGAGAATGCCCTTGTTGTGGCAGTAGCCGGCCATCTCGGCGATGCCCTCGGCCGCCTCCATTTTGTAGGCCCAGAAGTCGGCGAAGACGGAGATGCCGATCCCGGCCGCCCGGAGCTCGTCGGCGATCTTGTAGCCTTCCCACATGTGCTCGAAGCACTGGATCTTGAAGCCGAACTCCTTGGCCAGCTCCATGAACTCGAGGGACTCGGTGGCCTGGTAGCTGTGGCAGCGGGCCACGCGCTCGCCCCGCAGCATCTCGGCCAGGACCTCCAGGCGCAGGTCCTTGCGCGGCGGGACGAGGTTGGCCGCCGGGTTCTTGGCCGCCGCGGCCTTCCTGTAGCGGTCCCATTGGGCCATGTAATTGCGGGCCCTTTCGAACTCGCGGCGGATGATGGCGTTGGCGCCCATGCGCGTCGCCGGGTAGCGCTGGGCCTGGCCCGGCTGGAGGGCCCGGTTGGACTGCTTGACGTTCTCGCCCAGGGCGAACTTGAGCGTCGGCAGGGCCTCGGTCACGACCAGCTCCTCCGACGGCCGGCCCCACTTCGTCTTGATGACGACGTTCGCCCCGCCGATCGGGTTGGCGCTGCCGTGCATGGTATGGACCATGGTCACGCCGCCGCTCAGGGCGGTCAGGATGGCCGTGTCGTCGGCGTTGATGACCGAGCCGACGTCGGCCTCGGGCGTGATGGCGTCGGCGCCCTCGTTCGTCCCGGCCAGGGCGATGTGGGTGTGCGAGTCGATGATGCCCGGCAGGACGTAGCGCCCGGCCGCGTCGACGACCCGGACGCCGGGCGGCGCGGCCACGTTCTCGCCGACGGCCTTGATGACGCCGCCGACGACAAGGACGTCCCCCCGCGGGATGACGCCCTTGGTCACGGTCAGGACGGTGCCGTTCTTGACGAGGATCGAGCCGCCGTCGGCGAACGCGGCGGCCGGCGGGAGGATGGCCGCGAGGGCGACGAGCGCGACGAGCGCGACGGTCTTTTTCATTTGGACACCTCCGCGTACTTGAACAGGACGCCGTCGGCGAACACCGCGGCCACCTGGGCGCCGTCGTCGAAGATCTCGCCCTTGACCAGGACGACGTTGGCCGTCTTGCCCGGCTCGAGCGAGCCGAGGGCCCGGTCGAGGCCGAGGAAGCGGGCCGGCGTGACGGTCAGCGCCCGGAGGGCCGCTTCCTTCGAAAGCCCGGCCTTGACGGCCGCCCGGACGGCGCGCAGCACCGCGGCCCCGTCGGCGTTCGCCCCGGAAACGAGGGCGAAGTCGAGGCCGGCCCGGGCCAGCGCGGCGGCGTTGGCCGGGTAGAGCTCGGCCTCGGCGCGCTTGCGCAGCTCCTCGCCCTGGGTCGCGTACTTGCTCGTCGCCGGCGGCCGGAAATCAAGGCCGACCAGCAGCGGCACGGGGCTCTTTTTCAGCGCCTCGGCGACCCGCCAGGCCTCGGTGGCCCCGGCCAGCATGGCGTTGAGCTTGAACTCGGCGACGATCTTCAGGGCCCGCTTGATGTCTTCCTGGTTGTTGCACTGGAAGACGACCGGCCGGCGGTCGCGGACGAAAGGCGCGAGCGCCTCGAGGCGCGGGTCGTAGGCGGGCCGCTTCAGCCCGGCCGGGGATCTGGCGTACTGGGCCTGGCGGGCGGCGTAGTAGTCGGCGTCGATGAAGCTCTGGCGGATGTGGGCGATCGTGCCCATCAGGCTCGACGGATAGCCGCCGCGCTCGGTGGTGAAGTTGATGTGGAGGGCGGCGCCGTTGCGGAGGACCATCGGCGCGATGTCTTCGCCGTTCAGGTTGAGCAGCACGCTCTGGCCCTCGAAGATGCCCTGCGTCGGCGCGACCAGCACCGTCGTGAACCCGGCCCTGTGGAAGCTCTCGACCGACGCCTTCTTGGGCTTGAGCTGGTCGAGGACGAGGAGGCCGGGCCCGGGCGGGAAGCGGTCGTCGGCCGGCGCGGCCTGCCTGGCCTGGCCGGGGAACCCCGCCGCGAGCCCGGGCGCCTGGCCCCCGGCCGGGGCCGGCGGCTCGAGGAACAGGTTGGACAGCGCCGAGACCAGGCCGGGATAGGCGACGAGGCCGTCGGCCTCGACGATCTCGGCGTCGCCGGGGATCTTGACCTTGCCGGCCGGGCCGAGGGCCTCGATGAGCCCGTCGCGGATGACGATCGCTCCCTTTTCGACAGGCGGCCCCGTGGCCGGCACGATCCGGCAGCCGCGGACGGCATAGGTCGGGCCGACGTCGGCCGCGGACGGCTGGACGGCGGCGAGCGCCGACGCGAAGCCGACGAGGGCGGCCGCCGCGACGATTAAGAGGGAGAGGGCCGGGGAGACGCGCGCTGAGAGTTTCATGGGCCTCCTTAATGGGAAAATTTTATATACAACAGAGACAAGAAGGGGTCAAACCTTTAATTCTTTAATTTTTCCGGGAAAGGGCACCAGGTTTTCGCATCTTGAACGAGCGATCCGTTCGATAGAAAATTAAACTTTTAAAGGTTTGACCCCGTCTTGCCCGGCTTGTCGCCCCTCACCCCGTATGTTATAAATTACGCATGGTCCGAGTGCGCTTCGCCCCCAGTCCGACCGGCTTCCTCCACATCGGGAGCGCCCGGACGGCCGTCTTCAACTGGCTCCACGCCCGCCACGCCGGGGGCAAGTTCCTCCTCCGCGTCGAGGACACGGACCTCAAGCGCTCCGAGGCGCGCTTCCTCGACGAGATCCTCGACGACCTCCGCTGGCTCGGCCTCGACTGGGACGAGGAGCCGCTTTTCCAGTCCCGCCGCTTCGACGTCTACCGGGCCAAGGCCGCCGAGCTCGTCGCCGCCGGCCGTGCCTACAAGGACGGCGACGCCGTCCTCTTCCGCGTCGCCCCCGGCCGGACCATCGCCTACGACGACCTCGTCCACGGCCCCATCGCGGTCGAGTCGGACACCCTCAAGGACCAGGTCCTGATCAAGTCGGACGGCTCGCCGACCTACAACTTCTCCTGCGTCGTCGATGACGCCCACATGGGCATCACCCACATCCTCCGCGGCGACGATCACATCTCCAACACCCCCAAGCAGATCCTTTTCTACGAGGCCTTCGGCCTCGCGCCGCCCCGCTTCGGCCATATGCCCCTCATCCTCGGCCCCGACGGCTCGAAGCTGTCCAAGCGCCACGGCGGCGTCTCGGTCGAGGAGTACCGGCGCGAGGGCTTCCTGCCCGAGGCCCTGGCCAACTACCTCATCCTCCTCGGCTGGATGCCCCGCGACGGCCGCGAGCTCATGACCGCGGCCGAGGCCGCCTCGCGCTTCGAGATCGCCGAGATGAGCGGCGTCCAGGCCAAGTTCGACCTTCAGAAGCTCCGCTGGCTCAACGCCTGGTACATCGCCATGGCCCCGGGCGAGCGGCTCGTCCCGGACGTCCGGCAGCGCCTCGAGGCGGCCGGGACCGGCACCTCCGCCTTCCCCGACGACTACGTTTCGCGGGTCGTCGACCTCTACAGGGTCCGGGCCAAGACCGTCGGCGAGTTCCCGCCCATGATCGACCTCTTCTTCCGCGAGGACTTCGCCTTCGAGGACGGGGGCCGGGCCCTGCTCGACGCCCCCGGCAACCGCGACCTGCTCGCCGCCCTGGCCGGCCGCCTCGACACCCTCCCCGATTTCTCCCGCGCCGCGATCGAGGCCGCCTTCCGCGCCTTGGCCGAGGAGCGGGGCCTCAAGGCCGCAGCCGTCGTCCACCCGGCCCGCATGGCCGTCTCCGGCAAGTCGAAGGGCGCGGGGCTGTTCGAGATGATGGAGGTCCTCGGCCGCGAACGCGCCGTCGCCCGCCTCAGGAGAGCCGCACATGCCTGACGAACCCGCCGCGCCCAAGCCCAAGTCCAACTTCATCCGCGACATCATCGACCGCCACCTGGCCTCCGGCCGCTTCGACCGGGTCCGCACCCGCTTCCCGCCCGAGCCCAACGGCTTCCTCCACATCGGCCACGCCAAGTCCCTCCACCTCAACTTCGGCCTGGCCCGCGACTACGGCGGCCTCTGCAACCTGCGCATGGACGACACCAACCCCGAGACCGAGGACCAGAGCTACGTCGACGCCATCAAGGAGGACGTCCGCTGGCTCGGCTTCGACTGGGAGGACCGCGAATACTACGCCTCCGACTACTACGAGCGGCTTTACGAGTGGGCCGTCGCCCTCATCAAGAAGGGCGACGCCTATGTCTGCGACCTCACGGCCGACCAGGTCCGCGAATACCGCGGCACCGTGACCAAGCCCGGCACGCCCTCGCCCTACCGCGACCGCTCCGTGGCCGAGAACCTCGACCTCTTCGCCCGGATGCGGGCCGGCGAGTTCCCCGACGGCTCGAAGACCCTCCGGGCCAAGATCGACATGGCCTCGCCGAACATGCTCATGCGCGACCCGCTCATGTACCGCATCCGCCGCGAGCGCCACTACCGCCGCGGCGACGCTTGGTGCCTCTACCCGACCTACGACTGGGCCCACGGCCAGAGCGACTCGATCGAGGGCATCACCCACTCCATCTGCACGCTCGAGTTCGAGGTCCACCGGCCCCTCTACGACTGGTTCCTTGACCGGCTCGGCGTCCACCACCCCCAGCAGATCGAGTTCGCCCGCCTCAACCTCGGCCACACGGTCATCAGCAAGCGCCGGCTCCTCGAGCTCGTCGAGTCGGGCCTCGTCTCCGGCTGGGACGACCCGCGCATGCCGACGATCTCCGGCTTCCGCCGCCGCGGCTACTCGCCCGAGTCGATCGCCGCCTTCTGCGAGAAGATCGGCGTCGCCAAGGACAACAGCATCGTCGATCTCCCTCTCCTCGAGATGTGCGCCCGCGAGCACCTGAACAGGACCTCCCCCCGGGCCATGGCCGTGCTCCGCCCGCTCAAGGTCGTCATCACCAACTACCCGGCCGACCGGGTCGAGGAGTTCGACGCCGTCAACAACCCCGAGGACCCCTCCGCCGGGACGCGCAAGGTGCCCTTCTCGCGCGAGCTCTGGATCGAGCGCGACGACTTCATGGAGGCGCCGCCCCCGAAGTTCTACCGCCTCTCGCCCGGCAGGGAGGTCCGCCTCCGCTACGCCTACTTCATCCGCTGCGACGAGGCCGTCAGGGACGCCTCCGGCGAAGTCGTCGAGCTCCGCTGCACCTACGACCCGGCGACGCGCGGCGGCGACAACCCTCCCGACGGGCGCAAGGTCAAGGCCACGCTCCACTGGGTCTCGGCCCGCCACGCCCTCGACGCCGAGGTCCGCCTCTACGACACGCTCTTCACCGTCCGCGACCCCCTGGACGTCCCGGAAGGCGCCGACTGGAAGGCCGCCCTCAACCCCGGGTCGCTCGAGACGGTCAGGGACGCCAAGATCGAGCCGCTCCTGGCCTCGGCCGCTCCCGAGAGCCGCTGGCAGTTCGAGCGCCTCGGCTACTTCGTCGCCGACCGCCGCGACGCGAGGCCCGGCGCCCCCGTCTTCAACCGCACCGTGACGCTCCGCGACGAGTGGGCAAGGCTCGTCAAGGCGGGCCGGGATGCTGCCTGACGGTCCCGTCGGCGCCAGGGACGTCGTCCACGGCCCCTCCCTCCTCACCGACGGCGACATCTACCTCTTCAAGGAAGGCAGCCACTTCAGGCTCTGGGACAAGCTGGGCGCCCACCTCCGCGCCGTCGACGGCCGCGACGGCGTCCAGTTCGCCG
>Ga0116176_10003780_pt1 | contig 11153 bp, 7 predicted proteins | sample AD_STIC08_MetaG_FD_89803 | JGI IMG/M metagenome (GOLD analysis project Ga0116176, IMG submission 89803) | Active sludge microbial communities of municipal wastewater-treating anaerobic digesters from USA - AD_STIC08_MetaG | ecosystem: Engineered > Bioreactor > Anaerobic > Digestate | place: USA... | reverse complement strand
CGGCGCGCCAAGACCGACAAAAGCCGGAACGAGATAGACGCCATCGGTGTCCGCGACCCCCTTGGCCAGCTCGCCAGCATGTGCGCCATCGCGGATGAGCTGAAGATCATCCGCGATGGCGCACATGCTGGCGAGCTGGCCAAGGGGGTCGCGGACACCGATGGCGTCTATCTCGTTCCGGCTTTTGTCGGTCTTGGCGCGCCGCATTGGGACTCCGCGGCGCGAGGCGCCATCCTCGGCTTGCAGCGCGGCTCGACCATTGCGCACATCGCGCGCGCGGCGTTGGAAAGTGTGGCGTTCCAGACGGCTGAGCTTCTGGAGTCGATGGCGAAGGATGGCGTGGCGCCACAACGCCTGCGCGTCGATGGAGGCATGGCGCGCAATGACTGGTTGATGCAGTTCATGGCTGATATTCTGGGCATCGAGGTGCTACGGCCGAGGAATACTGAAACGACGGTGCTCGGGGCTGCCATCCTGGCGGCTGTAGGCGTGGGCGAGTTCAGTTCGTTGAACGAAGCGGCAGCTCTTTGGAATCTCGATCGCAAGTTCGAACCTGGCATGGAGCAATCGGATCGCACGCGACAGTTGTCGGGATGGCGGAATGCCATCGCGCGCGTGAAAACATCGACCTGAGCAAGCGTCAGCCCGATTTCAGCCTGATTTCGTCAGCACGGTTCATCCGTTTTCAGGGGTGGGCAATGAAGCGCGGGCTCTGTGTTGCCGCGGTGATCACCGTGTTGCTTGGCGGGTGCGTCTCGTGGTCGGTCGACGAGTCATGGTTCTTCAAGCCGGTTGTCCGCGCACAAAAGGCGATGACGGTCGCGGACCTGAAGCTGGATGCGGAAGAGCGACTGACGCAACGGGGTGCGTTCAGCGCTGACTTCAGCCGGATCTTTCCCAATTTTGCCGACCGCGTCCCGGCGAGAATATCGCATGACTTCGTAACGCTGGCAGGCGAACGCATCGCTATTACGCGTGTCGCAGGCGCGAACGGTTCCGGCGATGAGTCTCTGATTGTTCACTGCGGTGGGGAGTCCGGCGATAGGCGCAGCCACGGGACGGTGTATGCAGGAAAGATACTGCCGTGGGGGGAGGCGCTGCTGATGGACTATCCTGGCTATGGCGACAGTAGCGGCCAGCCGACGATCGGCGCGATGCTTGCGTTTCAGGCCGGCATGGCAAGCTACCTAGACGGGGTTGCGGGCAGCCGGCCACTGATCCTATGGGGGCATTCGCTAGGCGGTCCCGTTTGCGCAGCCATCGCCGGTCAAAGCAGGCAGGTCGATGCCGTGATCCTTGAGGCAGCAGCGCCCAATTTCTCTGAGGTGATGGACGCGCGCAAACCTTGGTTCACGCCGCCAACACTTCAGTTGGAGCTGGCGGAGGGCCTGAAAAGTTATGACGTGGCTGCGGCTCTGGATGATTTCAGCGGGCCGATAATGGTGCTGGGCGCAGGAAGAGACGATATCTCGCCCGTGGTGCTGGCGAGGTCTCTCGCAGCAAAGCTCCGCCGGCAAGGGTTGGCGGTGACGTATCTGGAATATGCGGCGGCGGATCACATGAATTCCGCCCTCAACGGCTTTTTTGTCCGTGATGCTCTCGGATTTTTCGCCAACGTCTCTAACAGCCGTCATTGATCGAATTCGGGGGCTCACAAAGCGCGGTCGAGCCGCTAGAGTGGATCGTATGAACACGCGCATCGAAATGGTAGAAGTTGCCGCCCGAGATGGCTTGCAGAACGAGACGGGATTCTTCCCGACAGCTGACAAGCTGGAGCTAATTGAGCGCGCGATAGCTGCCGGCTCGAAGCGGATCGAAGTAGCGAGTTTTGTTCACCCTGGGCGCGTTCCGCAGATGGCGGATGCGGAAGCCGTTTGCTCTGGCTTGCCAAAACGCACGCGGGACGAGGTCACCTATATCGGACTGGTGCTGAACAAGCGTGGAGCGCTGCGAGCGCTCGAAACACAGGTGCATGAACTGGGCGCAGTTATCTCTGCCAGCGATGGCTTCGGAACGCGAAATCAGGGACGTACATCTGACGAAACCGTAGATGACGCCATAGAGATCATTCGTCTCGCCAAAGACCATGGACGCTCTGTGCAGGCCACTATTTCTGTTGCCTTCGGCTGTCCGTTCGATGGCGAGATAGCTCCAGCGCGTGTGGCTGAACTCGCGCGAAAAGTGGCGGCGGCCGGCCCTCGCGAGATTGCTCTGGGAGACACCATCGGCGTTGCGGTGCCAGCTCAGGTGAAAACTGTGATGGCGGCGGTCAAGGCTGCAGCGCCAGGGATGCCGATCCGGCTGCATTTTCATGACACGCGCAACACCGCTGTTGCCAACGCATGGGCTGGCGTCGAGGCCGGTGCGGCGACGCTTGATGCGTCCATTGCCGGCATTGGCGGTTGCCCGTTCGCGCCCAACGCCACCGGCAACGTCGCGACTGAAGACGTCCAATATATGCTCCAGCGTTCCGGCGTCGAAACCGGATTGAAGCTGCAGGAGCTGATCGAAACGGCAAAATGGCTGTCGCTCAAGATGGGGCGCACTCTGCCGGGTCTGGTGAGCCGCGCCGGAGGCTTTCCGAAGTGAGCGGCCCTCTTGAGGGATTGCGCGTCATCGAGATGGGCTCGCTGATCGCGGGCCCGTTCTGCGGTCAGTTGATGGGTGACATGGGCGCCGATGTCATCAAGATCGAGGCGCCGGGTGATGGCGACCCTATGCGGCAGTGGGGGCAAGGGCCAAAGCCAGCATGGTGGCGCGTGATCGCGCGCAACAAACGATCCGTGTCGCTGGATCTGCGCAAGCCGCGCGGACAGGAGATTGCGCGTGAACTGGTGGCGAAGGCGGACATTCTCGTCGAGAATTTTCGTCCGGGCACACTGGAAAAATGGGGCATTGCGCCGGAGGCGCTGCACGCCATCAATCCGGGCCTGATCATCGTTCGCGTCTCTGGCTATGGCCAGACCGGGCCCTATGCGGATCGTGCAGGGTTCGGGCTCGTCGGAGAAGCGATGGGCGGCTGGCGATATCTGGTGGGAGAGCCAGACAGGCCGCCGGCGCGTATGGGGATATCGATCGGCGACACGCTGGCAGCTTCCTATGGCTGCATGGGCGCCTTGGCAGCGCTTCATCATCGCGAGAAAACAGGGCGTGGTCAGGTTGTCGATTCTGCCTTGTACGAAGCAGTCTTGCAGGTCACGGAGTCGTTGCTGTCAGACTACGGCGCCAGCGGACACATGCGGACCAGGTCCGGCTCTGTTCTGCCGGGCATCGCCCCGTCCAACGCTTACCCATGCAGCGATGGCGACATCGTCATCGGCGCCAATCAGGACAAGGTGTTCGCGCGCTTCGCAGAGACGATTGGCAAGGGGGAGTGGGCGGAAGATCCGCGGTACAAGACCCACCACGCGCGCGGTGAGCGGCAGGACGAACTTGACGGCATGATTTCAGACTGGACCCGTCTGCGCACCGTAGCGGAGGTGGACGCCATCATGTCGGAAGCTGGCGTCCCAGCCGGCCCGATCTATCGTCCAGACAAGATGGTGACGGATCCGCAATTCGTTGCGCGCGAGGCTATCCATTGGGAGGATCATCCCAGTCTAGGCCGTGTTCCAATGCCCAATGTATTTCCAAAGCTGTCCAGAACGCCCGGTGATATTCGCCGGCCTGCGCCGGATGCGGTTGGCCAGCACACCGACGAGGTGCTCTCTTCAGTGCTTGGTCTTTCAAGCGCAGCGCTGGCTGAATTGCGGAGTGAAGGCGTCGTCTGATTGCCGTAGCGATTGAAAGTGAAAAATCCAGCTGATTTCGGGGTTTTGTCCCGGGCGAACTGCGGACTATGTTAGCTAAATAGATTCCTTCGATTTTGGAGATGCGCATGTGTGAGAACCATAATGTCGCCGCACCGCGGATTGTGTCGCTCGACGGCATGCATCGGCGCGATGTCGTAAGGCGTCTTTGGGCCGGCACGATGTTGCTCGGCGTGGCGGGTACGACTGGCGCTTGCGAAACCGCAAGCGAGTTTTTTACGCCGGCCGACTCCGATCTTATTCCCATGGCCGCTGAAGCCTGGAAAGAAACGAAGCAGCAGACGCCGATCTCCAAAGATGTAAAGGCCAACCAGCGTCTGCAGACGGTCGGCAGCAAGATCGCGAGCGTGGCGAACGTGCCGGGCGCTCAATGGGAGTTCGTCGTGTTCGACAGCAAGGAGAAGAACGCGTTCTGCCTACCCGGCGGGAAGGTGGGCTTCTACAAAGGGCTGCTCGATTTCGTCGATAACGATGACCAGATCGCGGCTGTGCTCGGGCACGAAGTTGGCCACGTTGTTCTGCGTCACGCAGCGCGCCGCATTGGCCAGGAGACGCTGACCAGCGTGGCTATCCAGGGCGCTGGCGCACTCGTCGGTTCGCAGGTCCAGATGAGTTCGGAATCGCTCAACATGGTGATGGCGGCCGCCGGCGCCGGCGCGCAAGTTGGCATCCTGCTGCCCTTCAGCCGTTCAAATGAAACTGAAGCGGATCGCGTAGGCGTCGATTACATGAAACAGGTCGGCTACGACGTGAAGCAGGCCGTTCGCCTGTGGGAAAAAATGGGCGCGGCCTCCACCGACCGTCCGCAGGAATGGATGTCGACCCACCCGAATCCCGAAAGCCGCGTGGCTGATCTGAAGCGCTACATCACTGAAAAGGGCTACGCGACATTCTAGGGCGCCAGCCTGACCCATGATTGAAGCCCAGGCTCGTTGAATCGAGTCTGGGCTTTTGTTTTCAAAGTGGGTCTATCGCGTTTGTCGCACCTGACGCGGTTCGTATATCGCCCAGTGCCGGCATGTCATTATAGCGCGTTCGGCGGACAGCATCTGTACGTCGAGCACGACCATGAGATGGCCCTTGGTGTCGACATTCTCCGCAACAACCGCGCGAACCTCCAACTCTTCGCCGTCGCGCAGGAGGCTATGCATGTTGATGTCGCTTTCAACATGTATCCATGGGCCAAGCTTCACATTATCCACGAGCACGTAATTCGCACGACGCAACAGCCATGCCGCATTGGCGATCCGCCCATCTTCATAGAGGGCCGGATCATCGCGCACGGCAGCAATATGATCCAGGCCCGCCTCGCGCGTATAGGTTTCGCGTAACGTGCCCAGCACATGGCGGGGCGCCAGGCTGCTCATTGATGCCGGTGGTCGCGACTCCGGATCGGGCAAAGGCGCCAACGACAAAAGCTGATTGGATTTGTTGGCACCCTTCAGTCTCGCTGTTCCAGTCGCGCAAAGATCGCCGCGTGCTGAAATCGAAAACTCAAGGCCATCCTGCGTTTGAGAACTGGTGACGGTCGCGCTGTCGCCGTCATAAATCGGTTTGATAAAGCGCGCCCGCATCTGGCCGTCGCTTAGCCATTCCATGCCCCACTGAGCCATCGGTGCGTGAGCGAGATAGGCAAACACATCCACTCCGGGCACGAGGCCGCCGGTAAAACCAAAGCGGCTGGCGACGGTGTCGTCGTGTATCTTGTTCTCGCTCGCCGTGGCGGTGTTGAAGGCGATGAGCGTGCGTGTGTTTGTCATGTCGCCAAGCTACTGAAAGAACTGACGCGCGTCGAGCATCAGGGCGGCCTATCCCGTGTTGCGAAGGCCTGCAGCGACGCCATTGATGGCCAGCAGAATGCCCTCGCGGGTTTCCTCGCTTTTGTCGCCCTTACGGCGGCGCGCGATCAGCTCGATCTGAAGGTGATTGAGTGGATCGATGTAAGGCAAGCGCGAGCGGATTGCTCCGGCAAGGTCGGGGTCCCTCTCAAGGAAATCGGATTGGCCGGTAATCTTGAGCAGCGTATCGCGAGTCAGACGCCATTCCTCCGATATGGCTCCGAATACATTTGATGCGAGCGCCTTGTCTTCGACCAAGCCAGCATAGCGGCCTGCGATGGAGAGATCGGATTTGATCATCACCATCTCCATATTCGCGATTGCCGAGCGGAAGAACGGCCAGGTCTCGTAGAGTTCTTTCAGAAAAGTCAGGTCGACCCCCGCATTTTTCACAGCGGAGCCGAAGCCAAACCAACCCGGAACCATGGCGCGTGATTGCGCCCAGGAAAACACCCACGGGATGGCGCGAAGACCTTCAATGCTTCGCGTAGCCTGACGCGATGTCGGGCGACTGCCGATATTCAGATCAGCGATCTCCGTGATGGGGGTTGCTGCGTAGAAATAGTCAACGAAGCCGGGCGTTTCATAGACCAGAGCGCGATAGGCAAGCATGGCGGCTTGCGAGAGTTTGTCCATCACATCGCCTTGCCGCGCCGTGGCTACTGTACCCTGACGGGGGGAGAGTGATGCCAGAACAACACCCGCCGTCAGCGTTTCGAGACTCTGTCGCGTCAGATCTGGATCGCCGTACTTGTTGGCAACGACTTCTCCCTGTTCTGTAATACGGATACGTCCGTTCACTGTGCCTTCTGGCTGCGCCATCAGCGCTTCAAAGCTAGACCCGCCGCCTCGCCCCACAGCGCCGCCGCGTCCGTGGAAAAGCTGAAGGCGAAGGCCAGAATCCGAAGCCACGGCCTGAAGTGCACGCGAGGCTTTCTGCAACTCCCAGATGGATGTGAGATAACTTCCGTCCTTGTTGGAGTCGGAATATCCAATCATCACCTCCTGGATGCCGGCCTTGCCGTGCAGGGCCTTTATCAGCGGCAAGCCCAGGTATTTGCGCATCGTTTCAGGCGCTGCGCGCAGATCGCCGATGGTTTCGAAAAGCGGTTCTGCAAAGATCTGCGTGGCAGGTGTCGCGCCGGGTCGGAACAAGCCGACCTCTTTCAGCAGAATATAGACTTCCAGCAGGTCCGACAGGGCTGTGGTATTGGAGATGATGTAATTGCGGATCGAAGCGGCGCCGTGCTGCTTTTTGATCTGGGCCGCTGTTGCAAGCGTGCTGAGCTCACGGCGTGTTTCGTCACTATAGTTCGCGAACGGCGATGATAACGGTCTCTCATGGTCAAGTTCGCGTAGAAGGATTTCACAACGTTCTTCTTCGCTGAGCTTTCCGTAATCCGGCGTCACATCGGCGATCATCATGAGTTCGGCAACGACCCTGCCGTGCACAGCGGAGTTTTGCCGGAGATCCAGTGTCGCAAGGTGAAATCCGAAAACATCAATGGCGCGAATGAGATCGGGCAGCGGACCTGTTCTGAATGCGGGCCCCTGATGTTGAAGCAGCGATCCATGAATCACGCTCAAATCGTGCTGAAGGTCTGACGGGCTTTTATAAGCCTCTCCGCTTGTGGATGGCATTCTTGCGGGACGCTCGCCCGTCAGAATCATCAGTGTCGCGGCAGTTCGCGCATAGATGCCCGTGAGCGCGCGTCTGTATGGTTCATCCGCGCGCTGTGGCGACACGTCTCCAGATCGATCAGCGAGCGCCTGCATGTCTGCGGTGACGCCGGTAAACCGCGACGACAGGGAGAGTTCAGCGCCCAAGGCATCTATGCGCGTGAGATAAAACCGCAGCGCTGCGCTCGACTGGCGCGCGAGCGCCTTGCGCATCATTGCACCTTCAACATTGGGGTTGCCGTCTCGATCACCTCCTACCCATGAGCCGACTCGCAGGAAGCTGGGGATGCGGTCTTCGGTCTCGAGCGCATCTTGCCAGTGCGCGTAGAGCGCCGGCAAAGCGGGCAGGAAACTATGCTCAAAATAGGACGCGGCATTTTCGATTTCATCGTCGACGGCGACGCGGACATTCCTTAGCAGCCGCGTCCGCCATAAAATGAAAACCTGCCTGCGCAGGTCGTCCAACGCGCGCTTGCGTTCATCATCGCCAATTGCTCGATCGGCTGCGTCAAGATCGGTGGCTATGGCGTTCTGCCGATCCAGTACGCTTTTGCGCCGGACTTCACTTGGGTGGGCCGTGATGACAGGGGCGATCAGGCTTTTCGAGAGCAACGCAGTTACGGCTGATCGCGAAATCCCTTTCGTCTCCAGTTCGTGCAATGCACCGGCGAGCGTGTTGGGCCGCGCGTCTCTCGCACGCGCCGCGCGACGCTGCATGTGGTCTTCCGCGAGATTGGTGATCTGAAGAAAGCTGGTGAACGAATGAACGAATCGGACAGACTCACCAACGCTGAGCTGGCCGATCAATTCTGACAGCAGTTGTGCTGCCGCTTCCGAGTTCTCGCGATGGAAATTCACCGACGCCCGCCGGATCGCTTCGATCTGCTGGAATACGTCTTCGCCGTCCTGCTCACGGATCGTGTCGCCCAGAATTGCGCCCAGCATCCTGACTATTGAGCGCTGTTCGTCTGCGTTGTTTTCCATGAGCTGTCCCAGCGCATCCTGTGCCTATCGTGCAATCTAGCGCACACGGCTCAGAATTCACGTCGTCAAGCCAGCAAGCCGTAGCGCGCTTGCTCAGCGGCTGCAGCTATCTACGATTACACAATTGGCTTTGGATTTAGCGAGTGGCGGACTCCACATCGCTCCTGGTACCAGCTCCCGGGCTCGAACCGGGGACCTCTAGATCCACAAAAATTCGATGGGGCCAAAACTTATTGTGAAATCAAAGGCCTTCCTGTCGGCGAATTGCAACGTTCTGCAAGGAGCTACCCTGAGTCAAACTTTCCGCCAATCGTGAGGGAACGTTATGAGCCTCACCACAGCGGTTTCGAGAACTTCGACTGACCCCTCGAAAATCCAAGGTCGACCGTCGAGTGGCGATGCCAATAGGTGAATGGTCACTTACGACGAAATGCATTCAGCAGTCGAAGCGCGCGACTCTGGCATCACACGTCTTGTTGGTACCGGTAAGCACTCTTCGCGATGCCGCAGGTCTTGGCGAACTCGGTTATCTCCGTGGCGTTAGTCTTGTCGCGAAGCCCTTCTGCCAAAACTATGGCGTAGCGACGATTGCTCGAACCGTCGCGGTTGACCGTTTCCATCAACGCGAACTCCAGGTTAGGGAATTTGCGACGCCATTTGTCGCGAGCGTCCATTGCAACGGTCAAGGATCCCGTCGGCGGTAGGGTTTCAACGAACACATGCCACGTTCCGAATTCGGTCGGCTTGTGAAACTCCTGTGTCCAACCGGATTTACCAATTGAGTTGTACGCGCCGCAGAGGTCCGTGGCTTTGGCTTTTGCCAGCAGGTTTGCTGCCGTCGAATCTTTGGGGTCTACGGGAACCGGTCGGACGTCAAGCTGCCTCTTAGCCGACTCTGCATAGGTGCCCGTGGGGTTATACTGCAGGAAGACGTCGAGGTTCTTTGGCTTGCCGTCCGCGGCTCGCCAAGCCTCTAGTTCGCCGCTTCCAATAACGGGTGGAAGTGAGCAAGCGTGGAAACAGAAATCATTGGCAAGTCCCGGAACAATCACAGGGGACTGCTTTCGCATTGTGCCCACCATTCCAAGCGCATTATTCAGCGCCTCAGCCGCTCGTATTCCAGATTGCTTGATGTGGTCAGCGAGCACCTTGGAAAAGACTCCATCATCGCCAGCGGTCTGCCCTTCGCCTGTCGCATAGGCAACGAATGTGTTGCCTCTACTGCGAGGCGCGTACATCGCCCTTTGGAGCGTTTCTCCAGTGCCACGAACAGGTGGCCCGATCGCTATGGTTGGACCAGATTGGGTTGCGGCCGCAACGTCTATGGCCGCGGTTCTGCATGCGTCGGATACGAGGAAGATTGCTTTAGCGTTGATGGTAGAAAGGTCTTCCAAGAGCTTGGTTACCGATATCCCGACGGCCTTGATGTTCGGGATAGTCGCCGCTGGCAAATCGACGGGTAAGAGATAGTTCGTCGTTTTGGCGGGATCTACAACGGACACCCCGTGGCCGGCATAATAGAAAAAACCGACGGCCTGTTCGCCACCGCTCGTCAGATTCTCCATGAATTCGGCAATGGCAATCTGGATATCCAGCATCTTGCCGTCGGGCACCACGCTTACCGTGAACCCAGCATCGATTAGAACCTCTCGGAGGCGACGGACATCCTCTAGCGGATTTTGCAGCGTCAAATTCTTGTCGTTGTAATTTTGATTGCCAATCAGAAGTGCGTAGCGCGTTGTTTGAGCAACGATCGACTGCTGCGCGTTCGGTTGCTGTGGCGCTGGAGATACCGTTTCTCCATGAGCGGAAAGCGCAACGAGCATCGCCGCACATATCCCGGCCGTTCTGAACGGCTTCGACTGAAGCTTCATGACATTCCCCTAACGGTCAGAGCGCCAAGATGGGCGTTTCGAAAGATCCAGACCTGTTCATTTTCCGCACTTGCTCATAGGCAGTAATTGCATCGAAGCGGCCGGTCGGGGGAATACCGAGCTCGCGCTGTAATTGCGCAACGTTTCCGTCCGCCGCTGATCGAGAGCCAAACCGCAGGGACTGGTATTTCTCGAGAAACTTCGGATCGGCGGACGCGAACAGCGCGGCTTCCAATCCGGTCAGTAGGATGTACTGGAACCTGCGCGACTTGTCGGGATGATCCGACCGGAACGCCGTTGGCTGTTCTTCGAGCCCGATCGCAATGCGGAATTCTCGCCATGCTCCGGTCGGCCGGGTTCCTGGTTGGAAGCCCGTGGCGTCATTCTCCTTTTCATAGCTTCCCGCAACGATCTGGCATCCAGCTGAAAAGAACGGCTTTCCAGATTTCCGGCAGGCCGAATGGAAGTTATTTGCGAAGAAGCCTTGGTCATAGACCTCGGTGGCTTCGGTTGGATCGAAAGACACATTGTTGGGCGACCGCAGCACAAGAATGTTTTGGTCATTTGGCTGGCGTAGCACGCCGTGTTGGGGAAACTTCCCGGTGACCGCGTGAGACCCTGCCACATACTCATACAGCCCTGTCGCCTGCATGTTGCATTCGTCCTTTCCCCCGTTCCCACCTAGATTACGGCTGGCCCAGACAAGGGTGGCCTCAGGAACCGTTGAACCTTTAAAGAGGCGGATGTCTCCCGTTGCTCTGTTCCACGCGCCTATCACGCACCGCATTTCTACGTGATTGGGCGTAAGCAAGTTCAGGACATGGGTTTGGGCCCATTCTGTCAGATCTGCAGTCCCTTCGAGGCCGCAGCCGCGAAGTCCGAACATTGTGATCGGTTCGCGAGCGTCTAAGATGAACGAGTTGCGATCCGCGAGCCACTGGAGTGTCGCTGCTGTGATGCTGAAAGAT
>Ga0116176_10003772_pt1 | contig 11169 bp, 7 predicted proteins | sample AD_STIC08_MetaG_FD_89803 | JGI IMG/M metagenome (GOLD analysis project Ga0116176, IMG submission 89803) | Active sludge microbial communities of municipal wastewater-treating anaerobic digesters from USA - AD_STIC08_MetaG | ecosystem: Engineered > Bioreactor > Anaerobic > Digestate | place: USA... | reverse complement strand
TATCTCCCAGCGAGATACGGGATGGATGCAGATTTATTGTTCGGATCATCAGCAGATTATCGACGGTGTCATTAAAGCGTACTGGCTGGCGGAAAAAGTCAGCATCCCTATTATGGTCTGTTATGACGGGTATATTCTGTCGCACACGTTCATGCCTTTTGATTTGCCCGAACAGAAAAAGGTTGACGAGTTCCTGCCGCCGTTTTGTCCGGGATATGCCCTTGACCCCGATGCGCCGGCTAATCTCAACACGGTTACCCTGCCGGATGTACGGGTGGATGTCAAAGGGGAACTGGCGCATGGTTATATGGAAATTCGCTATTTGCTTCAGGAAGATTTGCGTTTATCACTGGCGGCGGCGGAGGAGGCAGAAAAAAGATTCGCTTCTGTTTTCGGCCGGGGCGGTGATCCCTATCTTGAACCTTACCGCTGCGACGATGCGGACTATATCGCTGTGGGGCTTGGTTCAATCACCTACCAGTTGCGCGTTTCCGTCGATGATTTAAGAGAAGAAGGAATGAAAGTGGGCGTCATGGGCGTGCGTTTCTACCGACCTTTTCCGGATAAAGCCGTCGCGGCGGCACTGAGAGGCAAAAAAGGCGTCATCGTCTTTGAAAAGGCGCTAAGTTACGGCTATGAAGGTGCGCTGGTTTCTGATTTGAAAGCGGCGATCTACCAGCATGTGGCGGGAACGGGTTTGCTGCCGCCGGTTCAGAATTTCATCGCCGGTATCGGCGGCCGTGAAATCCGCACGGAGGATTTAACCCGTGCCCTTCGTGCTGCAGTGCAAAGCAGAATAGCCGAAGAACCGGTGTGGATCGGGCTCAAGTTGTAGGAGGATTGCATGCAGTCCAAAACCACCATTTTAAATTTGCCGCCGGAAGAGTTTGTTCATCCGGGCACGAGGGCGTGTTCCGGCTGCGGCCTGTCCATTGCCTATCGCGTGGGCCTGAAGGCGCTGGGTAAGGACACCATTCTGGTCGTTCCCCCCAGCTGTCTCACGGTTTTACAGGGGCTTTTCCCTGTAGCTTCAACGAAACTGCCCTGCCTGAATGTGACGTTCGCCTCTACGGCTGCCGCCGCTACCGGAATTTTGGCCAGCCTGAAAGCACAGGGTAAACAGCACGTCACCGTGGCCGCCTGGTCGGGCGACGGAGGAACCGCCGATATCGGTTTGCAGGCGCTTTCCGGCGCGGCGGAGCGGGGCGATAACTTCATTTATTTCTGTTATGACAATGAAGGCTACATGAACACGGGCGCACAACGATCCGGAACCACGCCGCTTGGAGCTCTCACGGCGAACACGCCGTTTAAGGGGAAAATGCAACAGAAGAAGGATGTTCCGGCAATCATGGCAGCGCACAATTTAAGCTATGTGGCTGCCTGTTCGGCCGCCTATCCGCTGGATCTCTATGATAAAATCAAAAATTGCCTCCACCTTCCGGGCACCAAATATTTTCACATTCACATTCCCTGCCCGCCGGGCTGGGGCTATGATCCGCGTTACGGAATAAAAATCGGCAGACTGGCCGTGGAAACGGGCTATTACGATCTTTACGAGATTGTTGAGGGGCAACTCAGGCTGACCGCCGCTTCCGAAAAGCTGGTGGAAAAACGTAAACTCGTGCCGGTGCGTGAATATTTTCGTTCGCAATCGCGTTTCCGGGTTCTTACCGATGAACAGATAGCCGGCATTCAAAGGCAAATAGAAGAGAAGTGGGAAGGTTATTATAAAAAAGATGAATAGCGCTTCCTCGTTTTTCTTTTTGCGGATGACATGCAGAACGAAAAATGAAAATCTGTTGACATACGAAATCAACCGCATTATATAGAGTGCGCTTTTGAACCGGCGCTTGTTTCAACAAGTTCGGACAGGCGAGTCTTCTTTGCTGGGGAATCGTTCAATGGTAGGACACCGGACTCTGACTCCGTGAATCAAGGTTCGAATCCTTGTTCCCCAGCCATTTTTATTTCTTTTCTGACGCGGCTATTTTCACCCACGAATCTCTGAGTTGCACAATGCGGTTAAAAACCGGCCTGCCCGGTTTGCTGTCCTTTTCATCGGCGCAGAAATATCCCTGGCGTTCGAACTGATAACGGCTGCCCGGTTTGGCTGCGGCCAGATTTATTTCGGCCCGGCATTGGGTAAGAATCTGCAGCGAATCAGAATTGAGGTATTTCAGAAAATCTTCTTCGCCGCCGGGATCGGCAATTTGGAAAAGCCGATCATATAACCGCGCCTCGACAGGCAAGGACTGCTCTGCGGAAACCCAGTGAATAACTCCCGGTATCTTACGACCGTCCGTCGGGGGTCCATCTTTTGTTTCCGGCGCGTAACGACAATGCAGCTCAATTATCTCGCCGCTTTTTTCGTCTTTCACCATACTTTCGAACTTAATGACATAGGTGTTGCGCAGGCGAACTTCTCTGCCGGGGGCAAGCCGGTTGTATTTCCTGGGCGGCTCTTCCATGAAATCATCGCGCTCGATGTAAATTTCCCGGCAAAAGGGGACTTCTCTTGTTCCCATTTCGGGCCGTTTCGGATGGTTGGCGCAATTAATTTGCTCCACTTTCCCTTCGGGATAATTATCGATAATGACTTTAAGTGGACGCAAAACGCACATCGCGCGCGGGGCCCGTTCATTCAAATCCTCGCGCACGCAATGCTCCAGTAGCGCCACGTCAATCAGGTTGTCGTTTTTGGCCACGCCGATGGCCGCGCAAAACTGCCGGATAGCTTCGGGCGTGTAGCCCCGCCGCCGCATACCGGTTACCGTGGGCATGCGCGGGTCGTCCCAGCCGGAGACATATTTTTTTTGCACCAGCTCGATGAGCCGCCGTTTACTCAACACCGTATAACTTAAATTCAGCCGGGCAAATTCAATCTGTTTCGGGCGGTTTTTATCAATCAGCCGTTCGACAATCCAGTCGTACAGCGGGCGGTTGTTTTCAAACTCCAGCGTGCAGATGGAATGGGTGATGCCTTCCAGCGCGTCGGAAAGGCAATGGGCAAAGTCGTACATGGGATAAATCACCCATTTGTTGCCAGTGCGGTAGTGGGGCTCGCGTTTAATGCGGTAGAGCACCGGGTCGCGCATGACGATGTTGGGAGAAGCCATGTCTATTTTGGCGCGCAGAACATGGGAGCCGTCTTTGAATTCGCCCTGCCGCATCCGGTAAAACAAATCCAGGTTTTCTTCGACCGAGCGGTTGCGGTAGGGACTGTCTTGGCCCGGTTCGGTAAACGTGCCGCGGTATTCGCGTATCTCGTCCGCGCTCAGGCTGCAGACATAGGCGTCTCCTTTTTTTATGAGTTCCACGGCGAATTCGTAGAGTTTCTCGAAATAATCGGACGCGTAAAACAAGCGGTCTCCCCAGTCAAATCCCAGCCAGCGTATATCGCGGATGATGGATTCGACAAATTCCATGGATTCACCGGCCGGGTCCGTATCGTCCATCCGGAGGTTGCAAGTCCCCTTATATTGCGCAGCGATGCCGAAGTTAAGACAAACAGATTTGGCGTGCCCGATATGAATATATCCGTTGGGCTCGGGTGGAAAACGGGTGGCTACGCGGTTTTCGTTTTTGCCGGCGCGCAGGTCTTCGTCGATAATATCGCGGATGAAATCGCCGGGGGGCGCACTTGTCTTGTGTTCCATAAATTTAAAAATACTCCTTGTCGCGGGTTTTTCCGAGCTCATGACTATAAGAAAACCCTTGCTATTGTCAATAGAATGATGAGGCTTGAAAACTATACGGAAATCCAGCCGCCATCGACGTTCAGGATAACACCCGTGCAATAACTCGCGCCGGGAGAAGCCAGGAACAATACGGCCGTTTTTAATTCGTCATCGCCGCCGAACCGTTGCATGGGAATGGATTTTTTAATGGCATTGCCTTTTTCCCGGATGCTCCAATCGGTCATTTTGGAGGGAAACCAGCCGGGAGCAAGCGCATTGACGGTAATATTGTGTCTTGCCCATTTGGCGGCAAGGTCTTTGGTCAGGCCCGCCACCGCCGCCTTACTTGCCGTATAAACCACTGAATCCATTTGTTCCGGCATGGTACCCACAAAAGAAACAATGGAAGCCAGATTGATGATTCTGCCGTAATTTTGAGAAGCCATGATTTTCCCCGCCCGCTGACACATCATCCAGAGGCCGGTAACGTTTGTTTCCATAACCTTTCTCCATCCATCCATGGGGAATTCCAGCGAAGGAGCGCCCCAGGTCGCTCCGGAATTATTGACAAGAATGTCCACCCTGCCGAATTTTTTCATCACGCTGCGGAAGAGATTATCCACATCTTCTTCCCTGGCTACGTCGCATTGAACGGGGAATACTTCTGCTTTCAGTTGGCCGCTCATTTTTTGAGCAACTTCTTCACAACGCTCGATTTTTCTTGAAGCCAAAACGAGATTTGCTCCCGCCTCTCCCAGCGCGTACGACATTTGCAGTCCGATGCCCGCAGCTCCTCCGGTGACGATTGCCACCTGTCCTTTGAGACTCAGAAGTTCATGAACGCTTCTCATAAAAAAATCCTCCTGAAAGTTTACTTTGGGTATTTCCGCCTGGTCCACCGTTGAGATATATTTTGCCATATCGAGCGATTGCACCCGTTAGTTGCCCACGGTCACCGCCAGCCCTTCTTTTTCAATGAGGTGTTTTAGTTTCCGAATGTGGTTTTCGCCCGGCGCTTTGCCCTGCTCATAAGAGTAGGTTTTTCCCAGTTGTTTGCTTTTTGCTTTGCCTCCTTCGTGATACGGCAGCAGTGAGATTTTTTGCGCGCCGAGTTCGATACCCAGCGTGGCGATTTGCCGAATATGGTTTTCGGAATCATTGAAGCTGGCAATCAACGGCACGCGTAGCCATAGTTCACTCAGACCAAGACGCGCCGCTTTTTGCAAATTTTCCAAAATCAGGTCATTTTTAATACCGGTTGTTTTCCGGTGCTTATCCGAATCCAGTTGCTTAATGTCAAAAAGCAGTAAATCAACAACGGGAAGCAGACTTTCCATGCTGGTCCAAGATCCCACGCCTGATGTTTCCAGCGCCGTGTGCAGCCCTTCTTTTTTACAGGCCGTCAAAAATTTTTTCGCAAATGCCGGCTGCGATAAAGGTTCGCCGCCGGAAAGGGTAACGCCGCCGCCGGAATTTTCATAAAATATTTTATCCTGTAAAACCTCGTTTACCACTTTCGCCACGGTTAAATATTTTCCGCACTGTTTCAAAGAATCGTATAGACAGGCGGCCACGCAGGAAAGACATGAGTCGCATTTTTCTCTGTTGATTTTTCGCCCCGCTGTTTTGGTGATGGTGATTGCACCACGCGGACACGCCTGAACACAGGCGCCGCAGCCGCGGCAGTTGATGTCTCTTACCATCATTTCAGGAACGAAATTTTGCGACTCGGGATTGGAACACCACGGACAACTCAGCGGGCAGCCTTTCATGAAGACGGTTGTGCGTATGCCCGGCCCGTCATGAACACAGAATTTTTGGATATTGAAAATGAGCCCTTTTTCTTTATCGTTCACGTAAGGGTCTGCTCCGTTCTGGCGATGATATGATCCTGCAGTCCCGAAGATAAATCGACAAAGTAAGCGCTGAAACCGGCGACTCTCACAATAAGGTCGCTGTAACGCTCGGGCTGGGCTTTTGCCTTAAGCAATGTTTCGCGGTCAACCACGTTAAACTGTATATGCGGCACCTTGAGTTTTTTCCATGTTTTGAGATAGCTCAAGAAAGCCGGTTTTAAATCATCCTCCAGAAATTTTGGCAAAAATTTCTGGTTGAGCAGATGATTAAATGTGTTTACTGTGCTGATTTTAGAGCATGATTTCAGCACGGCCGTAGGGCCTTTTTTGTCTCTTCCCGGCGCGGGAGCCAGCGTGGAATCGGCAAACGGTTCTCCATCGAATCTCCCGTCAGGCGTGGCGGGCGTGTCCGCCGCCAGTCCGTAGGTCGCGGAAACGGCGCTGCCGTCGCCGCGATGGGAGTGTCCGAATCGGTCCTTTACCTCTTCCATGGCCGCTTCGCCCCTGGTCTGCACTATCCGGGCAATCTCATCGGCGTAATCATCGTCATTGCCGAACTTTGGCGCGTTAAGACAGGCGAGGCGCACGTCTTCACGTCCCGCCCAGTTTTTATCCATTATCGTAATCAATTCCGGCAGTGTAACTTTCCTGTCTTCAAACACGATTTTTTTAATGGCGGTAATCGCATCCGCCACATTCGTTCCGCCGATCACCTGCGAAAAATGATGCAGCAAGGAATTATAAACCCACCGGCGGCAGTCTTTGCCCTGTTCGATGCAGCCATCCAGAAGAGCGGAGTAAAACGGGCGGGGTGCATATTGCGTCAGAAGCTCATTATTGATTCTTTCCAGCGTTTCGATTTTGCTCGTGAAAAATTTCACCTGCTCGGCATAGGCCTCAAGAACATCTTCCCAGCTTTTGAAAGTTGCCGGATCCGGTGTTCTCGCTCCGTGCTGCTCGCCGGTTTTCGGATTCACGCCCTGATGTAGCGCCCACCACAGGCATTTCGGCAAAACAAAATAGCCTACGGAGCGGCGCACGACGTTTTTCCCCGGAATTTCAATATATACACAGCCGCTGACGGCATATTGTTTGGCTTCGTTTTTCGGAACACCCCAGCGTTCGTAAAGGGGTATCAGGGCTTCATCGTTAAACAGAGAAGGATAACCAATGCCGGTTTTGATGACATCGGTTGCGCGGGAATAAACTTCGTCCGGTGTCCCCTCGTGCACGCGCAGCGCGATGCTCGGCTCGATTATTTTCAGCGACTTGGCTGCTTCCATTGTAAGATATGTCAGGTCGTTGGTCACGTCCCTGCCTTTTTCATCCGTGCCACCGATGGTGACGGCCTGCAGCGACGCCACGCCGCTGTAAACGGAACTGACGGTGGGAGAATAAACGAGGCCTAATTCATTGAGCTTAATCCAGAGCAGCTGCAAAATACCCAGAGTTTCTTCTTTGGTAATCTTTCCTTCTTTTAAATCCTTTTCGTAATAAGGGCCAAAAAGATAATCGATGCGCACGCCGATGCCGAGGGTGGAATATTCCAGATACCTTACCAGATGGATAAAATAGAAAAACTGAATGGCTTCTATAAACGTCCGGGGAGGATTTGCCGGAACCCAGGCGCATGTTTCGGCGATTTCTTCAAGAATCTTTTTACGCGTGGCATTTTTTTGCCTGACGGCTGATTCCTTAGCCAGAACGGCGTAGCGTTTTGCAAAATTAATGACGGCCTCTAAAGAAATTATAGAAGCGGTGAGAAAATCTTTTTGCTCGACGTAGTCAGCCGGGATTTTTTGGTCGAGCCTTGCCATTTTTTCCCGAATTTCATTAATCAGTCCTTGCAGTCCCAAGTTAAACAGTTTTTCATAATTGGGAATGCCCAGTTCGGAGAGCTGGCTCCAGAGAAAAGTTCCTTCATATGTCCAATATTTTTTTAAATCTTCGGGCAGAACAGCCTGATGGCGGTCGCTGATTGATTTGCCTTTCCAGTATTTACAAAGCTCATCAAGCTCTTTTCTTCCCGCGTCATCAAGCAGGGTCTTTCCGGCGGGGCTGTTGGCCAAACGCTGCGGTGATTTCCAGTTCTGTTCAATCGGGTGAAAAATGCCGTTGGGCTCCGCTGTCTGATAGCCGACAATCCGTTCATAATCCCGGATGAAGATGCCCATCTTATTTAAAATATTCGCCAGCGCTTTTGCGCGCCGTAGAACCATCGCCTCACCCTCGGTTGCCTTGTACGATTCGGTCATGAGCCGGGAGCGCTGCAAATCCAGACGGATTTCCGAACGGAACATGCCGCGTCCGGATTCGTCATCGGCATAGCCTCGCTTGATGTTGCGAATGGCGCGGCTGACGAATTGTTTACGCAGATTTTCCGGTGTTAAAGTTTGTGCCCGCATATAATTTTCCTTTCAAGTATTTTCAGTAGTGATTACTGAATGTTGCATAGTCAGCAATAATTTTTAATTTCGTTTAAAAATATCGTTAATCAACAACTCAGCGCCTTTTTGAGATTATCCATGGTCAGGTTGCCACCGGACATAATCATAACAACCTTTTTTCCGCAGAGGCGCTCTTTTATTTTATAGGCGGCAATGAGAGAGACGGCGCCTGCGGCTTCCGCCAAATTATGCGTGGCAGAAAGCGCCATTCTTATTCCTTCCAGGATTTCGTCTTCCGTGAGCAGGACGACATCTGTGATCGCGTCTTTGAGAATCACGTAGGGAAGCTGAAAAACACTTCTGGCGGCTAGGCCATCGGCGATTGTCTGAGATTCGTCAAGAATAACAATTTCTCCTTTTTTCCAGGCGTGGTAAAAAGACGCGGCATTGTGCGGTTCCACACCGATAATTTCTATGGCGGGATTGAACGCCCGCACGGTTTTTATCAGTGACGCGCAGCCCGCGCCGCCGCCAATGGGGCAGATGATGGTGTCAACAGCAGGCAAATCTTCCATTATTTCCAGTCCCATAGTGGCCAGGCCATTTAAGATTTCCGGCTCGTTTCCCTGCTTTACATAGTAATAGCCGGCGCTGTCCACCAGCTCTTCGCAGTAAGACTGCGCATCATAGAAATCTTCTCCGTGCACGATGACTTCCGCGCCGTAGCTTTCGATGATTCTGTTGATTTCCGGATTGTTGTCCTGGGGGACAACCACCGTGCATGGCACCTGAAACCATTGCCCCGCCCAGGCCATCGCCAGACCGTGGTTACCTTTTGTGGCCACAAGAATGCCGCCTTCCAGTTCTTCTGTCGACATATGGTGGAAAAAATTGAGCGCTCCCCGGATTTTGAAGGAGCCGGTCGGATTATGGTTTTCATGCTTGACGAATGCTTCGCAACCGATGAGCCGGGAAAGTTCCGAATAATGAGTCAGACTTGTTTTTTTGATATAACGGTTTATCACCGCTTGGGCCATTAAAGTTTTTGTCGGGTTGACCTGTTCGCTCAATGCTTCGTATTTTTTCAGCATAAAAATCTCCCCCAGTTGTTAATTTAATATTCCGTGGTATCCGCCTCGTTTTACGCGCAGCCCACAGCTTTTAATCCAAGTATTTTTTAATCATTTCCGCGTATCTTTCTGCCGCGCCTTTGTTGGCGGCGACAATCGCTTTTCCCCGCGCTCCGCTATCCGCAAGCCCGGCGGAATTTTTCAGAACGTGAAGAATCTTCTGCTCCAAGTCTTTCGCGCTGCCTACCATGACGCCGCCCCCGACGGACTCTAACAGTGTTTTTTCCTCGCGGAAATCGTCCATGAAAGGGCCATAAAAAACAACTTTCCCCCAGGCGGCCGCTTCCAGAATGTTTTGGCCCCCTTTGGGGACCAGACTGCCGCCGCAGTAAACAAGAGTGGCCAGCGAATAGAGTTTGAAAAGCTCGCCAATAACGTCAATCAGAACGATTCTTCTGTCTTCGCGGGGCTCGTTATTTTTTATTTGCGTCATGGTAATAATATCGGGAAAACCGTTTTTTTGCAAAATTTCAATGATTGAGGCTGCTCTTTCGATGTGTCGCGGCACAATAATTAGTTTGAAATCAGGATATAAAGAGATGATTTGTCGGTAGATATTGACGATGATTTCCTCTTCGCCCGGATGTGTGCTGCCAGCGACAAAAAATCGCTCGTTTTCCCGAACGTTCAGGCGGCGGGCGATTTCCTGCTGCAGCTCGGGCGAAGCCATAGCGGCCAGAGCGTCATATTTGGCGTTGCCCATTACGCGTATCTTTTCCGTGGCAACGCCTATGTTTTTCATCCGCGTTGCATCGACATCGGAAATCATGGCCGCCGCGGACAGATCATTGATGATTCTTTTCCAGAAAAAACCGCTCAGACGATATTTGCCGTAGGAGCGAGGCGAAATTCGTCCGTTGACCAGTAATGTTTTTACGCCGGTTTTTTTGCAGACGTTAAGAAAATTGGGCCAGAGTTCCGTTTCCACCATGACGAAAACATCAGGCCGGACCTGCCTGATACTTCTGCGTACAACGCAGGGAAAATCCAGCGGGAAATAGAGGAAAGCAGCCGCCCCGTGAATAAGCCGGCGTGCCATCTCCTGCCCCGTTTCGGTAGAAGTGGAAAAAATGATTTCAGCGTCAGGCTTTTTTTGCTTTAGGGAAGCGACGATGGGCACGGCCGCGGTTACCTCGCCCACGGAAACAGCGTGTATCCAAACGCGTCTGCCGCTTTTCGGCATAGAAGAAATTTTTGTTTGACCGCCGCCCAGTTTAGGGATGATGCTTTTACGGTACTTGCCCCGGAAAAGAATAATGATCAGATAATAGGGGGAAATAATTATCGCTGTAATTATCAGAATGATGTTGTATAAGTAAATCATGTTTTATTGTTAAATTTTTGGGGCATTTGTGTCAAGGACTTACTTCATGATAATCAGCCCTGCTTTTTTATATTCAACAATTGTGTTTGTTGACAGGGAAGCAGCATTAGTATATTAAATCCTTCATACAGAAGGAGAATAAACCTATGAAGTTGATTGCCCCTTCGATTCTTTCCGCAGACGCCGCCAGGTTGGGAGAAGAAATTGCCGCTGTAGAAGAAGCCGGAGCCGATTGGATTCATGTCGACGTGATGGACGGGCGTTTTGTTCCCAATATTACTATGGGACCGGCCATTGTCGGTTCGTTGCGCAAGACCACAAAACTACCTTTTGATGTCCATTTGATGATTAAAAATCCGGATGCTTTTGTCCAATCTTTCGCTGACGCGGGCGCGGACTATATTACTGTCCACGTGGAAGCGGTCAGCCATCTGCATCGGTCAATCGAATTAATTAAAAAAACGGGGAAGAAAGCCGGTGTTTCACTGAATCCGGCGACGCCGCTGAACTTGGTTGAGGAAATTTTGCCGGAGATCGATCTGCTTTTAATTATGTCGGTCAACCCCGGTTTCGGCGGTCAACAGTTTATCAAAAGTAGTCTGCTTAAAATCAAACGGGCGCATGAAATGATTGAAAGGCTGACGGGAAAGACGCTTTTGGAAGTGGATGGCGGCGTGAATCTTCAAAACATCGCGTCCATTGCGCAGGCTGGTGCTGATGTTCTTGTTGCGGGCGCAGCAATCTTCGGCACAAGAGACTACAAAAAAACAATCATCGCCCTGAAAGACGCTG
>Ga0116176_10003750_pt1 | contig 11196 bp, 8 predicted proteins | sample AD_STIC08_MetaG_FD_89803 | JGI IMG/M metagenome (GOLD analysis project Ga0116176, IMG submission 89803) | Active sludge microbial communities of municipal wastewater-treating anaerobic digesters from USA - AD_STIC08_MetaG | ecosystem: Engineered > Bioreactor > Anaerobic > Digestate | place: USA... | reverse complement strand
CTGGCGCAAGGGCGACACCTCCGGCCACGAGCAGCACATCGTCGAGATCCGCGTCGACTGCGATCAGGACGCCGTCCTCCTCAAAGTCCGTCAGACCGGCGCCGCCTGCCACACTGGCCGACGCTCGTGCTTCTATCGCATCGCCTCAACCGATGGACTCAAGGAAGCCTAGCATGAAGCGCTCGCTCGCCATCCTTCTCGCTGCGGCGCTCACTGCCTGCGCCACAGGCTCTGCCACCGGGCGCGGCGAGCCCGCGGCGATCACAATCACCCAGGCCGGCTGGAAAGCCGACCTCGCGGACATTGTCGACTGGGTGGGCACGCAGAAATCCACCGGCTTCATCGTCATCGACGACAATCGCATCGTGGTTGAGAAATACTGGCCGGTCTCCGAAGATGCGGCGACCTTCCGCGCCAATTTTGTTCACGGAACTGCTGCGAACGGCGCATCGCTTGAAGATGTTGCATCTCAGCAGAAAAGCTTCGTCGCGCTTCTCGTCGGAATCGCGATCGACAAGGGCCTGCTCGATATCTCGAAGCCGGTCACATCCTACATCGGTCCGGGCTGGTCGTCCGCGCGCGTCTCGCAGGAAAGCATCATCACGGTCCGCAATCTGCTGGAGATGAATTCGGGCCTGCAGGAAAACATGACCTACGGGTCCGCGCCCGACACGCAGTTTTATTACAACACACCCGCCTACGCCGTGCTCAAGCGCGTGCTCGAAGCGGCATCGAAATTATCCCTCGACGAGCTGACGCAAACCTGGCTCGCTCGCCCTGCCGGCATGAACGACACCGCATGGCGCAAGCGTCCCGGCGCCTTCGCAGACGTCGGCAATCCCACCGGCCTCGTCACCAGCCCGCGCGATATTGCCCGCATGGGCCAGCTTGTTCTCGATGGCGGCGTCTCCGCAGACGGCGTGCGCGTTATCTCGAAAGCGCAACTCGATGCGCTTTTCGTGCGCACAAAGACCAATCCTGCGTACGGTCATCTGTGGTGGCTCAATGGCAGCGGCGAGACAGTGAATGTCGGCGCCAATTCTCCGCGCCGCACCGGACAATTCATCGCTTCTGCGCCAGCCGATCTCATCGCTGCAATGGGCGCGCAGGATCGCAAGCTTTACATCGTCCCCAGCCGCAAGCTGATCATCGTGCGCACCGGACAGGCGGCGCCTGATCGGCAGTTCGATGAACATCTCTGGGAATGGCTCACCAGCGTGATGCCAGCGAAATAGCAAAGCTGCTGAGTTAATCTTTCGCCCCAGCTTCTCCCTATTTCAATCCCGTAATCCGCCTCACCCGGCTGCGATGGTTCATCATCGTAAACGGGGATGAACATGAAGAACGCCATTCTTGCCACCGGCGCCGCTCTCCTGATCGCGGTGCTGTTGTCGTCGCCCACCTTCGCGCAAACATCGACCCAACAACCCGCAAACGCAGCGCCAGCTCCTGCTCCCGCTGCGATCGGTGCGCCCGCGGCTGACACACCGATCGACGAACTGATCGACGGTGACATAACACTGGACCGCGCCGAGCTGATCCGCCGGTGTGCGGGCCCACCGCCTCGCCCGTTCCCCACGACGCGCGCTGAACAGGAACAGGCCTCCGAAGCTGCCACCATCGCCGCGCACTAACGCAGGCGTAACAGCGCGATCGCCGGCCACACCGGCGATCACGCGCCTTTCCCATTTTGCTCGCCCTTTGGGGGCTGTTCCCATCCGCGTCAGGCATGCTAACGCAGCACGTCACCCGCGGAGGAAGCGCACCCATGAAGAGCCAAGCCATTGTTGCCTACGGCCAACCGCTCGAGGAAGTGACCTCCGACATTCCGACGCCGAAGGGCACGGAAGTCGTCGTGAAAATCTCGCACTCCGGCGTCTGCCACTCTGACGTCCACCTGCAGGACGGTCACGTTGATATCGGCGATGGCGACAAGATTGATTGGTCCAAGGGCCGCACGCTTCCCCACACGCTGGGCCACGAGATCGAAGGCACGCTCTCAGCCGTAGGCCCCGACGCGCAGGCTCTGCTTGAAGGCCGCGCCGTCGGCCAGCGCTTCGTCGTCTTCCCGTGGATCGGCTGCGGCGAGTGCGCCACCTGCAAGCGCGACCAGGAACACATCTGCTCCAAGCCGCGCCAGATCGGCATTCAGGTCGCCGGCGGCTATTCCGAATACGTCCTCGTCCCGCACCCGAAATACCTGCTCGACGCAACCGGCGTGCCGGAAGGCCTCGCCGCCACCTACATGTGCTCGGGCATCACAGCGTTCTCCGCGCTGAAGAAAGTCCGCACCGCCTATGAAGGCGAAGCCATCGCCATCGTCGGCCTTGGCGGTGTCGGCATGATGGGCCTGCAATTCGCACGCGCCATGTTCCCGAACAACAAGATCATCGGCGCCGACATCGACCCGAAGAAACTCGATGCTGCGATGGCCGCCGGCGCCGACGCTGTCTACAACTCCAAGGAAGCTGACGCGCTCAAGAAGCTGAAAGTTGACACCGGCGGCGGCGTTGCCGCTGCGGTTGATTTCGTCGGCTCCACGCCTTCGCTCAACTTCGCCAACGGCGCCATCCGCCGCGGCGGCGAGATCATCGTGGTCGGCCTGTTCGGCGGCAAGTTCGCCGCCCCGATCCCCACCTTCCCGGGGCGACCCTATTCGATCGTCGGCTCGTACACCGGCCCGCTCGGCGAAACGCGCGAGATGATGGAGCTGGTGAAGACGGGCAAGATCGCGCCGATCCCGGTCGAAGTGCGTCCGCTGGACCAGGCCGACAAGACGCTCAACCAGCTGCGCGAAGGCACGATCGTCGGCCGCGTTGTCCTGAAGCCTTGAGTCCGCCGGTGGCGGAGGGCGAAGAGCACGACTGGGAAATCATCGCACAGCGCGATCCCTATTTCGGCGTGCTCTCAAGCCCCGCTTTTCGATCCGGCGCGATAACACCGGAAGCACGCCAGCACTTTTACGGCACCGGCGATGAAGACATCGCACGCCTGCTCGGCTGGTTCGATCAGGATATCGCCGCACGACCTTCATCGGGCCGCGCGGTCGATATCGGCTGCGGTGTCGGCCGCCTCACCCACGCGATCGCCAAGATCGTGCCTGCTGTGTCTGGCTACGACGTCGCCGAATCCATGCTCGCCATCGCCCGCAGCGAAGCGCCGCCCAATGCCGAGTTTTCGACGACTCTTCCCCCCCGGTCCCTTCTCGTGGATCAATTCCTACATCGTCTTCCAGCACATCCCGCCAGACGAAGGTCTGAAGCTGATTGAAGCGGCGCTGAACCGCGCCGCGCCTGACTGCTTCCTCAGCATCCAGATCACCTTCTGGCGCGATCATGCAGGCCCGAGGCAGAACATCATCTCCCGGATGCGCCGCCAGATGGTCCGCAGCACTGGCCGCAAGGCCGATGGCGATGCCGCGCGCCTGATCAACATGCACGACTATTCGCTGAACGAGGTCATGCGCCGCATGACAGCCGCAGGCTTCAGCCGCGTCGTCGTTCGCCACACCAATCATGGCGGCCATCACGGCGCCTGGCTGATCGCAAGGCGCGGCTAGTCGCCCTCAAAACCCGCAACACGCCGCAACCTGCATTTCACCGCGTCGGAACAAGATGGCCCCGCTTTCGCGAGGCTCCATTCGTGTCTTGTCTAGGCGTTGCTGCTGTTACGCCGCGTTCGACAGCAACTGCCGCGCGCCCATCACACCGGCGATCTTCGCGGTGAGTTCGCGCTGGTCCAGCGGCTTGGACACATAGTCCGACATGCCCAGCGCGAGATACTTCTCGCGGTCGCCGCTCATGGCGTCCGCCGTCAGCGCAATCACCGGCAGGTTGCGCCACTCTTCCGCGCTCGAGCGGATATGCCGGATCGCTTCCTTGCCATCCATGATCGGCATGTGGACGTCCAGCAGCACGATATCGAACGCTTCGTCGTGCAGACGATCCAGCGCCTCCTGCCCGTTCACCGCCTCGACGAATTGCGGAGACAGCTGCGCCATGAACAGCTTCACAACCTGACGGTTCACGGCATTGTCGTCGACCAGCAGAACTTTCAGGCCGCGTAAGCTGTTGATCGTCGCTTCGCTCGGCGCGGGGAACATCGGCTCGTTGGACACGACCGGCGCCGTCTCGTCGACCATGCCCGCCATGAAGGTCAGCGTGAAGGTCGAGCCCTTGCCCGGTTCGCTTTCGACAGACACATCGCCGCCCATCAGCTGCGCGAGTTGCCGCGTGATCGCCAGACCCAGCCCCGTCCCGCCAAAGCGCCGCGTGATCGTCGCGTCCGCCTGCGTGAAGGTCGAGAACAGCCGCGTGCGCACCGCTTCGGTCATGCCAATGCCGGTGTCGCTGATCGCGACGCTGACACGCCATTCGCCCGGCGTCACCTCTTCGGAAGACACCGCCATCTTCACATTGCCGCGCTCGGTGAACTTGATCGCGTTGGACAAGAGGTTGCCCACGCACTGGCGCACCCGCACCGGATCGTAGTGCAGCATCTGTGGCATGCCCGGCGCGATCTCGAGATCAATGCCGAGCTTACGCTCGACGGCCTTCGTCAGGAACAGTTGCCGCAGAAGATCGAACGTCACGGCGAGCTCGCCATCAACGGCGGAGATTTCCATCTTGCCGGCTTCGATCTTCGACAGATCGAGCACGTCGTTCAGCAGCGCCGTCAGCGTCTTGCCGGACTCCAGAATTATATCGACCTTCTCGCGCTGGTCACGCAGCAGCCCGTCATTCACCAGCGATTGCGCCATCCCCAGCACGCCGTTCAGCGGTGTGCGGATCTCGTGGCTCATTGAGGCAAGGAAGTTCGACTTGGCGACGGTCGCCGCCTCGGCCTGGCGCTTGGCTTCGATCAGCGCCAGCTCGGCCTGCTTCTCTTCCTGGATGTCCAGCATCAGGCCGACAGCGCGCACCGGAATGGCGTGTTCATTGCGCTGCACCCGCATGAAGATACGCACCCACTGCTCTTCATCGTTCGGACGATAGAGCCGTGCATCGATCGACTCGACGCCCGGGGAGCGCAAGCAGCGTTCCCAGCTCTCGCGCACCGCGACGATATCGTCGTCATGATACATCCCGAACGGGCGCATCGAATGCCGCGCCAGCGCCTCGGGACCCGCCAGCTCCTGATACTGTGGTGACGTCCAGCGCTCGGACGAGCGGAGGTCGATCTCGTAGACGCCGGCATTCGCCGCCGACATCGCGATTTCGAGGCGGTCGTTCATCACCGACGCCTGGTCGCGCGCATCGACCAGTTCGGTGATGTTCTGGGAAAGGCCGAAAATCTCAAACTTGCCCGACGGCAGTTTCCGGCCCGACGTGAACTGCGCCAGCGTGTGACGCCATGTGCCGTCCGGCTTGCGGCGACGAAGATGCAGCGTCGCCGTGCCGCCCTGCAGAGCCAGGCGCTCGCGCACCTGCCTGTCCTTGTCGACGTCGTCCTGGTGAAGATCCTTGACGATGTCGTCGAGCCGGTAGACCTCCAGCGCCTCGCCGCGCCTCACCAGCGCGTCCGAGAAATTGAATGTCTGATCGTCCGGGTTGTAGCGGAACATCCCGATGTCGGCATCGCGCATCAGCCTGTCGCGCACCTCGATCGAAGACACCAGCTTGGCCAGCATCGACCATTCGGCGGTGACGTCAGAGAGAATGACGACGCTCGATGTGTGCGCGCGTCCGCGCTTCGGCCGCAGCCACTTGTCGCCTTTGCGACCGGCGAAGCGATAGACCACGCCATCGCCGTACGATTTGTGCTCGGCGGCGGCCGATTCAAGAAATTCGTTCAGGCCGATCCCCGTCAGCCGCTCGGCCGATGCGCCCGTCAGTTGCAGGAAGGGGTCGTTGGCTCCGCAGACATACCCGCCCTCATCGACGCGCGCCGCAGCCAGCCCAAGCGCTCCAAGCTGCTCGAGCAACGCCTCGGCGTCGATTCCCGTGAGTTCTGGCAAGGTCAAAAGCCCCTGGGCGAAAAATCATCGAAATGCCCGGGAAACCCTAGCCAGACGCATGTTAATGCGGCCTTTCCGAAGTGGTTGGAATCCTCTCCCCTCCCCGGTTTTAAAGGGTTTTCAGCATAGCCGCAGGGGAACTACCCGGCCGTCACCACCGTCCCGCCCATCACCTTTTGCAGCCCGCCCATGCCGCCAACCTCGTTCTGGCGGGCGATGAATCGGGCGTCCGTTGAAGCAAAATAGTCCCGCGAGCGGACATTCGAGACCTTGATGAACTCGGCCTCCACCTGGTCGGCCTTCAGCGTCAGCAGCGTGAAGCCTTTCGCGAAAGCGTTGTAATACAACACTTCGCTGCTGTTCGCTTCCGGCATCAGCCAGTTCAGCTCCTCGAACGGCATGCTGTCCCCGGCCCCCGGCGAAGTCACCGCCGTGCAGCCGAACTCGACCCCGCGCTGCTGTCCCGAATTGTCGTGCAGCTGGTTGGCCCAGCCCGTGTGCGTGTCGCCCGTCAGCGTCACCAGCCGCGCCTTCGCAGCCTTCGCCGCGGCATAGAGCCGCTCGCGCGCCGCCGGATACCCGCTCCAGGAATCCGGGTTCCATTCCAGTCCATAGCTGGCCGTCGACCAGGAGCGACGCGATCCCACCGGCACCTTCTCCCACTGCGCCGGCGTCAGCCCGGTCTGCAGGTTGGGCATCTTCACCTTGGCCATGGTGACCTGGTTGCCCAGCACCTGCCACTTCCGGTTCGCCGCCGTTGATTGCTTCAGTGCATCCGCCAGCCATGCTTCCTGCTCGAAGCCCAGCATGGTGCGGTTCGGATCTGCCAGCTTCGCCTTGATCGCCGCCGCCACCTTTGGCCGCTCCGCATCCGGCGCCAGGAAAATCTCGCCATAGGTCACGTCATCGCCACGCCCCACCAGCCGGCTCTCCAGCAGGAACAGCGTCGCCAGATCACCGATATCAACCTTGTGCCAGATCGACTCGCGCGCCTTGCCGGCTGCCGGATCGCGAACCGGCATCCATTCCAGATACGCCTGGATCGCGCCCGCCTTGCGCACCGACCATTCGCCCTCCGTGTCAGGCTGATGGTTCTCTGCGCCCGTGCGATAGGAATTGTTGGCTGTCTCGTGATCGTCCCACGTGCAGAACCAGGGCGCGATCGCATGCGCCGCCTGCAGGTCGGGGTCTGAACGATACTGCGCATAGCGCGTGCGATAGTCGGTCAGCGACACGCACTCGTTCGCCGGCTCATGGTTGCGGCCGATCTGCTTGCCGACCTCGCCGCCATATCCGTTCTGTCCGTATTCGTAGATGTAGTCGCCCAGATGGATCACGGCGTCGATGACGCTTGCCTGCCCGCGCTTGGCGATCTCGCGATAGACGTTGAAGAACCCGAACGGCCAGTTCGAGCACGACACCACCGCCATCCGGTAATCCGCAACGCCCGTCGCGGGCAGCGTCCGCGTCACACCCGCAGGCGATGACGTCTGCCCGGCCGTGAACCGGTAATAATAGACCTGCCCTGCCTCGAGCCCATCGACATCGATCTTTACCGTGTAGTCGCGCTCTGGCCCCGTGGTGAACGCGCCCTTCTTCACCACGTCCTGCATCGCTGCGTCGCGCGCGATATTCCACATCACCGGAACCGGCCCCGGCGCTTCGGGCGTCACGCGCGTCCACAGGATCACAGCCGTCTGCGTCGGGTCGCCCGAGGCGACCCCATGCCCGAAAGCTGCCTTTCCAGCATAGGCGGCCTCGCCCGTTGTGGTGCAGGCCGCAGCCCCCAATCCAGCCCCAAGGCCGGCAACCCCAAAGCCCAAAGCGCCGCGCCGCGTCAGCCTGGTCATGGATTAATCCTCTGCACTGGGTTAGTGGCCCTTACGAATCCCTACCTTGCAGCGCACCGCGACGAAAGCATGACGTCCCACCAGCCCGAGCCCATGATGATTACCGCCCCTGCGGAAGCAGCGGGCGCGCGCCTCGACAAATGGCTGGCAGACGCTGGAACCGGCATGTCCCGGTCCCGCCTGCGGGTACTGATCGAGGAAGGCCGTGTCACCGCCAATGGCCAGCCGGCGACCGACGCCAGCGCCAAGGTCATCACCGGCGCCGTCTACGCCATCGACCTGCCTATCCCCGTCGGCGCGCTGCCTGAACCTGAAGACATTCCGCTCGACATCGTCTTCGAGGACAAACACCTCATCATCATCGACAAGCCGCCCGGCCTCGTCGTCCACCCCGCGGGCGGCTCCGAGCGTGGTACGCTGGTCAACGCCCTGCTCTTTCATTGCGGCGCGGGACTCACCGGCATCGGCGGCGTCGCCCGCCCCGGCATCGTCCACCGCCTCGACAAGGATACGTCCGGCGTCATGGTCGCCGCCAAGAGCGAAGCGGCCCACACCGCCCTCACCAACATGTTCGCCGCCCACGATATCGAGCGTGCCTATCTCGCCGTCACGCGCGGCGCCCCGCGCCCGCTCATCGGCCGCATCGAGACGAACATTGGCCGCTCGCCCAATGACCGGAAGAAGATGGCGGTCATGAAGGACAAGCACTTCCGCGCTGATCACTGGTCGAACGACACCACGAACGGCGAAAGCGCAGAAGCCGCCGGCAAGATCGCGATCACCAACTATCGCGGGATCGAAACCTTCGGCCGCCTCGATTCAACGGGTACGCAACCCGCCGCCGCCCTCGTCGAATGCCGCCTCGAAACCGGACGCACGCACCAGATCCGCGTCCACATGGCCCACATCGGCGCGCCCGTCCTCGGCGACCAGACCTATGGCAAACACCGCTGGCTGAAAGCCGACGGCAAAGGCCCCGCCTTCGAACGCGCAACCGCCACCGCCAAGGCCTTCGAACGGCAAGCTCTCCACGCCGCCATCCTCGGCTTCGAACACCCGATCACGAAAGAACCGCTGCGCTTCGAACGCCCGCCGCCAGCCGACATGCTCGACCTGATCGACGCGCTGAGAGCGATGCCGCAATAGGCGCGCCTACTTCAAACCGTTGGGGCAGCGCCAGGCGGTCGGCGTAAAGACAAGCACTTTCGGCTCATCAAAAAGTTCGGCGGGTAGATCAAAAGACGCATAGTGCAGAGCGCCGTCGATGCGTCCGCCAGAACGAACTTCGAACCCACACCTTGGACAGTAGTCTTCTTCTTTGCCGAGATAATACCGCGCGTCTTTCACAAGCAGGTAAAACTCCTCCCCGTTGTTATCGATGATACCGCCAGACGATGGCCAGTTCTCCGGACCAAGACAAATCCTGCCACCGGTATCGTTGGTGTACGACAGCCTGATTAGCCTGTTTGATGGATCGTCTTGAACGGAGGGCGAAAGCGATACGCTCTCGATCGACTCGCGACCCTGCCACGACTGACATCCAACCAGAAGAAACGCGAGGATCGAAAGCAGGAACTTCATTGGGAGACTTGGACGGCCGGTTTATGTTAGCCAGATCCTAGATCTACACCAAGTGCGAAGGAAGAATGCTTCCGGGAGCCGGCGAGCCGGCGCACAAAAGGCAACGGCATCCCGCCTAGCGGATTTTCTCGACCTGCCACTTGTAGTCGATGTGATAGCCGCAGATCGCGAAAGGCTCGCCGTTGAATTCGGCAGGCTGGTATTTCGCCGTCTTCGCCCAGGTCAGCGTCGCCTCGTCCAGCACCTTCGAGCCGGATGATTTCTCGACACGCGTGTCCACCAGCTGGCCCTCGGCCGTCAGGCAGGACTCGATCGATGTCGTGCCGGTATCTTCATTGCGCACCGCTTCAGGCGGATATTCCGGCAGGGCCGTCGTCTTGTCGATCACAGGTCGCCGGGTGAGTCCGGGCAAGCCCGGCTTCCATTGCACGAAGAAGCTTGGCCGATCCGTGTTCTCCGGATCGGAAGCCTGGACAAGACCCGGCTCGATCGCCGGCGGCAAGGCCGAAGGCGCGAACCCGGGCAAAGGTAATGACAATGAGGAGCAGCCGGCCAAAGCCAGCCCCGCCACGATCGTCAGCCACCCAGCCCGCGATCGATCTGCAGCAAACATGCTGCTCCTCCGTCTCTTGGAGCTGCACGAAGCCAGAATGTGCCACCAAAGATTTGGCCGCGCGACCGCAATCGCTGATCGTCAGGCGGAACGATCTGCAAAGTGGCGAAAAAGCGATACTGACCAGTATCGATTGACCGAAACCACCCAATCCCCGAATTCCGACCCGCAAAGTCGCCTATTAGGCTGGCTCTACGGTTCCAGCAGAAACCATCGCCCCGGCGCCCCCTTTAACGGGTGTTACGGGTTCCCCATCTTTGGCGCATGACGGACCGGGGGCGGGACATAATCCTGCCGAGAACCTTCATAAAATAGGGGCGTTAGGGTCCAGACTGGGCCTGAACGTGCCGGGGTAATAAACAAGTTCCGCAGCCTGTTCTCCCCAGATAGGCGCCGCGGACAGGAAAAGAAGGAGCCGCATCACATGGCCAGCCTCGCAATTGCACTCTCCCCTGAACAAGGGCTGTCGCGTTATCTCTCCGAGATCCGCAAGTTTCCGCTGCTCGAGAAGAACGAGGAATTCATGCTCGCCCAACGCTGGGCCCAGCATCAGGATTCCGAAGCCGCCGAGAAGATGGTGACGTCACACCTGCGCCTCGTGGCCAAGATCGCCATGGGTTACCGCGGCTATGGCCTGCCGATCGGCGAGGTCATCTCCGAAGGCAATGTCGGCCTGATGCAGGCCGTGAAGAAGTTCGACCCGGACAAGGGCTTCCGCCTGGCGACCTACGCCATGTGGTGGATCCGCGCCGCGATCCAGGAATACATCCTGCGCTCGTGGTCGCTGGTGAAACTCGGCACGACCGCCGCCCAGAAGAAGCTGTTCTTCAACCTGCGCCGCCTCAAGGGCGAGATCAGCGCGATGGAAGAAGGCGACCTGCGCCCGGAGAACCTCACCACGATCGCCACCAAGCTCGGCGTCACCGAGGATGAAGTCACCTCGATGAACCGCCGCATGTCTGCCGGCGGCGACGCCTCGCTCAACGCTCCCATCGGGGGCATGGACGGTGAAGCCGAATGGCAGGACTGGATCGCCGACGACACGCCCGGCCAGGCTGAACGCCTCGCCGAGACCGACGAGTTCGGCGCCCGCATGAGCCTGCTCGAACGTGCGATGGAATCGCTCAACGAACGTGAGCGCCACATCATCACCGAGCGTCGCCTGAAAGAAGAACCGACCACGCTGGAAGACCTCT
>Ga0116176_10003739_pt1 | contig 11209 bp, 7 predicted proteins | sample AD_STIC08_MetaG_FD_89803 | JGI IMG/M metagenome (GOLD analysis project Ga0116176, IMG submission 89803) | Active sludge microbial communities of municipal wastewater-treating anaerobic digesters from USA - AD_STIC08_MetaG | ecosystem: Engineered > Bioreactor > Anaerobic > Digestate | place: USA... | reverse complement strand
GGTCATACCTCAGGCTCACGTCTCGACCACCGTTGTCGGTGAATCGGAAGAGAAGCTTTTCGGCGTCTGCACCGTATTTCCCGAGCAATACCTCAGAGTATTCGAGCGCGGGCGTGCCAAGTGGCGCAAAGCCGTGCCGTTCAAATACTGCCGTGATCGTGTTGATCATCCGCTGACGGGGGATCATTTCTTCGGGGAGGTAATCGCGGAATCCCCTCAACACACGGGGCTCGATCAATGCAGGCGCCATAGGTATGCTTGCTCCGGTTGACTGCAATTTGTGAAGGCGAATGCGTGTGAACCTAAAAATCGTTCCCCGCGCGCATCGGGGCAATCCGCCACTGGCTTGGGTCAGACCTTATCCCGGGTTTGGACCACCGCACTTTGATCCCAGTGGCTGTTTTTGTATCGTTGGCTCTGGATTGCAGAAAAGGGAGGTTCTCGCACCGGTCAGTTCAGAACTTGACGTACACGGAAACGTCACGGAGGAAGTACACCATGGCGACTCAAGAGGAAAACCCTGCGGACGGTCAGGTTGGGGCTGTGCTCGAATCCCTGGGCCTCATCGTTCAGGACCAGCGGCGGATCAACATCCTCCTGTCGCGCCTGGTGCACGATATGGACAAACGCGTGCAGGCGCTCGAAGACGGCGGAGGGATCCCCGCGGCGCGCGGCGCGCGCGCCAGTGTGCAGATAGGGAAAGACATACCCGCCTACCCGCCGAGCGATTTCGAGTTCCTCAAACGGACGACGGTATTCGGCTCGTTGAGCGACGATGCGTTACGGGTGCTGCTTCACAAGGGTGAGGTGAAAACGGTGCCGAAGGGGTATGTTGTTTTCGAAACAGGCAAGCCCGCAGACACCCTCTGGGTAATCAAAAAAGGCGTGGTGGAGATAAGCAGGGTTGTTGACGGTGCTCTGAAAACCGTTGCCTATTTCACCGATTCTGAGACAATCGGCGAGATGCGTATTATCACGCGATCCCCGCACCGTTCGAACGGACGGGCTCCGGGCGGAGGGGAGATCTTTTTCCTTACGCGCGATCAGCTCCTCGAATGCATGGAGCTTGTTCCGGAAATCGCGCTTCGCATGTGCGAGATGTACGCCCACAAGCTGGAAGGCACGGTGACCACGCTCCGTACGCACGAGCAGAAACAGCGGCAACTTGAGGGCAATCTGGAGTACTTCGACCTTGCGACCGTCATTCAGACTCTGCTCAGCACCGACCAGCGCACCGGTATACTTTTTGTCAGTGATGACAAGCAGCAACCGGTCGCCGAATTGTTCATCGACCAGGGACACGTCAAACGGGCTTCGGTGGGAGCTTTGACAGGGGAGGAAGCATTTTACCAGCTCTTCCTGAGGGAGCTGAAACGCGGCAACTTCTTCTTCAAGGAAGACGTTGACCCGGCTGCCGAAACGGCGGAAATCGACATTCCCGGCATGAGCCTTCTGATGGAAGCCGCCCGATTGCAGGACGAGTTGAGTGCGATCAAATCCGAGGTCATTACCGACCCGGACAAAGTGTACCAGCAAACTTCCCGCGCGTTTGAGTGGCAGGATGACGAGACAAAAGCATTGGCGGAAGTCGTCCGGAGAGCGGTTGGAAATGGTCTCAGCGTGAGGCAGATCGTAGAGGAAATCCCCCGCAACGAATACACAGTGTACAGCCTGTTGCAACAATTGATCCAGAACGGGCAGATCGGTTGACGTTCGTCATTTCACCAGGACGACCTGCGTTCCCGCTCGGTGTGTCCGCAACCCTTCGGATGCCGGCATGGACTACACGCGCACCGCTCGCTGGATGTCTGTCTTTGCAATCGTGTTGCTCGGAATAGGTATCGGGGCGGGGGCGTACACTCTGGTATATGCCAGAGGTGCGTCGTACCTCCTCGACGACCCGCAAGTGTGCGTCAACTGCCATGTAATGCGCGAGCAGTTCGACGGGTGGGAAAAGTCCTCTCATCATGCCGTGGCCACATGCAATGACTGCCATGTTGCGCATGGGCCCATCTCCAAGTGGCTCACGAAGGCAGAAAACGGGTTCCACCACTCCGTGGCCTTCACGTTTCAGAATTTCCACGAACCCATCCAGATCCGCGAATCCAGTTCGCTCTTGCTCCAGAGCAATTGCGTGCGATGCCACGCGGACATCACCGACGCTATCACGTGGAACCATCCGAAAACTCGCGATCGTTGTGTCCGTTGCCACGATGCTGTAGGCCATGGTCCGAGTCGATGAGCTTTTGTACCCCAGTCAGTGAGGGATGTCATGAGCGGCTTCTTCTCTTCTTCTGCCGGAAGGCGACTTGTGCTGTACGGGCTTGTCGTACTTGTCCTTGCGCTCGGAACTGCCGGAGTGCTCCTCCTGCTGGAGAACATTTCCCAGAGGAAATACGAGGCGCGACAGAGTTTTTTCCGCGTGGCTGAGCTCACAGAAGACACTGAAGACCCGGCAGTATGGGGGAAGAACTTTCCAAACCAGTACGACACGTATCTGCGCACGGTCGATACGGTGCGAACCAAGTATGGCGGCAGCGAGGCTTTCCAAAAACTGGACGCGTTTCCGGTGTGGCGTGAGCTTTTCCGGGGATACGCTTTCGGCATTGACTACCGCGAAGACCGTGGGCATGCTTACATGCTCTCTGACCAACGAGAGACGGAGCGCGTCAAGAAAAAGCCGCAACCTGGCGCGTGTGTTCAGTGCCATGCTTCCGTCATTCCCGCCTACAGGAAAGTCGGGGTGACGCAGGGCGGCGTACCCGATGACGAGGCTCATCGAGCTGACGCAATCATGGCGGGGTTCGAACTGGTGAACGCCATGCCGTATGCGGAGGCAACGCAACTTGTCAGACACCCCGTTACGTGCCTTGATTGCCACAACCCGGCAACCATGCAGCTTCGCGTTACGCGTCCGGGGTTTCTCGTCGGAATTCAGCGTCTTGCCGAGTCCGGAGTCTCCCTGCCGCATCTGCCCAGCTTAGAACGCTGGCGGAGAGGCGACCGCAGCAGACCGTATGATGCAAACACTCTGGCATCTCATCAGGAGATGCGCGCTTTCGTATGTGGGCAGTGCCATGTCGAATACTACTTCAAACCCCCGAATACTCAGCTTACGTATCCGTGGCACAACGGCCTCCGGGTGGAGCAGATCGAAGCGTACTACGATTCGGTGGGGTGGAAAGACTGGACACACGCGACTTCGGGCGCACCGGTGTTGAAGGCGCAACATCCGGAGTTTGAGACGTGGAGCCAGGGAATCCATGCGCGTGCAGGGGTGACCTGCGCTGACTGCCATATGCCGTATGTCCGGTTAGGTGGTGTGAAGATCAGTGATCACCAGGTCCGGAGCCCGCTCCTTGGAATCAATCGTGCCTGTCAGGGCTGCCACCGTGCGCCGGAGACCGAATTGCTGGCACGCGCAATTACGATTCAGGATCGAACGAGTGCGTTAATGACACGTGCAGAGAACGCTACGCTCGCACTCGTCCTTGCGATCAAGGCGGCCCAGGAAGGGGGCGCCAGCAACCAGCAACTGACAAAGCCGCGCGATATGCACCGCAAAGCGCAGTGGAGACTGGATTTTGTTGCGGCGGAGAACAGCATGGGGTTCCACGCTGATCAGGAAACGGCCCGAATACTGGCCGAGGCAATTGACTACGCGAGACAGGGGGAAACTGAGGTCGCGCGCATCGGTTCTGGAAGGGCATCTCGATGACGAGGAATCCCCCGGCCTGGACTGGGGCACGCGTAATATTAGCATTCCTGTTGTTCTGCTTCGCGCGGGCGGTGTGCGCGGAACAAGGTCTGCCGGGCGACAGCGGCTGCACGTATCACTCCGTAACCCTCTCGTTGATTCCCCGGGTCTCGACGACGCACGGCCACAGCAGACCCCTGACAAACCTCTCGATCAACCTCCTGGTCGGGAAGCATTTCGCGTTGCGCGGGGTGGAAATCGGCGGTATCACGAACGTTCAGGAGTCCTACGCGCGCGGGCTCCAAATTGCCGGCATAGCCAACGTAGCAGGCGGGAACGTAAGAGGCATACAGTCTGCCGGAATCGTGAATGTCGCCGGGCAGACCGTCCGGGGGATTCAGGGCGCGGGCGTAATAAACATTGCAGGAAATAGCCTCATCGGAACACAAGCTTCGCTCATCGGCTGCATCTCCGGCAACGACGTGCGAGGATCCCAGACAGCAGGTATCTTCGCAATTGCGAGGCGGAGTGTTGAAGGGTTTCAGGGCAGTTATGTCATCAGCATTTCCGGCGCCGGTGCCATCGGTGCTCAAACAAGCGGAATTATGAGTATTTCGGGTGGCGATGTCGAGGGTTTGCAGTGCGCCGGCATCGGGTCTATCGCGGGGGGTACCATTGAAGGCATCCAGGCAGCCGGGATTTTCGCGGTGGCTCCTCAGGTGCGCGGCGCGCAATTTGGTATGTTCACCGCGGCGGACTCGGTCTTCGGGCTCCAGGTGGGATTTGTGAACCGATCCAAGCGGCCGGAAGGGTACCCGGTGGGCCTGATCAACTGCGTGGAAGGCGTTCCGATCAAGGTAGGTTTCGTTGTTGACGAGAGCGCAGGGAGTTACGTCGAATTGACCACAGGAAGCCTGCACACTCATGGGATCGTCGCTCTGGGAGGACGAATTCTCGCCACGCCACAGACGCAGGCGGTAGGGCTGGGGGTGGGGTTGCACTTCCAGAAGACACGGCATTACTGGAATATTGACGCGATCACGTACGGCAACTTCGCCGCAGATTCCGGTGGCGAGGGAGCGATTTCGGCGCTGCGGTTTGTTCTGGGAATACCGGTGAACCGTCATCTGGACCTGTTCGCCGGAGGCAGGATGAACCTGTTCGTTTCGGAAACCGGCACCGGGGCCGCGCTTGCTCCGTGGAGCCTTTACAAAGGGACTACGCGAGGCCGGTACGTGCGAGTCTGGCCCGGGCTGACCGGAGGCGTACGCGTGAGTCTCTGAGGAGGGTTACCATCGGACAGGTAAGTGCCAGTCAACATCAAGCCGCAACCCCCAGCCCCAGTGGCGAGGGGCTTTTTTGTTGTCTTTGTTCAGAGTCGCACTTCCAAAAAGACCACCGGAAACGCTTGCACCGTAGAAAGAGGGGAACTCGACGATCGCCTCAAGTGACGTGCGCTTTTCCACGATGCCAAACGGGAAGGGTTCGCACGGGTAACGGTAGTCGCTGGGCACGTAGTTGGGTGTCGGCGTGCTGTACCGCGTCTCGCCCTGTCTGCGATGCGAAAGGAGCCCTTTGATGGCGGTGCCATCCTGCGTTACCCAGCGCCCTTCAAGAAACAGCGCATCGCCATCGGGCCCGAGGAAGCTCCCCAGTACTGCGTTTTTGTTCACGTAATGCCGCCACGGAGCGATCCGAGCGTAGTTGTACACCCAGCGCGACAGTCTTACGTACTCTGCGCCGGTACCGAGCCTGTCAACGCCGAATGGCGCTTCCCAGCGTGCGCCTGCAGACCATGCGATTCGATCGGGCGCCAACTTGGGCTTGTCAATCGAGACATCATCGATGAGAAATGCCCCGTAGAACTCCGTGTTCGGAATCGGGCGCAGGGAAATGTCGGCCCCTACAAGGAGGTTCTCGTTGGTCGGGTTGATGTTCACTTCTTCTCCGTACAGGAACACGAACGGGTTGGACCATCGGAGCGAGAAACCCTGGTTCGTGCCTCCGTATATCACACATTCCGAAAGGCCGACTTCCGCCCACCGGAACGGGGTCAACACAAGGCGGTGCCCCGCATAGTACCGACTGATCGGAGTTCCCGACGCTTCCTGCTCAGGCTCCAACTCCGCTGTTATCCAACTGAAATGCAACCAGTTGAGGTGCACATCCGCAGAAAGCATGTCCATCGCCGGTGCGTTGTCAGAGAGAAAGATCGATCCCTGCCGTTCTGGTCCCCACATCCGTTGAATTCTGCCGAAACCTACGCTTCCCCACCCGTTCTCGTACGTGATGTAGGCCTCCTCGACCTGACCTGTGGCATTGAACATCCCCCAGTCTTCACCGTATACGCGATGCCCGCGGAAGTCATTGTCCCAGAGCCCGTCCGTATCCATTTCCAGCCGCTGGAACGTGCTCAGACCGGATGTAAGCCGGAAGGTCAGGTCAAGCGTTCCAATGAGGCGCGCCCGGTCGTTCAGAGTACGCCTCGTAGCCGGCAAGCGACGCGCACGGGGCAGGTCTGTTCGTTCGTCTGCGGTCTGCGCCACGGCCCGCGGATTGACATCGGCCTTGAGCCACCATCGGTTCTCTGAGGCCGGTTCCGGACTTGCCGTTCCATCAGGGGTGTCATCCGCAAATTCCGCACGCAGACGATCGTACATCTCTCGTTCCGCGGCGCTCATATCAGCCCGGCTTTCGGAGAGACGTGCAAGGCCTTCTGCAACCTTTTTCCGCGAATAGGGCTTAATCGTTGTCGCCGGCACGACCCGGTACCCGCGCAAAGCCAGCGCGTCAAGATCCTCGTAGGCGCGGTTGTCGAGAGGGAGGTACACTGCGCGCGCCGGAAGCCACGCCGCGATCACGATCACGGGTGCCGTCAGGAATCGGTGTCGCCATATCCGCATCGTGTACTTGCTCCAATCGCAAAGTCGAACCACCGATTGAATTTCTGAAACTGCACTGACAATGACAACTCTGACCAACCCGCCCCGTATTTTGTGTGTTTTGTCACCGTTGATCGTCGCATCTCATCGTATATTTTGCGAAAGGAATTCGGTGGTTTTCCTCGTTTTCTTTTTGAAGCTTTGCGCACGCCAATGAACGCACAGTCGACAACCGGGAGTGTACAGGTGCCTCAAGAGACCCTCGAACACCGCTTTATTCTGGGAACACGGGTTGATGCGACGAACTACGGAGATGCCGTCGATCGGTGCATGTCGTGGGCAGAAAAGGGGGAATCGCGCTACGTCTGCGTGAGCACCGTTCATATGGTGATGGAAGGCCACGACTTACCCACGTACCAACGCGTGGTCAACAGCGCCGATCTGGTTACACCAGACGGTGTGCCTCTCGTATGGGCACTCAGGTGGTTGGGGATAAGAGGTGCTACACGCGTGTACGGACCGGAACTGACGCCGCAACTTCTCACAAAAGCGGCTGATCAAAGGATACCGGTCGGTTTCTTTGGTGGTGGCACTCCTGCAGCGCTCGACCGACTCGTATCGATTGTTCGCGAGCGTTTCCCGCAACTTGTGATCACCTACGCATACGCCCCACCATTCCGCCCCCTTTCCCCAGACGAGGATCAGATGATCGTCAGGGAGATAACGGATTGTGGCGCTCGAATCTTGTTTGTCGGACTGGGATGTCCAAAACAGGAACGGTGGATGTACGAGCATCGCGGTCGCGTGCCTGCGGTGATGGTGGGTGTCGGTGCCGCGTTTGATTTCCTCGCAGGCGTCAAACCTCAAGCGCCCCGCCTGGTCCAGAAAATGGGTTTGGAATGGTTGTTTCGGTTGGCAACCGAACCTCGGCGGCTCTGGAAGCGCTATCTCAAACATAACCCCCGTTTTGTGTTTCTTTTCCTGCTGCAGATTCTCGGAGTGAGGCAGTTTGTTCCAATCGGAGGTACTGGCCTTTCTGAGGGAACAAATGGCTGATTCTGAAACGCGTCTCTTTGATGCCGCGGTACGCGCCAACTGGTCGGCGTACCAAAACGTAATCCAGGGTCTTGCCCCTGCGTGGGATTACTGCGTGATCACGTCCGCCAACGAACGGCAGGCACGCGCGTACGAGTCTGAGCTTGACTGGCGGCGCTTGCGAGGCAAATTGCCGCCCTCCACTCGCTTCCTCATAGTTCCCGACCCTGACGGGCAGCGCATCGGCAGCGGAGGCGCGACACTGAACGCTCTCCGGGCCATCTTCGAGGACAAGACCTCCCGTGGCGAAGTCGCGGACGAGTCCACCTGGAGCAAAACCCGGGTTCTCATCATTCATTCGGGCGGGGACAGTAAGCGTGTCCCTCATCTTGCCGCCACGGGGAAAGCGTTCGGTGTTCTCCCTCTGCTCGACCCGGAAGGCCAGCCAATCACCCCTTTTGACCAGTTGTTCGTGGCCGTCGCGGGATGTGCGGGGGACCTTTCCGCAGGGATGTTAGCTCTTTCCGGGGACGTCCTTCTGGTATTTGACCACCGCGCTGTCCGCGCGAACCAGCTCCGAGGCGTACGCGGGGTGGCGTTCAACACATCCGCGGAGACAGCGGCCCAATTTGGCGTGTTCGTTCCCGAACGGGACGGTTCCGTCAGGCTATTCCTGCAGAAACCGAATCGTTTCGACCTAGAACGAGCGGGAGCGTTCGGTCCTTCTTATGAAGTCAAAGCCGATACCGGGATTCTCCTGTTCGACGAGGACGCCACCGCTGCATGTGCCCGTCTTGCGGGGCTTCACGGCGGGCCGGACTTGATCAGCGAGGCACGTCGATCGGGCTCACGCATTGAACTGTACGAGGATTTCACGTTCGCCCTCGCCAGCGAAACAAATCGCGCGGCCTATGTAGGCGAGGGCGCGTCCCCATCGGCGCGTGAGGCAATCTGGCAGGCCCTGCATCCGATCCATTTCGACCACGTGACGGTATCGCCCATCCGATTTGTCCACATCGGTACCACGGAGCAGTACCTCGATGTCCCGCGTGACGCGGAAAACCATGGATACGGGTATTCGGTTGCGAGATCGGTGTATGCAAGCGGGACGACACCTCCCGCGAAAAGCTGCCTGATTGAAACTGTTCTGCGCGATGATACAAGCGTAATCGGCGAAGATGCAGTGTTGATCGGGTGCCACCTTCGCCGCGTGACCGTCGGGAGGCGTTCTATCCTCAGCGGCCTCGCCAGCCCCGATCAAGAAATCTCTCTCGGGGACGAATGCGTCTGCGTGGTGATCCCTCTGGCGGATGATGACTCGGGAGGGTACACGATCCTCCTGTACGGTCTGAAGGACAACCCGAAGCTTCACGTGGACGACGCAGCCTGCACCTTCTGCAATACCGCCATGTCCACTTGGATGGAAACTGCCCGCATCAACAGGGCCGATCTCTGGGGCGTCGGCGACCAACAGACGATCTGGGATGCGCGGCTGTTCCCTGTGGTCACATCCATGGAAGACATCGCGCAGTTCCTCTGGATGCCGCTCCGTCCACCGACGGAACGCGAGCGGAAACGATGGAAAACCGCTCGACGCGTGTCGATGGCGGAAGCCCTTAAAAAAGCGGATTGCGGGAAAATCATTTCCAACCGCGACGCAATCAGGACTGCAGCCCTGTGCGCACAGATTCGGGAACGGCTGGGTACTGACGACGACGTCCGCCCACTCTTCGGGGCGGTCGATACGCACGCCCTTTGCGCTTCCGCGGCCAGTGAGATCCGTACCTTCGCTGAAGCCGCTCCGTCCCCGTTTCTGAAGGCACGAGCGTTCAAGGCGACAAGTGACCTTTTCAACGAACGGCTGCGAACGATTGCCGCCCGCGCATCTGTGGATTCCGGAGCCATATCAATTCCGTCCGGAGCACTTGGCGCGTGGCGTGAATTCACCGCCCCTTACATGCATCAATGGGCGACCAACCCAGAGGAAGCCGGTTCGCTGGCGACGCTGGCCAGGGTGCACGAAGAGCTGGCCTTCCTGCAGGTCGCACACGTCATAGAAAGCAACAGCTTGCACAAAGGTGCTCAACCGCGTCTGGCGGTTTCACCTCGAACGAGGGTGGTTGCGGAGGTACCTGTCCGAATTGATCTGGGCGGCGGGTGGACAGACACGCCGCCGTACAGCCTGGAAAAGGGTGGCGCGGTCACGAATGTGGCGCTGGTGTTGAATGGCAAGCGACCCATCCGTGTCACGGCGTATCCAATCCCCGAGCCGGTGGTAATCCTTACGTCCACGGATATTGGTTATTCCGCGCAAATCACACGTTGCGAACCGATCGTGAGTTATAACGACCCCGCAGACCCTGTCGCACTGCATAAGGCGGCGCTCGTGCTGCTGAGGATCATCCCGACCGGAGCAGAAGGGCCGGTGGAACCGTATTTGAAGGAATTCGGGTCTGGCATCGCAGTGGAAAGCGCGTGTGATCTGCCGAAGGGCTCCGGCCTGGGCACCAGCAGCCTGCTGGCAATCAGTCTGGTGGCGGCGCTCAACAGGATCTGTGGAATCCCACGTCAGATGGACGACCTGTTCCAGGATGTCCTCTGCCTCGAGCAGATGCTTACCACGGGTGGCGGCTGGCAGGACCAAATCGGCGGTGCCGTAGGCGGGTTCAAGCTCATCGAAACGCAGCCGGGCGTCGTGCAGAAACCTTCGATTCGGTCGATTGAAGCAGATTCGCCGGCGCTTCGCGAGTTTGAGGATCGCCTTGTGGTGTACTACACCGGGGCTCAACGCCTCGCGAAAAACATTCTGCGCGGAGTTGTTGGAAGGTGGCTTTCGCGTGATCCGGAAGTGGTGGCGGCGCTGCGAGAACTGCATCAGGTGGCGCTGGAATTGTGGGACGCGATGCGGAATGGCGATATTGACACAGTAGGCGCACTGATGAACCGCGCATGGCGATTGAACAACGTGTTGAACCCGGGCAGTAGCTCACCCAGGATAAACGACCTCATGAACGACATTTCCCATCTGTGCAGCGGAGCGAAACTGGTCGGCGCCGGCGGAGGAGGTTTCCTCGTCGCGCTTGCGAAATCCCCTCAGGCGGCAGCGGAATTACGAAAACGACTTGAAATGCTCAAGGGCGAGGGAAAAGTGTACACGCACGCCATCGCGCAGGAAGGGCTGGTGGTGAACGTATGACAACGGCGGTTGCACAGCCACGGCCCTCGGTGATGCCCCGGGTCCGCCCTGTTTTGCCTGCGGAACGACCTGCCACCCCAGCACCGCAACGGACGCAAAAACAGGAAGGGAAGTGGTTTCTCAACGCCCTGTCCGTGATCCTGCTCGGGTACGCGGTGTTTGGGACGTGGTTTGCGTACCTGGGTTTCCCGCCGGTATACGTGAGCGAGATGGTTCTTGCGCTCGGCGTTCTGACGGTATTTCGCTACCCGGGCATGCTGGGAGCAATGGTGCGGGCACCCCTGTTCCCGCTGCTCACCGCGTTTGTCGTCTGGAACGCGGCATGTATGATTCCTTACCTGCCCGAATACGGAATTGACTCCCTGCGCGATGGTGCCATGTGGGGGTATTCCGCGTTTG
>Ga0116176_10003720_pt1 | contig 11238 bp, 6 predicted proteins | sample AD_STIC08_MetaG_FD_89803 | JGI IMG/M metagenome (GOLD analysis project Ga0116176, IMG submission 89803) | Active sludge microbial communities of municipal wastewater-treating anaerobic digesters from USA - AD_STIC08_MetaG | ecosystem: Engineered > Bioreactor > Anaerobic > Digestate | place: USA... | reverse complement strand
CGGGGTGGGCGGTCGGTTTGTCCATCCTTGCCACAGCCATCAGTTCCATCACGTTTCTCGCTTACCCGGGCAACAGCTATCAGGGAAACTGGTCGCGGCTGGTTCCGGGCTTGATGCTGCCAGTCGCCACACTCATTGGGGTGTATTTCTTTGTCGTGTTCTACCGACGGACGCTTTTCGTGAGCGCGTATCAGTATTTCGAACAACGATTCGGGAACTGGGGAAGGTCCTACGCCAGCGTCCTGTTCACGCTCGGTTCGCTGTACCGCATGGGGATGGTCCTTTACCTGCTTTCGATCCCCATCAAAGTCATGTTTGGCCTCGATATTTCCACCACCATCCTGTTCGCCGGTATCGTCGTGACGATTTACACGGTGATGGGCGGTCTTGAGGCGGTGATCTGGACAGATGTGGCGCAGGGAATCATCCTGATTGCGGGCGGCGTGATCACGGTCCTGATCGCTTTCATCGACGTCCCGGGTGGTGCGCACGAGATTGTCTCCCGAGGGATGGCGGCTGGCAAGTTCGACATGGCGGTGTCCTTCGACTGGGACTTCACGAAAGAAACGATCTGGATCTTCATGCTCATGGGTCTGGTGGGAAACATTCAGGAGCTTTCCACCGATCAAACAAAAGTGCAGCGGTATCAGGCGGCAAAAACGGACAAAGGAGCCATCGGAGCAACTCTCACCGTGCTCGCGTGCATTCCCGTCTGGATGCTGTTCATGTTCGTGGGCACCTGCCTCTGGGCGTACTACACTGATTTCCCTCAGCTTCTTCCGGCAGGTTTGAAAGCCGATTACGTGTACCCCCATTTCATTCTCACGCAAATGCCGACATTTGTTGCCGGAATGGTCATTTCCGCGGTACTGGCCGCAGCGATGTCCACCATTGATTCCAGCATGAACGGCTCCGCATCGGTGATGCTCGAGGATTTCTACAAGCGGCATTTCCGCCCCGGAAAGGAAGACGTTCACTACCTGAAGGTTGCGAGATACATCACCGTAGCCCTCGGCGTCATCATGATGATCATCGCGTGGGGTCTGTCGCTGCTCGACGCGAACACCATCCTTGACATCGGGTTTTTCATCGGCGCGGTGATGGCGGGGGGCCTCGGCGGGTTCTTCCTCATGGGCTTCCTGTTCAAACACGTGAACAACAGAGGAGCGATGGTAGGTGTTGCAGCGGGTGTCGTTTCAATTCTCTGGTGCACGTTGAGCCACCTCAACCCGGAACTGGGCATTCTGCCGGACTGGGCGGTCATCAAGATACACCCGTACATGATCGGTGTGATCGGGAATGTAGTCGTCTTCGTCGTCGGGGTGATCGCGAGCTTCTTCTTCCCGCGTCCGACGGAGCAGCAGCTGGCCGGTATGACGTGGTGGACGCGCGACCGCCGTTCAGAGAAAGAAGCGCTTGCACAGGCCGCCCGTTGATTGTCAGGGTGTTTTGCTTCACAGAGAGGCGCGTCCACCGCAGGGCGCGCCTCTTTCCATTTGTGGCGCGCCACACGGGAGGCGAATGCTCGCACACGCAATGCACCGTTGTGCCATCCGCATGGCGCAGGATACATTTTTTCCCTTCCTTGCCCGTGCACGCGGGTGAAATGGCACGAATGACGAAGGATTTTCCCGGGGAGGTGGCCGATGGGGCTTCGGTTCGAGGATGCAATCGCCATCGCGCTGTACGTCGCCGCGATGGTGTGGCTCGGCTGGCGATCTCAGCGCCGGATCAAAGGAACCGAAGGCTATTTCGTCGGCAATCGGGCGATGCCGGGGTGGGCGGTTGGCCTTTCGATCCTGGCAACAGCGATAAGCTCGGTCACCTTCCTCGCGATGCCCGGGAATTCCTACCAGGGTAACTGGTCGCGTTATGTCCCCGGCCTGATGCTTCCTGTGGCCACCCTCATCGGGGTTTATTTCTTCGTCGTTTTCTACCGCCGTACACGCTTCGTCAGCGCGTACCAGTATTTCGAGAAACGATTCGGCAACTGGGGCCGCTCCTACGCAAGTGTATTGTTCTCCATCGGTTCTCTCTACCGCATCGGCATGGTGCTGTACCTGATGTCCATCCCGATCAAGGTCCTGTTCGGGGGAAACATCCTCTCCATCATCGTGTTCACGGGCATCGTCGCGACGGTGTACACCGTGATGGGTGGCCTTGAGGCGGTGATTTGGACCGACGTGGTTCAGGGCGGCGTGCTCATTCTGGGCGGCGTGCTTACCATAGCCGCCGTGTTCCTCGATGTGCCGGGCGGGGGCGCGGAGATCATCCAACGAGCGTCGGAAGCCGGGAAGTTTGACATGGCGGCTTCGTTCGAATGGAGCCTCAGCCGGGAGACAGTCTGGGTATTCGTTTTGATGGGATTGGTGAGCAACTTGCAGGAACTGGCAACCGATCAGACGAAAGTGCAGCGGTACCAGGCGGCAAAGACCGACAAAGGCGCTATCGGTGCCACGTTGACGGTGATCGCCTGTCTTCCGGTCTGGGCAATGTTCATGTTCGTCGGGACCTGCCTCTGGGCATATTACTCGGACTTTCCAAACCTCCTTCCCGCCGGAATCAAGGCCGATTACGTCTACCCCCACTTCATCCTGACGCAGATGCCGACCTTCGTCGCGGGGCTGGTCATCTCGGCCGTTCTTGCGGCCGCCATGTCGAGCGTCGACTCCAGCATGAACGGCTCTTCGGCAGCCCTTCTTGAGGACTTTTACAAGAGGCACCTCGCCCCGGGGCGCACCGACGCGCATTATCTTCGCGTCGCCCGCGCAATCACCGCGGCGCTGGGCATCCTGATGATGGTTATCGCGTGGGCGCTTTCCCTGCTCAACGCCGATACCATCCTGGAAATGTGGATATTCATCAACGCCGTGGTTGCGGGCGGCCTCGGCGGATTTTTCCTGCTGGGGTTCCTCTTCCCGCACGCAAATGACAGAGGAGCAAGAATAGGCGTGGCCGTGGGCGTCGTTGCGATCCTCTGGTGCACGCTGAGCCATCTGAACCCGCAACTGGGATTACTCCCCGATGGTATGGTTCTGCGCGTGCACCCCTACCTCATCGGCGTGGTGGGTAATGTGGTGGTGCTGCTCGTCGGAATCGTCGCAAGTCTTTTCTTTGCCAGGCCGACAGAACGGCAACTGGCCGGTATGACGTGGTGGACCCGCGACAGGCGCCCGGAACGTGAGGTGCTGGCTACACCCGTCCAATCCGGTTTGAGACAGCACTGATCCGCGTTACACTTTGCAGGAATCGCCGAATTTCACCTTCTGCAACGGGAGACTGACCATGCCAGAACGCCCCAACGTTCTGTTCCTCATGAACGACCACACCAACGCGGAGGCAGTGGCCCCCGGCAGCCCGTGCATCAAGCCGAACCTCGATCTGCTGGCGCGCGAGGGTATCCGCTTCGGGCGATGTCACACAACAAATGCCATCTGCTCGCCCGCGCGGGCATCGCTCATGACATCGCTGTACCCGTCGACGCACGGCATGTGGGATTGCACGCACACTCAACGGCCTGAATGGGTGGACGTTCCGGCAAGCCGTTTCACCTATTTCTCCACGCAATTGGCCAACGCAGGGTACACGAACGGGTACTTCGGGAAATGGCACGTGGAGCAATCGCTCAGGCTTGAAGACTTCGGCTGGCATGAGTATGATGTATGCATCGGCAGCATGCGGCACGCGCCCGCGGAAGACGGGAAGGTTGTCGTGCCGAAGGAAGGCTACCGCGATTACCTCCTGTGCGGTGTGGACAGCTCGGGCGAGGAATACACGCACCCCGCGTTTGACAGAGGATGCGATTTCATACGACGCAGGGCAGCCGACGGGAAGCCGTTCTGCTGCTTTGTTTCCACCTCGGAACCGCACGACCCGTACGTACCGCCCCAACGCTTCCTCAATCTCTACGACATCAGCAGCATCCCGTTGAGCCCCACGCTTCGAGAGGAGCCTTCGGGCAAACCGGAAGTGGTTCGACGCATGCGGGCCGAGTGGAGCAGCCTCACCGACGCCGACTGGCGGAGAATCCGTGCCTCCTACTGGGCGGTCATCACCGCGGTGGACGCGGAAATCGGCAGGATACTGAACGTGCTTCGTGAAACGGACCAGTACGACAACACCATCATCGTGTTCCTGAGCGACCACGGAGACATGCTGGGTTCGCACGGGCTGGCCACCAAGGGAGTCGGAACCGCATACGAGGAAGTACACAATATCCCACTGATCGTTCGAGGGCCGGGAATCAGACAAGGGATTGAGGACTGCCGTACAATGACCAGTCTGGTCGATCTGGCGCCGACAGTTCTTGAGCTGTGTGGTGCGGATCCACTTCCCAGCGCTCAGGGCAAATCACTGCGCCCGGTACTCGACGGCACCGCCGACCCGGCAGACTGGAAGGACGCGTACGCAGAATTCTTCGGGCAGCGATTCGTCTATACCCAGCGCATCACCTGGCTCGGGGACTGGAAGTATGTCTTCAGCCCCGGCGGGGTAGACGAGCTGTACAACCTTGCGTCCGACCCGCACGAGCGCAACAACCTCGCCGGTGACTCTGCTCATCGGGAGGTGCTCATCGACATGTGCAAGCGCATGTGGCGCAAAATGAAGGAAATCGGCGACGAATCCCTCTTCAACACGCATTACGCCACGTTGCGAACCGCCCCTATAGGTCCGCTGTCTGTCGTGTGATCACCATGAAAAGGAGGGCGCCACATGCGCGCCCTCCTTTCATGGCCATGCGATCGTCAGGTCTCACCGGGTGTCTTTCGCGCGGCGTCTCACATAGAACGCCTGGCCCTTGTAGGCGGTTTTGGCCACAAGTCCCTTCTGCAGGGCCTCATCAAGCACAGCGACATCCGCCCCGGCGCGTGCAAGGAATGACAGAACCGCGTCCTCCCGCATCGGGTGCACGGCAAGGATTCCCAGCAGCGCATCGCCGGCGTCTCCCAGCGATGCAAATGCGTCCCCTTCATACTTCGTCAGCAGTTCCACTCGGGGAAACCGAAGGCTGAGCGCACGGTGCGCCGCCACAAGCGCGGCATCATCCGGAAACTCTACCCAGTCTTTTGCTGGCGGACGCGTCGGAATCATCAGATACGCCGTTGCCGGTTGCAACTGCGCGAGAAATGCTCCCACCGCATCCATTTCCTCTTCGCTGTCGTTCAGGTGGGCCACCAGCATCGTTTCCGAGACGAGTTTCCCTCTGAACACGGAAGCAAACTCTCGCGCTCCATCCAGAATAGCGGGAAGTGACAGCCCGCGGTGGGGATGGTCGATTTTCCTCCAGGTTTCCTCCCTGACCGAATCCACTTTGAGGGACACCCAGTCGGCCCTGGCAAGGTCCGTTCGCACATCCTCTCGCCAGATCAGTGACGAATTGCTTATCACGGCAACCGGAATACCAAATTCGCGCAAGGCGCTGATGTGAGCACCCAGATTTATGTCCAGCGACGGCTCTCCATCCGGCACGAACGCAAGGTAATCTATCTGTTCTCCCGACGCGTGTGCGTCCTTTACTTTCGCGCCCACCGCCTCAACAATCTGCCCGGTGGGGTAAAAAACCCGCCGCTCGATCGCCATTTCAGAGGTGGTGCCGACCTGGCAGTACACACAATTGAACGAACAGACCTTGGGCGGAATGTTGTTGATTCCGAGGCTGCGGCCGAGGCGCCTTGAAGGTATTGGACCAAACGCAAGCATGATGGCACTCCGGATGGCTCGGGAGGACGGCGAAATGCCCGGGCGTCCTCCCGATGAAGGATGCTGCAGGATTGCGGAGACTACTCAGACGGGGAATTCAAACAGCTTTGCGAACATCTCCGACACCGATTCGTTCGTATGAATCCTCCGAATGACGTCCGCCAGCATCGGTGCCGTGCTGACAACGCGGATCTTCGGCGACCGTTTCTCCGGAGGAATCGGTATCGTGTCGGTAGTGATAAGCATCTTCAACGCCGGGTGGCCCAACCTTTCGACGGCTTTCCCTACAAGTACGGGATGGGTGATCGCCATGTAGATTTCCGGCCGCGCACCTCGCTCCACCAGCGCGTCAATGTGATGAACGATGCTCCCGCTGGCGATGATGTCGTCTACTATGACCGGCGTTTTGTCCTCGACCTCGCCGATGATCTCCGTCACCGTCACGTCGAGACCTTTTCGTCGTTTGTGCGCAATCGCCATGGGAATGTGGAGGATTTCCTGGAACTTCTCCACCAGTTTCGCGCGGCCGACGTCCGGGGCAATAAGCACCGGGTCAATCAGGCTCAGCTTCTTCAGCTCCGCCGCCATGGCCGGAATGGCGGTGAGATGGTCCAGCGGAACATGAAAGAACCCCTGGATTGCCGAGTTGTGAAGGTCGACCGACACTGCGCGGTCGGCTCCAGCGGTGGTGACGAGATCCGCCATGAGCTTTGCACTGATCGGCTCGCGGCCCGTAGCCTTGCGGTCCTGCCTTGCGTACCCCATGTAAGGCATGATAACCGTGATGCGCGATGCCGACGCGCGACGGACGGCGTCGATCATGACGAGCAGTTCCATGTACGTCTCATTCACCGGCGCGCACGTGGACTGAATGATAAACACGTCAGCCCCTCGCACGTTTTCCTGCAGCAGGACATAGCTTTCCGTGTCGGGGAACTGAGTGACCATGGCTTTGCTGAGTTCGAGCCCCAGCTCTTTGGCGATGGCCCGGGCGGTATCAGGAATGGAACGCCCGGCGAACAACACGATCGGTCCCCACGGGTTTACACACGTATTTGCTTGCACGGCTTTTCCTTCTGCGTCGCGCGTCCCGACGCGGCACGAGGCGCCACGTGAAACGCGGCTTCCGTTGAACTGGAAACGGAGGGCGGAGAGATATTGTCTCTGAATAAAGAAAATCGGCACTCAGAGTGGGGTGGTCAATGGAGCACGACACACGTGCGCGAAACTCGGGAAAATGCCCGGCGCGTCAACCCGTCCTGATATCCACCAGAAGACGTTCCAGCGCAGCCTCGTCATTTACCAGGTACACGTTTGCGCCGTGCATGGTTCTCATCTTGCCGTACCGGCACGGCTCCCACGTTCCTTCCGGCTTCCCGACTTCTCCGCACGGGACCTGCCCCGAAGAAAACTCCTCCAGCCAGTCGAGACAGGCAGGATTGTCGGGCGGAAGAAAAATCCACGGGACGCCACGCAGGAACGAGTGCCGCATCTGGATACCAAACGGTTCGGCGTCGATGAATTCACTGCCCGTCCACGATCTGCTCACAACCATCGCGCGGTACGCGGAGGTATCGAAGTGCCCGTAGCGGCTATCACTGGCAATGCGATCTGCATTCCAGCCCGCGCAGTCGAAAAGCTCGTCACATGCCGTCGCCGAATCGTACGACCAGAAATTTCGGTAGAGGTACGCGAGTCGCGGTCGTTCCGGCTCTTCCAACCCCTTGTACGCCGCTGCAAGCGCGCTGACGGCCTGTTGAAAGCCTGCGTGGTGCAGTGACCAGTACTCGTTCGTGTCGTGGCGGGCATTGTGAATCGTGTGTTCGGCGTACGGCACATCCTCTCTGCGCACGCTCAACACGGGAAATTTCGGGGGCATGATGGTCCAGTTCCTGCTGTCCGGATACGCGTCGTCCGTGGTGAGGATACCATTGATGATCCCGCCGGTGAGACGCCCCTGTTGATCGTTCTCGCAGTGGTTCGACCAGCCGTGGTAGCGCCCGACATTCACCCGGCCGGCGTCCACCACCTGCGACACGCCGTGCGGGTTGCGACCGAGCAGCCAGGCAAGCTGGGCCTCCGCTTTGTGCAACCACTCGCGCCTGCCGGTAAGACGCCCCGCCAGTGCGTACACATACGCGGCGTTGCCGACCCACGCATTGCGTCCCATTGTGCTGCCGTTGAGTTCGCCACTCTCCCCGCCACTGGTACATTGCAGCGCAAGATCCCACGGCCGGCCGAGGGTGTACGGCTCCATCCACGCCAGTTTGCGTTCGACCGCCCGCAGTATCTTCTCCCGCGCCGGGTGCGCCGGCTCGTCAACGAGCAACTCCATCAGCACCGTGATCGGGTGGAACGTATGTTTGAGTCCGGCAGGTCTGCCGAACGATCCGTCTTCCGCCTGCTGCGCCAGCAGCGGGTTTACGAGGGCAAACGCGTTTTCACGGTACTCCGGCCGGTCGGTGGCGCGGTAGAGGTCGTACCAGAACGTCACCCAGTAAGGATGCCCCGCCATGCCGGGGTAGGCTTTCTCCACATGCGCGCCGCTCTTAAGAGCCGCATTGGCGTAGGTCCACCGGCGCGGGTCATCTGTGCCGCTGGCACACCGGGCGGCCGTGGCAAGCGCGGTGGCCAGGTCGAGCACCAGCCCGCCGTTGTTGTGGCTGGTGTAGTCGTAGAACCGGCTTCGCGGGTGCATCACCTCGCCGTGGCCGGAGTCCTCCTCGATTTTCTCTCCCCAGAAGATCGCCCAGTTCGAGTTGTACCGTTCTCCCGTTTCTGGACGCACGTGGGTGTACCACGCGTGGATCGGACCGACGAATGAGCCATCGGGGTTCTGCACCTTCAGGAAAAAATCCGCACCCCAGAAAATCTCTGACAACACGTCGGGGATGTCCGCCGTACGTCTTGCGCGGCAATTCGATCCGCTTATGCATAAGTGCAAGTGTTTCAAGCACGTAGCCGAAATAATGGAACCATTTGTTGTAGTCACCTGCGTCGTGCCAGCCGCCCCGCAGGTCGCGATATTCCAGTATCTGCCCGTACGTGTCATCCTGCGCGACACTCCGCCAGAGCGCATCGTTGGTGTGGCAGGGTTCGTGGTAGCCGGGGATTTCCACGCCGCAACGCTGGAGATAACTGTATTTTGCGACGGTGTAGGCAAGGTGGTCGTACACGCCGTTCCAGATGCGGATTGGAGCTGATTCGAGGATTCGGTCAGGCATGTGCACGCGCAGAAGGTAATACCCCTCGCGGCGGAGTGAGGTGAAATCGGCAACCCACGTCCAGCGGGCCCACATATCCCGACCCGTGCATTCGAGGACCCCTTCCGCGTAGTTCCGCCCGCGCAACGTGTCAAACAGCTCCCACCGCAGGGCACCTTCCACACGCCTCCGGGAACGGATGATCACCCGCTTCTGGCTCGCCGGATGATACCCGGCCTGGGAGTCCAGGATGTCATAATCCTGCGCACCAAGGCCGTCGAGGTAGAGATCGTCTACCAGTGCTCCCTCGGCGGTGAGCTCACATTCCGCGCGTTCCGCGTTCGGGGGCGGGAGAAATCTCCAGCAGAACGGGGCCCAATCTTCCGACTCATGCGCAAAGGTTTCGCACCGGAGATACCGGTCTTCTTCGATGATGTGAATCGTGCCGGTGACTTTTCCTTTCGCTTCTCCCGTCCATTCATACGGCGTTCGGGCGCTCATCTCGAAGCGATTCGAGCGTACTCGGCCGTTCAACAACAGCGCATGGCCTTTCCCGGCGCGCTCGGTAACGGTCGCAGAACCGGCAAGAACAACCCACCCGAGCGGCGCATCGCCGTCCGCCCGCTCGAAGGAGCAGTTCACAAGCACGTTGTTGGCGTCGTTCGGGTCGTGGAACAATTCGGTCAATGGTTGCCGGAATATGTGCATCGGAAGCTCCGCGGTGGCAGGTGAATACGCAAGGTCGCTCTGAAACTAGACCGGCGGCGCGTGCGGAACAACCGGGCGCATTTCGCAGGGGCGGGAAGCCCGCGCTACCAGGACGTGAGCGCTTCGAAGAATCTCCCGGCCCACCACCGGCCGTGCTCGTTCTGCGTCATTTCCGCAGAGACGTCGTGCTCGTTGCGCACGCGGATTCCAGACCACGTCAGCAAACGCTGGCTCTCCCTGGCCTTCGTGTCTTCGTGTAAGTCTCCTCTTCCTCGTTTTGTTTTTCGCGTCGTCGTGCGAGCTGTGCGTGTTCGCCCGCACGCCGTCCCTGAGCTACACCCCTTCGTCCCTCACACTTCTTTCTGATAAGGAGTATATTATTATCGTCAGCGTTGTTCCCGGTCCGCGTTGGTACCATCGTCCGGTGAAGAGCGTTGCACTGCGCGTCATCGCGCACCCAGAAACCCGAACGCATCACGTGCCGGGGCGAGCAAAAGGCTTCCGGCGAATCAGTTCACAGAAATCGCATGGATGGCGATGAAACGGGGGTAATCATGCGCAACACGTTTGTAAAGCTTGCGTGTCTCATCGGCCTCGTTGCCCTGCCGGGTCTGGCAGCGGCGCAGCCTATGCCGGACATGTCACTCCGCACTCTCGAGCACGGTACGGCGTACCCCGTTCTGGGTATCGCCGCCAGCCCGAGTGGCGACACCGTGGCAACGATATGGAACGACCAGCTTCTTTTCTGGAACACGGCGGATGGGGCGAGTCTGGCCACGTGGTACCCCATGCAGGGGGCGCAGATCAGAGCTGTGGCATGGAGCCCTGACGGCTCTCAGATTGCCGTGGGATTCCCCAACGGCTGGGTGCTCCTGTTGGATGCCTTTTCGGGCGTACAAAACAAGATGCTCGACGGCCTCGCCGATGCTGTAACGAGCCTCGCGTTCAGCAACGACGGCGGAATGATTGCCGGCGGCGACCAGATGGGCAACATCTATGTATGGAACGCCTTGACCGGGGGCGGGATGACGTGGCGGACGATGGGTGCCGCGGTCCGTTCTCTCGTGTTCAGCCCGGATGGCGTACACCTGGTTGCCGCAGGCGACGTGTCCACTATTCAGGTCTACCTTGCCGTCAGTGAGACGCAGGTCGGGGAGCTTGCGGGAAACGGTGGGAACATCAACGCGCTCGCATTCAGCCCTGACGGAACACAGCTCGTCTCCGGTGGGATGGACGGTACGATCCGTAAGTGGGAGTTCCCCACTGGAACAGAATTGTTCACCATTCCCGGTGCACATGGTGGCGAGCCGGTCCGGTGCCTCGTGATCGGACCCGGTGACGGCGGCGGGTTTATGGTTGCCTCGGGTGGCGATGACTACAACCTGAGGCTCTGGGACCTCGCTACCGGGGCGCCCGGAAGTGACCCCGGTGTTCTCACCGGCCACACGAATTCCATCACGGGCATAGCGCTCCTCGGAACATGGGGTGGCGCGACAAGCAGCGCTGACGGCACCGCGAAAATCTGGGGCGAAGGCGGCGGGCAACCAGGCCCGACCGAGGTGTCCGGCGAGATCATGTCCCAGACCTGGACGCGGGATCACAGCCCGTACCGCATTGTCGGTCCGGT
>Ga0116176_10003715_pt1 | contig 11244 bp, 13 predicted proteins | sample AD_STIC08_MetaG_FD_89803 | JGI IMG/M metagenome (GOLD analysis project Ga0116176, IMG submission 89803) | Active sludge microbial communities of municipal wastewater-treating anaerobic digesters from USA - AD_STIC08_MetaG | ecosystem: Engineered > Bioreactor > Anaerobic > Digestate | place: USA... | reverse complement strand
TTCGCGGCCGCGGCGTTCCACGACTTCGCTGATCCGCGCGGTGACCAGGGCCGTCTCGATGCCGGCATGCCGCAGTAGGGTGAAACCGAGGCCGTCCAGCACCTGGAAGGACTTGGCCTCGTGGCCGTCCGTGCCGTAGAACAGGCGACCGTCGGTCAGGGTGCCGTCGACATCGAAGCCGATCAGCCTGATCTTCTTCGCACGTTCGAGGACGTCGGCGGGGTAGGCGGGCATCGTCATCACACCACCCGCGCGCGCAGCAGGTCGTGGATGTTCAGTGCGCCGACCACCCGGTGCTCGCCGTCGACGACGAGCAGGGCATTGATCTTGTGGGTTTCCATCAGTTGCGCGGCCTCCACCGCCAGGGCGTCGGCGTCGATGGTGCGCGGCGCGCGGGTCATCACCGCGTCGATGCGGGTGCCGCGCAGGTCGACGTGTTCGTCGTCCAGGCTGCGGCGCAGGTCGCCGTCGGTGTAGAGGCCGAGCAGGCGGTCGTCGGCATCCACGACGGCGGTCATGCCCAGGCGCTTGCGGCTCATCTCGACCAGCGCCTCGCTGACGCTGGCATCCGGGCCGACCTTCGGGACATCGTCGCCGGCATGCATGACGTCGGTGATGTGCAGCAACAGGCGCCGGCCCAGTGCGCCGGCCGGATGCGAGCGGGCGAAATCGTCGGCGGTGAAGCCGCGCGCCTCCAGCAAGGCCACGGCGAGCGCATCGCCCATCGCCAGCGAGGCGGTGGTGCTGGAGGTGGGCGCCAGCGCCAGCGGGCAGGCTTCGGCGGGGACGCTGACGTCCAGGTGGATGTCGGCTTCGCGGGCGAGGGTGGACTGCTCACGGCCGGTCATCGCGATGACGGCGTTACCCTGGCGCTTGAGCGCCGGCAACAGCAGCAGCACCTCGTCGCTTTCGCCGGAGTACGACAGCGCCAGCACGATGTCGGCATCGGTGACCATGCCCAGGTCGCCGTGGGCGGCCTCGCCCGGGTGCACGTAGAACGCGGGGGTCCCGGTCGAGGCCAGGGTCGCCGCGATCTTGCGGGCCACGTGGCCGGACTTGCCCATGCCGCAGCAGACCACGCGGCCGCGGCTGGCCAGGATCGCCCGGCAGGCGGCGGAAAATGCGCCGTCGATGCGCCCGGCGACGGCCGCCAGGCCATCGGCCTCGACCGCGAACACGCGACGCCCGCTGGCGGCGAAATCGAAGTCATTGGCGTGGGCGGGCTGGGGCACTAGGGATTCCGCTAAACTCGGTCGTTCAGTTTACTTGAGCGCACCGCATACGCCATGAACGCCGACAGCATCCGCCAGATGATCGAGACGGGCTTTGAAAAGGCCGGCCTGCCCGGCGCCCGCGCCGAGGTGCAGGGCGAAGACGGCGTCCACTTCGAGGCGACCGTGGTGAGCGAGGCGTTCGCCGGCAAGCTGCCGCTGGCCCGTCACCGCATGGTCTACGCCACCCTGGGCGAGAAGATGGGTGGCGAGATCCATGCGTTGCAGCTGCGCACCGTCACCCCGGCGGAGGCGGCCGCCTGATGCAGAAGATCGTGGTCACCGGTGGCGCCAGGCTCGAGGGCGACGTCCGCATTTCCGGCGCCAAGAACGCCGTACTGCCGATCCTCTGCGCCACCCTGCTGGCCGATGCGCCGGTGCGGATCACCAACGTGCCGCGCCTGCACGACGTGTTCACCACCGCCAAGCTGCTCGCTGGCCTGGGCGCCGGCATCGTCCACGAGGGCGATGCGATGACCGTCGACCCGCGCAGCGTCAACAGCCACATCGCGCCCTATGAGCTGGTCAAGACTATGCGCGCCTCGGTGCTGGTGCTGGGGCCGTTGCTGGCGAAGTTCGGCGATGCCGAGGTCTCGTTGCCCGGCGGCTGCGCCATCGGATCGCGCCCGGTCGACCTGCACATCAAGGGCCTGCAGGCGCTGGGTGCGGAGATCAGCGTCGACCATGGCTTCATCAAGGCGCGCAGCAATGGTCGTTTGAAAGGCGCGCGGCATGTGTTCGAACTGGTCAGCGTGGGCGCGACCGAGAACGTGCTGATGGCCGCCGCGCTTGCGGAAGGCACCACCGTGCTGGAAAACGCGGCGATGGAGCCGGAGATCGTCGACCTGGCCGATTGCCTGGTCGCGATGGGCGCCAGGATCGAAGGTGCGGGCACCTCGCGGATCGTGATCGAAGGCGTGGACGCGCTGCACGGCTGCGAACACGCGGTGATCGCCGACCGCATCGAGACCGGCACATTCCTGGTCGCTGCGGCGATGACCGGTGGCCGCGTCACCGCGACCCATGCCCGCCCCGACACGCTGGACGCGGTGCTCGACAAACTGCGCGAGGCCGGCGCAGACATCAGCATCGACGGCGACCGCATTACCCTGGACATGCAGGGCAAACGGCCGCGCGCGGTGAACCTCACCACTGCCCCGCACCCCGCATTCCCCACCGACATGCAGGCGCAGTTCATGGCGCTGGACTGCGTGGCAGATGGCGTTGGCGTGATCAACGAGACGATCTTCGAGAATCGCTTCATGCACGTGAACGAACTGGTCCGCCTGGGCGCGGACATCCGCGTGGATGGGCATACCGCGGTGGTGCGCGGCAGCGAGGCGCTCAGTGGCGCGCCGGTGATGGCGACCGACCTACGCGCGTCGGCCTCGCTGATCCTGGCCGGGCTGGTCGCCGATGGCGACACCGTCATCGATCGCATCTACCACCTGGATCGCGGCTACGAGAACATCGAAGCGAAGTTGTCGGCACTGGGTGCGAGCATTCGCCGGATCGATTGATTGCCCGGCACATGCGCGCACAAAAAAGCCCCGCATCGCGGGGCTTTTCGTTTGTGGCGGGCGATGGGATTCAGCGCACCGATTTCAGGACCAGGTCGAGTTCGTCCTTGCCGTCCTTCTTCTGCAGGATCCGCGCCGGCACCGGCAGGCCGTCGACCACCCACACGATCACCTGCTTGTTCTCGGTGCTGCGGCTGACCTTGGTGGCGCTGCGCGGCTGACCGCCGACCGTGACCGTCTCCTTGCCCAGGTTCTGGTAGGTCTGCGCGCGGATCACGCCGTTGTCGACCATGCGGTAGTTGAGCGGCTTGCCCGCGGCCACGTCGCGGACGATGGCCAGGTTGAGCAGCATCGCGTCCAGGTCGCCGCTCTGCAGCTTCACCGGCCCGGCGCGATCGGCCTTCACGTCGCCGTTCCAGCGTGCCTCCCCCGCGCCCCAGTCATAGGTCGCGTTCTTCTGCGACTTCTTCATCAGCATCTGGGTGGTATCGGTGCCGGAGAGCGGGCGCCAGTCGCCGCCGCGATCCTCGAACACGGTGGCCTGGCGCACCGACGCGACCGGGCTGGTCACACTCAGGACGTAGTTCCAGCGGTCCGCACCGGCCGAGGACAGGGTCATCTGCGCATCGGCCTGCAGGGTGCCCTTGATGTTCGCTTCGTACTCCGCTGCGAACGGCTTGACCGCCCACGCCGGGGCGGTGGCGAGCAGCAAGGTGGCGAACACGGTGGCGAGGCGGGAAGTCTTCATGGGGTCTTCGCTGTCGCGCTGGGGGCCGGCATGCACCGGGCCAGCGTCATTCATGGGGCGGCGAACTGTAGCCGCAGGGGCGTAAATAGGGGCTGACCATCCAGCCAGGCAACGCCATCCTGTTCAGACATGCGGCCCGCTGCCACCAGTTGCAAGGCCGCGACCAGCAAGGGGTGTTCGACCTGCAGGACGCGTGCGGCGAGCGTGTCGGGGGCATCGCCGGCCAGCACGGGAACCACCGCCTGCATGATCACGGTGCCCGCATCGAGTTCCGGGACCACGAAATGCACGCTGGCGCCATGCTCGGCATCGCCGGCCTGCAGTGCACGCGCGTGGGTTTGCAGGCCCCTGTACTTCGGCAACAGCGACGGATGGATGTTCAGCAGGCGTCCCCGGAACCGCTGCACGAAGGCCTCGCCGAGGATGCGCATGTAGCCCGCGCAGACGACCCAGTCCGGCCGCGATGCCGCGACGGCATCGGCCAGCGCGGCATCGAACGAGGCGCGATCCGGGAATGCCTTCGCGTCGCGCGACCAGCGAGCAGCTGGCGGCACGCGCTGGAGGGCAGGTGCCTCGGGCTTGTCGGAGAAGACGCCGATCACCTCGGCATCCAATTGGCCTGTTGCGATCGCCTGCAGGATGGCCTCCAGGTTGCTGCCGCGACCGGAGGCGAGCACCGCGATGCGGATGGTCATGGCGTTGCCCCCGTGGACCGGGTGCGTCCCAGCGGCCAGGCCAGCAATGCGCCGAGCGTGGCCAACAGCATGTCGGCGTGCGCATCCCATGGATCGCCCTGCTGGCCGTTGTAGGCCTCCGCGGCCTCCGGCGAGAGGGCGAGCGCAATGGCCCATTCCAGCCATTCGTAGGCCAGGCTGGTGCACATGACCAGCACCACCGCGAGCGCAAAGCCCTGGCTCGACGCGAGCCCGGGCCACCGCTGGCGGAGCCAGGCCCAGGTCGGCGGTGCGAAACAGAGGCCGAAGGCGAGATGGATGAAACGGTCGAAATGGTTGCGCTCCCAGCCGAAGGTCGCGTTGGGCGACCAGCCGATGGCCGCCTGCAGCCAGGCGTCGTACGGCACGTTCGAGTAAAGCCAGCGCGCACCGATGCAGTGGGCAATGACGAAGCCGCAGACCAGTGCGAAGTGCAGCGGGCGCAATGGCCAGCGGCGGTCGTGCCGCCACAGCCAGGCGAGGCCAAGCACGGTCAGGCTGCTGTGCAGGGCCTGCTCGAGCGGCCAGCGCGGGGCGATCCAGCTGGCCGCGAACACGGCGAGGGTGAGCCCGAAGGCGACCCTTTTCGTGGTCGTCATCGCACTCAGCCGATGCGCAGGCGTTCGCCTTCGCCGGCGGGCACGACCTGGCCGATTTGCCAGTGGGCCAGGCCCAGCCGGTCGAGGTCGGCTTCGATCGCGGCCACATCGGCGGGCGCTGCCATCAGCACGTAGCCGATCCCGCAGTTGAAGGTGCGCCACATTTCCTCGCGGGCCACGTTGCCTTCGCGCTGCAGCCAGTCGAACACCGCGGGGAGCGGCCAGCTGGAGGTGTCGATCTCAAGGCCGAAGTCCTTCGGCACCACCCGGATGATCTTCTCCACCAGCGCGCCGCCGGTGACGTGGGCCATCGCATGGAGGTCGTGCCTGGCCAGCAGCTCCAGCACCGGCTTGACGTAGATGCGGGTGGGTTCCATCAGCGCGTCGGCCAGCGTCACTCCACCGAGGTCGAGGTCCAATGGGCTTCCGGCACGTTGCAGGATTTTGCGGACCAGCGAATAGCCGTTGGAGTGCGGGCCACTGGATGCGATGCCGATCAGCACGTCACCCGCACGAACCTTGCTGCTGTCGATGAGCTTCGACTTCTCCACCGCGCCGACGGTGAACCCGGCCAGGTCGTATTCGCCGGGCGGGTACATGTCGGGCATTTCCGCGGTCTCGCCGCCGATCAGCGCGCAGCCGGCGATCTCGCAGCCCTTGGCGATGCCGGCAACCACTTGCACCGTGGTCTCGACGTCGAGCTTGCCGGTGGCGAAGTAGTCGAGGAAGAACAGCGGTTCCGCGCCCTGGACCAGCACGTCGTTCACGCACATCGCCACCAGGTCCTGGCCGATGCTGTCGTGGCGGTTCAGCTGCTTGGCCAGGATCAGCTTGGTGCCCACCCCGTCGGTGCCGGACACGAGTACCGGTTCCCGGTAGCGCCCGGCCAGGTCGAACAGGCCGCCGAACAGGCCCACGCCGCCGAGCACCTCCGGGCGCATCGTGCGCCTGACCAATGGTTTGATGCGCTCGACGACCTCGTTGCCCGCATCGATGTCGACGCCGGCATCGCGATAGGTGAGGCCATTGGCAGCGGGAGTCTGGTGGGCGGTCACGGCGGGCTCACGGGCGCGGGAAACGTCGATTTTAGCAGCCGCATTCATGCTGGCGACGGCGCGGTCATGGACGTGCCCGCCGCGCTGCGGCACCATTTCGGGCGCAGGACATGGATTCCGGGCAAGGATTGGCGATGCGAGCGATGCCGCAAGCAAGCGGACGATGGGGGTTGGTTGGCCTGGTGGCGGCCTGCCTGTGGTTGCTCGCCTGCGTGCCGGCACTGGCCCAGCGCGTGGAGGGCGATCGTGCCGCCGCCACGGGCGCCTACGAGGCCGAGGTCGCGGTGCGCAACCAGACCGATGGCGAGCGCAACGGCGCGTTCGGACGCGCACTGGCGCAGGTGCTGGCCAATGCCACCGGCGACCGGGGCGTCGCCCAGCAGCCCGGCGTGCGCGACGAACTGGCCAGGGCCAAGGCCCATGTCGCCAGTTACGACTACCGCCAGGACGAAGGCGTGTCCGCCACCGGCGCGCCGAGTTTCCAGACCACCCTGGTGGTGCGCTTCAAGCGCGACGAGGTGGACGGCCTGATCCAGATGCTGGGCCTGCCCAGTTGGCCGTTGCCGCGCCCGAAGCCGGTGCTGTGGCTGGGCATCGACGACGGCACGGGCCCGCGGCTGGTGGCGCTGGCGCAGGTGAATGCCGCGCGCGCGGTGCTCGACCAGGCCAAGCAGCGCGGCTATGCCTTGGGCCTGCCCTCCGGCAGCGCGGCGGAGCAAGCCGCGGTCGGGGCAATCTGGCGTGGAGACACCGCCGCGATCGCGTCGCTGTCCAAGCGTTACAGCCCGCCGATGCAACTGCTCGGCAAGCTGCAGCGCGGCGCGGGCGGCTGGGTCGCCGACTGGATCTTCGTCGACAAGGGCAAGGTGCTGTCGAAGTGGCAGACCAAGCACCCGGATGCGCGCCGGGCGATGGCCGGCGGCGCGGATGGCGCGGCGGACGCGCTATTCAAGCGCTACGCCAAGGCCGGCAGCGGCGGCCCACCGGGACGTTACCGGGTGCGCGTCCTCGGCATCGACAGCGCCGACGATTACCTGCGCCTCGCCGGTTACCTGGAAGGCGTGTCGATCGTGAAGCGGGTCACCCCGGTGTCGGCATCGGCGGACGTGCTGGAACTCGACCTCGAACTGGCCACCGGCATCGCCAATTTCGCGAAATACGCGGATCGCGGCGAGGTCCTGTCCACCGTCTCCGCAGGCGAGCGCAGCGATGACGCCGACGGCGACGCCGTGGCGCCGCAAGTCGCCACCTTCCGCCTGGACTGAGCATGCATCCCGATAACGACCTGGCCGCCATTGCGACCTTCTACCGGCGCGTGCAGTGGACCGCACTGGGCCTCGGCGTGCTGTGGGTGGTGTGGCTGCTGGCACCGATCCTCAGCCCGTTCGTGTTCGCCGCGCTGCTGGGCTGGTTGGGCGACCCGATGGTCGACCGCTTGGAGGCAAAGGGCTTCAAGCGCAACAACGCGGTGATCCTGGTGTTCAGCGCGATGACCCTGGTGCTGGTGATCGCGCTGATCGTGCTGGTGCCGCTGCTGGAACAGCAGATCGTCACCCTGGTGGAGTCGCTGCCGAACTACCGCGACTGGCTGGTCGGCACCGCGCTGCCGTGGGTGGAGCAACGCACCGGGCTGCAGATCGTCTCGTGGCTGGACCCGGAACGGCTGATCCAGTTGGTGCGCGAGCATTGGGAGAGCGCAGGCGGCATCGCCGCGACGGCGCTGGGCTACGTCTCGCGCTCGGGCTTCGCCCTGCTCGGCTGGATCGCCAACATCGTGCTGCTGCCGGTGCTGGCGTTCTTCTTCCTGCGCGACTGGGACCTGCTGGTCGAGCGCGTCGGGTTGCTGGTGCCGCGCGACCACTACGAGACGGTGGCCAGGCTGACCCGCGAATCCGATGCGGTGCTCGGCGGCTTCCTGCGCGGGCAGCTGCTGGTCATGCTGATCCTCGGCGTGCTGTATGCGGTCGGCCTGTCGCTGGTGGGCCTGAACCTGGGCATCCTGATCGGCGTCATCGCCGGCCTGCTCACCTTCGTGCCCTACCTGGGCCCGGCGGCGATCGTGGTGTTCGGCGGGACCGCCGCGCTGGTGCAATTCGGCGACTGGCAGCACCTGGCCGGCGTGGCGGTGGTGTTCACCATCGGCCAGGTCATCGAGAGCTACTGGCTCACGCCCAAGCTGGTCGGCGACCGCATCGGCCTGCACCCGATGGCGGTGATCTTCGCGGTGATGGCCGGCGGCAGCCTGTTCGGTTTCCTCGGCATGCTGCTGGCCCTGCCGGTGGCGGCGGTGGTCAACGTGCTGCTGCGCTACGCGCAGGAACGCTATCGGCAGAGTCGCCTGTACGCGGGCGAGAGTCCGGCGATCGTGGTTGCCACCGACGTGCATCCGGTCGCGACTGCACGTGATGGCGAACCGCCTGCGGCCTGAGATGGCGGTGGACAACATGCTGGTGGACGATAGGCTCGGCCCGCAGTTGCCGCTCGCCCTGCGCGCACCGCCGGACCAGCGGCTGGAGCGTTACCTGCGTGCTCCCGAAGGCTTGCTCGAACAACTACGGGCACTGGCGAGCGGCGACATGGTCGATGCGCTTTACCTGCAAGGGGCGGCTGCGACCGGCAAGACCCACTTGCTGCTTGGTTCCTGCACGCTCGCCACCAGCCTGGGCAAGCAGGCCGCGTATCTACCGCTGGGGAACGTGCGCGGACGCCTGCGCGTCGCCAGCGAGGGCCTGGATGCGGACCTGGTGGCAGTGGACGATGTCGATGCGATCGCCGGTCATCGCGAGGACGAAGTCGCCCTGTTCGACCTGCACAACCGCCTGCGCGATGCCGGTCGCAGCCTGCTGTATGCCGCGTCTGCCGGACCCGACGCCTTGCCGCTGGTCCTGCCCGACCTGCGCTCGCGCCTGTCGCAATGCACGCGGTGGAGCCTGCCGGTGCTGGATGACGGCGCGCGTGCGGAGTTGCTGCGCCAGCGTGCCGCCGCGCGGGGCCTGGATTTCGATGACGCCGCGCTGGATTGGATGCTGCGCCGTTGCAGTCGCGACCTCGGCACCCTCACCGCGCTGTTCGAACGCCTGGATCGGGCCTCGCTGGCGGCGCAGCGCCGCCTGACCGTGCCCTTCCTCCGCCAGGTGCTGGGCGCGGAGGGCGCCGACTCAGTTGTGCCCTAGGCCGCTGCGCTGCAGGTTGGCGTCGTAGTTGGCGATGTACTCGCCCAGGTTCGCTGCCAGGCTCTTCTCGAATTGACCGACCAGGAAGGCGCTCGCCTTGGGCGCCTCGGCGCGCGCGCGCTCCGCGTTGCCGCAGGCCGCAGCCACGACGTGGGCGTTGAAGCGCGCGGCCGCGGCCAGCAGCGCCATCGAGACCTGGGTGTGGTTGTCCGAGGTCAACTTCTGGTTGGCCAGGGCAAGGAAGGCGTTGCTGAGTTCGGCGAACTGGGTCTGCGGGTCGGACATCGTGGTGCCATGCGTGCGTGGGGTGGCAAGGGTAGCGCATCGTGCTCAGCCGCCGCGCAGCTCCGCGTCCAGCCTGGCCAGGCGTTCCGGCGTGCCGACATCGGTCCAGCGGCCGCGGTGGTGTTGGCCGGTGATGCGGCCGTCGGCCATGTGTGCCCGCAGGATCGGTGCCAGCGGGAACCTGGGCTTGCCGTTGACGATGGCGGGGGCTTGCACGATCTGGCGCCAACCCTCGAACAACTGCGGCCGGTACACCCCGATGCCGGAATAGGTCAGGCGATGCGCGCCATCGGCACGGACGAAGCCGGCGTCGTCCAGGGCGAAGTCGCCATGCGTGGCCTGCGGCGGGCGATCCACCATCACCAAATGGGCGAGGCCGATCGGTGCGCGTGGCAGGCCGGCGAAATCGACGTCGATCCAGACGTCGCCATTGACCAGCAGGAACGGATCGTCGCCGAGCAGTGGCAAGGCATTCCACATGCCGCCGCCGGTTTCCAGCGGGGTGTCGCCTTCGTGCGAGTAGACGATGCGCAGGCCCCAGTGCGATCCGTCGCCCAGCGTGGCCGGGAACTGATCCGCCAGCCAGGAGATGTTGATCACGACATCGTCCACGCCGATCGCGGCGAGCTTTTCGAGATGCCATTCGATGAGGCGCTTGCCGCCGACTTCAAGCAACGGTTTCGGCGTGGTGTCGGTCAGCGGGCGCATGCGCTCGCCCAGGCCGGCGGCGAAGATGAGCGCTTTCATGGGAGCCGCCTTCATGCGGTGAGCCTCGCGATGGCCGGCTTGATGGTGCGTTCCAGCAGATCGCGCAATGGATCGAGTTCGCGATACCGCGGCACGACCGCATCGAGATAGCCGATGAAACGCGGCGCGTCGGCGAGGTAGCGCGACTTGCCGTCGCGATGGTGCAGGCGGGCGAAGATGCCGAGGATCTTCAGGTGCCGCTGCACGCCCAGCCAGTCCGCATCGCGCAGGAAGCTGGCGATGTCGGGGACGGGCAGGCCGGCTGCAAGGGCGCGCGCGTGGTAACGACGCAGCCAGGCGTCCACGCGAGCATCGGGCCAGCTGAGGAAGGCATCGCGCAGCAGGCTGACCGGATCGTAGGCGATCGGTCCGATCACCATGTCCTGGAAATCGAGCACCGCCGGGCCATCCGCCACCGGCATCAGGTTGCGCGGCATGTAATCGCGGTGCGTCGGCACGCGCGCCTGCGCCAGCGCGTTGTCCATCAGTCGCCGCTGCGTCAGTTGCAGGCGCTCGGCATCGCCGCAGTCGAGTTCGATGCCGAGGTGGCGGCGCAGATACCAGTCCTCGAACAACCCGGCGTCGCGTTGCAGCAGCGCCTCGCCGAACACCACGGTGTCTTCGGGCAGCGCGATCGACTGCAAGATCAGCAGTTGGGTGATCGCGCCGTCGATGTGCGCGTCGGCATTCGCAGCGTCGACCACCTGCGCCATCGTCGGGCCGCCGAGGTCTTCCAGCAGCAGGAAGCCGGCGTCGACATCGCGGGCGAGCACGCGCGGCACGCGCACGCCGCCGGCCTCCAGCAGGTCGCGCGCGCGTAGCCACGGCCGCACGTCTTCCTTGTCCGGCGGCGAGTCCATCACGATGCGCGAAGACGCTGCACCGTGAGTGCGCCAATAGCTGCGGAACCCCGCATCGGTGGAGGCGCGTTCGAGTTGTGCCGCGGCATCGCCCAGCGCGATGCGCGTCCAGGCCAGGCGTTGCGCAGTGCGCGGGTCCAGTGGTGTTGCAGGTTCGCTCATGCGCAAAGGGTAAACTGCGGCACCGTTCCGAGCGAGGCGTGCATGCCCAAGCTGCAACCCGTGTTGTTGTCCGGTGGTTCCGGCACGCGCCTGTGGCCGCTCTCGCGCGAG
>Ga0116176_10003705_pt1 | contig 11264 bp, 9 predicted proteins | sample AD_STIC08_MetaG_FD_89803 | JGI IMG/M metagenome (GOLD analysis project Ga0116176, IMG submission 89803) | Active sludge microbial communities of municipal wastewater-treating anaerobic digesters from USA - AD_STIC08_MetaG | ecosystem: Engineered > Bioreactor > Anaerobic > Digestate | place: USA... | reverse complement strand
TATTTCGCCTAGCGTGCGACCGCAGCCGAGGCAGTTGTTGGTCTGGCCGTCGACGACGCAGACCTTGATGCAGGGGGTCTTTATGGGTTGGTGCATGGCTTGTTTATACAGGTCTTTCCGGGCGAGGGGCAGGCTTCCCTAGCGGCAATGCGACCTAGCGTCCAAGGGCCGAAAAGCCTTGACGTACCTGACGTAAACCAGAGCATGGCGTATAACGTAAAGCGCAGAAAACGGCATTACGTAACGGAAACCATCGACTCGCGGAGCCGCCCATGGACGTCCAGTTCACGCCTGAAGAGATCGCCTTCCGCGAAGAGGTCCGCAACTTCCTCGAGAATGACTATCCGCCCGAGCTGCGCGGCAAGTACTCGCGCGATGAGTATTCCAAGGAGGACTTTCTCCTCTGGCAGAAGACTCTGCACAAGCGCGGTTGGGGCGCCCCGGCCTGGCCGAAGCAGTACGGCGGCACGGGCTGGACCGCGACTCAGCGCTACATCTTCCAGGAAGAATGCGCGCGGGCCGAGACGTTGCCGATTCCGCCCTTCGGCATGGCGATGCTGGCGCCCGTGCTGATGGCGTTCGCGAGCGAGGAACAGAAGAACTACTACCTCCCGCGCATCATCGATGGGACCGACTTCTGGTGTCAGGGCTATTCCGAGCCGGGCGCTGGATCGGACCTTGCCTCGCTGAAGACGAAGGCCGAGCGGGTGGGCGACCACTACATCATCAATGGCCAGAAGACGTGGACGACGCTGGGCCATTTCGCCGACTGGATCTTCGTGCTGTGCCGCACGGACACGACGGCGAAGAAACCGCAGGAAGGCATCAGCTTCATTCTCGTCGACATGAAGACGCCGGGCGTTGAAGTGCGCCCGATCATCACGATGGATGGCGGCCACGAGGTCAACGAGACGTGGTTCACGGACGTGAAGGTTCCGGTGGCGAACCTGGTAGGCAAGGAAAACGAAGGCTGGACGTACGCCAAGTATCTGCTGGCGCACGAGCGGACGGGAATTGCCGGCGTTGCGCGCTCGAAAAAGGGCATCGAGCGCCTGCGCGAGATTGCTTCGGTGGAGCTCGACCAGGGCCAGCCGATCATCCGCAATCCGGATTTCGCGAAGAAGATTTCCGAGCTGGAGATCGACCTCACCGCGCTGGAATACACCGAGCTGCGCACGCTGGCGCGTGAGAGCAAGGGCAAGGGTCCGGGGCCGGAGAGCTCGATTCTGAAGATCAAGGGCACGGAGATCCAGCAGCGTATTACCGAGCTGACGCTGGAGGCGGTGGGCGTTTATGGCGCGCCGTATTTCCGCGGCTTCCCGAAGGACGGCGACAACATGTTCCCGATCGGGCCCGACTACGCTCACCTCACGGCGCCGATGTACGCAAACATGCGCAAGACATCGATCTATGGCGGCTCGAACGAGATCCAGCACAACATCATCGCCAAGATGGTGCTTGGGCTCTGAGATGCGTTGCCGCTGGAACGATGCTAAGGTCCCGGGCTGACAAGCCCCCAGAAGAGGGCTGCAGGGGAGGGACAGATGACGGCTGCGAAAGCGGGCAACTTCGCCATATGGCTGGTGATCATGCTGCTGTCCGTCGGGGTGGGAGGCTACGCACTATATCTCGTCGCCACCGGATTTGCGGCGATGCCACTGCAGAATCCGATGCTGGACCCCTATGGTCTGCAGGTTCACGTGGCCGCGTCGGGCGTCGCTATGCTGGTCGGCGCCTTCCAGTTCTTCAAGCCGCTGCGCGCCCGGGTGCCGACGCTGCATCGCTGGATCGGCCGCATCTATGTGGTGGCCTGCGTGATTGGCGGCGTGGCGGGCGGGATTATCGCGTTGTCCTCCAATGCCGGGCCGATCGCGGGTTGGGGCTTCCTGACACTTGCGCTGCTGTGGGTGCCGTTCACGCTGCTCGCCCTGCGGGCGGCCATGCAGCGGGACTTCGTGGCGCACGAGCGCTGGATGATCCGCTCCTTTGCGTTGACGTTCGCAGCGGTAACGCTGCGCATCTACCTGCCTGTAGCCATCATCCAGAACCAGGGCGAGTTTCCGCTCGACGCCTATCGCGCGATCGCCTGGCTCGCCTGGGTACCGAACCTGATAGTCGCCGAACTGTTTATCGCCACGTTACGCAAGCCCCGGCGACCCAAGGTCGCGCCGGGGGCAAGTGTGGCCTGACGCTGTTGCACCATCCCAAAGCCTGCCCCTAGAAGGGGTTCGAGGAGACTTTTCCATGGATTTCAGCTTCACCTCCGAACAGGACATGCTGCGCGATACGGTCGCGAAGCTGATCGCCCAGCAGTATGACTTTGACACGCGCCGCAAGATCGCGAAGTCGGACGCCGGCTGGCGCCCAGAGGTGTGGGCGCAGTTCGCTGAACTCGGCCTGCTTGGCGCGGCGTTTTCGGAAGCTGAAGGCGGCTTCGGCAATGGCCCGATCGAGGCCATGATCGTGATGGAAGAATTCGGCAAGGGCCTGGTGATCGAGCCCTACCTGCAGACCGTGGTGATCGGCGGCAACTTCCTGCGCCATGGCGGCACGGATGCTCAGAAGGAAGAACTGATCCCCTCACTGATCGGCGGCGAGACGATCTTTGCGTTTGCCTATTCGGAGCCGAAGTCGCGCTTCGACCTCAACGACGTCTCGACGACGGCGAAGAAGGATGGTGCGGGTTATGTGCTGAACGGCCACAAGGCAGTGGTGCTGGGCGCGCCGTTTGCGACGCACCTGATCGTGACTGCGCGCACGTCTGGCGGGCAGCGCGACACCGGCGGGGTTTCGGTGTTCATCGTACCCAAAGGCGCCAAGGGCGTGACGACGCGCGATTATCCGACGGTGGACGGCCTGCGCGCTTCGGAAGTGTATTTCGAGAACGTGGCGGTTGGCGCCGAGGCTCTGGTGGGCCAGGCTGACAATGGCCTCGCGCTGACCGAGAAGGTTGTCGACAACGCGATCGCCGCGCTGTGCGCCGAGGCGGTGGGCTGCTTCAAGGTTCTGAACGAGGCGACGATTTCCTACGCCAAGCAGCGCAAGCAGTTCGGCCAGCCGATCGCGAATTTCCAAGTGCTGCAGCACCGCATGGTCGACATGTTCATGGCGGCCGAGCAGGCAGCTTCGATGACCTTCATGGTAACGCTGAAGCTCGATGAGGCCGATAAGGCGCGCAAGATGGCGGCGTCGGCGGCGAAGGTTCAGATCGGCAAGGCAGGCAAGCTGATCAGCCAGGACGCGGTGCAGATCCACGGCGGTATGGGGATGACGGACGAACTCAACGTCGGCCACTTCTTCAAGCGCGTGACGATGATCGAGAGCCAATTCGGGAACACGGACTGGCACCTGCGCCGGTATACGGAGTTGTCGGCTTCGTAACGCCAACACGTCTTGAACATTGAAGCGCCGGGCCCATGAGAGTGGGTCCGGCGTTTGCTTTTGCAGGTTATCGAGGGACCGGTGAGCACGGCCTCGTCCTTCGATAGGCTCACGATGAGGCCTTCGAGAGGCCCGCCATGAGGCTGATCAACGAGCACGGCTGACAGCGCCTCATCCTGAGCCTGTCGAAGGACGAGGCGCGGGCTACGGGCGCGGGTGTCTAGACTTCGACTATCTTCACGCCCTTGGGCGAAGCCGCCAAAGCGATCTTGCCTGTCTTTAGCTTGAGCGCTTTCTCGCCGAAGACTTCGCGGCGCCAGCCTTTAAGGGCGGCGATGTCGGGGTTGGACTCGCGGGCGAGGGTCTCGATGTCGGCGGCGTTGGCGATGAGGCGAGTGGCGACGCCGGCGTCGTCGCTGACTTGCTTCAGCAGGACCTTGAGGAGTTCGACGATGGCGCCGGGGGGCGGGCCGGAGGACTCGGGGCGTTCGACGACGGGGGCGTACTTGTCGGGGTTGTCGAGGGCTTCGTTGATCGCGACCATGAGGCCGGCGCCGTGGCGGGATTTGGCGAAGCCCTGCTGGACGCCGCGCATGCGGTCGAGGGCGTCGAGCGTGCGCGGTTTCTGCTGGGCGATTTCCTGGATGGCGTCGTCCTTGAGAATGCGGCCGCGCGGCTTGTCGGTTTCCTGAGCCACGCGCTCGCGCCATGCAGAGACGTTGGCGAGGACGGCGAGATAGTCGTTACGGTATTTGCGGATTTTCTGGCGCTTCCACGCGTCGGCCGGATCGAAGGAGTAGTTCTCGGGGTCGACGAGGGCGGCGTGTTCGTCTGCGATCCAGTCGAGGCGATCCTGCGCCTGCAGCTTGTCGTGCAGGATGCGGTAGATGCGGCGGAGGAAGGTGACGTCGCCGCGGGCGTATTCGAGCTGCTTGGTGGATAGCGGGCGGCGGGCCCAGTCGGTGAACTGGGACGACTTGTCGACCGTGCCCTTCACGACGCGGGCGACGAGGTTTTCGTAAGAGATCGAGTCGCCGAGGCCGGCGGCCATGGCGGCGATCTGGGTGTCGAAGACAGGGGCGGGCGTCGCGCCCATCAGGCGGGTGAATATCTCGAGGTCCTGGCGGGCGGCGTGGAAGACTTTCACGCGGCGGGTGTCGCCAAGCAGATCAAGCAGGGGCTTGAGGTCGATGCCGGGGGCCAGCGGGTCGACCATGCAGTCGAAATCGTCGGTGGCGAGCTGGATCAGGCAGACCTGGGGCCAGTAGGTCGATTCGCGGTGGAATTCGGTGTCGACGGCGATGAAGTCGCCTTTGGCGAGCTCGACGCAGGCGGCTTCGAGGGCAGCCGTGTCGCTGACGAGGCGGAGTTCGGAGGGCTGGTCGTCAGGCGATCTGGGGGGTGTATCTGGCAACGGACCGGGGCTCCGGAATCGGGTCACTCCCCGATATTGACAAGTTCGTTGGCGACATGCGCTTGTCCGCCCGAACGATCAAGCAATTTCCCGCCAGTTTTGCCGGAATAACAGGAGTTTCGCCCCGATGCATGCCTACAGGACGCATACCTGCGGCCAGCTGCGCGGGAGCCATGTCGGCAATACCGTCCGCCTGTCGGGCTGGGTGCACCGCAAGCGGGACCTTGGCGGCCTGCTGTTTATCGACCTGCGGGACCACTACGGGATAACCCAGTGCGTGGTGACGCCCTCCAACCCGCATTTCGGGAAGCTGGAGCGGATCCGGGTGGAGTCGGTCATTTCTGTCACCGGCGAGGTTGTGGCGCGCGATCCGGGTACGGTGAACGCGGCGCTGGCGACGGGCGAGATCGACCTCAAGGTTCAGGACCTGTCGGTGCTCTCGGAGGTGGTCGAGGAACTGCCGCTGCCGGTGTTTGCCGAGCCGGAATATCCCGAGGACGTGCGCCTGAAGTATCGCTTCCTCGACCTGCGGCGCGAGACGCTGCATGCGAACATCGTGACGCGCACGAAAGTCATCGCGTCGATGCGTCAGCGGATGCACGAAACGGGGTTCACGGAATACTCGACGCCGATCCTTACGGCGTCTTCGCCCGAGGGCGCGCGCGACTTCCTGGTGCCGAGCCGTATCCATCAGGGCAAGTTCTTCGCGCTGCCGCAGGCGCCGCAGCAGTACAAGCAGCTGCTGATGGTGGCGGGGTTTGACCGCTACTTCCAGATTGCGCCGTGCTTCCGCGATGAAGACCCGCGCGCCGACCGTCTGCCGGGCGAGTTCTACCAGCTCGATCTGGAGATGAGCTTCGTCACGCAGGAAGACGTGTGGGACACGATGGAGCCCGTGCTGCGCGGCGTGTTCGAGGAGTTCGGCAACGGCAAGCCGGTGACGCAGAAATTCCCGCGCATTCCGTATGACACGGCAATCCGCAAATACGGCTCGGACAAGCCGGACCTGCGCAACCCGATCGAGATGGACAATGTCTCGGAGCATTTCCGCGGGTCGGGCTTCAAGGTGTTCGCGGGCATGCTGGAGAAGGACGCCAAGAACGAGGTATGGGGCATTCCTGCGCCGGGCGGCGGGAGCCGTGCGTTCTGCGACAAGATGAATTCCTGGGCGCAGCAGCAGGGCCAACCGGGCCTTGGCTACATCTTCTGGCGCGAGGGCGAGGAAGGCGGCGCGGGGCCGGTCGCCAAGAACATCGGACCGGAGCGTGCGGAGGCTATTCGCCAGCAGTTCGGATTGAAGGTGGGCGACGCCGTGTTCTTCACGGCGGGCGATCCGAAGGCGTTCTACAAGTTCGCGGGCGAGGCGCGGAACCGCGTCGGCGCCGAGCTTGGCCTGACGCAGCCGGACCAGTTTGCCTGCTGCTGGATCGTGGACTTCCCGTTCTATGAGTGGAGCGAGGAAGAGAAGAAGGTCGACTTCGCGCACAACCCGTTCTCGATGCCGCAGGGCGGGCTGGAGGCGCTGAACTCGGGCGCTGATCCGCTGAGCCTCAAGGCGTTCCAGTACGACATGGTCTGCAACGGCTACGAGATCGCGTCGGGCTCGATCCGGAATGCGAGCCCTGAGACGATGGTGCGGGCGTTCGAGATCACCGGCCTGACGAAGGACGATGTCGAGGCGCAGTTTGGCGGCATGTATCGCGCGTTCCAGTTCGGCGCGCCGCCGCATGGTGGCATGGCCGCTGGCGTCGATCGCATCGTCATGCTTGTCTGCGGGGTGCAGAACCTGCGCGAGATCACGCTGTTCCCGATGAACCAGCAGGCGCAGGATCTTCTGATGGGCGCGCCCAGCGAGGCCGCCATGAAGCAGCTGCGCGAGCTTGGACTGAGGGTCGTCGCCGACAAGAAGTAGCGTCAATCAGGGGGACTTGCATGAAGCGGTTGGTTGCTGGTGGTGTGACGCTGGCGCTGGCCGCGTGTGCGGGTGGTCCTGATGTTGATGTGACGGCGCTGGCGGATGGGCGGTATCTGATCGCGACGGTGCCCGCGGGCGAGTTGCCTGATCCTGATGTGCTGGGTGTGGCGCTGGACGAGGGCGAGGCGCGTTGCCAGAAGGAAGGCAAGACGGCGGAGATCGGCTTCGATCTCGTCACGCGCGACGGCAAAGATTTCGACGAGATTTCTTATCGGTGTGTGGCGGCGGAATAGGGGCGCGCGCCGCGCCTCGTCCTGCGACAGGCTCAGGATGAGGCGCTCCGCAGGCCCCGATGTCCGACAGGCCTCATGGTGAGCCTGGCGAACCACGAGGCCGTGCTCACCCGCCAACCCCACTTCATCAGGGTTGATGCGTAGTTAGGTACGTAAATGTCTGGCGCTGCAGTTGCGCGCTAAGGATGCTGCGGGGCATGGCGTAAACCTTCGCGGGGGCTTGTGGCGCAAGGGGTCCCGGCGTGTTGACGCGAACATGGATTCACATTCATTGATCTCAACGCGATCGGTCGAATTTAACCGATCTGCCTAAGCCTGCATAAAAGCGGCGGGCACACCTTTCCCCTGACTGCGCCGCATCAGGGCTGGCGGTGGCAGGCCGGGAGAGGGCTATGACGAACGGCGTGCGCGTTCTGGTGTTTGCGTCGCAGAAGGGCGGTTCGGGGAAGACCACCCTTTCCGGCCACATCGCAGTTGAGGCGGAGCGGCATGGCGATGGGCCTGTGGCGCTGATCGACACGGACCCGCAGGGGTCGCTGGCGAAATGGTGGAATGCGCGGGCGGCGTCTACGCCGGCCTTTGCGCAGGCGTCGCTGGACGAACTGGATGCGTGTCTCGATCACCTGAAGGCGGTTGGCTTCAAGCTGATCGTTATCGATACGCCGCCGGCGGTGACGCAGACCATTGCGCACGTGGTGAAGCGGGCGGACCTGGTGGTGGTGCCGACGCGGCCCAGCCCGCATGACCTGCGCGCTGTCGGGCCCACGGTGGACATTGCCGACACGCTGAACAAGCCGCTGGTGTTCGTGGTGAACTCGGCGACGGCGCGGGCTCGGATCACGTCGGAGACGGCGGTGGCGCTGTCACAGCATGGCGTTGTGGCGCCAGTAACGCTCCACCATCGCGTGGACTTTGCCGCCTCGATGATCGACGGGCGGACGGTTGGCGACATCATGCCGGAGTCGAAGTCGGCGCAGGAAGTCTCGGCGCTGTGGATGTACCTGCGCGGGCGGCTGGCCAAGCTTTATGGCGGGATAGACGCGCATTGGGCCGAGAAGGCGCGCGCGGACTTCTCGACCGCTGTGCTGACGCCGGAAGGACCGCTGCTGCCCGCGGCGGCCGCAAGCGCAGAGGATGACGAGGACTGGGACGCTGACCTGCCGGCGTGGGCGAGCCTCGCGGTGGCGAATGCGACGGGCGCTGCTGCGCCCAGCGTGAGGCGGCGTGCGTCCGATAGCGCGCCGCGCGGCAATGGCGTTGCGTTGCCTCACAAGGCGGCGACTGAGGTTCTTGAGCGGCCGGAAGAGCGCAACCAGCTGGAGCGCCGGCGTGGCGATCGTGGGCCGCCCCCCGGCCAGCCTGACAGGCGCCAGGCCCGGGTGTTCGGCCGGCGGCCGACGCACTGAGGCGACCGCCAATGGCCAACCAGTTTGCATCCCTGAGCGCTAGCCTGCTTGCCCGCAAGGGCGAGGCGAAGCCGTCGCAGGAACCCGTATTCGGATCGAAGCCGTGGCAGCCGCCGGTGGTCCCGGCCTCGCCGCCTCAGCCCCGGCCTCCCGCCGCGCCACCTCAGGCTGCCGCGGCTTCGATGCCAGTAGCGGCAGCTCCCTCTGTTGCAACGGCGGCGCTGACTGCGGCGTCGATGGCGCCGGCGGAGGCCAAGGTGAGGCTGAGCGAGGTTGCGTCCGTGTGGCCCTCGCCGCGGCCGGCGCCTGTGGTTGAGGATGATGGTTCGGACTGGCAGCCGACGCGCGAGATTCAGAAGGCGGGCCCGGTGAACCCGAGCACGCCGATCAAGACGACGATCCGGCTGACGCATGCGCAGGTGCGGGCGGTGAAGCTGGCGGCGTTGCTGCTGGACCGGCCGCAGCAGGAGATCCTGACGGCAGGCTTGCTGGGGCGGCTGGAAGCGATTGCGTGTTCGGACCTGTCGGCCTGCACGTGCTTCAAGGCCGTGATGGAAGGGCTTAAGACGCCCGAACCGGCGCCGGAGCTGCCGCTGGCTTACTAAGGCAATGCCTCAGCCGGCGAGCTGTTCGATCTTGCAGGGCACGATGGTGAGGCCCGGAGGCAGCCGCGTGTCAGCGTCGCCGCAGGCAGTGTTGAGCTGGTTCTGCGTGAGGTCCCGGGCGGTGGAGAAATCCGCGCCGGAGAGGTTGGCGTTGGAGAGTTTGGCGCCGGCGAAGCGCGAGCCGCCGAACCAGCCACCCACGAGGACGGCATCCTGGAAATTCACGTTCGAGAAGTCGGCGTCTTCCGCACGGATGCCGAATGCGTTGACGATGGACATGTCAGCGCCGTTGAATTTGGTGTGGTCGACGGTGGAGAGGCTGAGGTCCGCCTGGCGGATGCGGGCGCCGGAAAGATCGCGGCCGGTCAGTTCCTGATACGACAGGTCAACCTGGAAGATATCGCAGCCGGTACAGACCTTCTCGCCCTCAATGAGACGCTGGGCCGTAGCCTGCCTGGTTGCTGCATTCTGTTCTGGTGTCTGGGCAAAAGCCGTGAGGCTCAGCGCGCCGATGGCGGCAACAGCGATCAGAATGCGAGCAATCATTTAAGCCAGGGCGGACAAGCTCATCAGGCCAATAGCGACCACGGCGATGAAGATGCGCTGTGCCATTCAAGTCCCGTTCCATGTGTCTTGCGGGTCTTTAGTCCCCCCCGCGGTCTCAACAACGTTGGCGTCAAGAAAAGGTTCAATCGCGGCGGATTGCGGGCGGCAATCTGTGCGACTGAAGGTGGTCAGATGATCGAAAAGTAAGGATTGCGAAATCCCGTTACTGAATTCCAAACGCGGATGCGTTGTGATCAGGCGCGGCGAAATAATACAGTCTGGTGTCCGCGCCAAGTGGGCAAAAACTGCCGATCTGCAGATGGCTGTTTGCCGCTGATTCAGGCCGTCTGGACGGTGGAGCCGCAGGCTTCGCACAGGGCGACGCCGTCGTCGGGCCGGAGCGTGAAGTGTCCACAGGCGGGGCAGGCGTCGGACAGGTAGTCGGCTCCGCGCTGGGGCGTGGTGGGCGGACCTTCGGCGCCTTCGAGGCGTTCTGCGACGCGGCGGGCGGTAAACGGAACGATGTTGTCCGGCATCACGCCGCGGCTGAAGCCTTTCGAGATCAGCTGTTCGGGGCGCATGGGCTGGACCGGGACAGTGGGCTCTTCACCTTCGTTGGCGCCGCCGCCGAGGCCGTCATGGCTGACATTGTCGACTTCGGAGAGATCGTCGCGGCCGAGATAGGACACCGCCAGCTCCCGGAAGATGTAGTCGAGGATGGAGGTGGCCTTGCGGATAGAGTCGTTGCCGGTGACTTCACCGGCCGGCTCGAAGCGCGTGAAGATGAAGGCGTCGACGAATTCCTCGAGGGGCACGCCGTATTGCAGGCCGATCGAGATCGCGATGGCGAAGTTGTTCATCAGCGAGCGGAAAGCGGCGCCTTCCTTGTGCATGTCGATGAAGATCTCGCCGAGCTCGCCGTCGTCGAATTCGCCGGTGTGGAGGTAAACCTTGTGACCGCCGACGGTGGCTTTCTGGATGTAGCCCTTGCGGCGATCCGGCAGGCGGCGGCGTTCGGCGAATACGCATTCCTCGGGCGGTTCTGCAGCGACGGGCGGAGATGTGAAGCGCTCGAACGTTTGCGCCTGCATTTCGTTGGCGAGCGGCGCGCGGGCGCGGCGGCGGGCTTCGGCGATGCGTTGCTGAAGTTCGGCGTCGACGGCGGGCCGGCCGGGTTCAATGCGGACGCCGAGGCCGGCGGCCATGGCGGCGCGGGTGGAGGCGTGGACGACCATGCGGCTTGCGTCGCCCTGATCGCCGGGCGTGACGGTGACGACGGGCGGGCGGGCGAGCAGGGGCGCGATGGCCTTGGCGAGGCGCACGCGGGCTTCCGGCGTGACGCCATCGGCGCGGGCGAGGATGCGGGCAAGCGGGGATTTGGGATTAGAGACGGGGCGGCGGCGGCCCTGGACCGCCACGCGCGCTTCGTCGACTTCGCGGGCCGAGATGCCGAGGGCGCGCAGGAGGGCTTCGCCGTCTGTGTCGTAGGTTTCGGGATCGAGGCCGAGGCGCTTGCGGATGACATCGTCGCCGACGACCCAGCGGGAGAAGGCGGCGGCGAGGCTGAGGCCTTCTTTCAGAGCCTGTTCGATGCGGTCCATTGCGTCTTCAGGCAGGCCGCGGGATTCCAGGCGATTGCGTTCAAGGCCGTCGATCTGGTCGAGCGTGCGGGCGCCGAGGATACGCAGGCGGACATCTTCCGCC
>Ga0116176_10003692_pt1 | contig 11293 bp, 12 predicted proteins | sample AD_STIC08_MetaG_FD_89803 | JGI IMG/M metagenome (GOLD analysis project Ga0116176, IMG submission 89803) | Active sludge microbial communities of municipal wastewater-treating anaerobic digesters from USA - AD_STIC08_MetaG | ecosystem: Engineered > Bioreactor > Anaerobic > Digestate | place: USA... | reverse complement strand
TAATACAGATTTTATCCTATGACTGTATAGGTGTATACACATATACAGTGCAACATGTATGCAAAAATCAAGCCTCTGTGATACCACACAAAGCCAGAAAAACAATGCTATAAAAAACACAAGGCACTTGAATTGGTGTAGTATTCTGTGTCATTGATTGACTTGTCATGACTTTTCATCAATAATCCTAAGATTATTGTAATTTGACTGAAAATTATGGCCGATAAGATTTATTGCGTTGCTACCCAAAATTTTGTTGGGTTTCTTGCCGATATTAACGGTAAGCATTCTAGATTAGCAACAGAGGCGGGGATTACATCTAGGACTATTGCGCGTATTAAGAATATGGAGCGCGTTAATGTTGCGACTGCAAGAGATGTCCACAAAGCCGCATGTGACAGCCAGTTTGGATATAGCGGCACATTTGAAACAGGCTTTAACAAGGTATAAGAGGGTAAATAATGTTTAATTTCTTTTTCTCTAAAATGAGAGTAAATCCAGGAGCAAGTCCTGCTATTCCGCATGAAAAAAGAAAACCAGGCGATTTATTCAAACAAATGACAGGGGTGTCTGTTGAAGACTGCGCAACTATCGATGATATTGATGCAACAGTTGCGAAAATATACGGTATCAATGGCAGCCTTCCGTTTAAAAACGCAAGCTCTGGCATCGTCATTCGCAGTGGTGATGTATTTCGGCATGTATCCATGGGAAGTAGAGAAAGCCTTAACAAACGCATCGATGCCGCACTTAACGTAGAATAAATAAAACACTGATTCAAATTATGAAGGCAAGGTCGTTAATTAACTGGCGGCCTTGCCTTCTTTATTATGAGAATAAAAATGACAGAAGCTGAATTGTTTCAATTTTATCAAGACAAATTCAAACCAATTTATGCTGACCTTGTTGTTGCAGAGGGTGAAAAGTTTCTAGAAATTGATGCGCAAATAGAATCCGCTATGTCGCACTTAGCTCTAGCTAAAACAAGTGCTGACACAGTCGTTGTCCAGTCAAACCTTGAAAGTGCTTGTGGTCATGTAGGGCGTGCCTGCTTGGATGCGGTAAAGTTATTATGGGACAACCGCAAAGCAAAAGTGGATAAAATTATGGGCGATGACCTTATCCGAAGATTTGGCGGCAATGCTTCCGAAAGTAGACTATGGGAATTACATACCTTAGCGGAACGACTTGCCCGTGAAGCGCGTCATCAAGACACCGCTGGTGCTGGTCACAATGCAAGCGAACTTGTTATTAAATACTACGATTCAGTAAACACTTACCAAGAGATTCTTGACTCAATGGACTGGGAGAAAACTAAACAAGTAGAACAGTTCAGAATAATTTACACAATCAAACAGCAACTAACAGGATTTCTGTTGGGTATTCTCGCTGGCATCATTTCAAGTGTACTGGTAACCTTGTGGGCATGGAAATACCTACCGCCCAGTTCGCCTCCAACGCAAACCACCATACAAGATATTAAGAAATAGGCTCGTTTATGTATAGACGTATACACCTATACATTATAAGCTTCCCCAACAAAAACTGTTGAATTTTCCTTTATGCTGAATCTACCCCGTGGCGCATTCAAAGGAAAGGAACAGGCGGCGTTGTCGTCTGCCGAATGGTCGCCTCCGAATGTGCAAAGCCAATGGGCTTATCGGGGGCAGGGGGCTTTATTCATGGGCGCAATGCCCTATGAAGATATATGGCTGAAATTGATAGACCTGCAAGATAAGGTCGGGCAATTACAAAGCAAACTGCAAAGCGATATAAAAAATCCTGTGCAATATGCTGAAGCTATCAAACGCCTTGAAAAAATATGGATGTCTGGGCTGCTGGCGGATTGCATGCCTTTGGGGCTGAACGATGACCGCCATTTTGTCACCATTGCAGGGGCGCGGTCTGGTAAAGGACAAAGTGCCATTATCCCGAATTTATGCCTGTATCAAGGTTCTGTTGTTTGTCTTGACCCGAAAGGTGAAAACGCAAGCATCACGGCGGCAAGGCGAGGGCAGGGGGATGAATGGTCAAAAGGGATTGGTCAAAAAGTCTATGTGCTTGACCCTTTCGGCGTTGCCGATGTGCCAGAAGACTTGCGGGCAAGTTTCAATCCATTTCATTTGTTGGATAAAGATTCTCCGCTTGTGGTGGACGATGCCGCACTGATTGCGGAAGGCTTGATTTTGTCTGGCGGGGACGGTGAAGCACACTGGACAGATACGGCACGGAATCTGGTCAAAGGCTTAATTCTCTACATGCTGGACAGCATGGAAAGCCCCACATTGTTTGATTTGAGGCGATTACTCACCATTGGTGATAAAGAGGGTTACGAGGCTGCGGCGAAGATCCGCGCCAATTATTTGCGCGAACTGGAAGCGGCAGAAATCGCCTATAAGGTCGCTATCAAAAAAGACCCTCTGATTGATTTTGAACTGCCCCAAGAGCCAGAAGAATTGATGCCAAATGAGGTGAATAATCCATTTGCATTTGTTCTTTGGCGTATGGAAAAAAGCGAAGCCTTCGGCGGTGTCATTGCTGGCACGGCAGAAAGCATTTTGGGGACGGGTTCAAATGAGCGGGGGTCTACACTTTCCACGGCGCGGCGGCATACTGCGTTTTTGGATACATTGGGGGAACGGTTCAAGCAAACCTTGAGTGGGGCAGGGCGCACATTCTCACCCGATGAATTAAAAGCTGACCCCAAAGGTGTGACGGTGTATTTGTGCCTTCCTGCGGAACGTATGGGGACGCACGGCAGGTGGCTGCGCCTTATGGTGGGCATGTTCTTGGAACGAATGCAAAGGCAATTGATAGACCCTGCGTCTGGTGTGCCTGTGCTGTTTTTATTGGAAGAATTTTTTGCCTTGGGTTCTATGCCATCCATCGAGAAAGCGGCGGGTTATGCGGCAGGTTTCGGGGTGAAATTATGGGCGATTTTGCAGGATTTGCAGCAATTAAAATCACTTTACCCGTCAAGCTGGCAAACCTTTCTTGCCAATGCTGGCGCGGTGCAGATTTTCGGGGCTTCTGATAAAGACACCTTGGACTATGCCTCGCAAGCCTTGGGGGAAATTGAGATTTCACGAGTCACGGTTTCGCTCTCCAAAAACACCTCACAAGGTGAAAGCAAAGGGTCGGATGCAAACCGCATGTCCCCTGCATTGCATCCTGCCGCCATGAAAAACCTGCCCATGACGGCTGCACAATTATTTTTGCGGGGCATTGTGTCGGATGTTAGCACGTCCAGCAATTCCGCCATTTCAGAAAACCACAACACGGCTTTGCATGTTGTCCCATTGCTACGCCCCGATGAAATAGCGCGGCATTTTGCGCGTGAAAGCGGGGCAAGCCTCATGCTGATTAAAGGGGAACGCCCCATGTGGTGTTTGCGCGTAAATTACAATGATGCGCCTTGGTTTCAAGGGCTGTTTACACCCTTGAAAAAATACCAGACACACCATAAAACAGGGGTTGAGCCTTGGTCTTTATGGACTAGACCGCCCAACCCCTTCGGCGCGGTCGCGGCGGCTTTCAATGAATTGGGCAGTCAGTATTGACCAAAAACCCTATGATTTACTGATAGGCGGCGCGGGGGTAGTGGCTGCGTCCTGCGGCAAAAGATGGTCGAATTTTGCCTTATAAGCCACCATCTGCGCGGGGTCTGGCAAACCTTCTGACCACGTTTTATAAGTTTCCATTGCCTCTGCCATTTTCTGTTTATAGCTTTGCATGATTTCATTACGCACCGCGCTTCTGTCGTTGGCTGCGCTTTCCCGTAGTTGGTCGCCACATGTAATGTCTGGCGAAAATACCGCGCCCAAGTCACACCACATGGCGAAGCTGTCTTTTGTGCGTGATACGCCCATGCGTCCTTCAAGCCCGCGCAAGTCGGCTTGCATTTCCGTCTGCAATATCTGGGCGGTATTATTCGCCCATGCCTGTGCCATCATATTGCCGCGCTGATAAAGGGCTTCATAGGCTTTGGTCACACGCTCATTCTCTGCCTGTACAACAATGGTCTGCTGTTGCGCTCTGGCGGTTTCCTGTTGTTGTGCTGCAATCAGGGCGCGTTGGGCTTCAAGGGCGGTCAGAATGTGGGCGGCTTCCTGATTGCCCCCAAACGCACCAATAATGGCGGAAGGCTTCCAGTCGGCGGCGGCAAAGCGTTCTGCTCCCATTAAGAAAAATACCAACAAAACGCCCCACACAAAAGCACTCGTAAGAATGGTTTTGATGGGCGATAAAATGCGTCCCGTCTGCGCTGCAATCGGCAAATGCGGATTGGTGGGCATAGGCGGGGCGGCAGGGGTGGCATGCTGCACACCTGCGCCTAATGTGTCTGGGTCAAGATGAATGGACATGGTACTACCTCCTTATTCTGTTGTTGTTGGAATGGATGGGGCGGCTTCCTGTGGCGCGATTCCTGCCCAATCGGTTGTTGTTTTTTCTTGAATGCGTCCCTCAAGTTGCTGGGTCGCTTCAACCAAATTTTTGTTGGCTTCTGTGACCTCTGCCAAGGACTCTTGCGCTTTAAGTTTTTCCTCGGTTGCCTTTGCAATATCCGCTTTAAGTTTTTTCTCGATTTCTACGGGGTCGGCACTGGGTAACTCCCCGCGCCAAACCCGCGCCATGATGGATGGTTTTTGAGTAGGGGCGGCGGAAATTTCCCATGCAACCAATGCAATGGATATGGCGGCGAATGCCAGAACACCGCCAAGAAGTGAATATAAAATTTGCTTCATTGCCCCGCTCCTCTCGATATAAAAAATCCCTTAAAATCCAGCCAGATAGTGGCATTCATTTAAGGGGTAAGCCTTAAGTTTACATAAAGGCGGATTTATTTCAAGACCGATTTGAGGGCTTTATCGGGGTTTCGGTGGGGTGCGTTCAATGCCTCTGCTGTTATCTTGCCCGCGTGACTCTGCGCGTCCTCCATAGTCACGCCCTGCGGTCGCTCTGGCTTGGAAACTGTCTTTTGTCTGGCTTCTGGTCTGCGCCTTTTCATTACTCGCCACACGCTCTGCTACACGTTGCTTGTATGTTTCCCATGCCTTGCTGCGGTCTTTGTTGAGGTTCGCCCACGCGTGCCGTTGCTGGCTGATTTCGCCCGCGTGTTTATTGGTCAAGGCTTCGCGCTCCTGCTTTTGGGCGTGTAAAAAGTTCATCCGTTCACGGTGATCTTTCACACGATTTGCCTTGAATCTTGCGTTCTGGTCACGGTCTGCGGTTTTACTCTTTGCCAGTTTTTCTTGCAAAGTTTTCAGGTCTTTTGATTGCTGCTGTTTCAGGTCTTGAATATGTGGCGCATTATTTTTGTAAATGTCCGCCATCAGTTGCTTTCTCTGCTCGGCAAGGTGCGCGGCAAATTTCTGCCTGTTCACCAAAGGTGAGGCATTGAGATGAAAAAGATTGGATAAGTGCCCTTGATAGTTTTCGTCCTGTTGGCTTATCGGAGTATTTGCCACAATCTGAACGCTTGATTCCTGTTGCCCACGGGCGGCAGCGCGTTCAATCCTGAAAAATTGTCGCCATTGGTTTTTCTGCTCTGTTTTGAGTTTATCAATCGCGGGCTGGTTCTTCGCCTTAAGCTGCGCCTTCAATTCTTGGCTGGCTTTGCCATGCTGCTTTTTCAGGGTGTTACGGTCGCGCTTATATTGCTGCCATGTGTATTTCTGTTCGGTGTTTCCCCGCGTCTTAGCAAAAGCGCGGCGCACTTTGTGGCTCTGGTTCTTCTTTTCCCGAAAATTGCCAAGGTCTTGCGCCTGTTTCTTTTTAAGCGTGTCCCACTCGGCTGCTCGCCTCTGGGCGGCTTCTCTGCCTTGCTTTGCCAATTCATCCACACGGACTTTAAAGGTCTGCTTGATGTCTTGATAGGATTGGCTCAATGGATATTCTGCATCCTTTTCAGCTTCCCACTGTGGGCGGGGTTTACTGTCGCGGGATTTACCCTCGCTTAACTCCGCCTCGCGCCTTGCTTTGTATTGTGCCAATAATTGCGGGTCTTTCTCGTATTTAATGGCACGGTCAAGACACACCACATGCCCGCGCTGCTTTTCGTGTTGATACGCAAAACGCTGCAAAATTCTCTGGTCGTTGTCTGGGTTGTGGGTCTTGCCTGTTTCTGGGTGTACACGGTTCACCACCACATGAATATGCGCGTGTTCTTTGTCGTTATGAATTGCCAACACGGCTTCATGCTCTTGATAGCCTAAAGCCTCCAAACTGGCTTTGGCTGTGGCAATCATTTCTTGATTGTCCACCTGTTCGCTGCCATCCCAATTCAGCGAATAGTGATACACAGGGTTTTCAGTCTTGCGCCCCGTGGCGGGCATCCCTGCTGCCTGTTTTAACAGTTCGGCATGGGTGGCAGTCCACGCCATCACTTTGGCGGCTTTTTCTGGGTCAGAAGTGCGAAGGTTGATTGCCTCGACATACTCGACACGCTCGGCGGAATTTTCGCCCACATCATGGGTGATATAGGCAATCACACCTTTGAAGCTTTTGCCCTTTCTGGCTACGGCGGGATTCATGGGGTCTTTATCTCCTGCCATGTATCCAGCAACGCATTAACACGCGCCAAGGTATCCACCAAGTCTTGCGGTTGGATACCTGTTTGTGCGTTCAATGCACGGGCGATTTGGTTCAAATTGACGCCAACCCGATTAAGAGCCACCACCAAGGGTGTGGTGGGCGCGGTAGGGTCAGGGGTGGCAATTTGCGCCGCAGCCACTACGCGGCAGCCTAAAGCGGCAACACGGGCAAACTCATGCGCTGGCAAACCCGCCAAACGGGCTTTGCTTTCGACTTCTTCCCGCTCCGTTGGGGAAAGTCGGAGATTCATGCGCGAGGTGCGGTTTTCGTGTTGCTGTTTACGAGGGCGGGGCATATCGCGTCCGAGTAACAGGCGCGGTCGGCTGTCCGCGTATCCAGAGGGGGTCAAGGGGGGGTGTCTTTAGACTGCCTCCTTGCAAGCGTTTTTGGTTACCAAAAACATAGCTTGCTATCCTGCTATTATTGTAGCACCGCGTTTCTTAAAAATTTACATATATGGGGAAAATAAGTTGAAAATACGCTAAAAAATCGGGAAAGTCTAGGAAATAATGGGCGGCAGTTTTTCACGCTGCAACCATGCAGCTACCGCCACCCAATCAGTTGATGGGTCGCTCTGACATGCCCCAAGGTGGTATTCATGCGCTCTGGCAATTGCGGGCCATGTTAGACCACCGAATTGCGCCAATAGGTCACGGGCTGCACGTCTTGTTCTTCACTCTGCCTTGTCTTCAATGTCGCGCAAAACTACGCGTCCATTCACAGGCACGGCATCCAAAAGCAGGTCGAAGCCTTTACCATCCTTATGTTGGAATGCCACGCCGATTTCTCGCCAATTGGCTTTTTTATCTTCACGGTCGCGCACAACATAAGCTGCCATATCAGGTTTTTTTGATTCAGTCATGGTCTGCCCCTCCTTTTGCGGGCTTTCCATGATTGCCTGATAAATATTAAAAGCGGGTAAATGCAGCCCTGCGGGATTCATTTTTGGGGGCGTTGCCCCCTGCCCCACTCTCGCCGATGGGCAGAGGTTCAGGGGTCTTTATCCCCCTTCACCTTCTGGCAATAGGGTGTTGATAGACTTACGCGTCAAGGGTAAAGGCTGCGCCGTTTTTCCCCTCCCGTGCCTCGCCTTCGGCTGCGTCCGCGCCAGTTGGGGAAAATCCCCTTGACCCGTGATTATGAAAGTCTGTGTTTGAGCCTTGCCACCACGTCCATTCTTTCGTGCAAAATAGCCAAAATAAGGGCTGGCGCATTTTGCTGTGGTAAGCAGAAAATATAATGTTTACCCGATAACACCACGCGCAAATTGGGCATCAATGCGGGCATCTCTTTGAAAAATCCTTTGCCTGTTGCCACTGCTTCGGCATTCCGTTCAATATCGGCAATGTAGCTGCTGCATTGGGCTGCGCCCCATTGTTCCAAGGTGTAGCGGGTTATTTCTCGAAGGTCGGCTTCCGCACTCTTGGTGAGGATATAAGATTTTTTCACGCCATACCGCCAGTTTGCATGACCTCTGCTGCAATCTCGGAAATGCTCTTGGTGGATACTTCACCACGGCTGGCTTCCGCCACACGCGCTGCAAGCAACTGGCGAAGTTCTGCCATTGCCTGTTCATCGTCCCCCACTTCTGGGAATAGGCGTTCAACGGCATATTCTTTGATAGATTTACCTTGCAAGGCTGCCATCGCCTTCAAGGCTTGATGTTGCTGGTCGGTAATATCAATGGTTAATCTGCTCATGTTGCATCCTTTCAAAATGTACAAACCCACATTATCATAAATGTGGGTTTGTGTTAAGTATTTAATATTCACTTGGCAACAAGATTGTATTGTTGACGAAGTAAAAGCGGATTTCAGGAAGTGGAAAATCCGTGTATTCAATGCGTTTGGTAAAGGCAGCTTTACCATTGCCATCATCGCAAGTGAGGGTGGCGGATTTGTCAGCATGGACGGTTAAAAGCCAAACTTGAAATTCTTGGGCGGCAACTTTTGGCACTGCCTGATTGAAAGCGATTTCATCAATTAGCCAGTAAGCCCCGCCGTTTTCAGCAACGAATTGTGCGCCTTCGGTGTAGAGGACTTTGCGGGCTAGACCATGACGAAACCATTGTTCGCTGCCTGTAAATTGTGCCAAGTCTGATTGAGTAAGTGTTTGATGTGTCATTTTTCAGCTCCTTTTATTCGTTACCCCCATGCGGGGGCAAGGTTTAAAGGGATGAAGCCATAGGGCTGAAAATCACACCCCCGACACGGGAGCGAAGCGAATGGAGCGGGCTGGGGGTTGATTATCAGACGGATTCAGCCAAAAACCCGTCATGCCCCCATGTGGTAACGATTGGAGCAAAGACCAGATAAAAAATGGTCAATTCATGGTATCAAAAGGCAAGCTGCAATGAAATACGCTCATCAACAAGACACAATTTTACGAAGTCGAACACTTGTCGGTTAAACGCTCCCTGTTACTGCATCTTTGAAATTCTTTTAAACTCATCAGACGAAACAACAGTATCATAGCCCCCAACAGGTTGATTCTGGTGTTTGTTAATGCCCGTATACTCAAGACTTGCATCTTCATAACGTTTGAATTTAAACACGGCATCATTCATCAAAGCACTGTTAAAAACACCCAAACTAACAAGCAATTCAAAATCTTTTTGTGTAAGTCCTGTTACCTTCTTAAACAAATCAGGCTCTAATTGAGTAATTACATCTTTTAGGCAGTATTCCCTATAATCCGTCAAATACATAAATACAGGGATACGCGTCGCAAATTTAATCAACTTTTCTTGTATCTGCTTGCGTAGGCTTTTGAATTCCTTTTCTTCCTCTGTAAGTTGTTTTTTTTCATCGCGACTTAGGTCGCGATCATTCGCTTCAGCTTTTGCTTTTTTAACCGATTCCGATTTATTTATAATTGTTTCAATGTCCTGATTGAGGCTTCTGAAACCCTCAATATTCATGAGAGCTTTCATCGCCTGTTCATTTTTCATGAGTTTTTCGAGTGTGCCATTATCAACATTAACCAATAAGGCACTTTCCCAACGGCGGGCTAATAGAGTCGCCGTAGTGCCACTCATAGCCATGTCTAATATTCCCGCAGCATCAATCTGCTTCATAGAGCTGCCGTCATAGGCTAATACAGGTAAAAAGTGAATAAACTCGGCAACTTTGGCTTCTGGGTTGCTTTCATCCACATTTAAACGGCAACTGTAATCTGCAATTTGGCGTAAAGCTCGGTCAGGGGCGAAGTCAAACACATAACAAACTTCTTTTACAATCAACTCTGCGTGTGGGTCATTCGGATTGTGGTTTCGCAAAACCCAAGGCGTTTGCACCCTAAACGCTGCTTGAAAATACGTTTCTGGGCTCGTTATATTCCGCAAAACTAAAATACCAGTCCACGGGGAAATTGATACCCCTGTGGTTAGTTTTCCGCAAGAAAGTGTTATGGTTTTGGTTTGCAATGCGTTGCCCATAGCCTGTTTCACTGGCGGCAAGGCTTCAACACCAACCCCCGCGTCAAAACCAGCCGCAACAACCACTTTATAGTCATGGTAAAATTTATTTTGCTTTTGTTGAATCAAGTTGTGCATGGCATGACAAGCGGCCACCGTTGGCAAAAACCAAAAGGTGTGCGACAAGACATTAAGCAAACGTGTATCTGAAAATGGCATGGGCGGCTTTTCTGCCCCCAATTTCAAATTATCTATTGTTGTTTCTGCAAAAGCGCCTCGAATTAAATCGAGCCATTTTTGCACTTCGTTTTCGTATTTAAACTTGGCAAGTGCGCCCTCTCCGTTGGCTTTAAAGAATTCGTTTAAATCAAACTCATTAAACTCCCCTTTTAATGCCACCTCTCGAATTGAATCTGGCATTTGATAGGTCAGCATGACCATTTTAGGCAAGCTGGCATAAGGATTGTTGTCTTCCTGCCATGCCTCCTTGGCGCGCTGCTCATCAGAATATGTCCAGTTGAAAATCTGCTCTTCGATAAACTCACCAGATTGAATGGCTCTAAACGGCGTACCAGAAAGGTAAAGATAATGCCCTGTTGTAATCGGCATATTGTCCTCAGTAAAATAGTCGATGCCATCTCCCAACTCATTATCTGCAACTTTCTTATCTTCCCCTTCAAATAACTCTTTCGCATTATCACGCCATGCGCCGTAATGGTATTCATCAAACACAACGCAATCCCAATTGGTTGTATGTACCCATTCGTTTTTCGCCTTAATTCCCCCAGCAGAATTCTTGCCTAGATAGTCTTGAAAAGAGCCAAAACAAACAATTGGTTTTTCTTTGTCCGCTTGCTCGAAAGACAAGCCATCCCTAGCGATAAATTGCCAACCTGCAAAATCTACATGGTTTTCTAAATCCTCCTCCCATGCGTTTTGTACTGCTGGCTTAAAGGTGAGAATCAAGATTTTCGACCACTCCATTTTTATTGCTAGTTGGTAAGTGGCAAAAGTTTTGCCAAAACGCATTTTGGCGTTCCATAAAAAATGTGGGGTGCTGTTTGCGCTTTCTTGTTTAAAGCTGGAGAAATATTGTGCAGTTTTTTCCACTGCCTGCGCTTGTTCTGGACGCAAACCGAATGTCAGTGTGCGGTTATTCTCAACACGCTTTCCTGTTTTTACTTCATAAATTGCCGACCTTATTTCTGAAAGACTACACCTAAACCACTCCCCATTTATTCTTTCAACCTTACGTCTTTCTAAGATTTTATGAACATCATGGTC
>Ga0116176_10003691_pt1 | contig 11296 bp, 9 predicted proteins | sample AD_STIC08_MetaG_FD_89803 | JGI IMG/M metagenome (GOLD analysis project Ga0116176, IMG submission 89803) | Active sludge microbial communities of municipal wastewater-treating anaerobic digesters from USA - AD_STIC08_MetaG | ecosystem: Engineered > Bioreactor > Anaerobic > Digestate | place: USA... | reverse complement strand
CGGTGGACTTCAAATCAGTCTTGATTTTCTGGCAAGCTCTCAAAAAAAACGGAAGACCCTCATATTGTCAGATGTACTTCAAACTGGGCTGGATGATCATGCATTGGCGGCACGAATAGCCGAGATTGTTTCTCAAAGTGGAGTTCAAAAACTAGTAGGTATCGGTCCAGTTCTACAGCATCATCAATCTCTATTCAAGATGAAGAATCTTGAAACTGATTTTTATGAAAGTACCGAAGCGGCCTTGCAAGCTGTTTCATGGGATGCATTCAATCGTGAAATTATCCTGATAAAAGGGGCCCGGATTTTCCAGTTTGAAAAGATAGTCGCGCGCCTTCAACGCAAGATTCATGGTACCCGCATGGAGATTGATTTAAACAAGATGGTTCACAATCTTAATTTTTTTAAATCAAAGTTAAATCGGGGTGTCAAATTAATGGTGATGGTAAAGGCCTTTGCATACGGGAGTGGCAGCGAAGAAGTGGCAAGCCTGTTGCAATACCATCGGGTAGACTATTTGGGTGTAGCCTATGCTGATGAGGGTGTAGAGTTGAGAAAAAATCAGATCAGCTTGCCCATTATGGTAATGAATCCAACCGAGGAAACTTATTCAACCCTTATTTCAAACAACTTAGAGCCTGTAATCTATAGCTCTGCTTTGTTACGATCTCTGGTAGATTTTCTTCAGGGTCGACCCTGTCACGTTCATCTTGAAATTGAAACCGGGATGCATCGACTTGGATTGGAGGAGCAGGATTTAGATGAGACAATTTCTATACTGAGAGCGAATAGGAATATTTACATTGCCAGCATTTTTTCACATTTGGCTGGGGCCGATGAATCAAAACATGATGATTACTCGACTACTCAATGGAAGTTGTACCAATCAGCTTATCTCAAAATCTCTTCCGAACTGGAAGTCAGGCCCATTCGCCATCTTCTTAATTCGCCTGGTATTTTGCGAATGCCGCAGTATCAAATGGATATGGTTCGGTTAGGTATTGGCTTATATGGTGTGAATCCCACATCCGATCAGTTTGAGCAACTTCAACCAGTGGCTACCTTAAAAACCGTGATATCGCAAATAAAAAAAATCAAGGCTGGAGAATCAGTTGGCTATGGTCGGTGGGGCAAGACAGATCACGATATGACTCTGGCTACTATAGCAATTGGCTATGCCGATGGATTTAGTAGAAGCTTCAGTCGTGGTACTGGAAAGGTTTTAATAAAAGGAAAACATGCTCCGGTTTTTGGTAATGTTTGCATGGATATGACCATGATTGATGTAAGTGGTATTGATGCAAAAGAAGGTGACGAAGTAATTATATTTGGTGAAGGCTTACCGATTCATGAAGTAGCGGCCAGTATCAAAACTATTCCTTACGAAATTTTAACAAATACCAGTGAACGGGTGAAGCGCGTATTCTTTGCAGAGAGTATTTGAAAAAGTAGAATTAATCCAAGGCATTAAGGGTAACCCAATACCTGTAGGCTACCATACCCTTTTCAAGTTTTGATAATCGGGTTATATCACGTTTACTAAAACGAGGCATGATTACTTTGTTGATTTTTGCCAGCGTTTTAAATAGGAATTTTTTCATAGTAGATTAGTTATTGGATTAACCACAACCCAGATTTTTCTTTAGATTCATTTTAGGAAGCCCACCAAAATCAAAGCGTTCATCCTCATCATTCTTGATTTCTGGCTTCTGAGATTTTTCTGGTTTCGCGATCTTTTTTGTACGGGTAACTTTCTTTTTCACCACCGAAGATAATCATTGTTTAACTCTTCATGTCAACCTATATTCGCACTGTTTAAAATTAATCTAAATAAGAGGTGCGATCCATCAAGAGCGTGGCCGACATGAAAACCGGTGAAACTGCTGTAATTTCGGGCTTTACGGATGAGAGACTGTCTGTTAAGCTCTTGGAGATGGGATTTCTACCAGGCACTGCCGTTCGATTCAATTTTACAGCTCCTTTTGGCGACCCCGTGTGTGTCAGCGTTTCTGGGTATGACTTGTCCCTACGACTTGACGAGGCATCAACCATTGTGATTCTTAATTAATCGCATGGCAGGTTCAACGAAGTTAAAGATTGCCCTTGCCGGAAAACCGAATTCGGGCAAGTCTTCTTTGTTTAACCAACTCACCGGCCTCAATCAAAAGATTGGAAACTTTCCAGGGATTACCGTTGACAAGCGTACAGGAAGTTGTCAACTCAATGATCACACACAAGCAGAGATTATAGATCTGCCCGGAATATACAGTCTCTATCCACGAACGCTTGATGAGAAAATTGTGGCTGAAATTTTAGCCGATAAGAAGGGATTATTTTATCCTGATTTTGTAGTGCTTGTAGCCGATGCAACGAATTTAAAAAATTGCATGCTACTGCTTACTCAACTGATTGATTTGAGATTGCCAACAGTGCTTGCATTAAACATGGTTGACCTGGCTGCGCAGTCAGGGCAGAGCATCGATATTCAGGAGCTTTCTTCCTCGCTGGATTTGCCGGTGGTAATGATTAATGCCCGAACCGGACAAGGTATTGACGAGTTAAAAGAGATTTTGTCAGGCTCTATCAAGCCATCCAAGAATCGGATATTCAAAATCTCAGAGGAAATCAAGCCACTAGTTTTAACTATAAAAAATAAGTTTAGCCTCACGACCGACTATGAGGCTTATCAGTTTTTGCAACAGACAGATAATCTGGTTTTTCTTAATCAGGAAGACCGCGATTACATTTTTGCACAAGCTAAAGCAGAGAAATTTTTTCCTCATAAGTATCAAGGCGCTGAAACCGTAATGCGTTATGGATTTATTCAGGACCTGCTGAATCGGGTGATCCTTAAAACATCCGATCCGGAGTGGAAGAAATTTTCGTATCGGATTGACCGGGTACTTACTCATAAAATATGGGGCTACCTGATTTTCTTTTCTGTACTCTTTCTGATTTTCCAATCCATTTTTGCCTGGGCTCAAATACCCATGGATTTTATTGATACTTCGTTTGCGAGATTGAGCAATTCCCTCACCGAGCTTTTTCCTGAAGGACCCCTCTTTGAACTAATAACACAAGGAATTGTACCCGGCATAGGAGGCATTCTGATATTTATTCCACAAATCGCTATTCTCTTTGCCTGCATTTCGGTGTTGGAGGAAAGTGGTTACATGGCGCGCGTTGTATTTCTCATGGATAAAATCATGCGCAAGTTCGGGTTGAGTGGTAAAAGTGTTGTGCCTTTGATATCCGGAATGGCCTGTGCTATTCCAGCGATTATGGCAACGCGCACAATTGAAAACTGGAAAGACAGACTCATAACCATTTTTGTTACCCCCTTTATGAGTTGCTCGGCCCGGTTGCCAGTCTTTACAATTCTTGTTGCGCTCATTATTCCGGACAATAAACTTTTTGGGTTCTTTAACTACCAGGGACTGGTATTAATGAGTTTATACTTACTTGGTTTTTTTGCAGCTATTATTTCTGCATTTGCTTTAAAGTTTATAATCAAGACAAGAGAGCGGAGTTACTTGATTATGGAGATGCCCACCTATCGCAAGCCAAAATGGGCAAATGTTGGGTATACAATCATTGAAAAGACAAAGTCATTTGTATTTGAGGCTGGTAAGGTTATCCTTGCTATTTCTGTTGTACTTTGGGTGCTGGCCAGCTACGGCCCGGCAGACCAAATGAGTAGGGCAGAACAGACTGTACTCGAGCAATCTTCCAACCTTCGCCTTACTGAACATGAATTACAAAGCCGGGTTGCTGCATATAAGTTGGAACATTCTTATGCTGGCATTATTGGGAAAGCACTTGAACCGGCAATCAGGCCCCTGGGCTATGACTGGAAAATTGGAATTGCACTTGTAACTTCCTTTGCTGCACGCGAAGTCTTTGTCAGTACCGTTGCCACTATTTACAGCTTGGGAAGCACCGATGATGAGCAAACAATTAAAGGCCGGTTGAAATCTGAAATTAATCCTGACACAGGTGGTCCGCGATATACACCAGCGGTTGGGCTATCTTTACTCGTTTTCTACACGCTTGCGATGCAATGCATGAGTACCCTTGCTGTAGTAAAACGGGAAACAAAGGGGTGGAAATGGCCCTTGATTCAGTTGGCTTACATGACTACAGTTGCCTACCTGGCGGCTTTCATTATTTTTCAAAGTTTGTCCTAATCTTACATGATTCTTTCATGTTGATAAATCGAGGCCATTTCTGATTATATTTAGCCACTTTACACGCTAATGAACACTACCCGTAATTCGCAATTAGGTCTCTTATACATTGCACACTTGTTAATAAGTGCAGATGGTGTTATTGATGAAAAGGAATACCAGGCCTTGTCAAAAATCAAAAGTAAGGAATCTATCTCCGACTCACTTTTTAAGGAATTTGAAATAGCCGTGAAGGGTAAAAAGGAGAGAGATATCTATACGGAAGGTATAGATTTACTTAATGATTGCTCGGATGAAGAAAAGCTAAACGCCTTTATTCATCTTTACAAAATGTCAGAAGTAGATGGTCGTGTTCATGTGAAGGAAGTTAGGTTGCTACTCTATACAATTAAAAGTGCAGGCATAGAGTTTAACGATGTTGTTACCCGCGCCAATGCATTAACAAATTATTAATCCTCTTCCAGTCGTAATACACGATCGTTACAGCATGAAAATTTTCTAATGACCCATGGCGGCCATATTTTATCAGAACTTCACGTTAGGAATATTAGGAGGAGGACAATTGGGCAGAATGCTCATCCAAGCGGGTATTGATCTGAATCTTACTTTTAAGGTGTTAGATCCTGATCCTCATGCACCATGCTCGCAATTAGCAGACTTTACCTGCGGTAAGTTAACTGACTATCAAACCGTAATGAGTTTTGGACAGTCTTGTGATCTGATCACTATTGAAATAGAAAACGTAAATACCAAGGCACTTTATGATCTTGCTATGGCAGGAAAAAAAGTTTTTCCACAACCCGAGATCATTGAGCTCATTCAAGACAAAAGAAAGCAGAAGGATTTTTTTGTTGCCAATCTAATTCCAACAGCTGATTTTGTTCTGGTAGAAAACAGGAATGACATAATTAGCAACCAACACCTTTTGCCTGCTGTAAATAAATTGGCACGAGAAGGATATGATGGACGAGGCGTGCAGATGCTTCGAAACCAAAATGATCTTGCGAAAGCTTTTGATGCACCAGGTTTGTTAGAGAAGCTGATTGACTTCGAAAAAGAAATCTCAGTTATCGTTTCACGAAACGAAAAGGGTCAGGTTTCTTCCTATCCACCCGTTGAAATGGTGTTTCATCCTGAAGCTAATCTGGTTGAATATCTTTTTTCACCCGCACAAATTGATCAGGCAGTAGTAAGTAAGGCTGAAAAGATTGCATGCACTGTTATTGAGAAGTTAAACCTGGTTGGATTACTAGCGGTCGAAATGTTTGTTACCAAAGACAAAGAAGTATTGGTAAACGAAATCGCTCCCCGGCCTCATAACAGTGGGCATCAAACAATAGAAGGCAATGTTACTTCGCAATATGAGCAGCACCTACGGGCCATTTTAAATCTAGCTCCAGGTGATACTTCTATAATACGCCCCAGTGCCATGGTGAACCTATTAGGAGAAGAGGGGTTTGCGGGCCTCGCCAGGTATGAGGGACTTGAGGAGGTTCTAAAGCTAGAGGGAGCACATGTTCACCTCTATGGTAAGAAGCTTACAAAACCATTTCGAAAAATGGGCCATGTAACTGTTGTTGATCAGGATCTGGAAAGTTTGAAAAAGAAAGCCAACTTTGTAAAGCAGACCCTTAAAGTAAAGGCATGAATAAGCCAGTTGTAGGAATTATAATGGGAAGTCAGTCGGACCTAAAGATCATGAAAGAGGCCGCTGAGTTTCTGGAAGAGTTAAACATTCCTTTTGAGTTGACAGTAGTGTCGGCCCACAGAACACCGCAACGGATGGCTGATTACGCATCGTCAGCGAGGTCCAGAGGACTAAAAGTAATTGTAGCAGGTGCTGGTGGAGCAGCCCACCTACCTGGCATGGTTGCGTCCTTCACATCTTTACCAGTTATTGGAGTACCAATAAAATCATCGAATTCAATTGATGGATGGGATTCCGTTCTTTCCATTTTGCAAATGCCGGCAGGAGTTCCCGTAGCAACGGTGGCTTTAAATGGCGCAAAAAATGCAGGTATCCTGGCAGCTCAGATTTTGGGATCCGGAGATAAAAATATAGCCAGGAAACTAGATGCCTTTAAAAAGGGACTTCAGAAGAAAGTAGAGGATTCTTTTCGATCCATTGAGAAGAAGGGCTGGAAGAACATGGATTAGTGCAGAACAACGAGTTGTAAAAAATTGTAATTTCCCATAGTTTTTTAGTGTTCACATCGACTCATGAATCCAGAAGAAAAAGGATGGCTTAAAGAGTACCTCGAATTTCGCAAGGAATTGCTGAAAGATCTCACTATTGAAAGCAAGCGTGCATCACACCCTGAGCATTCGCTCTATCGTGTAATACAACCAACCGGCCTTATGTATGGGCAACCTGTGGGAGCGCAGGATTTGCCCAATTCAGATACCTGGAGTGAAAAGGACAGAATGAAAATTTTACTGGCGGAAAGCCTTATTAGTAGCTCACTCTTGTTTCATGATAAGCCGATTAAAACACCTGATGAACTTTCGAAAGTCATGGTTAAGGCTCTTGAGAACATTGGAAATTTTTACAACAACATCTTTCCCGAATTAGCAACACCAACCAAGACACTTTTTGGCCGGAAAAAGACACCCCTCGAGCTGGCAGAGAGAATTCTTGATAAGAGAATTGATTATACCTCTGAGTTTGACACCAATTTTTGGGTTCAGTTTTTTCATAACAGTTTATTGTTTCTCGACATATTTATTTTTGGTCAATGGATTCATACCAATGCTGATCGAATTGTTTCAGATTTCTTTAAGTATGAACGTGAGGAGCTTAGGTTTTCTGTGGTTAAAGTAATAGCCTGTGCTGCACACGCAAACTCAACGATCGAATATGAGGAAAGAAGGCTGTTAGAATTTTTCCTACAGAGCACAGAATTACCCCAGGACAAAAAGAGAGAGGCCAAGAAAATATTTGATGAAGGGATTTCGCTGGAGGAGATAAACCTGCCCACAAACAATTCATGGATTCTAAAGAAATATTTTTTAGAAATAGCGATCCTTACTATTTGGGCCGATAAGCGTGTGGAAGATTCTGAATTGGGATTTCTTAAACACTTATGCAAGTATCTCGGATTTTCAGAAGAAGACCTTGAAAACAGCATGTTAGCCATCGAGGGTTTTGTACTGGAATACTGGGAGAAGCTGAGCTATTTGCAGAATAAGCAGGACTATAATCAAGTTAGCGAACAATTTATAGAGCGGATGACTAAAGTTACAGACTCAAATAAAAGTCGTCTTGTTAAGGAGGTTCAGGAGAGTAAAGAATTGATGGAGCTATTAAGAAAAGCCAGGGCTCATGAACTTAACGAAGAGGAAAAGCAGCAGATGCAGGTTTTATTACTTGCTGCCTTGAAAACCATTCCAACGTTTGTAATTATTTCATTGCCCCAGCGATTTCTCACGCTGCCGATTTTAATGAAAATTCTGCCGAATAATTTCTTTGCAGAAGTGGCTTAACTCAGCGTTAATTTAATCCTGTAACTCTTCTGATTCTTTGTCCTTACGGGGAATCAAAACTGAGAAAACAATCGAGAGTGTAAGTGTTACAAGAATCACCAGGAAGGAGATCGTGGGCGGCATATCCGTTAACACATCGGGTATAAAATCAACGCCTTTGCCGATTTCCAATAACATTTTGGCGCCAATGAAGAACAGAATGATCGACAAGCCTTTTTGAAGCAGGTAGAATTTGTCGATAATTCCAGAAAGCAGGAAGAACATGGCCCGCAAGCCCATAACAGCAAAAATGTTGGAAGTATAGATGATAAATTCGTTGGTAATTATTGCAAAAGCAGCCGGAATAGAGTCAACAGCAAAAATTAAGTCGGTAGTTTCAATCAAAACGATAACAAGAAAAAGAGGCGTAAACATCCACTTACCATTTACCTTGGCTAAAAACTGGCCGCCCATTTCATCTTTCGTAATTGGTAAGTATTTGCGACAGAATTTTAGAATTGGATTTTTCTCCGGATCGATTTTTTCATCACTATCCTCGAAATAGATTTTAATACCGGAATAGATCAGGAACACTCCAAAGATGTAAAGGATCCAATGAAATTTATGAATCAGGATTGCCCCAACGAAAATGAAGAATCCGCGGAAAACCACTGCTCCCAAAATTCCCCAGAAAAGTACTTTGTGAAAGTATTCTTCCTTGACTTTAAAAAATTTTAGAATCAACAGGATGACGAAAATGTTATCCACCGATAGTGCATACTCCGTCAGGTAGGCAGAGAAGTATTCGAAGGCCCCATCCGAACCTCCGCTATCCTTATCCAAAGCATAAATCAGGTAGCCGAAAACGGTACTAACCAGCACCCAGAAAATAGATTGATAGAGTGCCGATTTGGTCGAGATCTTATGGGCAGTTTTGTTGAAAATGCCCAGATCAAGAAGCAGGAAAACAAGAATTATGGTTCCAAAAACTCCAAAAAGAAAAGACTCATCTTTCAGATCAAATCCAAACAAGGTGAACAAAAACATGTCTTTTCTAAGGGTTTTTGGGTCAAAGAGAGACGATTAGTGGCCAACAGTAGGCTTGTAATCACCGCTCATAAGCGCCAAAGCTACAAATTAATTTAATTTCAAAAATGCTACTAGAGGCTTAATGCACCGCCCAAACAAAAAGAAACCACAATAGTCATAATTTATTGGCACTTGTCGCACGTGCCTTGTATAAGCAAGTTTACTTCACGAACACGGTACCCGTTGGGAAGGGTTACCGCTGGAACAACCACATCTTCCAGGCAATTGGTTTGTCCGCACTTTTCGCATTTAAAATGGACGTGTTCATGGTGATGCTCATGGGTAGAGCACGGATCACTGCATAAGGCATATTTCAAACTGCCCTCATCATCCAGCACTTTGTGAATGACCCCCTTATCAAGAAAAGTCTTAAGCGTTCGGTAAACAGTAACCCGATCAAACGAAGATGCGATTTCGTGTTCAATGTCTGAGTAAGAAAGGGCAAATGAATTCTTTATGAACAGGTTAAGAATTGCAGACCTGCTAGTGGTGGTTCGCAGCTGGTAGTCTTTGAGGATTTCGCCTTCGGGCTTTTTCATCGCACCTCTACTTGTAGTTTTAGCAAGTTACTATAAATACCATTATCGAGGGCGCTTAGTTCAACATGCGACCCTGATTCCGCAATCTCCCCGTCTTTAATAACCATAATGCGATCCACCTTGCGGATCGTGCTAAGTCGATGCGCGATCACAATAGTAGTTCGGTTCTCCATTAATTTTTCGAGTGCTTCCTGTACTAATTTTTCAGATTGGGCATCCAGGGAACTGGTGGCTTCATCCAGAATAAGGATCGATGGATCTTTCAAGATTGCCCGTGCAATGGCTACCCGTTGTCTTTGACCCCCTGAAAGCTTTACCCCTCGATCACCAACAATAGTGTCTAACTTTTCAGGGAAACTTTCAATAAACTCCCAGGCATTTGCCTTGATGGCCGCATCGATGACTTCCTGCTCCGAAGCCCCTGGCTTTCCATAAGCAATATTCTCACGAATTGTACCTCCGAATAGAATAACCTCTTGTGGTACAATACCGATGTTGTGACGATAGTCAAAGAGATTATAAGTCTGATTTTCTTTTTCATCCACGCGAATACTTCCCGACTTTACCGGGTAAAAGCGCATCAACAAATTTATGATGGTTGACTTGCCCGAACCGCTTGGCCCCACCAAGGCTACTTTTTCTCCTGGCTTAACATTGAAACTTATTTTCTTTAACACTTCAATATCAAGACGACTAGGGTAAGTGAAAGACACCTGATCAAATTCAATGTTGCCTTTTAATTTCACGGACTGCGTTGAAGAGGAACGTTCATCGGGCTGGTCCAGAATTTCAAGGATTCGCTCAGAGGCACCAACTGAACGTTGCAACTGACTATAAATGTCTCCAAGTCCGGCAATCGATCCGCCAATAAAAGCAGTATAGAGCACGAATGAGAAAAGTTCGCCCACTTCAGCTTCGCCCGATTTAACAAGGTAAGCGCCATACCAGCTTACAGCCACAATGCCACCAAAGAGAGCCACAATAGTAAACGATATAAATAATCCACGGTAGCGCGAGGCATAGATGGCCGTCTTCACCACCTCGTCTAATGATTTTTTGTAACGAATCACTTCAAATAATTCGTTGGTGAATGATTTCACCACGGCAATGGATTGGAGAGTTTCTTCTACTATAACATTTGAACTGGCCAGTTGATCTTGTGTCTTCTTAGAGAGTTTGCGAATGAACTTTCCAAAAAACAGAGCTGCCAATACCAGCACTGGAAAAGTCAGCAGCATGAAAATGGTAAGCTTGGGGTAAAGGATAAATATTACAGGAATGCCTATTAGTAAGACTAATAATTGACGGAGCAACTCCGCAAGCGTGAATGTAAAGGTGTCCTGCAATGTACTTACATCCGAAGTAATTCGGCTGATAAGTTCGCCTACCCTGCGGCTGTCAAAAAAGGTGAGTGGTAGCCAAACAATTTTTGTGTAGACATGTTGACGGAGATCAGCCAGGGTGCGCTCACTAACAAAAGTGAATGTATAAACCCGGATAAATGAAAATACACTTTGGATTAACAGAATTCCAATCAGGGCTAAGGCAATCTGGTTGATGCTTGTAAAGAAAAAATCTTTTTTGCCCTGAGCAACATCCAGCAGCTTTCCCGCAAAATAGGGGAAGGCAAGTAACGTGCCACTGGAAAGGCCCAAAGCAACTAACCCCAGGATGAACGTCCATCGATAGGGTAGCACAAAACGAAAAACCCCAATCAGCTTTTGAAACCCAGATTTGTTGAGAGGGCGCTTTTCTCCATCAGCTACTGAAGTTCGTTTTGCCATATATGTGCTGACGTGTTTGGGTGGAGATTAGTGTACAGTAGGCAGAAAAGATCCCGCAATTGAAAACTTAACAGAGTCACTTAAAATCATTTTTTGTGTTCCGGTTAATTCATATCGGTTTAATAAAAGGGTCCCGGAAGTATCATCAAATTCAAGTTGAAGATTTCGTTTTGTTAAGTAGAGAGTATTGTTTTCAACATAATAGGATTCGATTTTCTTTAGGTGATGAAAATCG
>Ga0116176_10003690_pt1 | contig 11297 bp, 7 predicted proteins | sample AD_STIC08_MetaG_FD_89803 | JGI IMG/M metagenome (GOLD analysis project Ga0116176, IMG submission 89803) | Active sludge microbial communities of municipal wastewater-treating anaerobic digesters from USA - AD_STIC08_MetaG | ecosystem: Engineered > Bioreactor > Anaerobic > Digestate | place: USA... | reverse complement strand
CAAAGTAGCCGTGGCGCTCAAATTGAAAGCTCTCGGCGGGTTTTGCGTCTTTTAGGCTGGCTTCTAATTGCGCTTTAATGGTGGTGACTGAGTTTGGGTTAATGTCTTCTAAAAAGTCTCGCTCACTTCCATCTTCATTTTTTCCGCTGCCTGGGTGCGGGTCTTTGAACAATCTGTCGTACATTCTAATTTCGGCTTCATGCGCGTGGTTGGCGCTCACCCAGTGAATATTGCCTTTTACCTTTACACTGTCTGAGCCGGGCGTGCCTGATTTTGTATCGGGCAGATATTCGCAGTGCACAGTCGTTACATTACCTTGCGCATCTTTTTCGCAACCTGTGCATTTCACCACATAGCCATAGCGCAGGCGCACCATGTTGCCGGGGAATAGCCTAAAATATTTAGGCGCGGGTTCTTCCATAAAGTCTTCGCGCTCTATCCAAAGCGTTTTACTCAGTTGCACTGTGCGTTTGCCTAGCTCTGGTTTTAGCGGGTGGTTGGGCGCAAAGCAATCTTCGCTCGAATTTTCTGGGTAGTTATCAATCACCAGTTTAATGGGGTCTAGCACGGCAATGCGGCGCTCAGCTTGTAGGTTAAGCACTTCGCGCATACAGTCTTCTAAAATCGTATATTCAATCCAGCTATCGGCCTTGCTCACGCCAATGCGGTCGGTAAAAAGTTTAAAGCCTTCAGGCGTATAGCCGCGGCGGCGCGCACCTGCTAGCGTGGGCAGGCGTGGGTCATCCCAGCCGCTCACGTGTTTATCTTCAACCAGTTGAATGAGTTTACGTTTTGAAAGCACCACGTAGGTGAGGTTTAAGCGCGCAAATTCATATTGTTTTGGTAACGGTTCTGCAAGCAATCCACCTTCAGCCAATCGTAGCAATAACCAATCGTAAAATGGCCGTTGGTCTTCAAACTCTAGCGTGCAGATTGAGTGAGTGATGGTTTCAAGCGCGTCTTCAATGGGGTGCGCAAAGGTGTACATAGGGTAAATGCACCATTTATCACCCGTGTTGTGGTGGTGCGCACGGCGAATGCGGTAAATGGCGGGGTCGCGCATGTTGATGTTGCCTGAAGCCATGTCAATTTTAGTGCGTAAAATCAGGCTGCCGTCTGCGTGTTTTCCATCGCGCATTTCGCGAAATTTGGCTAAGTTTTCTGCCACGCTGCGATTGCGAAAAGGGGAGTCTTTACCAGCTTCGGTCAGCGTGCCACGGTTAATGCGCATTTCTTCTGCGGTTTGCTCATCAACATAAGCATGGCCGTTTTCAATGAGGCTTTCTGCCGCGCGGTACATCAAGTCAAAATAATCAGAGGCAAAATATAAATTAGATTCTTTGCCATTTTGGCCGTTATTATCCCAACCAAAGCCCAGCCAACTCACCATCTCGGTGATGCTATCCACATACTCTTGGCTTTCTTTTTCTGGGTTGGTGTCGTCAAAGCGTAAATGGCAAATGCCGCCGTAATCGCGCGCGAGACCAAAATTTAAAAAAATACTTTTAGCGTGCCCAATATGCAAGTAGCCATTCGGCTCGGGCGGAAAACGCGTACGGATTTTAGCGGTATCCACTTGCCCAGTTTTTTGGTGCGTAGCATCGCCCGGGCTGCCTGCCCATTTTTTTGTGGCAAATTTATTTTCGCTTAAATCGCGTTCAATAATGCCGCGAATAAAGTTTGAGCCTGCTGGGATGGGTGTTTTTTCTTGTGACATATGTAATCGCTAAAATTTAGGTTGGCATTATTTTACACTATTCAATCAGGTGGTTTAGTGTCAATTTTATGCGGCATATTGCATGCGTTTGAAGCGGCCATTTTAAATGCTTAAAATGCCAATTTTTAAGCACAACCTTTTTCGATGCCCTGTGAGCCTTATAAAAAAAGGCTCTCAGGGCAATGTTTTTTGCTCGGGCGTAAAACAAGCGTATTTAAATCATTTTTTAGGCTGACTTTAAGCCTAGTATTTCATACCATTTCGCTCACAAAACTTCACGATACCGAAAGCTAAAACTGGCTGTGCTAAACTCTCGCTTGTATGAACACGCTGACATTTCCCATTTTACGCTTGCTGGCCGACGGCAAATTTCACTCTGGTGAGGCGATTGCGCAGCATTTTAAGGTGTCACGCACTACCGTTTGGAGCGCGATTCAGCACGCACAAACGTTAGGAATCGAAATATTTTCAGTGCGCGGGCGTGGTTACAAACTGCCCAATGCCATAGAATTTTTAAATAAAGATGAGGTATTGCGCGCCATTGGCGAGCAACGCGCTTGGTTTAATTTAGAAATTTTGGACGAAGTGCCTTCAACCAACACCTATTTAATGCAGCAAAGCGCAAAGGGCGCGGCGCATGTAACGTGCATTGCCGCGCAAGTGCAAACCAGCGGCAAAGGGCGACGCGGGCGCACGTGGGTTTCACATTTGGGTGCAAGCCTGACGTTTTCGTTATTGTGGCGCTTTCAATGTGGTGCGGCAGCACTTTCTGGCTTGAGTTTGGCAGTGGGCGTGGCGCTGATTCGCGCGCTGAACCATTTAGGCGTGCAGCAAGCACAACTCAAATGGCCCAACGACGTGCTGGTGCTGGACGAAAATAAACAAGGCAAAAAACTGGCCGGTATTTTGATTGAGCTGCAAGGCGACATGGAAGGCCCGAGTGCCGCCGTTATTGGCGTAGGCGTAAATTTAAATTTACCGCATCATGTGTTGCACGCAATTGACCAACCGGCGACGGATTTAGCGCAACACGCCAGCATTAACCAAAGCGAATTGCTGGGCGTGCTGTTAAAACATTTGGCCGATATTTTGAGCCAGTTTGAGCAGCACGGTTTTACTTCATTACGCGACGAATGGACACGCTACCACGCTTACCACCAACAACCAGTGCGCATGCTCATGCCCGATGGCCGCAATGTGCAAGGCGTGGTGAATAACGTAGCAGAAGACGGTATTTTGTTAGTAGATACGGCACTCGGCCTACAGCGTTTTTCTGCGGGCGAGATTAGTTTAAGAAGTGCTTAATTGATTAATGACTAAGCACCTCTTTTGCGGTTTGCTAATACTTTAAGGTCAAGCCCACGCTCACTGAACGCCCCATGCCAGGTACTGCGGTACCCCAAAGTGGCACTGAGCCTGTTGGAACCAGCGCAGTCGTCATAGTTGTACCCTGTCCAACATAAGCGCCACCCAAAGGTAGGTAATAGGCTTTATCAAACAAGTTATCAATACCAAAATCCAGTCTCGCTTGCTTCCAGCTATAGCTCGAACGCAAGTTCACCAAGCTATAGCCTGGCGTTTTAATTTCATTACGCATATCAGAAACATTGTCTTTTGATTTCACCATGTGTAGTTCTAAGGCGTTTTCCCAATGTGCATCATTATGCGTCAATGTCAGCTTAGTGTTGAGCGGCATGATATTGTACAAATCATCACCCGTGTCACGGTTTTCGCCATTGGTGTAATTGAGCAAGCCTTTCAATTCAAATTGGCCAACACGCGTTTGCGCCAGCGGCATACGGCCAGATAAATCTAAGCCATAAAGACGCGCCGATTGATTGGTGTAGCGCAAAACAGTGAACTGATCTTTCAACAACGCTGTGCGGGCAGCATTTGTGGTGCTATTCCACTGCACGGCATCAATATAATCCGTCACATGTGTATAGAAAGGCGTAGCTTTGAACTCCCATTCGCGGTCAGCTGCATGCCAGTCAAAAGTTGTAGAAACTGTGTGGGCTTTTTCTGGTTTTAAATCCACATTGCCAAAATAGCCATTACCATCACCCACCGTGTTATTCATTAGCGCCGCCATTTGCCAAGTTGACCAAGTGTAGCGTTCGTACAGGTTGGGTGAGCGCACTTTACGCGCGATGCCAAACTCGACATCCATGTTTGCGTCTTTCGTGTAGCGTGTCAGCGCAGTCAAATCCCAATTATTGTCAGTTTTACTGTGGTTTTTGGCATTAAAGGCCGCGCTATCTCGCAACTGGTTTGAACCCATCATATTAGTACTGGCATAGCCTGTTACGTTGTCTGCATCTGTTTTTACATGCTCATAACGCACCCCTGCCAAGGTCACCCATTGTTGATTTAAATGCTGTTCCCACTCAACAAAGAGTGCAGTGCGGTCTCGCTCGCCATTGTTAATATTGGTAAATGTGTTTGGAAACATCATGGCGCCAGATGGCGTCCACCAATCATCCAGACGATATTGCTGTAACTCAGCACCAACGCGCAATAAATCTTTTTCTGCCAGCTTGATGTCGGCTTTAATGGTAGCGCCTGTCGTTTTACCTTCACTGTACATGGGCATGCCTGTCGCACAAGTAGCGCCGATAGGTGCACAAGGCCGCCCATTGCCAGTGCCGCTAACGCCAGTATTGCCACCTGATGCGCCGCCATACCAAAAGCGTTTATCTGCACCAAAGTCCATAAAGTGCTCAACCTTTTCATGGTAAGCACGGGCATCTAACTTGCCCCAGTCAAAATCACCCGCATAACGCAGATTAATGCGTTTTTGCTCGTTATCCAGCAAATCCATGCGCTGGTTAGGATAAAGCTGCTCTGGCATGTTTTGATAACCAAGTTTGGCTTCAAACAAATGCGCACCACTTTTTGCAGCAAAGCCTAGTGTATGATTTTGTGTTTCAAAGGCCGTAGAGCCAACCTCATCAAGCCCTAATGTGTGGCCGATACGGCCTGTCGCTTTGCCGTTTTTAAAATTACTCCCAGCAGTATAATTATTGGCTTTTGAAAACGCACCTGCATAGTTCACGCTGATGTTTTCAGTGGCGTAGCTGGCAGCAAGATTGCCACCACGTGCGTCGTTATTACTTCGATAAAAAGCGCCAATCTCGCCTTTAAGTAAAGGGGCAGCGTCAGATGATGCAAATAGTGGGGTTTTTGTATCTGCGATAATTGTTCCGCCAATGCTGTCGCCACCCACACTCACAGGAGTGATACCAGCATAAACTTTAACATTATCAATATTGGTTGGGTCGATATATGAAAGCGGTGGGTTCATGTGGTTAGGACAGGAAGCAATCAAATCCATACCATCAACTTTGATGCGTATGCGGTCATCGGCTAACCCATGTATCGCCGGCAAGCTCGACACACCACCCGCGCGATACAAGCTTACACCCGGTTCGTTCTCAAGTAACGAAGCAGTATCACTACTATTAACAGTCGATGATGCACTTTCTTGCAGCTTTTCAGCACGTACTTCTACGCTAGGCATTGTTAAATCATCCGCCCATGCAACGCTTGAAACGACACTCAGCACACAAGGTGCTAAAATGCTCGATAAAATATTTCGCTTAAGCCTAAAATGTTGCATGATACGAATACCCTATTAGAAAAAAGGATATTTTACCTTTTTAGGGTAACGCTGAGAATGTGGCAAATTGTCGCACTTAAGCCAAAAGTCAGGTTAACCACTTATGATATTAACGATTGATGCGGGCAACTCCCGCACTAAATGGGCGCTCTTTGATGATGCAGGAGAAGTGGTTTGGCAGGGCGTCTGCCTGAATGCAGACATTGCTGCTGCTGCATTTTTACCTGATAACCAAGCCGCCAACAGCACGATTATTGCCAATGTTGCGTGAAAAGCCCACGCAGAAAAAATCTCAGCACGGCTACAACAGTTTCACATCAATCAACCACATTGGGCAAAAGCCAGTGCAGAGGCCTGTGGGCTTAAAAATAGTTACGCGCAGCCAGAAACATTAGGCATTGATCGCTGGGCGGCCATGATTGCAGCTTGGCAACAAATACAGGCGCCGTGCGTAGTAGTGAATGCAGGTACAGCGGTGACCATTGATGGCATTTACCCCATATCTGCACAAAATCCCAGCATTGGCGAATTTAAAGGCGGCCTTATTTTGCCGGGGTTGCGCTTAATGCAGCAAAGTTTAGGCCAAGCCACAGCACAACTGCCTATGCCAAATGAGACACAAACGACCCTTAGCAATCCTACGCGGCACAATATTTTTGCGCAAAATACCGCCGATGCCATTCTTTTTGGCGCGCTACACGCCATTGCGGGTGCAATCACTTTAATGTCTCACACGCTCAACGCGATGTTTCGCACTTGGCCTAATGTGGTAATGAGCGGCGGCGATGCGCGACCCATTTATAAAAATATGACTGCGGACGTGACAAGACAAACCATCATCGTTGATAATTTAGTGCTACAAGGGTTATATTTACTTGAAAAAGAAGCGCAGCAGCACCAAACACCGCGCGAAAATCAAGGTAAAACGCAATGAAAACAACAGCTTGGATATTACTATTTTTAAATATTGGCCTACTGGTCTATTTTAATTTAGACCGCATCTTACCCAATGCACCCACGATACAATGGGCTGAAATTTCACCAGAAAAAATCAGCTTGCTCACTGAAGCGCAAATTAGCAAACTGCCAAAAATCATTAAGCCAGCCCCGCAAGCCGTTGCAGCGCCTATTGTTACGCCGCCTGTAAGCGCTTGTTTTGAATGGGGTACTTTCTCACTTGCGAGTGTAAGTAAAGTGAAATTAGCCTTAGAAAAACTTTCTATCGAGCCCATCATTAACGAGCATAATGCCCAGACCAAGAAGCGTTTCTGGGTTTATGTGCCGCCAGCCAAATCTGCTGAGGCGGCACAAAAGTTGGTTGGCGAATATAGCACGCTAGGTATTGATGATATGTTTATTGTACAAACACCAAAATGGAAAAATGCGATTTCTTTTGGCCTGTTTGAAGATGAAACACTGGCGCAATCGTTATTAAGCACCTTAAAAGCCAAAGGCATTAAAAATGCGCAAAAATCACTTTGGAAGCAAGAAAAAGGCGATGCAACGCTATTGTTGAATCAACTTTCATCGTTGCAAGTGAGTTCACTAAAAAACTTGGAAGTTGATTTTCCTGAGGCAAATCTTAAAAAAGTGGCCTGCAAATAAAGCCTGTGAAAAATAGCTTTTTAATGCCATTTTAAGCACCAACCTTTTTCGATGCTCTGCAAGCCTTATAAATAAAGGCTCGCAGAGCATTATTTTTTCCTCGGCGTATTTATGGTCACAAAAACGTCTTTAAAAAACGGCGTTTTAAGGAAAAAGTTTGCCCGGATTTAACACATTATTCGGGTCAAAAGTGAGCTTTAGCGATTTCATTAGCGCCATGGTGGTGGCATCTATCTCGCGCGATACAAAAGGACGCTTGGCCATGCCCACGCCATGCTCGCCCGAGAGCGTGCCTTGCAGGGATAACACTAAACTAAACACTTCATCCAAACATTCATACGCACGCTTCATTTCTTCAGCGTTATCAGGGTTCACCAGCAAATTCACATGAATATTGCCATTACCGGCATGGCCAAAATTCACATTGCTGATTTGATATTGGCTGCTCAATTTCTCTAAACCCGTGAGCAGTTCAGGCAGGCGCGACACCGGTACCGCGATGTCTTCATTGATTTTTTTCGGCGCAATGTCTTTAAGCAAAGGCGACAAGGCTTTACGCGCTGCCCAAAGTGCTTTGGTGTCGTGCGCGAGTTTGGCTTCAATCAAGCCAGTGACTTGGCAAGCCTGCAAAATAGCCGCGCTGGCCTCACGAATCTCCTGCTCACTGCCGTCCACTTCTATCATCAAATAGGCTTTTGCGTTTTCTGGCAGCAGATTTTTGTGTCGCCCACGTATTAAATTGAGCGCGCCGTTATCTAAAAATTCAAGCGCACTAGGTGTGTAAGGCTGCGCCATAATGGCGGCGATGGCTTTAGCGCAACTTTCGGTGTCAATAAATTCTGCCGTTAACCCGCCTGTATGCTTAGGTAAGGGCGTAAGCTTGAGCGTGGCCTCAACAATTACCGCTAATGTGCCTTCACTGCCAACGAGCAATCGTGTTAAATCGTAACCCACCACGCCTTTGCTGGTGTAGCAGCCCGTTTTGATAATGTCGCCATTGCCGGTAACGGCTTTTAGGCCAAGAATATGGTCGCGCGCCACGCCGTATTTCACCGCATGCGGCCCTGCAGCGCAAGTGGCAAGATTGCCGCCAATGCTACAATAGGCCGCACTTGACGGGTCAGGCGGCCAAAAAAAGCCAACGCCTTTAATGGCATCTTGCAGCTCTTGATTCAACACACCCGGCTCAACAATCGCCATACGATTATCTGGGTCAATGCTTATAATTTTGTTCATGCGCTCAAGCGACAGTACCACGCCGCCGACTTCAGGCACACTGCCGCCCGCCGTGCCAGTGCCGCGCCCACGTGGCACAACAGGCACTTTATGCAAATTGCACAGATTGATAATGCTGGCAACTTCTTCAATATTCAGCGGAAAAACAACGGCGATGGGCGAATGATAATTACGCGAATTATCGTATGCATAAGCGTAACAATCGACAGGGTCAGTGAACAGCCTATCTGATGGCAGCACCTGTTGTAAATCGACGATTAAGCCTGAATTCATCTGAATTTATCGTTTTTTCGGCGGCATCATGTCAGTGATGGTGCCTTCTTTTAACTCCGCCGCAAAACACACGGTTTCAGATAGCGTTGGGTGCGCGTGGATGGTTAAACCTAAGTCATGCGCATCCGCACCCATTTCAATGGCCAGCACCGCTTCAGCCAGCAATTCACCTGCGTTTACGCCCACAATCCCCGCGCCAATGACACGGTGCGTTTCCTTATCAAATATCAGTTTAGTAGCGCCTTCAGTGCGTGCAATTGAAAGTGCGCGTCCACTGGCTGCCCAAGGGAATGATGCTTTTTCAATTTCAAGACCTTTGGCCTTGGCTTCAGTTTCGGTCATGCCTACCCAAGCCACTTCAGGATCCGTATAGGCAACAGATGGAATGACGCTCGCAACAAATTCTACTTTATGGCCCGCAATCACTTCTGCCGCCACTTTGGCTTCGTGCGTGGCTTTATGCGCGAGCATTGGCTGGCCAACAATGTCACCAATGGCAAAAATATGCGCTACATTAGTGCGTTGCTGTTTATCCACATTGATAAAGCCCCACTCATTCACAGCCACACCAGCATTTTCTGCGCCTATGTTTTTGCCGTTAGGTTTACGACCAATAGAAACCAATACACGGTCATAAATTTGCACGCCATCAGGCGCATTCTCACCTTCAAAGCTCACATGAATGCCATCTTTTTTTGCTTCAATTTTTGAGACTTTGGTGGAGAGCATAATACTTTCAAAGCGTTTTTCCATGCGCTTTTGCAAAGGACGCACCAAGTCGCGGTCGCAACCTGTAATCAGGCCATCCATAAATTCCACCACGCTCACTTTGGTGCCGAGCGCGTCGTACACGGTGCCCATTTCTAGGCCGATAATACCGCCACCAATCACCAACATTCGTTTTGGAATGTCGGCTAACGCCAACGCGCCGGTGGAATCCATAATGCGCTCATCATCTGGCGCACCGGGAAATTTAGTGGCTTGAGAGCCTGCGGCAATAATGGCATGTTCAAAACCGATAGTGGTCACTTTGCCATCCGCTGCTGAACCATCATTTAAAGTCACGGCAATTTGATTTGGACTAGTAAATTTGCCAACGCCTTGCACCACAATAACACCGCGCCCCTTAGCCATCGCCGCCAAGCCGCCAGTGAGTTTGCCCACTACATCGTTGGCTTTCCAATTGCGCAAGGTATCTAAATCCACTTTTGGCGCACCAAAAGACACGCCGTGGTGCGCAGTTTCTTGGGCTTCGGTAATCACTTTTGCAGTGTGCAATAACGCTTTGGAAGGAATACAACCGACGTTTAAGCACACGCCGCCCAGCGTTGCATAGCGTTCAATCAAGACGACTTTTTTGCCCAAGTCTGCCGCGCGGAACGCCGCCGTGTAACCACCTGGCCCTGAACCCAGCACCACAACCTCAGTGCTGATGTCATTGCCACTTGTGGCGACTGCTGGAATAGGGGCTGTCACCGGGTTTTCAACTGCTTTTTCAGCTATCTTCTCTGCTACCGGGCTGGAAGCCTTATTTTGCAAGGCTTCTGGGGCATCATTTTTTACTCCGTCAGTTTCAAGCAATAAAATTAGTGAGTCTTTTGCAACTTTATCACCCACTTTGATTTTCAATTCTTTTACAACACCGGCTTGAGGCGCAGGAATATCCATCGACGCTTTGTCAGACTCAACGGTAATGAGCGAGTCTTCTTTTGCAATGGTATCGCCCACTTTAACTAACACGTCTATCACATCAACGCTGTCAAAATTGCCAATATCGGGGACTTTAATTTCAATCATGATTTTGCATTTCTAAATTTTTTGAATAATTTGCAACTAGAGCAACAGGCGACGTACATCACTGAGCATCATGCGCATATGGCTGGTAAAGCGCGCACCGTCTGCACCATCGACCACGCGGTGATCATAAGAAAGCGATAACGGTAAAATCAAGCGTGGCTCAAAACCGTTGGTTGTTTTGTCGTACACGGGCTGCATACTTGAACGTGAAACACCTAAAATCGCCACTTCAGGGCAATTAATAATTGGCGTAAACATGGTGCCACCAATGCCGCCCAAACTTGAAATGGTGAAGGTTCCGCCCTGCATTTCTTCCACTTTTAATTTGCGTTCGCGCGCTTTGGTGGAGAGCTCCATTAAGTCGCGAGCAATATCAAGCACATCTTTACTTTGCACATCTTTCACCACTGGCACCACTAGGCCGTCAGGCGTATCGCAGGCAAAGCCAATGTTGTAATAGTTTTTTAATATCAAACTATCGCCATCGGGTGAAAGTGAAGCGTTGAAATTAGGGTAGGCTTTTAGCGCATTGACTGAAGCCTTAATCAAAAAGGCTAGCATGGTAAGTTTAACGCCACGTTTTTCTGCGTCGGCCTGCATGGATTTTCTAAAATCTTCCAAGTCAGTAATATCCGCTTCATCAAACTGCGTTACGTGTGGCGCGGTTACCCAATTGCGGTGCAAGTTTGCACCCGACAATTTTTTAATGCGTGAAAGCGGTTTAGTTTCAATCGCGCCAAACTGACTGAAATCAATCACTGGCATCGGTAAGGTTGCGAGCGCGCCCAAGCCAGCTCCCATATTCTCGGTACGCGGTTTAGCCAGTTCACCCTTAACAAAACTCTGTACATCTGATTGCAAAATACGGTTTTTTGGGCCAGAACCCTTCACCAACGCGAGATTAACACCTAACTCGCGGGCAAACTTACGAATGGATGGGCTGGCGTGGGACAACTTGCCAGCAGCCACACCACATGCTCACCCACGGGTGCTGGCTGTTGCGCTGGCTGCACTTGCTTTGGCGGCTCTGGCGCAGGGCGACTAGGCTCT
>Ga0116176_10003685_pt1 | contig 11300 bp, 8 predicted proteins | sample AD_STIC08_MetaG_FD_89803 | JGI IMG/M metagenome (GOLD analysis project Ga0116176, IMG submission 89803) | Active sludge microbial communities of municipal wastewater-treating anaerobic digesters from USA - AD_STIC08_MetaG | ecosystem: Engineered > Bioreactor > Anaerobic > Digestate | place: USA... | reverse complement strand
GCGCGCTCGCCCTGGCAGCCGGAACAAATTGAAGATGTGCTGCTGGGTTGCGTTACCCAAGCCGGGGAAGATGCACGCAACATCGCCCGCAATGCCTTGTTGCTGGCAGATTTTCCTGTCACTGTTTCCGGCCAGACGGTGAATCGATTGTGCGCCAGCGGCTTGGGCGCGGTGGTGGATGCCGCGCGGGCCATTACCTGTGGTGAGGGCGAGTTGTATCTGGCTGGTGGCGTGGAGAGCATGAGCCGCGCGCCGTACGTGATCGGCAAGGCTGACAGTGCCTACAGCCGCGACACCAAGATGTATGACAGCACCATCGGCACGCGCTTCCCCAATCCGCAGATGATCGCCAAATACGGCAATGATTCCATGCCGGAAACAGGCGATAACGTGGCGAAGGATTTTGGCATTGCGCGTGAAGCAGCGGATCTTTTTGCCGCGAACTCGCAAGCGAAATACGAAACAGCACGGGCAGCCGGTTTTTTCACTGATGAAATCATGCCGGTGAGCGTGCCGACAGGGCGTAAATCGCCGCCGCGCATTGTCGCCCAGGATGAACATCCTCGTCCGGAAGCTACCGTGGCGTCACTCGCCGCTTTGAAACCTTTAGCCGTTGGCGGTGTGGTCACGGCAGGCAATGCTTCTGGCATTAACGATGGTGCAGCGGCCTTGTTGATCGGCAGCCGTGCGGCAGGCGAAAAAGCGGGGGTTAAACCTTTGGCGCGCATCATTGCATCCGCTGCCATAGGCGTTGAGCCACGCATCATGAGTGTGGGCCCGGCCTATGCCATCCCCAAAGCCTTGGCGCGCGCTGGGCTCACGCTGGCGGATATGGATATTATCGAAATCAACGAGGCATTCGCTTCGCAAGTGCTCTCTTGCCTGAAAATCATGGGCATTGCGTTTGATGACCCGCGTGTGAATCCGAATGGTGGCGCGATTGCTTTAGGACATCCGCTGGGTGCGTCGGGTGCACGCTGACGCTGACTGCCACGCGTGAGCTGATTCGTCGCCAAAAACGCTATGCCGTGGTGAGTTTGTGCATTGGCATCGGCCAAGGCCTGGCCATGGTGATCGAGCGCGTTGATGGCTGAGCGATAAATACGTGATGGCTGTCGATATCGAGTATCTCAAGCAGTGGACAGGCCGCAGCGAAACCGTGCAGGACGTGCTGCACGCCAAGCCGCTGGTGTTGTTCAGTGCCACGCTGGACAGGCAGGATCCACCACCCAAAGAGGGTGATGAGATTCCACCGTTTTGGCATGGCCTGTATTTTTTAACCGCAACGCGGCAATCCGAACTGGGCGCAGATGGCCATCCGCCACGCGGTGGATTTTTGCCGCCGGTGCCCTTGCCGCGCCGCATGTTCGCCGGGGCGCAGGTGGATTTTGTGCGTCCCTTGCGTGTGGGGCAAACGGTTGAACGGCGCTCCACGATTCTTGGCGTGAGCCAGAAACAGGGGCGCAGCGGCGAGATGGTTTTTTTACAACTGCAGCATGAGATCAGTGATGCGGCAGGGGTGTGTGTTATCGAGACGCAGGATATTGTGTATCGCGATGAGCCGGTGGTGGAGGCTAAAACGCAGACCAGGCTCAGCGAGCAGGCTGCGGCTGCCGCCAGCACCGTATCACCAGCGCCGACTTTTTCTAACAACGAAGTGCCTGTAAAAGAATCCCTTGTAACACCAGTACCCACAACGCCAGCACCTGTAACACCGGCATCTGCAACTCCGGCACCTGCAACTCCGGCACAGTGGTCACGCACCATCACGCCCGATCCGGTATTGCTGTTTCGCTATTCCGCGCTGACTTTTATCGGTCATCGCATTCACTACGATTACCCCTACACCACGGCAGTGGAAGGTTATCCCGGCTTGGTTGTGCACGGCCCGCTGCAAGCGACGATGCTGCTGGATTTATTGCGTTGCGAGTTGCCGCAATGTGTGCCCAAATGCTTTGTGTTCCGCGCGGTGAGTCCGTTGTTTTGCAACGGGGCGTTTCGCGTTTGCGGCGCGCCATCCGGCGAGGGCCAATACCGCACCTGGATTGAAGATCAACAGGGCCGCGTCACGATGCAAGCAACAGTAGACGTGTCCGAGTAAGCCTCGTTAGCGAGAAATCAATATGCATCCTACCGCTGAAAAATACCCCGAAATGCGCGAAGCACTGCGCGATTTATGCGCGCATTATCCTGACGAATACTTTCGTGGCATTGATGAGGAACGCGGCTATCCGGAAGCATTCGTCAATGCGTTGACCGAAGCGGGCTGGCTGGCGGTGATGATCCCGCAGGAATACGGAGGGTCCGGGCTGGGCCTGGCGGAAGCCTCGGTGGTCATGGAAGAAGTCAATCGCTGCGGAGGCAATGCGGGCGCTTGCCACGGCCAGATGTACAACATGGGCACCTTGCTGCGCCATGGCTCGGACGCGCAAAAAAAGCAGTACCTGCCGGGCATCGCCAGCGGCAAGCTGCGCCTGCAATCGATGGCGGTGACCGAGCCGACCACCGGCACGGATACGACCAAGCTGAAAACCACGGCAGTCAAACAGGGTGACCGTTATGTGGTCAACGGCCAGAAAGTGTGGATCTCGCGCATCCAGCATTCCGACCTGATGATCCTGCTCGCGCGTACGACGCCGGTGGCCGAGGTCAGGAAGAAATCCGAAGGTATGTCGATTTTCATCGTCGACCTGAAAGAGGCGATAGGCCGTGGCATGACCGTGCGGCCGATACGCAACATGGTGAACCATGAAACCAACGAAGTATTTTTTGACAACCTGGAAATCCCGGCGGAAAACCTGATCGGCGAAGAAGGCCAGGGTTTCAAATACATCCTCGACGGATTGAATGCCGAGCGCACCCTGATCGCCGCCGAATGCATCGGCGACGCTTACTGGTTTGTAGACCGTGCGGCAAGGTATGCCAAAGACCGTATCGTGTTCGATCGTCCGATTGGCAAGAACCAGGCCGTGCAATTCCCGATTGCCGAAAGTTATATCGAAACCGAAGCGGCGAACCTGATGCGCTGGGAAGCCTGCGCGCTGTTCGATGCGCATCAGCCTTGCGGCGCGCAGGCCAACATGGCCAAGTATCTGGCCGCCAAGGCTTCATGGGAAGCGGCCAACGTCTGCCTGCAAACGCACGGCGGTTTCGGTTTTGCGGCGGAGTACGACATCGAGCGCAAGTTTCGTGAGACGCGCCTGTACCAGGTGGCGCCGATTTCGACCAACCTGATTTATTCCTATATCGCCGAACACGTGCTCGGCCTGCCGAGGTCATTCTGATGAATCAAGTGCAGGGCCGCCCGCTGGACGGCATCACCGTGGTCACGCTGGAGCATGCGATCGCCGCGCCATTCGCCACGCGCCAGCTGGCTGACCTGGGGGCACGGGTGATCAAGATCGAACGTCCCGGCGGCGGCGATTTCGCGCGCGGGTATGACAAGCGCACACATGGCATGGCCTCGCATTTCGTGTGGACCAACCGGTCGAAAGAAAGCCTGACGCTGGACGTCAAGCATCCGCTGGCCAATGGCGTGCTGCATCGCTTGCTGGCCACGGCCGACGTGCTGGTGCAAAACCTGGCTCCCGGCGCGGCGGCGCGGCTGGGCCTGTCTTACGAGACGCTGGAAAAAACCTATCCACGGTTGATCGTCTGCGACATTTCCGGCTATGGTGATGGCGGCCCCTACACGGAAAAGAAAGCCTACGATCTGCTGATCCAGAGCGAAGCGGGTTTCCTCTCGATCACCGGCACGCCGGAGACGCCCTGCAAGGCAGGTAATTCGGCCGCCGACATTGCGGCCGGTATGTACGCCTATTCCGCCATCCTCGCCGCCTTGATCGAGCGCGGCAAAACCGGCCGCGGCCGCCGCGTCGAAATCTCGATGCTGGAAGCGATGACCGAATGGATGGGGTATCCGCTGTACTACAGCATTGACGATCAGCCGCCACCGGGACGCACGGGCGCTTCGCACGCGACGATTTATCCGTATGGCCCGTTTAAAGTCGGCGCTGATGAGACGGCGGGGACGGTGATGCTGGGCCTGCAAAACGAGCGCGAGTGGGTGGTGTTCTGCGAACAGGTGTTGTTGCAGCCGGCGCTTGCCACCGACGAGCGCTTTGCGGGTAATGCGCAACGCCAAACCAATCGGCAAGTGTTGGCAATGATGATCGACGAAGTGTTTGCACAACTCGATGCGACAACGCTGGTCGAGCGGCTGGATAAGGCCGAGATCGCCAACGCCCGCGTCAACGACATGGCGGCGTTGTGGCGGCATCCGCAACTCGCGGCGCGCGGGCGCTGGCGCAACGTCGATTCGCCCGTCGGGCCATTGCCCGCATTGCTGCCGCCCGGCGCATCGGCAACTGATGATCCGCGAATGGATGCCGTGCCTGGGCTGGGCGAACACACGCAAGCGATTCTGGCCGAGTTTGGCTTGAGTGGCAGCGAAATTCGTCAACTGCAAACGGAAGGGGCAATTTGAATGGATATTACAGATCAAGGCGCAGAGGGCAGCAGCGAGTCTGGCAGCGGGCCTGGCGAGACCCTTGCCCGTTTCGCCGCCGAGCTGAAGTTTGAGGACGTTCCGGCTGCCGTATTGCGCCGCGCCGAAGATTTGTTCCTCGATTGGCTGGCCTCCGCGCTGGCGGGCAAGGGCGCGCGCCCGGTGGAAGCCATCGAACGATTTGCTTTAGCCATGGGCCCGGCGTTGGCGAGTGATTCCGGCGCGGAAGTATTGATTTCTCGCCGTACTACCAGCGCCTACTTTGCGGCGATGGTGAATGCCGCCGCGTCGCACTATGTCGAACAGGATGACGTGCACAACGGCTCGGTTTTTCATCCGGCCACCGTGGTTTTCCCGCCAGCGCTGGCGCTTGCCCAGACACTCGGCAAATCAGGCAAGGATTTTTTGCTGGCGGTGGTCGCCGGTTATGAAGTCGGCATACGCGTCGGCGAATTTCTCGGCCGCTCGCATTACCGCATATTCCACACCACCGGCACGGCAGGCACCCTGGCCGCGGCGGCTGCGGCGGGTTCCCTGCTCGGGCTGAACGCCGAGCAGATGCTGCATGCCTTCGGTTCGGCGGGCACACAGGCTGCGGGCTTGTGGGAATTTCTACGCGATGCGGCGGATTCAAAACAATTGCATACTGCACGCGCGGCGGGCAATGGCTTAACAGCCGCGTGGCTGGCGAAAGAAGGGTTCACCGGCGCGCGAAAAATTCTCGAAGGCGCGCAGGGCATGGCTGCCGGCATGTCGCCCGACCCACAGGTGGCGCAGCTGACCGATCGGCTGGGCAGCCGCTGGGCATTGGCGGAAACGTCGTTCAAGTTCCATGCTTCCTGCCGCCACACGCATCCGGCGGCAGATGCCTTGTTGCAGGTGATGCAAACGCACGGCTTAGCGGCCAAAGACATCGCCAAGGTCGTCTGCCATGTGCATCAGGCCGCCATCGACGTGCTCGGTCCGGTGGTCGATCCGCGCACCGTGCATCAGGCCAAGTTTTCCATGGGCACCGTGCTGGCGCTGGTGGCGCAGTTCGGCTTTGCCGGCCTGGCCGAATTCGACCAGCATTTCAAGGCGACCGCGACAACGGATTTTTGCCGCCGCGTGAGCATGATGCTCGACGAAGAAGTCGATACCGCCTATCCGGTCCGCTGGATCGGCAAGGTGACAGTAACGACAACCGATGGCCGCACCTTCGATGGGCGCGTGGATGAACCCAAGGGCGACCCCGGCAACACCCTGTCGCGCAGCGAACTGGAAGACAAGGCGCGGCGCTTGGCGGCGTTTTCTGGCGGGGCGAGTCCGGTTGAGATTACGCGCTTGATTCAGTTGGCATGGGCGCTGACTGAGCAGCAAACCATCGGCCGCTTGCTCTGATCGTGCGATGAGTGCAACATCATGATGAGCCATGTGAACGGGGATTTTGTTCAGCGCTCGTTTCTGTTTGTCCCTGGCAATCGGCCGGAGCGTTTCGTCAAAGCGCTGGATTCAGGCGCAGATGCAATCATCATCGACCTGGAAGATGCTGTAGCCGCCGAAGATAAGGCTGTTGCTCGTGCAGCGCTGATGCAGGCTGAATTTACCCGGTCGAACGTGTTGGTTTATGTGCGGATCAATGCAGTAGATACGCCCTGGTTTGCAGAGGACTTGAAGGTGTTGCGGCATGCCGGGATTTGTGGTGTTTTTTTGCCAAAAGCCGAGCATGCCGAAGAGGTAGCGCGAGTGCGTGCGCATACTGCCTGTCGTGTTATCCCGATCATTGAATCGGCGACAGGATTGTGCCATGTGCAGGACGTTGCACGGGCTAGCGGCGTTGAACGGCTGGCCTTTGGTTCGATAGATTTTCAACTGGATATGAACTGCGATGGCAGCGAGTCGGCATTGCTTTATGCGCGCTCGCAACTCGTCGTTGTGTCGCGCTGGGCCGGTCTATTGGCACCCATTGATGGCGTGACCCTGGCAATGGATGATGAATCGCGCGTGGCGGCAGATGCTGGCCATGCCAAGGGGCTCGGTATGGGAGGTAAATTGTGCATTCATCCGCGACAGGTAAGTGTGGTTAATGCGACCTGGCAGCCAACAGCAGAAGAAATCATCTGGGCGCGTCAAGTGCTTGCCGCAGGCGATGCAGCCGGGGCCAATGCCGTTGCGGTCGATGGTGTGATGATCGACCGGCCCTTGTTGCTTAAAGCACAGCGGATCATTTCACGAGCGCAGGGCATCGATGGTATGTCAACGAGTAACGGCTAAATTCTTCTTCTGGTGGTGCAGTTGTAATACGGTAAGTTGGTTTATAAAAAATCATGAAACCAAGATTAAAAGGGGGATAAAAATGAAACTGGATAGTCAGCCCATATTGGGAATTGTTGCCAGCGTGCTTGTTGTCAGTGCTTCGTTATGGATATCGGTGTCACTCTCGCCAGAGACCATGCTCACCTGGATCAGCTTGATCTTGGTTGCCATGGTGCCGATGCAGATGGTGATCGGTTTGGCGTGGGGTGGTCAGCACCCTGCCACGATTGCCGCCATGCCAACGCTCATGCGCGGCGTTGCTTTTTCTGTGTTGATGGCAACCGTGGGTGCGGTAGTGGCTTACGTTGCCCATGCCACCGTGGGTGGAGGCATCAGTCCGCCCACGCCATTTGTGAACATGTTTTTGATCCTGGCTGTGCCGATGACTTTAATGTCGATTATTCTCTTTCAGCGCTGGCCTTTTACCATGTTGCTAGGGGACAGGCCGGTGGCCATCGGTTTTGCACTCCTGATAACAGCCTATGGCCTGGCGTGGGTTGTGTATCAACTGCTGTTTGATTTCAGTTTTTTGCAGCAAGCGCCGTTTTATCAAGCCGCGTTGGACCCGCATGGCAAACTCACTGCTTGGTTGCCACTGACTGCCTGCCTTGGTGGCGTGGTTGCGATTCTGTGCCTGGTGTTGCTCGACTTCTGGCCTCTGTCGTTGTTGGCACAAGCATTTCCTGCCTGCAGGCGGCAACCTGTGTTCGGGATCGTTGCCAGCGTACTCGTTGCCTTGGTCGTAGCTACCTTGTGGTACGTGTTCATTGTTCATCAAGGCATGGATGTGGTGGCGTTCATGGTGCAGGTCTGCGTATCAATGATTTTTGGTATTTTCATCATTTTGGTGATGTTTGAAGGCGCGCCGTTTGTCCGTCTGCCACAACCCTGGCGTGGTCTGGTGTTGATATCAACTGCGGCCTTCTTGGCTGTTGCTTTGCATGCGTTGTATCGAGCCGTTGCGGTGAGCCGCTTTGGTCTGCCAGCGGGTGCCCCAGGTTATGCATTGGAGCTTTGGCTGGCAACAAGTTTGCTGGCAATTACCTTTCCATTGATGGTCGCTTTCGCCAGTTTTTTTGATTTCTGGCCGTTGCGCAAACCTACCTAGGTGAGCGCAGCGATGTGAAAATTTAGACTTAGCTATATCCTTTTTGAGCTGAGTAAGGGGTGATTTATCCTTTTAATCGGCTTATTCAGGTAAAGGTTCATGCTATGCTCCCGGCTTAGAGCGGTTGGAACTCAAGCTTTTTTCAGTTGAGTTTTTACGAGCGTGCCTATATTGTTTTTGCACTAAGCTAGTGGTCTTTTCTATGGCACCACTGTTTTTGCAGTTTGATCAAGGTGTCGTGCTCGGTTTAACGAGGTTGGCAAGTTTGATTTTTTTAGGGGGTAAATGATGCTGAGAATTGATAAGGGTTTTCGCAGTTTGATGGGGGGGGTGGTTCGCTATTCCTTGATGGTTATGGCGGTGACACTCCTGGCGGGTTGTGCAACAAACAAAGAATTCGAGCCTGCACCCGTAACTGCTGCAGCCAGTGATTACAACTATCACATTGGACCGGGCGACACCGTCAATATCGTGGTATGGCGTAATCCTGAGTTATCCATGTCTGTGCCTGTTCGACCTGATGGCAAAATTGCTGCACCACTGATTGAAGACTTGCCTGCGCTGGGTAAAGACCCTACGACTTTGGCACGTGACGTTGAAAAGGCGCTGGCAAAATTTATTCGTGACCCTGTGGTTACGGTCATTGTTACCCAGTTCGTAGGACCTTACAGTGAACAGATTCGCGTTGTTGGTGAAGCTGCCAAGCCACAAGTGTTGTCTTACAGGCAGAAAATGACGCTGCTTGATGTCATGATTGCTGTAGGCGGTGTGACCGATTTTGCGGATGGCAATGGAGCAACGATTCTGCGCTCAGCCGAAGGCAACAAGCAATATAGCGTGCGCATCAAGGACCTCATCAAGCGGGGCGATGTATCGGCGAACGTCGAGATGAAGCCGGGCGATATCTTGATAATTCCGCGCAGCTGGTTCTGATTGGTATAAAGGGTTTAGTTAATGGATGAGGCTGTTCGGCAGATACGTATTGCACTACGCGGCATGTGGTCGCACCGCTGGCTTGGTGTTGCGGTTGCTTGGGTTGTGGGAGCGGTTGCGGGTGTGGCAATTTTTGTTACTCCCGATCAATATGAGGCTTCCGCACGTATCTATGTTGATACTGATTCTGTTCTCAAACCCTTGTTGGCTGGCTTGGTAGTGCAAGGTAATACAGAACAGAAAATTGCAATCCTGAGCCGAACGCTGATCAGTCGCCCCAATGTGGAAAAGTTGATTCGCATGGCTGATTTGGATTTGGGTTTGAAGTCGGTAAAAGATAAAGAGTCGCTGATTGATCATGTGATTGGCACATTGAAAATTAAAGCGGTCGGGCGCGACAATCTCTACATCATCGAGTATCGCGATCCCGTTCCGGAGACGGCTCGTAAAGTAGTGAGTTCGTTGACGACTATTTTTGTTGAGTCAGGGCTGGGAGGGAATCGGAATGATTCGGATTCGGCGCGCAAGTTTATTGATGAGCAAATTAGTTCTTATCAGAAAAAGCTTGAAGTCGCGGAGGGAGGGCTGAAAAAATTCAGGCTTGATCATATAGAAGCGCAGCTTGACAGCGAGAAAGATGGTGGTGGGCGACTGAGTGATTTGAGTAATCAGCTTAGCCAGGCTCGTCTCGAGTTGCGTGAGGCTGAGAATGCCCGTACTTCACTCCGCCAACAAATTGTTGGCGCAGGTGGCGTTGGGGGTGATTCAGGAATGATTGCCGTGCCTGAAATTGATAGCCGTATTGATGCCATGAAGCAGAATTTGGACGTGCTATTGCAAAAGTTTACAGAAGACTATCCTGATGTTCGCGGTGCGCGGCGTGTTATCAAGGACTTGGAAGAGCAAAAAAAACGTGAAATCGAGTCACGTCGCAAGCAGGCAGCCAACAATGCTTCTTCTTTGACCAATAGCGATTCGGTTTCTCCCCAGCTCAAGGCGGCGCTGGTGACGGCTGAAGCACAAATTGCCTCATTGCGCGCCCGTGTTGGCGAATATGAGGCGCGTTACGCGCGTGCTGTTGGGCAGGTCAAGCGTCTGCCCGAAGTTGAGGCTGAATATGCTCAGCTTAACCGCGACTATGGCATTCTTAAAAAGAATTATGACGACCTTGTTCAGCGTCGTGAATCTGCTTCCATATCCGAGGGTATGTCTTCGGTTTCCAGTGTTGCCGAGTTTCGGTTAATTGATCCACCGCGCGTGTCATCCCAGCCTGTGGCACCAAATCGGACAGCTTTGCTGCCGTTGGCTTTGCTTGCGTCACTTGCTGCAGGATTTGTAGTCTGTTTTGTTGCGAATCAGGTGCGACCCACATTCTCGGATGCGCGGACGTTACGTGAGCTGACTGGCTTGCCGCTTTTGGGAGCGGTTTCCCGTTTGAGTACGCTGGCAGACAAGCTTCGTGAGCGCAGAGATCGGGTGAGGTTTATGGGAGGGGTTGGCTCCCTTGCGGTTGCGTATGCTGTGGCTATTTTCGTATCACTTGTTATGGTTTCGCGGGCGACGTGAAAAATATGGATATTATTGAACAAGCCGCTAAACGCCTTGCTGAACTTCGTCAGTCGGGCGTTGAAGTTCCCGGTGGCCCAGCAGCGGATATTCCTGTTCCTGAGGGGGCTGCGGTTGCTTCAGAACCGTCCGGGACTCACTCATTAAAGAAGGATGGGCTACCCCCTGTAACGCCTGTTTTAAGCGATGAATCGGTAGCGCGTGGGTCGCGTGCGTCTGTAACTGGCGCTTCTCGTCAGATTGATCTTGATATGGTGGCATTGGCTGGTCGTGGAATCGTCACGCCAGAAACGGCGCGCTCCCAACTCGGGGCTGAATTGCGAGTGCTTAAGCGGCCTTTACTGCGAAATGTGCTGGGTAAAAGTGCGGCGCGTGTCAAAAATGCCAACTTGATCATGATTACAAGCGCTGTGCCAGGCGAAGGCAAGTCGTATCTTGCCGCAAATTTGGCGATGAGTCTCGCGATGGAGCTGGATCATACGGTGTTGCTCGTCGATGCGGATGTTGAGCGACCATCCTTGCCTAGGTCACTGGGTTTTGAGAGTGGAAAAGGATTGTTGGATGTTTTGCTGGATAGCCAGCTGGATCTGAGCCAAGTTATTTTGCGAACAAACGTCGAAAAACTTTCTGTCTTGCCTGCAGGAACCCATCATCCGCGCGCGACGGAATTGTTAGCTAGTGCAGCGATGAACAAGCTGCTCGCCGAAATGTCGCAGCGCTACCCTGATCGCATTATTATTTTTGACTCTCCGCCGTTGTTGGTAACCACGGAAGCGCGAGTATTGGCAGGGCACATGGGGCAAGTGATTCTTGTTGTTAAAGCAGATAGTACAAGTCACGCGGAGGTCAGGCATGCGGTGGCGGCTTTGGAGATTTGTCCTGTGAAAATGG
>Ga0116176_10003666_pt1 | contig 11321 bp, 15 predicted proteins | sample AD_STIC08_MetaG_FD_89803 | JGI IMG/M metagenome (GOLD analysis project Ga0116176, IMG submission 89803) | Active sludge microbial communities of municipal wastewater-treating anaerobic digesters from USA - AD_STIC08_MetaG | ecosystem: Engineered > Bioreactor > Anaerobic > Digestate | place: USA... | reverse complement strand
GTGCGCTTTCCGTTGCCGATGGGGCTGGGCGACCGGTCGATGGGCGACGCCGGCTGAGCGGACGCGCCGGCGTCCGGTCGCGGCGCGGCCGCGTCGAGCCCGGGCGAGCCGGCGACGACGCCGATCGCCCGGGCGCGCAGCGAATGCGCACGGCCGCGGGGGACGCTGCAGCGTTTCAAAATGCGAAGCATTTGCATTCATAATCCGAGCATGCACGCTCCGATCCCCGGTATTGCCGACCCGTCGTGCGCGCGCCCGTCACAATGGCCGACGCGCCTGCGCCGCCTGCTTCCGAGGCCGGTGCCGGGCGCCCGGCCGGGCAGCGGCACGGCCGGGTCCACGCACGAGGAGCCTCGATGAAGAGCGACCCGCAGGTCATCGCCCACCTGAACGCGCAGCTGAAGAACGAACTGACCGCGACCAACCAGTACTTCCTGCACTACCGCATGCTGAAGAACTGGGGCTTCGACAAGCTCGCGAAGAAGGAGTACGAGGAGTCGATCGGCGAGATGAAGCACGCCGACCGGCTGATGGAGCGCGTGTTCATGCTCGAGGGGCTGCCCAACCTGCAGGACCTGGGCAAGCTGCTGATCGGCGAGAACGTGCCCGAGATCCTGGCCTGCGACCTGAAGCTCGAGTCCGCCGCGCAGGCCACGATCAAGGACGGCATCGCCTACTGCGAGTCGGTGCGCGACTACGTCTCGCGCGACCTGCTGCAGGGCATCCTCGACGACACCGAGGAGCACATCGACTTCCTGGAGACCCAGATCGGCCTGTTGGACCAGGTCGGCCTGCAGAACTACCTGCAGTCGATGATGGGCGACCCGTCCTGAGCCCGGGAGCGCGCAATGATCGTCTGCGTCTGTCGCCGTGTGTCGGACCACCAGATCCGCCAGGCCGTGGCCGACGGCGCGGTGAGCCTGGAGTGCCTGCAGTTCGAGCTCGGCGTGGCCACGCAGTGCGGCAGCTGCGCCGACTGCGCGTCGCACGTGCTGTGCGACGCGCGCGAGGCCAAGCGCGAGGCGCTGCTCGCGCCGCAGCACCACGTCGTGCTGGGCCTGGCGCCCGCATCGGCCTGAGGCCCCGGCGCCGCGGCTGCCTACAATCCCGGGCTTCCGCATTCCCCACCGGTCGCGTGCCCGCGACCCGGCTCCCATGCTCGACATCAACCTGCTGCGCAAGGATCTCGCCGCCGTCGTGGCCCGGCTCGAGACGCGCAAGACGCCCCAGCCCTTCATCGACGTCGCGCGCTTCGAGTCGCTGGAGGCCGAGCGCAAGGCGATCCAGGTGCGCACCGAGGAACTGCAGGCCCGCCGCAACAGTCTGAGCAAGCAGATCGGCCAGCTCAAGGCCTCGGCCGAGCGGCTCGACGGGCTCCAGGCCGAACTCGCCACGCTGCTGATGAGCGTGCCGAACCTGCCGCACGAGAGCGTGCCGGTCGGCGCCGACGAAGCGGCCAACGTCGAGGTGCGGCGCTGGGGCACGCCGCGCGTGCTCGACTTCGAGCCGCGCGACCACGTCGACCTGGGCGCGCCGCTGGGGCTGGACTTCGACACCGGCGCGAAGCTGTCCGGCTCGCGCTTCAGCTTCCTGCGCGGGCCCATGGCCCGGCTGCACCGGGCGCTCGCGCAGTTCATGCTCGACGTGCAGACGCAGGAACACGGCTACACCGAGTGCTACACCCCGTACATCGTCAACCGCGAGGTGCTCGAGGGCACGGGGCAGTTGCCCAAGTTCAAGGACGACATGTTCTGGGTCAGCCGCGGCGGCGACGAGAACCAGGCCGAGCAGTACCTGATCTCCACCAGCGAGATCTCGCTGACCAACACCGTGCGCGAGCAGGTGCTGCCGGCCGACGCGCTGCCGATCCGGCTGACGGCGCACAGCCCGTGCTTCCGGTCCGAGGCGGGCAGCGCCGGGCGCGACACGCGCGGCATGATCCGCCAGCACCAGTTCGACAAGGTCGAGATGGTGCAGATAGTGCACCCCGACACCTCGTACGACGCGCTCGAGCAGATGGTGGGCCATGCCGAGGCGGTGCTGCGCAAGCTGGAGCTGCCGTACCGCGTGGTGGCGCTGAGCACCGGCGACATGGGCTTCGGCGCGGCGAAGACCTATGACCTCGAGGTCTGGCTGCCGGCGCAGAAGACCTACCGGGAGATCAGCTCCTGTTCGAACTGCGAGGCCTTCCAGGCGCGGCGCATGCAGGCGCGCTTCAAGAACGCGCAGGGCAAGAACGAATGGGTGCACACGCTCAACGGCTCGGGCCTGGCCGTGGGCCGCACGCTGGTGGCCGTGCTCGAGAACGGCCAGAACGCCGACGGCTCGATCTCGGTGCCCGAGGCGCTGCGTCCCTACCTCGGCGGGCAGTCCGTGCTGAAGGCCTGAGCCGGCGGCGGCCGGACGGGCGCGGAAGCTGCGCTAGAATGCAAGGCTCGGCGGCGACCTGCCGGACAGATCACCAGGAGAGGTGGCAGAGTGGTCGAATGTACCTGACTCGAAATCAGGCGTACCGCAAGGTACCGTGGGTTCGAATCCCACCCTCTCCGCCAGAACCCTCCCCCGACACGGTGCCCGCCGGCACCCGCACGTGTCGGGGGTTTTTGCTTTCCGGCCGCCCGCGGCCGCCGACGGGGCACTCGCGCCATGGCCTATGAACTGCACTACTGGCCCACGATCCAGGGGCGTGGCGAATTCGTGCGCCTGGCGCTCGAGGCCGCCGGCGCGCCCTATGTCGACGTGGCGCGCGGCGCCGAGTCCGCCGGCCGCGGCGTGCCCGCCCTGCTCGGCGCGATGGACGACCCGGCCCAGCCGCACCCGCCGTTCGCGCCGCCCTTCCTGAAGGACGGCGCGCTGATCGTCGGCCAGACGGCGGCGATCCTGCACCACCTGGCGCCGACGCTGAAGCTGGTCGCGCGCAGCGAGCAGGCGCGCGTGTGGACGCAGCAGATCCAGCTGACCGTCGGCGACATGGTCGACGAGGCGCACGACACGCACCACCCCATCAGCGTGAACCTGTACTACGAGGACCAGAAGCCCGAGGCCCTGCGACGCGCGCAGGCCTTCTGCCGCGAGCGGCTGCCGAAGTACCTGGGCTGGTTCGAGCGCATCCTCGAGCGCAATCCGGGCGGCTCGCGGCACCTCGTCGGCGGCAAGCTGAGCTACGCCGACCTGTCGCTGTTCCAGCTCGTCGAGGGCCTGCGCTACGCCTTCCCGAACGCTGCGCAGCAGGCGCTGGCGCGCACGCCGCTCGTCGTGGCGCTGAACGCACGCGTGGCCGGGCTGCCGCGCGTTGCGGCCTACCTGCGCAGCGAGCGGCGCCTGCCGTTCAACGAGCAGGGACTGTTCCGTCGCTACCCCGAGCTCGACCTGCCCTGACGCGTTGCCGTCAGCAGAACAGCGATTCCGCGAACTGCGGCTCGCCGCGAAAGGCGCAGTGCAGGCTGTCCGCCGCCAGCGCCACCGTCGTGCGGTGCGCCAGGTCCAGCTCGAGCGTCAGCGGGCCGGTCAGCGTGCCCGGCAGCGGCAGGCCCGGGTGCGAGCGGCCCTGCGCGTCGGTCACGCGGCCCTGTGCGATGCGCCCTGGCGCGCCGGCCGGCAGGCGCGCCGGCACCGCGCCGCGCAGCTCGATCTCGACGCCGCGCGAGTAGCCGGGCGTGCCCGCGCCGCGCGCGCTGCCGTCGAGCCGGACGACGCTCGCGGCCGACAGCCGCAGACGCAGCGTGGTGCCGTCGACCTCGACGCCGCCGAGCTCGGAGTCGGCGAAGACCAGCCACAGCGGTGACTGCACCGGCTCGGCCCAGCGCGCGAGCGCGCGCTGCAGGTTCAGGCGCGCGGCGGCCTCGAAGCGCTCGCGCAACGCCGGCGTGCCGTAGAGCGCGGGCCGCGCCGCGAAGCCCTCGAGCACCGCGCGCCGGCCGCGCCGGAAGGCGTCGTCGGGCACCGCCGCGTGTTCGCGGCGGACCTGGTCCTCGTACTCGTCGAAGCGTGCCGGCGCGGCGCCCAGGATCGCCAGGTCGATGTCGACCAGCAGTTGCGCATCGCCCGGTGCCGGCGGCGCGTCGTGGCGGGTGCACAGGACTGCGTCGTGCACGCGCTGCGCCACGTCGGACGCCACGCCGGCCTCGACCAGGGCCTGCCGCGCCCAGGTGGCGCTGCGTGCCTCGTTGTCGTCGCGCCCGAGGTCGACCACCGCGTCGTGGAACCACCAGGCCAGCGTCACCTCGGCCGGGTGTGCAGCGAGCGCACGCACGCCGTCGAGCAGGGCCACGCCTTCGGTCAGGTGCTGCAGCGTGTGGTAGGCGCGCTGCGGCTCGCGGTAGGCGGCGAGCAGCGCGTCGCGAAGCGCGCCGCCGTCACCGCGTGCGCCGGCACCCGACCAGGCGCGTGCCCAGGACCGCGCGAGCAGGGTCTCGGTCATGTCGGCGTCTCCGCCGGCGCGGGGTCGCGCCGCCATTCGATGTCGAATGTGCTTTCGCCGACGCGCACGAAGCCGTGGCGCGCGTAGAAGCGGTTCGCGTCGCTGCCGCGCAGCGCGGTGACGCGCAGCGCGCGGCCGGCGGCGTCGGCCTCGGCGATCACGCGGCGCAGGGCAGCCGAGCCCAGGCCGCGGCGCTGCGCGGCCGGCGCGACGTACAGGTGATCGAGGCGCAGGGCGTCGTCCTCGGCGCGGACGACGACGAAGCCGACGCGCTCGCCGCCGGCCACGAGGTGGCGCGTGTCGGCCGGCGCGTAGCGTGCCCGCAGCCGATCGCGGGCGCGCGCCGGGTCGAAGCGGCCCAGGCGCTCGAGGCTGTCGCGCATCGCGGCGATCCGCAGCGCGACGAGGTCCTCGACGTCGGCCTCGGCGGCCGGCTCGAAGCGCAACCCGTCGTGCCGGGCGTGCGCGAACCAGCGCGGCAGCTGGTCGAGTGCCTCGTGCAGCGACACCATCACGTGCGCCACGCCGGCGGCCAGCGCCGGCGAGGGCGGTTTCAGGTCGGGCACCACGACCACGTGCGCGCCGGCGGCGAGCGCGGCGCGGGCGCCGTTCTCGCTGTCCTCGAACGCGACGCAGCGGCCGGGGTCGACGCCCAGGCGCTGCGCGGCCAGCCGGTACAGCGCCGGGTCGGGCTTGCCGCGCGCGACCTCGTCGCCGCCGGCGATCGCATCGAAGTGCGCCAGCACGCCGATGGCGCCGAGGCGGTGGCGGATCTCGGCGTGCGTCGACGACGATGCCACCGCGCAGGGCACGCGCGCCGCGCGCAGGGCCGCCAGCAGCTCGGCCGCGCCGGGGCGGATCGGGAACACCGCCTCGGCGTGGTTCAGCACCGCGCGTGCGGCGGCGCGGGCGGCGTCGAAGGCCTGCGGCCCGCCGAGCAGTTCGCGCAGGATCGCGTCGGACTCGGGCGCCGCACGGCCGACGACCTGCAGGTAGTCCGCCTTCGCGAGGGGCACGCCGGCCTGGCGCGCGCCGTGCAGCCACGCGGCCAGGGTCGCGCGCTCGGAGTCGATCAGCAGGCCGTCCATGTCGAAGATCGCCGCGGCCATCGGTTGGGCGCTCACGGGCAACGCTCCATCGCCTCGAATCCTTCGGGCAGCGGGCGCCGCGCGGTCGTCGGACGGAAGCCCAGCGTGCGGTAGAAGCCGACCGCGCCGGGCGCCGCGTTCAGGCGCACCGGCTGCGGCACGGGCTGGCGGCGGCAGGCGTCGAGGGCGGCCTCGACCAGCGCCCGGCCGATGCCGCGCCCCTGCCGGTCCGGCTCGACGAACAGGCTGCACAGGTTCCAGTGCGCCTTGACCAGCACGACGCCGACGAGTTGTCCGTCCTGCACGGCCTTCAGGTGGCAGTGCGGCGCCGGGTCGGCCAGCCAGAGCTCGAGATTCGCCTGGACGTTGGCCACGAGCTCGTCGCGCAGGGTCGGTTCGCGGGTGACGCTGTGCTCGATCACGCGCGTCATGAAGTCGCGCAGCGTGCCGGCGTCGTCGGGACGCACGGGCTCGATCGTCGCCGGCGCCGTCACGGCAGGTTGGCCGACACGCACTGAATGCCGGTGAGCGTGGTGCCGCTGCCCACCGTCTGGCAGGCGACCGCGCGGCGCGACGAAGGCTCGTGGAACCACACCGTGCTGCCCGAGCCGCTGGCCGACACGCCGACCGGCACGTAGCTGGGCAGGGCCTGGACCTGCGAGCGCGCGCCGGTGCCCCAGAAGGCAGCCAGCGCGACGAGGGCCACGGCCAGGGCGGCGGGCAGGCGCAGGGAGGTCGGGGAGGGCATGGCGGACTCCTGGGGGCCGGGCAGCCGGGCGGCGTGCTGCGGGCGTATCGCCGCTGCCGGGCCGAGATCGCAGCGGCCGCAGCTTAACCCTGCGGCCGCGGCGCGTCGGCGCCCGGCGTCGTTCCGATCCGTCGGCCCGCCGCCGTCCACGCTTCAGCCGAGCGCATCGAGCCCGGGGTTGTGGACCACCTCCCAGACGTGGCCGTCCGGGTCCTGGAAGCAGCCGGCGTAGCCGCCGTAGAACGTCGGCTGCGCCGGCTTGACGATCGTCGCGCCGGCGCGTGCGGCCTGCGCCATGACCGCATCGACCTCCGCCGGGCTGGCCACGTTGTGGCCGAGCGCGCATTCGGTGGCGCTGGGTGGGGTCAGCGGCAGGCCGGTGTCGGCGGCGAGGCTGCGCCGCGGCCACAGCGCCAGCCGCAGCCCGCCCTCGAGGCGGAAGAAGGCCACGGCGCCGTTCTCGAACTCGGTGCCGACGATGCCCGGCGTGGCCAGACCCAGCCCGTCGCGGTAGAACGCCACCGCGCGCTCGAGGGCGTCGACGACCAGGGTCAGCACGGTCAGGCGCGCGTGCATGGTGAGGCCGCGCGCGGCGGGTCAGCCGGCGGGGCGCGGCGCGGCCGGCACGGCGCAGCCGGCGGCCTGGCCCAGGCCCTTCAGGTAGGCGCGGCGGATGGTGCCGGCGGCAATCGCCGCGGCCACCTCGCGCGAATGGCGCTCGGCGCCCGTGAGCTTGCGGATCCAGCCGCGGAAGGGCACCACGCCCTCGGCCGCGCCGCGTACCGCGCCCACCGCGGCGTCGCCGGCGGCGCCCGCGCCCCGTTCGACGAGGCCGGGGTCGTCGGCCGAGGGCGGCGTGTCGAGATCCGGGCCGAGCGCGGCGTCGAGCGCCTGGATGTCGGCGCCGAGCGTGGCGCACGATCGATCGGCCGGGGCGGCGTACGGGCCCTGCTGAGCGGCGCGCAGTGCCGGCGGAATGGCCGCCCGCACCAGGTTCAGGTCCGACAGCGGCGTGGTCGCCGCCTGCGCCATCGGCGCGGCGTCACGGCTGGCGCAGCCGGCGAGCGCGAGCAGCGTGGCCGCGCACAGCGCCGCGAGGGTTCGTGTCCGAGGGGATTGCATCGGGCCGAGCGTAGCAGGCCGCGGCGACGCGGGGCGGTCGGCGGCCAGGCTCAGCGCGCACGCGCCGTCACGCGCCACAGCGTGCGCGGCAGGTCGAGCCGGCCGTCGGCACCGGTGTGCGGCGCCACGCCGGCGAGGAAGGCGTCGCGAACCCGAAGCCGCTCGCCTTCGGCCAGCAAGTGCAGGTCGTACATGCCGAGCAGGTGCGCCCACGTGGCCTCGGGGGCGAGCCGCTGGGCGAGGTGGATCTCGCCGACGTCGATGGCCTCGAACTGCGGCGCCAGCAGCTCGCGCACGCCGTCCGGCGCGTGCCAGCGGCGGTCGCCGAAGCGCACGCCGGCCCAGGTCGGCAGGCGCTCGCGGTCCGCCATCGCGGCGCGAAAGACCGTGATCGCCGCCGGCACCGGCAGCGTCGGCGCACCGACCACCGCCGCGAGCAGGCCGCCGGGGCGCAGCACGCGGCGCCCTTCGGCGACGACGGTGTCGAGCTCGGCCATCAGCATCAGCGCGAGGTGGCTGAGCACGGCATCGAAAGCGCCGTCGGCGAAGGGCAGGGCCTGGGCGCGGGCCCGCAGCAGCGGGACGCCGGGGCCGAGCCGCGCCCGGGCGCGCGCCAGCTCGCCGGCGCTGAGGTCGACGCCGGCCAGGCGGCGCCGGCCGGCGCCGCGCGCGGCCAGCCGGTCGAGCAGCGGGGCGTCGCCGCAGGCGAGGTCCAGCACCCGCGTGTATGCGTTGTCCTCGGGCAGCGCGGCGGCAAGCACGTCGTAGGACGACGGCCAGTCGCACCCGCCGAAGCGCACCGGCTGGGCGCCGAAGGCCTGCGCGGTGACGCCCGGTTGCGCGTCGTGAAAGGCCTGCAGGAAGGCCTCGACGGCCGGCGCGCGGGGTTCGTTCATGCGGGGGGAGATCGGCGGAAGGTGGGCGCGCCGCGCGTCACGTTGGCGCCGCACGACACGGCGCCGGCGGCGCGCCTCACTTCGCGCTCCGCGACCCCGACAGCGCGGTGTACACGCCCAGGCCGATGTACACCGCGGCCGAGGCCCAGCGGCCCCAGCGGGCGCCGCGCTCGAGCGCAGCGACCCTCGGCCGGGTGGCCGCGGCGGCGAGCACGTAGAGGCTGTCGGTGCACGCGGCCAGCGCGACGAACGCGGCGCCGAGGCCGACGCTCTGCGCGACCGCCGAGCCCTGCGGGTCGATGAACTGCGGCAGGAACGCGGCAAAGAACAGCGTCGTCTTCGGATTCAGCAGCGCGACCCCGGCACCGTCGCGCACCAGGCGCGCCACCGGCACCGCGGCCGGCGGTGCGGCGCGCTGCGCCGACGCCGGCGCGCGCAGCGCCTGCACGCCCAGCCCGACCAGGTAGGCGGCGCCGGCCAGGCGCACGAGCGTGAACGCGCCCGGCGACACCGCGAAGAGGGCGGCCAGCCCGAGCGACGCCGCCAGCGCGTTGCCGAAATTGCCCAGTGCCACGCCGGCCACCGAGGCCAGCCCCGCGGCACGCCCCTGGGCCAGGGTGCGCGCGACGATGTAGATCACGCCCGGCCCCGGCGTGGCCGCCAGCACCGCGCTGGCGAGCAGGAAGGCACCGACCTCCGGCGACGCCATCGCGCTCGTCAGGACGCCGGTCCGGCCCGGCGGCCCAGGCGGTGCGCGGCCGAGTCGCGTGACGGGCCCACGGGCTCGTGCCTGCCGGCCCGGGCCAGGCCGCGCGCCGGCATGTTGTTGTAGATGCACTCGTAGTGCCCGGCCGCGACCTCGTAGGTCTCGTGCCAGACGCCGACGCTGCCGTCGCTGCCGACCGTGCGGTTGAACTGCTTCCAGGCCTCGAGGTGCGTGGCCGACGGGTCGCGGGCAAAGCGTTCGAGCTGCTCGAAGCTGCGCCAGTACTGCACCAGCGCGACCCCGCGCCAGTAGAGCATCGGCTCGGCGTGCAGCAGCCCCAGCTCGGGCCGCGACTGCAGGTGGCGCAGCATCGGCTCCATCGCGCGGGCCACCGGCACCCAGCGGTGCAGGGCCCAGAGCCTGTTGATGCGCATGCCGATGATGAACACGACGAAGGGCCCGTCGATGCGCGCGGTGTGGCGGCCGTTGAAGATCTGCACGATGCTCGGCTCCGTGGGGCGCCGCGCAGCCTCAGGCGGGCCTGGCGACGATGACGGCGCCGACGCGCTCGGCCAGCGCCATGAACTCGGCGACGAGGTCGGTGCGGCCGTGGCGCCCGGGGAAGTCACTGACGACGAAACTCTCGTTGCCCTTGCGCGCCTCGAAACGGTAGGCGTCGCCGCCCATCGAGCGGCCCGAGATGACCATCTCGCTGGTGTCCGAGATCAGCACGCGGTTGCCGACCTGGGAGTCGTTCTCGAAGTGCTTGCTGCCCTTGACGACCTGAACCAGAAACCACATGGGAGCCTTTCGTGGCCGGCGACGGCGGGCGAACTGCCGGCCGTCCGGCGGTCGAGCATATCGGGTCGCCACGCCGCCGTGTCAGGCGCCGCAGCGCGCCAGGAAGTCCGCGATCGCGTCGTTCACGCGCTGCGGGTGCGTGACCGGACCCATGTGGCCGAGCTCCGGGAACTCGAGCCATTCGACGCGTGGCAGCGCGCTGGCCAGCCGCCGCGCCACGGCGTGGGCCGCCGCCGTCGAGCGCGCGCCCACCATCAGCAGCACCGGCAGGTCGAGCGCCCGAAACGCGTCCAGCGGCGTCGGCTCGGTCGTCAGCGCATGGGCCCAGCGCCGCACGTTGACCACCGACGCGGCCATCGCCGCCTGGCGCTCCGGCGGCGCCGACGCCAGGCTGCCCGGGCCCATCCAGTAGTCGATGAAGCACCGCGCGGCGGTGTCGCGGTCGCCGGCGTCCAGGGCCGCGGCGGCCGCGGCGACCGCGTCGTGGATGCCCTCGGTGCCGTTCGGCGCGGGGGGCGTCGTTTCGACCAGCGCGAACAGCGTCGGCTCGTACAGCGCCAGGGCCTGCAGCCGCGGCCGGTGCGCCAGCGCGGCCTTCAACGCGACGGCCCCGCCGTAGGAGTGGCCGACGAGGCTGAACGGCGTGCCGGCCCGCGCCAGCACGGGCGCGATCAGCGCGACCTCGTCGTCGAGCGCGATGACGCGGTCCGATGGCCATTCGGGGCTCCTGCCGGCGCCGTAGGCATCGGGCGCCAGCACGTGGTGATGCGGCGCCAGCCGCTCGAGCAGCTCGCGCCACTGGCTCGAGCTGCTGGCGTTGGCGTGCAGGCAGACGACGCCCGGCCCCTGGCCGGCCTCGCGCACGTGGGGTTCGGGCGTCGACATGGCCGTGGGCTTCAGCTGCGCAGCGGCAGCGCCAGGCCGATCGCGACGAAGCAGCCGCCGCAGGCCTGGTTGAAACGCCGGCCGACGCGCGCGATCCAGGGGCTGATGCGGTGCGCGAGGTGGGCGATCAGCAGTTCGGTGGCCAGCTCGATGCCGGCAAAGGTGCCGGCCATGATCGCGAACTGCACGAACAGGCTGCGGGCCGGGTCGATGAACTGCGGCAGGAAGGCGGCGAAGAACAGGATGCCCTTGGGGTTGGTCAGCGCCGACAGCGCGCCCTGCCGGAACAACGAAGCCGCGGCGCGCGGCGCCGCCGTGGCGACGAGCTCGACCCCGATCGGCGGCGAGCGCCAGACCTGCGCGCCGAGCCACACCAGGTAGGCGCCGCCGAGCCACTTCAGCACCGTCAGCCAGGCCAGCGAGGCCTGCAGCAGCGCGCCGATGCCGAACATCGACAGCGCGATCAGCGCGACGAAGCCGACCGAGCCGCCGACGATGGTGTAGATCGCGCGGCGCGGGCCGTGCAGCGCGCCGTGCGTGAGCGCGAGCAGGCCGTTCGGGCCCGGCGACAGCGACAGGCCGATCGCGGCGAGCAGGTAGACGAGCCAGGTGCCGAGGTCCATGGCCGGCGATGCTGCGGCCGGCCGGCGGCGCG
>Ga0116176_10003653_pt1 | contig 11333 bp, 14 predicted proteins | sample AD_STIC08_MetaG_FD_89803 | JGI IMG/M metagenome (GOLD analysis project Ga0116176, IMG submission 89803) | Active sludge microbial communities of municipal wastewater-treating anaerobic digesters from USA - AD_STIC08_MetaG | ecosystem: Engineered > Bioreactor > Anaerobic > Digestate | place: USA... | reverse complement strand
GCCACCGTGGCGTCCACGTAAAAGCAGCGCAGGCCGCCGGTGCGCACCAGGGGCTGCGTCTTGAGTGTGGCCAGCAGGTCGGCTGCTTCCAGCGGCTCGTCCAGCGCCTGCAGGTCCAGCTGGCATTTGGTTTTGGACAGGAAGCTGCCGGCAAAGTCGGCCACCAGGGTGTCGTCTTCCAGAATGGACTGCAACTGCGCCTTGATGTGGGCTAAGTCCGTGGCGTTGATCTGGCCCTGGTTGGTGTGGATGGGTCGCCCCGGATCGCTGAACAGCGTGCTGCCCAGCTCTTTGTCAATGACGTGGTCTGCCAGGCCACTGAGCATGTCGCAGGCCGACTTGCCCCGGAAGCCCACCGAGAAACTCATGGATGGCTCCAGCGACACCCCGTCGTGCGGAAAGCCCGGCGGGATGTACAAAATGTCGCCCGGCAGCAGTTCCACATCGATGATGGCCTCGAACGGTTCCACATGCAGGAGCGCTGCGTGCGCCGCAAACTGGCGGTGCTCGCCACGGTCGCCCACGCGCCACTGGCGCCGCCCCGAGCCCTGGCAAATGAACACGTCATACAGGTCAATATGCGGGCCGACACCGCCCTTGGGGCGCGAGTAACTGATCATCACATCGTCGAGGCGCCACTTGGGGATGAAGGCAAAGGGTTTCACCAGTTCGGCCACCTCGGGTGACCAGTGGTTGACCGCCTGCACGATGAGCGACCAGCCGGTCTTGCCCAGGTGGTCGTAGGACTCAAAGGGCCCATTCTCCGCCTGCCACTTGCCGCGCTTCTTGTAGACCAGGCGCGAGTCGATTTGCTCCTCGCACGCCAGCCCCGCCAGCTCTTCCGGGGTGATGGGGTCCCGGAAATTCGGGAACCCCTGGCGAATGACCACCGGCTTTTGCTGCCAGTAGTGCTGCATGAAGTGTTCGAGAGTGAAGTCGGCAAGGTTGAGTGTGAAGGTTTGCATGGGCGCCGATGGTAGCGGCAGGCACTCCTGCGGTCACGGGGAATATGGCCTTGTCTTGATGTGGCGCATACCGTCGCCCCTATCATCCACAAACCCAACCCAAAAGGAGCGCCTGCCATGTCCACCAACCGCGTCGAACTGCACCGAGTGCTGACCGCTCCGCCCCTGCGCGTGTACCAGGCCTTTCTGGAACCCCAGGCCATGGCCAAATGGTTGCCGCCCTATGGGTTCACCTGCAACGTGTTGCACATGGATGCCAGGGTGGGCGGCGGCTACAAGATGGCGTTCACCAATTTCGGCAACGGCGGGGGCAACCGCTTTGGCGGCGACTACCTGGAACTGGAGCCGGGCAGCAAGATTTGCTACACCGCTGAGTTTGACGACCCCAACCTGCCCGGCGTGATGAAAACGACGGTTACCCTGCGCGAAGTGCTGTGCGGCACCGAGATACACATCGTGCAGGAAGGCATTCCTGCCGTCATCCCCACCGAGATGTGCTACCTGGGCTGGCAGGAATCGCTGACCCAGCTCGCACAGCTCGTCGAACCCAACATACCCGGCTGAGCCTCCTTCGCCCGCCAACCAATCCATCGATCAGGAGAACTCCCGTGAAACTCGAACCTTATGCGTTCTTCAACGGCCGCTGCGACGAAGCCATCGCCTTCTACAAAGAAGCACTGGGCGCCGAGGTAACTTTTTTAATGCGCACGAACGAAAGCCCGGACCCGGTTCCGCCGGGTGCGCTGCCGGCCGGGTTTGAAAACAAGGTCATGCACGCCACGCTGAAGATTGGCGGCAACATGCTGATGGTGTCGGACGGAAACAGCACTGAGCCCTCCGGCTTCAAAGGCTTCAGACTGTCCCTGGGCGTGGAAACCACTCAAGAAGCTGAACGCATCTTTAACGCCCTGCTGCCAGGGGGCAATGTGATCATGCCGCTGGGCAAAACCTTCTGGTCCCCGGCCTTTGGCATGCTGAACGACAAATTTGGCATGGGCTGGATGGTGATTGCAGCCTGAATTACTACGTTTTTGATAGCTGGTTGCGCACATTCCACGTGGGCTGAAAACCCTGAAAGAACTTCCCATGCTTAGCCATGTATTAGCGGGTGCAAACACTTGATCACCGACCCCTACTTCTACGCCGTCACCATCCCCGCCGTGCTCCTGCTGGGCATCAGCAAGAGCGGTTTTGGTGCGGGATTTGGCTCACTTGCCGTACCCATGATGGCGCTGGCTGTGACGGTGCCGCAGGCAGCGGCCATCCTGATGCCGGTGCTGCTCTTGATGGACGTGCTAGGCATGGCTGCTTTTCGCAAGGACTTTGACCGCGCGCTCCTGCGCTTCATTCTTCCCTTCGGCGTGCTGGGCATCATCGTGGGGGCACTGCTGTTCAAGCTGCTCAACGCGCACACCGTGGCGGCTATCGTGGGTGTGTTCACCTTGCTGTTCCTGGCACAGCGCCTGTTGTTTCCGCCCAAGCCCAACAGCCCATTGCCGCCCAGGTGGCTGGGCGCGGTGCTGGCCACGCTGTCGGGCTTCACCAGCTTTGTGGCGCACGCGGGTGGGCCGCCCATCAGCGCGTACGTCATCCCGCTCAAGCTGTCGCCCGTCAAGTTCACCGCCACGATGGCGTTCTTCTTCTTTGTGGTGAACCTGTGCAAGTGGATTCCCTATGCCTGGCTGGGCCTGCTGGACCTGCGCAATATGACAACGTCTCTGGTGCTGTTGCCCCTGGCGCCGATTGGGGTGTGGATTGGCGTGCACTGGGCGAGGCGCATCAGTCAGGTTCTGTTCTACCGCTTTCTGTATGCGGGCATGTTCTTGACCGGACTAAAGCTGGTGTGGGACGGCTTGGTGGCTTAGAGACGCTCTGACTTTCGTTGCTGCTCACGCACATCACACGGAGGCCGCCCGGACTCACGCCTCAGCTTCTAACCCGCAAGCCGAAACGTCAGGTTCACCCGCCGCCGCCCCAGCAACCCATGCTCTCCGTCCGCCAGTGGCATCACAGCGTGGTACGCCAGGCGCGACGGGCCGCCCCACACCACCACATCGCCATGCACCAGCCGGTAACGCTGGGCGCGGTCTTTGCGGTTGGGGGTGCCAAACTGAAAAACAGCAGGCAGGCCCAGCGACAGCGACACGATGGGCGCGAGCAGGTCGCGTTCATCTTTGTCCTGGTGCAACGAGAGCTTGGCGCCGGGAGCGTACTGGTTGATAAGGCAGGCGTCGGGCAAAAAGTCCGCATAGCCGGCCTGCGCTGCGGCGCTTTCAGCCAGCTCCAGAAAGCACGCGGGCATGGAGGGCCAGGGCTGGCCGGTGTGGGGGGCGTGCGCGGTGTAGCGGTAGCCATGCGGGTCCGACACCCAGCCCAGCTGCCCGCAGCTGGTGGTGGCCACCGACATGGTGTAGCCGCCGGGGGTTTGCATGTGGCGCAGCGGTGCCTGGGCGATGACGGCCTCTACTGCCTGCAACAAGGCCACATCGCTCTCACGCGCAAAGCCGCGCAGCAGCACGGCGCCGGGCGCGATGGGCGTGTGCGCTGCTTCGGGCGCCGGTGGCAGGTCGTCAAACAGGTCCATGGGGTCATTTTCCGCGACTGGAGGGCTGCGTGTCGTACCATCCTTTCGTTTCCATTTCATCCCCCACCTGCCCGCAACCGGGCGCCAACGGAGAAAGCCATGTTCAGTCACGTGATACTGGGAGTTAACGACATCGAAGCGTCCAGGAAGTTTTATGACGCCCTGCTCGGCACGGTGGGCATCAAGCCCGGCGTATACAACCACAATGGTGTTGCAGGCCGCTACTTCTACCGCAGCCCCACCGGGCTGTTTGGCATCACTACACCCATCAATGGACAACCGGCCACGCATGGCAATGGCAGCACCATCGGCTTTGCGATGCAGTCGCCCGAGCAAGCCGACACCTTCCATGCGGTAGGCGTTGCCAGCGGTGGTACCACCTGCGAAGACCCTCCCGGCTGGCGCGATGGCTCGTCCGGCAAGCTCTATCTGGCCTACCTGCGCGATCCGGATGGCAACAAGATTTGTGCCCTGCACCGCCCTGCCAAATAGCGTGCAACGTTCCCGATTGAAGGGCGCGCCGTGAAGTCAGCCAGCGAAAGCCTGTTTGACGCCGCGTACTACGAGCGCTTCTATTTCAACAAGAAGACCAGCGTGGTCGACAAAGGCCACATGGATCGGCTGGGTGCCTTTGTCTGCAGCTACCTGCAGTTTCTGCGCGTGCCAGTGCGTCGCGTGCTGGACGTGGGCTGCGGCATCGGCTTGTGGCGCGACCTAGTTGCGCGCCACTACCCCCACGCGCAATACCACGGCGTGGAGTACAGCGAATACCTGTGTGAGCGCTTTGGCTGGGAGCGGGGCTCGGTGGTGGACTACCGGGCAAAGGCACCGTTTGATTTGGTTATCTGCCAGGGTGTGCTGCCCTATCTGTCGGCGGCAGACCTGAAAACCGCCACACTCAACCTGGGGCAACTGTGCCGTGGCGCCCTGTACCTGGAGGCGGTGGCTCTGGAAGACTGGGAGCAGGACATCGTGGACGAAACCCTGACCGACCCGCGCCTGTTCAAACACCCGGCCGCACTGTACCGGCGCGGTTTGACTGAAAACTTTACCGAACTGGGTGGCGGCGTGTGGCTCAGCCGCCAGGCGGACCTTCCGGTGTTTGCGCTGGAGGGTGTGGACAGCCGCCCGCTGCGCGGTTGACCGGCCTGCCCATGCCCAACGCGCCTGCGCCCCACGCAGTTTCCCGCCTGCGCACCGCACGCCTGGCCCGCAGCGCCAAGCCATTCCTCGCGCGCGGCGGCCCGCACGGAGAGCGCTGCCCGGGCTGCCGCCTGGTGCCCAGCCACTGCCTGTGTGCACTTCGACCCATCGTGCCCACGTGCGTGGGGGTGTGCCTGATCATGGGCGACATCGAAGCGATCAAGCCCAGCAACACCGGCTGGCTGATTGCCGATGTGCTGCCCGACACCTTTGCCTTTGGCTGGGCGCGCACCGAGGTCGACCCCGCCCTGCTGGCACTGCTGGCCGACCCGCAGTGGCAGCCGTATCTGGTGTTTCCCGGTGAGTTTGTAGACCCGGCGCGCGTGGTCACACAATTGATGGCGCCCAGCGGTGGAGCGCGGGGGCACCCGCTCCTCCCCGCCGGGCCACGTCCACTTTTTGTATTGCTGGACGCCACCTGGCCCGAGGCGCGCAAGATGTTCCGCAAGAGTCCCTATTTGAACCACTTGCCCGTACTGAGCCTGCAAAGCGAGCAGATATCGCGCTACAAACTGCGCCGCTCCCGGCGTGATGACCACTTTTGCACGTCTGAGGTGGCAGCCTTGTGCCTGGAACTGGCCGGTGATGTACAGGCCGCGCAAGCGCTGCAGGCCTATTTGGATGTGTTTACCCACCATTACCTGCAAGCCAAGAACCAGTTGCCCATCAACACTGACGGACCGGCCCATGCGCAGCTATGCGCACTGCAGCTACCGCAAGCAGAACTGTAAACAAAGGTAAGCACCGTCAACACAGCGGTGCCGGCAGTCGTTAGGTGTTCAAGCCCTGCTTCATCGCAATGGCCCGCTCCATTTGGCCGGAGCCTTACGGCCCTTGTTGTACGAGACACAACATGAATTTCAAACGCTTCCAATTGGCCGCCGCACTGGTGATCACCGTTGGCTTTGCCACAGCGGCGCAGGCGCAAAATTACGCCAATGTCACCGTAGGTGGCGCGTTTGCGCCTGGCGTCTACGGACAGATCTCGCTGGGCAACAACCTGCCGCCGCCGGTGTGGAATGCGCAGCCCGTCATCTATGGCCAACCACTGCACCGTGCGCCTCTCATGTACCTGCATGTTGCCCCGCACGAATACCGTGATTGGGGTCGGCACTGCGCACGCTACCGCGCTTGCGGGCATCCGGTGCACTTTGTGCGGGTGGAGCAGAACAACCGCTGGTGGGAGCACCGCGGCGAACACCTTCGCGGGCCGGGCTACTATCGCCAACCCGAAGCCTATGCCTATGGACACCGCGATGAGCGCTACAACGAGCACCGCCGCGACCGCCGGGAAGAACGACACGACGACCGCAGAGACCAGCGCCGCGACAACAGACACGGCGAGCGATAGGGCTGACGCATTCAGGTCACAATGCCAGTGTCCTGAACGCCCCAACGCCTGCCCATGAAACCACCTCCCAGACTGCAATCCCTTATCGAAGAAGGTCTGATCGACACCGTGGTTCGCCAACTGATGAGTGGCAAGGAGGCCATGGTCTTTGTGGTGCGCACCGGCGACGAAACCCGCTGCGCCAAAATCTACAAAGAGGCCACGCACCGCAGCTTTCGCCAGGCGGTGGACTACACCGAAAACCGCAAAGTCAAGAATTCCCGCTCTGCCCGCGCCATGGCTAAGGGCAGCCGCTTTGGCCGCCAGGAACAGGAAGCCGCCTGGCAAAGTGCCGAGGTGGATGCCCTCTACCGATTGGCCGCCGCCGGTGTGCGCGTGCCCCAACCGTATAACTTTCACGACGGCGTGCTGCTGATGGAACTGGTGACCGATGCGCACGGCGACGCTGCGCCGCGCCTGAACGATGTGGCCTTTACCCGCGAACAGGCCTTGCAGCACCATGCCACGCTGATTGCCGAGGTGGTGCGGATGCTGTGCGCGGGAGTGGTGCACGGGGACTTGTCCGAATTCAACATCCTGCTGGCCCACACACCCGGTGCGGACGGTTCCGACAGCGTGGACGAGCCCGTCATCATCGACCTGCCCCAGGCGGTGGACGCCGCGGGCAACAACCATGCGCAGCGTATGCTGCTGCGCGACGTGAACAACCTGCGCGACTTCTTTGGGCAATTTGCGCCGGAGCTCCTGCACACCCAATACGGCCCCGAGATCTGGAGCCTGTACCAGGCAGGCCTGCTCAGCAACGAGACCGTGCTGACCGGCCGCTTTGAACGCAGCCATGCGGATGTGGACATGCAAGCCGTACTGCGCGAGATTGACGATGCACGGGCCGAAGATGCAGCGCGCCGGCTGCGCATGGCCACCGCCTCGGCAGGCTGAGTTTGCTATTACTCTGATAGCTACTTATGCAGTATTGACGAAGCCTAGCGGCACTTTTTAACCTTAAATTCTGGACACACCATGCAATCCCTGTTTCACCTCGCTTTTCATGTGCGCGACCTCGATGCTGCGCGCCAGTTCTACGGCAGCGTCCTGGGCTGCCGCGAAGGGCGCAGCACCGACACCTGGATCGACTTCGACTTCTTCGGCCACCAGATTTCGCTGCATCTGGGCGAACCGTTTGCCACCACCAACACGGGCCATGTGGCCGAGCACATGGTGCCCATGCCCCACCTGGGTGCGATTCTGCAAATGGAAGACTGGAAGGCGTTGGCCGATGCGCTGACAGCGAAGGGCGTCCAGTTTGTGCTGGCGCCCCACATCCGCTTTGCGGGTGAGCCTGGCGAACAGGCCACCATGTTCTTTCGCGACCCGTCTGGCAACCCGATCGAGATCAAGGGTTTCCATTCACTAGAAGGCGTGTTCGCGAACTGATGGGGTGGCGTTCGCCAAGGCATTCAGTCGCGCACGTCACCGACAGGGTTGCTGCCAAAGTCAGCGCGCTGCAGATAGGCCAGCACGCGCTGTGCGGTTTCTTGCGGGCTGCTGAGCTGACCCTGGGCCTGCAGGCCCGTGAACATGGCACGGTCCGGGAAGCGCGCTGCATCGGCTCCCCGCAACTGAGCCTGCATGTCGGTATCAATGACGCCGGGGGCCAGAGAACACACGCGGGCACCGTTGGGCACCAGGGCCTCGTCCAGCGCCATGCAACGGGTGAAATGGTCCATGCCGGCCTTGGCCGCACAGTAGGCCGCCGATGAGGCCATCGCACGCCGCCCCAAACCCGACGAGATATTGAGCACTTTGCGCGGCGCGGCCCAGTCACGGGTGGCGGCCAGGAACACCGCACACAACAGAAGAGGCGCCTCCAGTCCTACGCGCAAGGCATTGGCAAGGTCGTCAGTCTGTCCATCGCGCAGTGGCGCCAGCGCCGGTATCACACCGGCATTGTTGATAAGCGTGACACCACTCCAAGGGGTCGCCGCGTGCGTCTGCAGCCAAATCTGCAGTGCAGAGGCCACCTTCACACCGTCGGCCAGATCCATCGTCCACTGCTCCAGTGTGGCGTCACTGCGCTGTGCGTGTTGTTCCAGTTCGGGGCTCGCTTTGCGCGAGATGCAAAGTACCGTCGCGCCGGGCTCCAGCAACTGCTGGGCCATGGCCAAACCCAGCCCCCGTGAGGCGCCGGTGAGAATGGTGAGCTGCTTGGACTTAGGCATCTTTCTAAAATCAGCCCTTGATGCGGCTGACCAACGCCTTGGTAAATTCTGCGGTATTGGCCTTGCCGCCCAAGTCGCCCGTGCGCACGTTGTCCACGTTGAGCGTCTGGTCAATCGCCACGCGCAACCGGGTTGCCATGTCGGGCAACTTGCAGTGGTCCAGCATCATGGCCGCAGCCAGCATGATGGCGATGGGGTTGGCAATGCCTTTGCCCGCAATGTCGGGCGCGGAGCCATGCACGGCTTCAAAGATGGCCGCATCGGCGCCGATGTTGGCGCCCGGTGCCATGCCCAGGCCGCCCACCAAGCCGGCCACCAGATCGGACAGGATGTCGCCAAACAAGTTGGTCGTCACCAGCATGTCGAACTGCCAGGGGTTGAGCACCAGCTTCATGGCGCAGGCATCGATGATGACGGTGTCGAGTTCAAACTTGCCCTTGTACTTGCTCTCGTACAGCTCCAGCCCGGTTTCCAGGAAGATGCCGGTCAGCGCCTTCATGATGTTGGCCTTGTGCACGATGGACACTTTCTTGCGCCCGGTGGTCACCGCGTGTTCAAACGCGTATTCCAGCAGGCGGCGGCTGCCCGCACGGGTGTTGATGCCGGTGGCCGTGGCCACAGCGTGCGGGTCTTCGTCAATCTTCACATAGTGCTCGTGGCCGATGTACAGGCCTTCTAGGTTCTCACGCACCACCACCAGGTCGATCTTGTCGAAGCGCCCGCCGGGAATGATGGTTTGCGCCGGGCGCAGGTTGGCGTAGAGCTGGAACTCCTCGCGCAGGCGCACATTGGACGAGCGATAGCCGCCACCGGTCGGTGTCTCCAGCGGGCCCTTGAGCGCCAAACGGGTTTGGCGGATGCTGTCCAGCGTGGCTTTGGGCAAGGGGTCACCGGCCAGTTGCACACCGCCCAGGCCCGCAATTTGGCGGTCCCAGACAAAGGGCGCGCCCAGGGCGTCCAGCGCGGCCAGCGTGGCGTCCACGATTTCGGGGCCAATGCCGTCGCCGGGAATCAAGGTGGCATGGATGGGGTTTATCATGGTCGGGGGGTCCTCTCAGTCAGTTCAGACCAGTGTACGGCGCGAAGCTACGTGAAGCTGACAGCCTGTGCGCGCTCCTGAATGAAATCCACCGCGAATTGCGCCATCAGTGAGTAGCTTCTGCCCTTGAGCGACACGATCGCCATGTCTGCAAACATCGGCGGTATATCCAGTACGTCCAGACGGACCAGGCGCCCACCATCCACGTCTTGCACGGTAGCCGCATCGCTGCAACCGATCACCGTGTCGGTCGTTGCCGCCAGTGACTTCAGCAGGCTCAAGTCATCGCACTCCACGGCCAGCGGCAAGCGCTTGCCCTCGCCGAGTCCCATCAAAACGCCCAAACCAAGCTGCACTGCCTCGGGTAGACGCACACTGCCTATGCCAAACGGCAACAGCGATTGGGCGCTGACCGGCCCCTGGCCCAGCAACGGGTGACCCATGCGCACATAAAACCCGCCAGACAGGGTGGCAACCCGGGTGACAGTGAGATCAGAGGCGGCAACGACATTGCGCACATCGGCCAAATAGAAATCCAGCTCCTCAGCCCGCAGGTGCGCGGCCAGGTAGTCGGCATTGTTCACCTCCACACGTACGCACACTCCGGGATAGCGGGTGCGGATGTCCGTCAGCAACTCCGGCACGATGGTGGCCGCAGGGTATGGTCCGCAACCAAACGCCAGGTCTCCAATCTGCCGCTCGCGGTACAGGCTGACATCGCGCTCCAGGCGGCTGCTGTCAAACAGCAGCTTGCGCGCCCGCTCCACCACAAAGGCACCGGCTTCGGTACAGCGCGCCTCCAACGTACCCCGGTCAAACAGCAGCAAACCCATTTCTTCTTCAGCCGCCTGAATGCTGCGGCTGAAGGCCGATTGGGTCAGATGGCACTGTAGGGCCGCACGGCCGAAATTGCGCGTGTCGGCCAGGGCCACCAGGTGTTTCAGCCGTTTGAGATCCATTGCACCGCTCCTAGCAACAAGCCATGTATTCATTGCATTGATTTTGCACTCAATATGCATTGGACGTAAATTGCGACAGATTCAACAATCACGCACTCAAAAAAGGAGACAAGATGCAGCCCACGGAGTTCGACTATGTGATCGTCGGTGCGGGTTCTGCCGGCTGTGTGCTGGCAGCCCGGCTGAGTGAAGACCCCCACACCACCGTGTGCCTGCTGGAAGCGGGTGGCCCAGACAGCAGCGCGCTCATCCACGCTCCGGCTGGCGTGGTAGCCATGGTGCCCACCAAGATCAACAACTACGCGTATGAAACCGTCCCGCAGCCCGGACTGAACGGTCGGCGCGGCTACCAGCCACGCGGCAAGACGCTGGGGGGCTCCAGCTCCATCAACGCCATGCTGTATGTGCGCGGCAACCGTTGGGACTATGACCACTGGGCAACCCGGGCTGGGCCTATGACGAAGTGCTACCACTGTTCAAGCGCTCGGAGCACAACGAGCAACTCCAGAACGCATTCCATGGCCAAGACGGCCCGTTGAATGTGACCTATCCGCGATTTGACAGCCCCTTGAGCCAGATGTTTCTGGACGCTGCCGAGCAAAACGGTATCCCGTTGAACCAAGCCTACAACGGCGCTCAGCAGGAAGGCTCGTTTCTGTACCAAGTCACCCACAAAAACGGCGAGCGTTGCAGTGCAGCGAAAGGCTTCCTCACGCCCAACCTGGGGCGCCCCAACCTGAAGGTGATCACCCATGCCGTGAGCGCCAAGGTGGAATTGCAAGACCGATGCGCGACTGGCGTGCAGTTCTACCAGGGTAACCAGATTCAGAACGTGCGTGCGCGCCGCGAAGTTATTGTTTCAGCGGGCGCTTTCGGTTCACCGCAACTGCTGCAACTGTCGGGCATTGGCGCGGCCGCCGAACTGCGGCGTGCTGGCGTCACCCCCCGACACGAACTGCCCGGTGTGGGGAAAAATCTGCAGGATCACATTGACTATGTGCAGAGCTGGAAGG
>Ga0116176_10003647_pt1 | contig 11344 bp, 4 predicted proteins | sample AD_STIC08_MetaG_FD_89803 | JGI IMG/M metagenome (GOLD analysis project Ga0116176, IMG submission 89803) | Active sludge microbial communities of municipal wastewater-treating anaerobic digesters from USA - AD_STIC08_MetaG | ecosystem: Engineered > Bioreactor > Anaerobic > Digestate | place: USA... | reverse complement strand
CCGGTTCAGAAGAATAACGGGCACGCATCATGGTATTCTGGAACAGACGGATCGCCATATCCAATTCATCATATTCCTGGTCAATGGCCAGCATAAAGATCATCCCTACATTGGCGCCTGCTGAAAAATTGGCGCCTTCGTTGGCGATCACCAGTCCTTTGTAACTTTTTTCAGCCTTGTCAATAGCAGTTTGTATACCACTCAATACATCACCACCGATACTGCCCATCTTGGTAAACCATTGCAGACCCAGTACATCATCTCCGAGATCATATAATCGGCAGCTGCCATTCTTCCATACCTGTTTATCGGTATAGTTGCTCATTACAATAAAAGCTTCTCCACCGGGCAGCGCTTTGTAAGTTTTGGAAGCAGGGTCGTAACAATATTTTTTTCCACCTTCTACTTTATAAAATGAACGGTGACCTGCAGCCAGCATTTCATCCACCCAGGCCGCCACCGCATATCCGGCAGCCTTCATGGCTTCTGTTGTTTTGGGTACACCGAGTACATCCCAGCTTTCAAAAGCACCAATCTCCCAGCCAAAGCCGGCCATCATGGCGTCATCAACCCGGTACAGCTCATCGCTGATTTCCGGAATACGGTTGGAGATATAGGAGAAGAGTCCGTAATGAAAGAGCCGGTAAAATTCACCTGCTTTATCAGTGCTGGCTACCAGCATTTTTAAACGGGTGTATAGATCGTCTACTGGTTTGGCTGCTTCCAGTGATGCAAATTTTGGTTTCACCCTCGGACCATATTCCATGGTCTCCAGGTTCAGGGTCAGGATTTCTTTTTCCCCACCGGCTCCTTTTGTTTTCTTAAAGAATCCCTGTCCGGTTTTATCACCCAGCCAGTTATTTGTAATCATTTGATCCAGCCAGGTAGGAATAGCAAACTGGTCACGTGCTTCATCAGCCGGACAATTATCAGCTACCCCTTTTGCCACTTTTACCAGGGTATCCAGTCCAACTACATCTCCGGTACGGAAGGTGGCGGACTTTGGACGGCCGATAATGGGTCCGGTCAAAGCATCTATTTCATCCACACTGAGTTTCAGTTTCTCTTTTACATTCATGATGGCCATCATACCAAATACACCAATGCGATTGGCAATAAAGGCAGGGGTATCCTTACAAAGCACCGTGGTTTTGCCAAGATAGAGGTCACCGTATTGCATCAGGAAATCAACGATTGCTGGATCCGTATAAGGCGTAGGAATTATTTCCAGCAAACGCAGGTAACGGGGAGGGTTGAAAAAGTGGGTGCCACAAAAATGTTTTTTGAAATCATCCGACCGGCCTTCAGCCATCATGTGAATTGGGATGCCGGAAGTATTGGAGCTGATCAGGGTGCCGGGAGTTCTGTACTTTTCAACCTGTTCAAAAACTTTTTGTTTGATATCGAGGCGTTCAACCACCACTTCAATCACCCAGTCGTACCCGGCAATATCTTTCATATTGTCCTCAAAATTGCCGGTGCTGATTTTCTTCGCTACATCTTTATGAAAAACGGGAGAAGGGTTTGATTTGAGGGCCGCTGCCAGGGCATCATTTACGATTTTATTTCTTTCCGCCGGTTTGGCATCTGCCGCCACATCTTTTGGAACAATATCCAGTAATAGAACCTGTACACCTACTCCTGCAAAATGACAGGCGATCCTGGAGCCCATTACACCGCTACCCAGCACCGCCACTTTTTTAATCACTCTTTTCATAAAACATGTATTAAAAATTCCGGTCTGAACCGGTAAAGGCAAAATTAGTTAGTTATGCAACTATTTGACTTCGAAGATAAGGGATTTTCATAAAGAGCAAAAAGGGCCTGAAAAAAATGAGAATACAAATCAATGCGTATGGCTTATTAATGGTTAACCTTTAATTCACGGATATTTAAAATATCATGACTAAATTTTACACGAACTTTCTATTCAGGATATACGTTTCCCGATAGCAGAACGTTTTCCTGTATCAGAAACCGAACCTGACGGGATCATTGCTTTCCCTAACAATGGCCTCGCCGGAAAAAAACCAATATCAATGATGGGTTATTCACCCGCTTTCTCCTTTGTGTCCGGGCACCACCTTAAAGTGATTCACAAAGAGCCATCGCAGTCGCAACTCCCGGAAAAAAAGCATGCAATTATTCAGACCGATCTGCAATTTCAGATAACCGGCTGGAATGCCAGGTGTTTGGAATTATTCGGGAATCCGGGTAATGCTGAAATTAAAAATCTCTTCGATTTTTTTTCAAACCGCTTTGTACGGAATATAAAAGCAAAAATGCTTTCTTCCCTCTGGCAAAACGGATGGTGGAGCGGAGAAGCATTATTTGAAAAGGAAGAGGGAAAGCTTATTCCCTTGCATCTGACAGTTTGCAGATTAATCAATGATGCTGAAGAACCGGTTGGTTTTCAATTAGTCGGTCATGTGATCAAAGACCTGAAGATTAAAGACGCCCAACTGGAAGATGCCAAATACACTTTTGAGGCACTGTTGAATATATTGCCGGATGGTATTATTCTGGTTGGGACAGATGGACTTGTCAACTCCTGCAATAAACGCGGTCTGGAAATACTGGGTTTAAAGGAAAAGGAAGTACTCAGGAGGAAGTCAGCCAGTAAATCCTGGAAAATCATTCAGCTGGATGGTACCCCTTTCCCTGTGAATGAGTTTCCCTCTGTTATCACCCGCGAATCAGGAACCCCCCAACGAAATGTAATCATGGGAATTGAAAGACCAGGGGGGAATAAGGGATGGCTTTCAGTGAATGCCGAAGCCCTGATTCGTCCCGGCGACAGCAGCCCCTATCCGGTTGTGCTTACTTTTTCCGATATCACAAAGTTTATTACAAATGAACAGGAGCTGCTGCGGATCAATGAACGTTTCCGGCATATTACCCGTATTACCTCGGATGCAATTTGGGATCTTGATCTGATCAGGAATGAAATCTATCGCAGTGAAGCCTTTAATCGTTTATCCGGGTACAGCCATGAAGAAATAGGATCAAGCCTTTCCTGGTGGTTTGATAAAGTACATCCGCTGGAAAGGGAAAGAGTGAAATCAAACCTGGAAGAAAAACTCCGTCAGAAAGCAGAAAGATGGGATGATGAATACCGCTTCGAGTGTGCAGACCAGAGTTATAAAACCCTTCGCGATTCCGGAATTATTTTATACGCAGACGGACTGCCCGTCCGGATGCTGGGAGCCATCCGTGATATCACCATTGAATCTAAATTGAAACAGCAGCTGGCTATTGAACAGGAAGAAAAAGTACATGCCATGGCCATCGCAACAATCATGGCACAGGAAGAGGAAAAATCCCGGATCAGCCGTGAATTGCATGATAATGTGAATCAGATACTGATGTCTGCCAAATTGTTTATTGAATCCGCCATACAGTCTCCTGAAAAATCAAATACGCAATTGCAAAAAGCCATCGAGTACCAGCTAATGGCCTTGCAGGAAATCCGGAAAATTTCAAGGTCCCTGAGTATTCACGGAACCTCGAATGAAGGATTAAAAGAAAGTATCCTTGATATTATCCGCAACCTGGAAGAATGGCAGCAAATCAGTGTCAAATTCCGTTTTGACGAAAGACTGGAAAATGAACTCAGTGCGGAAGAAAAACTGACCGTTTATCGTGTGGTGCAGGAACAAACCAATAATATCATCAAATATGCAGAAGCCAAACAGGTGGCGATTACTTTATCTGCCGGACTGAATGATCTTCGTTTACAGATCAGAGATGATGGAAAGGGATTTGACATGGCGCAATTAGAAAAAAGAAAAGGGATTGGAATATTCAATATGGAAAACAGAGCCTGGGCCCATCATGGCCGGTTTAAAATAAAATCAGAACCGGGACAGGGTTGTACCATTGACATGCGCATCCCCATAGCAAGCCTTTATCATTCCCCCACCATCACAAAAGCTCCCCAGAAATAAGGGTGTTTGTATTGATCGCGGATGGTCTTTTGTGCCGCCGCAAATGCCCGGGCCTTGTTCCCGGTGGCCAGGTATTGCTGATAAAAGGCAATCATGAAATCACGCGTGGCATTATCATCCACCTTCCATAAACTGGTCATGATGCTGCCGGCACCCGCTGCCCTGAATGCCCTTTGCAGACCATACACGCCTTCCCCTGCATCCAGGTAACCGAGATTGGTTTCGCAGGCTGATAAAATAACAAGAGAAGTGTTTTGCAGGTCCAGATTCTGCGCTTCATAAGCAGTCAGCACCCCATCATAGGTATCTGCAAACTCATTGCGTTCATAATAATTGACCACACCTGCCAGTAATAAACCCGAATTAACCATGGCATTGAACATCCGGTAACCACTGGTGGCATTTTCGCTGGTACCCGACCAGTAGCCATGGGTGGCAATATGCAGGATACCCGGACTATGCATTTTGTATAATTTATCTTCCGTAGCCTGGTCCTTCAGGTAGTATTGCACTTTTATCTTCCCCTTCTCGAGTTCAGTCTTTATACTCAGCACTTCTGTTTCTGTCCCGGGCAGGTCTGTAATATTTTTTTCTCTGAAATTGCCAATAAAGGACCGGGTGCCTTCATCTTCTACTCTGGATGCTGTTGCTGCTGTGGTTTTATAAGCAGGTCTGCCAAATAATACAGCAGTGGGATTCGCGGGCATACTGCTGGCAGCAAGAGCGAGTTCCCCCGTAGAAGTGGTGGATTGAATCTCCAGTTCATCCAGTACATATTTACCCGAAACGGGGTTGAGCAGGGTAGATACATTGATCAGGTGATAAATGCCATCCGGAGAAAGATATACTTTCCGGATGCCGCTGAGCTTCTCCTGAATTTTTTTCCAATAAAGCGTATAAGATACTTTGTCCTCTGTCCTGAACCGGATATTGTTTTTATAAGTTTTATAGTGCTGATTATCCAGCAGGGCCGCATCATCAGTCAGGTAAACAACTTCGGGGTATTCAGATTGATTGGTAAGAATATAGGCAGCATAAAAAGCCGTATCGGAATAATACACCTGGTCTCTCCATTGAAAGCGGATGATCTCTACCGCTGCTTCTCCCTCTTTCAGTTTGCTTTTAATTTCTTTCCAGCCGGGAGGATTGATCTGCAATAATTTTTTATAGTCTTTCGATTTCACTGTCAATTCATTTTCCATGCTGGTTACTTCTGCCTGCAGGGTTTCCAGTATTTTTTCTGCAGACTTTGAACTTGTATCAACAGGTCCTGCTGCCGGTTCAGCTGACTTAAAATAAAGCCGGATCAGCTGCTGTTTTTTATCCAGCCATTTTTCATAGAGTGCAATCACAGCCGGATCATTGCTTTTGATAAATGCTTCTTTACGTTTCTTGGTTCCCTGCAGGGAAATGGATTTAACAAACAGCAGGTTGTCATAAGCCTGCGCCGCCAGCATGCCCGCTTCAGTCTGTTTTTTATCCTTTGTGGTTTTCACAAAACTGTGAAAGTTATCATATCCTTCTTTCAGTTTGGCATTGTAATAAGTCACGAAGGCTTTTTCTCCAAAGGCGAAAATGATATCATTGACCCAGTTCTTGTTAAGGGTAAATAATTCCTGGTAGGTTTTGATGGCAGCAGCCTTGTTTCCGTCACGCATCTGAAAATAAGCGAAATCAGTAAATGGCTTGGTGGATTCCCGAAAGTCCTTTGTGTTCCGGATTCTCTCCAGGATGGGTGTGAACACGGCTGTGTATTTGGGTGATTTCAGGAAGGCCAGTTGGATCCCCCTGAAATAATTGGAACTCAGATCGGCATAATCCCTGAAACTATTATAATAGGTTTCTACTTCTTTCACATAAAAGTCCAGTGATTTCGGCAGCATTTTTTCCCTTCCTCTTTTCATCAGGAATATGGGGAGCATGGAGAAATCATAAAGCTTCAGATTGGGATATTGTTCTTTCTGACAACGGATCCAGGCAGAATAAGCCGAATCCCTTTTTCTCCAGTATTTCTCTGCGGAAGGATAATCTTTTAAAAATTCAGTGGCAATGCCTGCATTGGTCAGCCGGATATACTCCTGACCGGTACAGGGCATTTTGTAGGTGGCAAACATTTTGGCCAGCTCCGCGTACTGGATATCTGAAGATTTGACATAAGATTCATAATCACCAATGTAATAATAGTAAAGTGTATGAGCTGAAAGTGCTTCATTACGGTACGACATCTTCAGGGTTTCATCTGCAGTTTGAGAAAGCTCTTCCACTTTGCGGATAAATGATTCTGCTTTCTGGTAATCCCCGAATTTGGACAAAAAAAGGATATAAGTGAGATAGGAAACATATTCTTTTCTTTCATCTCCCCGGAGACTGATCCCGTATTCATAATATTTCTTGGCATTATTGAAGTCTCCGTTTCTTTCAAAGGCATATCCCACACCGGTATAATTGGCCAGTGTGCGGAATGAACTGTATTTATCCATAAAAGCCAGTGCCTTCCTGGCATTTTCCGGATCCTTAGTTTCATAGAGCCCCGGGTAAATACTGTTATACCAGAGATTCATACTGTCACTGCCGTATTCTGCCTTTGGTCCTTCCAGACCGACCATTTCCCTGGATTTCCGGTCCGCTTTTTCTGCACAGGTTTTGGCCAGTGCTTCATCCACCGTAAAATTTTCAAAAAGATTTTTGAGGATATAATAATTGCCCAGGGTTTGCAATTCTTTTTTCTTTTCCAGCAGCGTATATAAATCTTTTGCCTGCTGCAGGGCTTTCTTTTTATCGGTAGCGTTCAGGATATAGATATCATTGAGTTTTTTATCAAACTCTTCCTGGGTTTGTGCCAGGCCGGTGAATGAGCAAAACAAAAAAAGGAACGACAACAGCCCGTTGTGCAGTTTTCGGTTCATAGAAAAGGGTTTAGGCAGGTAAAAGGTATAAAAAATATCTCCCACAAAGACACTAAGTACACAAAGAGAGTGAAAAATATTTCCCGCCAGGAGCGCAAAGCGCGCATAGTAAGTCGCCAAACTCACGCAGTGAGTTTTATCCGTCAATATCTGTACTCAGAATAATCGAAACCTCAAAAAACAATTCTTAACCCGGTACTAAAAAATCCGTTTTAATCCGTTTAATCCGCGTCATTCGCGTTCCTATTATATTTTTTGCGAAGCAAAATCATTCATCCGACGATATTTCACGCAAAGAGCGCAAAGAAAAAACACGCAAAGGGGCAAAGAAAGAGTTCCCATACTCACGAAGTGAGTATTATCCGTTCTAATCCGTTTAATCCGCGTCATCCGCGTTCCTATTATATTTTTTGCGAAGCAAAAATCTATATCCGCTATTAACTTTCCCACAAACCTGCCTGCCGGTAGGCAGGGTCACTAAGAACACAAAGCGTTTCTCCTCGTGCCCTTGCGTATTTACGGTTACATCTCTGCGATAACTCTGCGCCCTCATTTCTCTGCGGTGAATCTCTCTCATTTTTGTCCAAAGAACTCTTCGAGCGAAGCAAAATCATTATCCGAAAAAATCTCCTTAACTCACACCGGAGCCTGGCGCCACCCCATTTTCAGGACGCAGCAACTGCAATTTCCCATCACTATCTTCTGCCGTCAGGATCATCCCCTGACTTTCAATTCCCTTCATTTTACGGGGAGCGAGGTTGGTCACCACAATTACCTGCTTGCCTACCATTTCTTCCGGGGTATAATGCAGGGCGATACCGGAGACAATGGTTCTTTTTTCAGTTCCCAGATCAACTTCCAGTTTCAATAATTTATCAGCCTTTGCCACTTTTTCGCAACTGATCACTGTAGCTGCTTTCATTTCCAGTTTGGCAAAATCATCGAATTGTATTTCTGGTTTTTGCATGGGTGCTTTTTGAGGGGTTGGTGCTGCAGCAGCATTATCAGCGGCTGATTTGATTAATCCGCTTTTCAGCTTTTCAATCTGCGCAGCAATTTCTTCATCTTCAACTTTACGGAACAACAGTTCCGGTGCTCTTAAACTGTATCCGGTACTGAGCAGGTTGGGTTTGCCGGCATTTTCCCAGTCCAGCATTTTTTCCACCACCTTCATCATGTACAGCATCTTCCTTGCAGTGTTGGGCAGGAAGGGATTGATGAGTACCGCGAGATTGGCACAAAGCTGCAGACAAATATGAAGGGTATTATCAATAGATGCCTGTGCAGCGTGATTATCCGCTACCTGTCTGGCTACAATCCAGGGTTCTTTTTTCTGTAAATACTGATTCCCTTTTCTGGCCAGTTCAATCACCTGGAATAATCCATCCCTGAAATGATAGTACTCCAGTGCGGATTGTACTTCAGCTTTTGTATTGCTGAATTCAGCAATCATGGCTTTATCCGTATCATCCAGCAAATCTTCCTGTAACCGGGGCACTTTGCCGCCGCAGAGTTTGTGCATGAGGACAAAACTCCGGTTCACAAAATTGCCAAAGACCGCTACCAGTTCACTGTTCACGGCATCCTGGAAGCCTTTCCAGGTAAATTCACTGTCCTTGGTTTCCGGAGCGATCTGCGTCAGATAATAACGGAGCATATCCACTGCCTGCGGGCCGCCGTTATCTTTTTTTACAAAGTCATTGATATAATCCCGCATATCCAGTTTCCAGTTCCGGCTGGTGCTCATTTTGTCACCTTCCAGGTTCAGGAATTCATTAGCAGGTACATTATCGGGAAGGATATCACCGTGTAGTTGCAACATCACAGGAAAGATGATACAATGGAATACAATATTATCCTTACCGATAAAATGTACGAGTTTGGTCTCCTTATCCTGCCAGTACGGTTTCCAGTCTTTTCCCTGATCCAGTGCCCATTGTTTAGTGGCACTGATATAACCGATCGGGGCATCAAACCAGACATAGAGCACTTTACCTGCTGCTTCTTTCAGTGGCACTTTGATCCCCCAGTCAAGGTCGCGGGTAACCGCCCTCGATTGCAATCCGCCTTCAATCCAGCTCTTACATTGTCCATATACACTGGGGCGCCAATCATCCTTATGCTGCTCGAGTATCCAGTCTTTCAAAAATTGTTCATGCTTCCCCAATGGCAGGTACCAGTGAGAGGTTTTTTTCTTGACCGGCGTTTTTCCACTCAGGGTGCTCACGGGATTGATCAGTTCATCCGGACTCAGGGTACGGCCACAAGTTTCACACTGGTCGCCAAAAGCCCGGTCGCTGCCACAGTTGGGACAGGTTCCCTTGATATAACGGTCAGCCAGAAAACTGCCAGCCTCCTCATCATAGTATTGTTCTGTTTCCTTTATTTCCAGTTCTCCTGCATCATTCAGTTTGGTAAAAAACTCCTGCGCCGTTTCATGGTGCAGCGGAGATGAAGTGCGGTGATAGATATCAAAGCTCATGGAGAGGTCTTCAAAATCCTGCTTCATGGCTTCATGGTACTTATCAATAATGGCCTGGGGGGTTGTTCCTTCCCTGGTGGCCTGGATGGGGATCGCTGTACCATGTTCATCACTGCCACAGACAAATACCACATCTCTTTTCTGGGCACGGAGATAACGCACATAAATATCCGCAGGGATATAGGCACCAGCCAGGTGACCAACATGTTTTAATCCATTGGCATAGGGCAGGGCAGAAGTAACCAGGTATCTTTTGGGTTGGGTCATGTAGCTTTCTTTCGTGAACTGGCTGCAAAAATACCAGAATGCCGCTCATTGCCCAAAAGCATGGTTTTTAATAACTTCATCCCTTTTAAAACCTGTTCCGGTATGAAAAAGTACTTTTTCCTTCCCTTATTGCTGATTTGCAGTATCAGCTTCGCCAATGACGGAGTGTTTTATGCGACTGGTAATACGCTGGTGCCCTTGAAAGAAAACACCGTACAGTTGAAAAAAGAGATCCTCAACCTGACCCGTAAAGCGGAATGGATGCAGGTGGATATTTATTTCGAATTTTTCAACCCGGGCCCTGAAAAAGAATTACTCGTGGGTTTTGTAACCCCTCCTGCAAACGGAGATGTGACGGACGAAGAAGCCCGACATCCTTTTATCAAAGATTTTATGGTCATGTCTGGCGATGAGTTACTTTCTTATAAAGTTGCCAAAATGGGAGAGACCGGTTTCCGGGTCAGTTCCAAACTGGCCGAGGGCTATGATTTTGTTTATTATTTCACTATCAAATTCAAAAAGGGAATCAACGTGATCCGCCACAGTTACCAGTACCGGGGTGGAGGTTCTGTGGAAGCCAGTCAGGATTTTGATTACCGCCTCACCACCGGTACCACCTGGGCCAATCATGCCATTGATGATTTTGAACTGAATATTGATATGGGGGAGAACAGTTATTTTTCTATACCTGCCTCCTTCGGAGCGCAACCCGTGAACTGGCTAATGACGGGGGTGGGAAGAATATCCGCTCCCGATTTTACATTGCCCTACGTGAATGAAGGAAAGGCTAAACTAAAAATGGTTTTGCAACGCCGCGGCCGTCTTCACATGCGGATGAACGGGTTTAAACCAACGACCGACCTTTCCGTATCATTCTGGAATCTGCATAATGAAATTGGCCTCTGGTGTGCCCCTCCGGTAAAAAATGATTTCAGCAACATGATGGAAATGATCTGGGGTGATGCGGTAGATTCAACAATCCGCCAGTTCTCGGATCAGCAATTGCGGCTCTACCGTAATCTGAATTATGCGCGGCATGGTTATGCTTTCAAAGACGAAACACTAAAAAAAGCATATTCAAAATATATCTGGTATATTCCGGATCCGGCTGTAAAAACAGACAATACACCCGACTACTACGTTAGTCCGGAACTGATGCAGTTGATTATCACAGAAGAAAACAGGAGAAAACTAAAATAATATGATTGAGATACCACCCGCCTTAAAAAAAGGTGATACGATTGGCATTGTTTGCCCGGCCGGTTATATGGATGCTGCCAAAGCGGAAACCTGTATCCGTACCCTGCAGGAATGGGGATACAAAGTAAAAACCGGAAAGACCCTGGGAGGTGATTCATCCACTTATTTTTCTGGTACAGATGAAGAACGGCTGGAAGACCTGCAGCAAATGCTGGATGATGATGAAGTACAGGCCGTGCTTTGCGGCAGGGGTGGTTATGGAACCGGCAGGATCATTGATCAACTGCGGTTCAAACAATTCCGGAAAAATCCCAAATGGATCATCGGCTACAGTGATATTACCGTACTGCATGCGCATATCTACAGCAATTTTTATATCTCCACCCTGCATGCTCCCATGGCCGCTGCTTTTAATGATAACGGACATTCCAATGAATTTGTATTATCCCTCAAAGATGCATTGGAAGGAAAGCCAACTGTGTACAAAGCAGAAGGCCATGAATTTAACCGGAAAGGAGATGTGGAAGGTGAACTGGTTGGTG
>Ga0116176_10003641_pt1 | contig 11355 bp, 6 predicted proteins | sample AD_STIC08_MetaG_FD_89803 | JGI IMG/M metagenome (GOLD analysis project Ga0116176, IMG submission 89803) | Active sludge microbial communities of municipal wastewater-treating anaerobic digesters from USA - AD_STIC08_MetaG | ecosystem: Engineered > Bioreactor > Anaerobic > Digestate | place: USA... | reverse complement strand
TGCTGTAATCCGCCATGGAAACGAACGACCGGGTTAATATTATTATTCAATCGCTGGACACGCATTCGGCAGAATCTGTGACACAAGGACTGCAGGCAGTTAAAGCGATTAAAGATTTAACCCTGGAAGAGAAATTAGCGCTGACCAAAGCATTTTCAGAGGTATTCTTTCACGTGCATCATTCCAACACCACCAGCTTGCCAAAGCAGGCCGTGCGAATAGAAAAACTTATCGCCAAGTGTGGACCTGAAATGTTTCCCTTTTTGTTAAAAGAAATTCTGGAGGCCGATACCGAATCGGCTGTCTATTTTGGAAAGAGCCTCGCGCGTAATGGAGTGCCAGCCCTTGACTACATACTTTCAAAACTGGATGAGCATCGTGAAAACGACCACGATCTTATCAATCTATTGCAGGTGCTATCACTTTTTAAAGTGCCCGAAGTTGCCAAAGCAGTGCCTACTATTCTCACTACTGCCCAACATAACAATCACCAGGTTACTGCCATGGGTTTGCACGCGGTAGGCAGGATTGTTCAAAAACACAGGCCCACTGCTTTCAGTGAAGAGCTTAGGTTAAAAATGTTTGATGCTGTTTTCCGTTTTTTAGCGAACCCGCATGTACTGGTACGGAAAAATGCGGCACGCGCCCTTGGCAAAATGTTACGAAAAGGGTTGCTGTCTGGCGAAAATGAAAGTAAACTCTATAAGACTTTTCTTGCAATAGCAGGCCGCGATGAACACCACAATTGGGACCGCGCCTTTATCGTGAGGCGTGAAGCCGAAGATTTTCTTCCTTACTTCTGTCAATCCTCCCTCCATGTGCGTCAATATTCACAGAGTTACAAAATTCTATCAAAGCGTTTGCTCTGCACCAATACCTACCACTTCACCATCGATGCCCCACTGATTGCCAAAAAAATCGAAGGTGGGCAATTTCTTATAATCCGCCCACACATTCTCAGCGAGCGCATTCCGCTTTCTGTTTGCGGATGGAATCGTGAACAGGGCTCCATAGAAATTGTCGTTTCAGCGGTGGGCAAAACCACCACGCAAATGAATGCGATGAACAAGGGTGATTTTTTTGAAGATGTGGTGGGCCCTTTAGGTGAACGTTCTGCACTTCCGGCAGCTACAGGCACCTGTGTGGTCATCGGAGGTGGTTATGGCACCGGAGCGATTATCCCTACCGCCAAAGACATGCAAGGGTTGGGCAATAAAGTAATTGGCATTGTGGGCGCTCGTACCCAGGAAAGTTTGATCTTGATTTCGGAATTGAACAAGGCTTGTGATGAAGTATTGATAACAACCAATGATGGTTCAACAGGCCTTAAAGGATTTGTAACGGATGCGTTATCACAGGTACTTGCCCGCGAAAAGGTAATTTATGTGTTGGCCGTTGGCCCGGTGCCGATGATGAAAGCCGTGAGTGAAATGACGCGTTCCTTAAACATACCTACCTATGTATCTCTCAATGCTATCATGGTGGATGGCACAGGTATGTGTGGAGCATGCCGTGTTACTGTTGGTGGTGAAACAAAATTCGCCTGCTTCCACGGCCCCGACTTTGACGGACATAAAGTAGATTTTGAAAATCTTACCAAGCGTCAAAAAATGTTTGCTAAGCAAGAGAAGGTAGCCTTTGACAGTATGAACATTTGAACGAGAACACAATGACACAGCCTCATGTATTAAATAAGCGCGAACGGTCAATGATTGCCCATCAGGAAATGCCGTTGCGTCCTGCGCAATCAAGGATCCATAGTTTTGACGAAGTACCGATTGGATATACCGATGAACAGGCGCGACTCGAATCCTTACGCTGCCTGCATTGCACCACGCCTGCGTGTATCGGAGCTTGCCCTGTCGGTATTGATATCCCGGGCTTTCTCAGGCTGATTGAACAAGGCAATCCGGGTGCTGCAGCAAAAAAAATCCGGGAAACTAATTTTCTGCCTGCCGTGTGTGGCCGTGTGTGTCCACAAGACAAACAATGCCAGGCTGTGTGCGTGGTGGGTCGCAGAAATATTCCTGTAGGCATTGGAAATCTTGAACGGTATGCTGCCGACTATGAACGGGTACATGGTTTATTCGAAATACCAACCATTCAAGAGCCGACCGGAAAAAGAGTTGCTATTATTGGATCGGGTCCGGCCGGACTTTCAGCGGCATACGCATTGGCGATACAAGGGCATGAAGTAACTGTGTTCGAAGCATCGCATCGGGCTGGTGGCGTATTGGTATATGGTATACCGCGTTTTCGGTTGCCTATAAAAGTTATTGATGAGGACATTCGCTTTCTTACCAAGCTGGGGATTCGCTTTGTGTATAACATGGTGATTGGGAAAATATTTACGTTGGAAGATTTACTATATAAGGAGGGATTTGATGCTGTGTTAATCGGAACCGGTGCGGGGTTGCCCCGCATGCTCGATGTGCCGGGCTCAAATGCCAACGGAGTATATTCAGCGAATGAATACCTTACCCGCATTTACCTGATGGAAGCGAATCGTTTCCCTAATTACAGTACCCCGGTTTTCTCAGGAAAGAAAGTGGCAGTGATTGGTGCCGGCAATACGGCTATGGATGTGCTGCGTACCGCTAAGCGTTTAGGAGCAGAGCCCACATGTTATTATCGAAGATCACATCAGGAGGCACCGGCCCGATCGGAAGAATTAAAACATGCCGAACAAGAGGAGATGTTCTGGCGCTGGCTTTCAAATCCAGTTGAGTTTATTGTGGATGATGATAATTTTGTGAAGCAAATAAAATGCGAACGCATGGTGCTTTCCGAACCTGATGAAACCGGCCGGCAGAAACCCACACCCACAGGAGAATTTTTTGTTGAAGACTGCGATACCGTGGTGATGGCGTTGGGTTGTAGTGTCAATCCCATCATTCCTTCTACCGATGCAGAAATTCGCACGAACAAGTGGGGTGTAATTTTGGTTGACAATAATACCTGCGAGACCAGCAAGAAAGGTGTGTTTGCTGCAGGGGATGCAATCACGGGTGGTTCAACCGTTATTCAAGCGATGGGCCAGGCGAAGAAAGCGGCAGCCGGCATCCACCAATACCTGATGGGGAAGGAAAACTCCGTGGCTGATTCCTGAAATTTTATTGGTTCTTAATTATTGGTTGTCCGATGTTCGTTTTGCCTCTGGCGTCTATCCTCGAAGTTCGAATCTCGAACCTCTACCATTCAACGTCTAAATAATTTCTCTACCATCCACCATTTAGTTTCTTATCAAAGGGCTTCGTTTTATACCTTGCTGTACCAACTAACTAATTCATGAAATCACTGGTCTGCATTTTTATTACCTGTTGCCTCGCTTCTTGTGGCGAAAAAGCCGCTCCCATCGAACAAGGCTCCATCAGGCCGATCGACAGCCTGTTTCGTGAATACACTGAGTTTAAAAAACGAATCAATCCGTTGGAAGCGACCAAAGCCGGTTTCAATCAATACAATGATCAGATTGCCAATTATGTTTCTGCACCTTATATAAAAGAGTTGACCGATGCCTATACACAGTTTCTGAATCAAATCGATACCTACGACTCTGCTCAAGTAACTTCCTCGCAGTGGATGAGCCTGCGCGTGATGAAATGGGATTGTACCATAAAACGGGAAGGACTCAATAATGCTATTGCAACGGTTGCTTCGCCTATGTATGATATGCCTACGTTCGAGCTGTTTCCACTCATGCAGATCCAATCACTGCATTTATATTTTGCAACGTTAGCCAGTGGTACAGGCTTGCAACCATTCCGCACCGTACAGGATTATGATACCTGGCTTAAGCGTGTTGATGCTTACCTTCCTTTTTTGGATACCTGCATTGTTAAGATGAATCAAGGCATTGCTCAAAAAATTGTGCTGCCAAAAGTTCTGATCAAGAAGATGATCCCCCAGCTTGATGGATTTGTAAATAACCCGCTGCAACAACATTTATTCTATGCACCGATTACACTCATGCCAACCGATTTTCCAACTGCGGAAAAGGAGCGGTTGACAAAAGCGTATACGAGCATGGTGAACGACAAAATAATTCCTAAGTACAAGATGCTGCAGGATTACCTGATCCAAACCTACCTTCCTGCTGGTCGCGAAACAGCTGGCATCAGTGCCTTACCTAATGGCCGCGAAACGTTCAATTACCTGATTCGCTATCATACTACCACCAATATGACGGCCGAGCAAATACATGAGCTTGGAAAAAATGAAGTAGCCCGCATCCGTAGTGAAATGGAAAAGGTAAAAGCCGAACTGGGTTTTAAAGGCGACCTGAAAGCATTCTTTCATCATGTGCGCACAAGCAAACAACAAATGCCATACACCAAACCTGAAGAAGTGATTGCCAGCTTCAATGCCATTCGCGACAAAGTAGAAAAAACCGTGACGAATGTTTTTGAAATTAAACCCAAGGGTGGTTTCGTGGTGCAACGCACGGAAGCATTTCGCGAAGGATCTGCGAGTGCAGAGTTTTTACCCGGCAGCATAAATGGCTCGCGGCCTGGCGTTTTCTATGTACCCATACCGGATGCTAAAACCTACAACAAATACGCTGACGAAGCCTTGTTTTTGCATGAAGCAATTCCCGGCCATTACTATCAGCTTTCATTACAACAGGAGAATAGTCAGTTGCCCGAGTTTCTGCATCCTGAAAGCATGAGTGTATTTGTTGAGGGCTGGGCACTGTATGCCGAATCGTTAGGCAAAGAGTTAGGTTTGTATGAAGACCCCTATCAATATTTCGGTATGCTGAGTATGGAAATTCACCGTGCCATCCGACTCGTACTCGAAACAGGCATTCACACGATGGGCTGGACACGCGAACAGGCTATTCAATATTCCTTAGATAATGAAGCCGAGCCCGAAGACAAAATCATTGTAGAAGTAGAGCGGTACATGGCCACACCCGGAGCCGCACTGTGTTACAAGATTGGGCAAATCAAAATTCGCGAGCTTCGCACCCGGGCCGAGGTGGCTTTGGGCGATAAGTTTAATGTAAAAGAATTTCACACCCAGGTATTAAATTCAGGCAGCTTGCCGCTGGTCTTGTTGGAAGAAAAAATTAATGGCTGGATAGCAAAAGAGAAAGGCAAGTAACTACTTCCGCATTAAACTAAACTTTCCACTTGTAATGGCAAAAGCAGCAGTAACTGAATAGGTGTTGAGTAAATTGTGAGTAGTGGTTAATGGATCGGTGATCAACGACTAAGTGCAAATGATTTCTTCGAAATGAATTTGTCATTGCGGGCGAGGAGAACACTTTTTGATTTGCCACGCACGTCAACGAGACCCGCAATCCCGTAAAGGGTAGGTCTTAGTGACAGCATTTCATCGCTACTTCACCACCACACTACTTGGGATCGCGGGTCAAAGCCAGCGAAGACATTTCATAATAAATGTGTCAGTGCCCTTGAACGAAACACCTGGTATTAACCAGGCGAGCTTCTCCATTCGCTGGTGGAGTAGGTTGGGGTCAACTCACCAAAAAGCACTTTTTCTAAAATCATTGTTGCAGGTGTCGATAGTATCACCGACCGCCTGCAACAATGCATCAACCCATTACTTCCACTCCAAACCCTTATCCTTTGCTTTCTCACGGATCGCCTTGATCATAGTTACATCAAGCATCGATCCTTCATCTTCCGCAGGCTGATGTGCAGCCAGATACTGTTGACGTTTTTTGTTCAGCTCCAGAATTTCATTCTGTACAGCCTTGCGCTCATCCGCTTTTTTAGCAACATACACTTTGCGTTCTCCGGCACTCATCCCTTGCATTTCTTCTGGTAATTGCTGTGCAGGAGCCGTGGTAATTACACTCTCATCGTCTTTCGCGGCATCTACTAAATCCCACGAAGAGTTTTGATACGCATGCGTACTTTTGGACACCGCGCGTTCCACTTTATTCGCCTGGCCATAGCTCTCTGCATTTTTGTCCTGTGCCGCCTGAGCCTCTTTCTTTTCCCGTCCCGAGGTGCCATAGTATAGGTAGGTTTTGTTCAGTCGATCATTACACTCCGCAATTTTTGAATCATAGGGAGTTGCTATAAATACTGTTTTGCGATTTTGCTCAATGCTCATGTAGCTTCCACCGGTCCGGTCAGCACCATCTTTCCAGTTGGTGTTCAGGCCTTCATCAAATTCTCCGCAGTAGATTGTATTAACTACCACTCCTTTTTCTTTGGCCACCGAACAGGCGAGGCGGTAGCTTACCGAGCCTTGCGTGAAGGGTTCGTTTCCGGCAATAAAAATCATTTTCAAATCGGCTGCCGATGTTGACCACCCAAGCTGGTTGAGCGATGTCTGAATCACGTGCCCGCAGAACTCGTTGCCCCCGTTGGTGGAGAGTGAAAACAGTTTTTCAGAGATCAGGTCAAGGTCATTGGTGAGGCCACTCACCTGGCGGATGTATCCTTCCGAGGAAGGCAGGCCATCATTGCCATATTCGTACAAGGCAATCTTGATGCGGGGCCGCGAACCGTCTCCGCATTTAGCTGCAGCCAGTTCGTTTACAATTTTCCATAGTTGCGATTTTGCCTGGTCAATAAGTCCATCCATGCTGTTGCTGGTATCGAGCAGCAAGGCAATCATAATGCTCTGATCTTTGGCGGGGCTTTTTTCCGATGCTGAACGTTCGGGGTTCACGGCACTCATCCCGATAGCTATCGGGACGGAAACTACCGTCATGATGATCATCACAGCGACCACTTTCAAAAAGCGCGTGCTGGCAAGAGGTATCGTTTTCATAATCTGTTATTTGTTTTCCGTAGGATGCACCGTTCCGCCAGATTCCATAAAACTTCAGGTAATTTTTTTCTTCCTATCGTGTGGAGCCTGGTCGTGTCTTTCGGTTGTTACCCCTAATAAAAGGTCTAATCCTTCTCCGCCAGTTGGCGGAGAAGGATCTCCTCATCAAGATAACGTACTTCCTTATTTGGGGATCCTTCGCTATAGTGAGCTTCGGTCAATAAGTAGGTTTTGGTTTTATACAAACATAAAAAAAAGATAACGAGAAGCTGACCGCTCAGGATTGGGTTACAATTTTATTTTAGAATAGTGACTCCCTGGTTATTGTTGATCGATTGCTTAACAAACACACTTAGTTCGATCGATCCCTTCATTGATTGTCTAATCTTAGTAATTAAACTTAAGAGCGGACTGAGCCTTACTTTTCTTTTGCATGCACAAAAGAAAAGTAATCCCGCATTCTTGCGGGACTAGCCGCCTTACCACCGCACAGGCCTCGAGTGGGCTCCGCCAGCTGGCGGATGCACATCCACACACCAAGGATAGTTAATTGGGCATGTTAATTTAAAATTATCTACTTCGTAATAGGCTGGAAGACCTTAATATGAAACTTGAGAGCGGTGGCCCGGCCGAAAAGCGGGGTGGTGTGATAGCATGCGGGGGGAAGCTTTTTTCGGCCTTGATTTTTTTTCGTTCTTTTTTGTATCAAGACAAAAAAGGACAAAGAGAATAAAGTGATGCGCTTTGTTTGTACGCACTCTCGCCTTTGTTGGCATTGACCACCAAACACCCACCATAAATGCATACGTTCTATCATCATTCTCCTGACCACGCCAATTGGTGCGAAATTTCGATCTTAACTTTCCTTTGGCGCGTTTAGATCTTCTCATTAATACCGCGCCCCGACATGTCTGCGCGCGGCTATAAACATATTACCCCTCTGGGGTATGGGAAAAATCAATCATTAGCATCACTCCCTCTCCTTTGGGGAAGAGCAAGCTTACCAACCGAATCCGCCAGCAAACGGAGTAGGTTGGGGTGAGGTCAACCTACTAAAACTGCAATCGTCCTATTATCCTTAATCTGTTGTGTTGTTGTTGTAGTTTCTTGCTAAAGGCATGACTTTGTCATAATTTCGTTTCAGTGCGTGAGGACGTGCCCTGCCCGTCAAAATCCTTATTAATAAATAAACCATACCTCCTATGAACAGAAGATCTTTTCTTGGTAATGCCGCTGCCGGCCTGGCCGCTACCGGATTGCTTTCCCATATCCCTGCCTCCGTATTCAGTATGGCGAATACCAAAGGAATCAAAATGCCCCTTGGCTTTCAGTCTTATGTGTTTCGGGACGAGATTTCCCTTAAACCTCAGGAGACGATGAGTAAGCTGGCCAGTTATGGCTACAAGAATGTAGAATGGTGCAGCCCCAAAGGTTACCAGGGTCCCTTCATGCCGTTGGTCAAATACTCAGGCAAGGAACTGAAGAAGATCACCAACGACTCGGGCCTCGAGACCACCAGTTGCCACTTCACCTGGGATGAGATTATGGATGACAACAGCCTCGCTGAACGGATCGAATTTGCGAACCAGTTGGGATTGAAACACATGGTTTGCTCTGGCGGACTTATAGCCAAGACTTCCGATGAGGTGAAGAAGCGCTGCGAACAAATGAACCATTTCGGAGCCTTGGTAAAAAAGGGCGGACTGGTTGCCGGATATCACAACCACAACGGAGAGTTTGATGAGAAGCTTGATTCCCGTCCGCAATACGACCTCATGCTCGAACACCTCGATCCATCCTTAGTTAAGATGCAGTTTCAAGTGGCGGCCATCACCTCAGGGTATAAGGCCCAGGATTATTTCAGGAAATTCCCCGGCCGATTCATCTCTGCACACCTGCAGGATTATGCTCCGAATGACCATGAGAAGGAAGTGGTTATGGGTTCAGGCATTGTCGACTGGAAGGATTTCTTTGCCGCTGCTAAAGTGGGCGGACTGGAATACATTTTTGTTGAGATGGAATCTAACCCGGCCATTATGGAGGGTTGTGCAAAGTATGTGAAGAGTCTGTAAAAAGACTTGCCCCTGCTTTGGTGATCTTCCTAACCATAGTCGTCAACTTAAGGTAATATTTCCCCAATTTTTACATGTCGTCCCTACAGGACTTTGATTCAATTTTATTCCATTCTTTTTTACCAACATATTGTCCCTACGGGACTTATCTAAGCATTGTTATTAAAGTTGGCCGTGGCTGGGATGTAGGTAGTAGTTGCTGGCCATGCTACTAGTCACCAGTGGCAGTGTTGAACCTTATCTTGGGGGATGTCGGTAGTCGTTGTGGAGATGCTACAACCCACCGAAAGGAATGCTACAAGTTGTAGTGAGCGATGCTACTAGTCACCAGTGGCAGTGTTGAACCTTATCGTGGGGGATGTCGGTAGTCGTTGTGGAGATGCTACAACCCACCGAAAGGAATGCTACAAGTTGTAGTGAGCGATACTACTAGTAACCAGTGGCCGTGTTAAACCCCATCGCGCAGGATGTTAGTAGTCGATAAAGAGATGCTCATCCTGTGGTATGTCATGAAATGTTGGTGAGTGATTGCAGCAGACATTGAGTTTATCGAATGCGTTCGGCAGTATTACCCAAAGTGACAACTATCGTGTGAATGTGTGACCCTAAGAACGGGGTGAGGAATGCATCGGAATGAGTGTAGCAGTGTCCTTCAGCGGGCGTAGAAATTGTTACTTCAGCGAAGAAATTTATAAATCAAAAAATCAAATGCATAAGAACGTGCCAGTCGAATTTGAGTTACGTGTTTGGCGAAATAAATAGTTGTAAAAATAGTAGTGTAAAATCACAACGTTATATACAGATTCCGTTGCAATCATCATAAAGTAAATCTTTATGAGCACAATCAAAAACATGCAGGCCTTCACAAGGTTGATAGGTTACTGCACCGGGTACGGAGGTAAATATAACCCCGGTCGTCAAACCCTCCACGTAGGAGAACTTCAGGCACAATTGGAAGCGGTCCGCCAGGTGCTTGAAGAAGTTAAGGAGACCAAGGTGCACTTCAATGATGAAGTGAATGCGCGCAAGCAGGCGTTTGAAGATTTGCCGAAGCTGGCCGCCAGTGTGATCCGGGCACTTAAAGCATTCGGAGCGTCCGAGGAAAAGATGGCGGATGCAAGGCTGTACTTCCGTAGCATCACAGGTCGGAGGCCGGCTAAGCCCATCGAAAAAGCAGGGTCAACGGTGGAACCGGTACCTGCACCTGTAAGGCGTTCACAAATGCAGTTAGCCTATGTAGACAAGGCTGATTGGTTTGAGCAACTCGTGCAGACAGCGTCTACCCATCCCGGCTATCAACCCAACGAGCCTGAACTTTCGATCGAAGGGTTGAACAGCAAGGTGAAGGAGTTGCATGCCTGCAATCAACGGGTAATGGATGCACGAGTGGCATGGAGCAATGCACGTGTGAAGCGCGACAAACTCATCCGGGATGAGGAAGAATCCATGATGATGACCGCCCGGGCGGTAAAGGATTACCTGGGTGCCATCTTCGGATTTAACAGCCTCGAGTATGGACAAGTGAAAGGAATCATCATCAGTTAAACCCCTTCATCATGAGTGCACGAACCTGAAAACCTCTGCCGCAACGCAGGGGTTTTCTATTATAAGACAGAGCATCATCATACGCGAACGACAACCCCTGCCAGTTCACAAAACAACAAGTTCAATCCTGCTCTGCCAACGGGCAGATTAGGACTGCTTCTATTATTTTTTTGCTTTTTGCCAATCGTAGGTGTTATAACCGAACCACTAAACTCTAAGTGAATGTTCCTCGGTAAATCAACGTGTGCAAGCCCTGGAATAAATATATAAAGTACTCGATTACTTCCTCTGACTAAACTTTACCCAGTTTGATAGACACTTTAAATACTGTGCCAACACCCGGTTCGCTTTCCACGTCTACTTTTCCCCCTATTGCATTCAGTTGTGTACGCACCATAAATAAACCAAGCCCTTTGCCTTCAATTCCATCGTGAAAACGACTGTACAGACTAAACAGTTTTTTACCGGAAGTATTCAAGTTAATGCCTAACCCGTTGTCGCGGATCGTGAATATGGCGTATTCATCGTTCCTGGTTGCCTCTATGCGAATCCGGGGTGGCACTCCGGGCTTCCGGTATTTAATGGCATTGCTCACCAGGTTAGTGAAAATACTATCGAAGTAAGGTTTGGATGTGCACAGGGTGGGCACCATGTCAACATTCAGCGTTATCTGGGCCTGGCTTTCAGTAATTTCTTTTTCATGATTGAGCAGAATGAGTTCAAGTTCTTTCCTGACATCCAACTCCATGATCATTTTTTCATTTCCCTTACCAACATCCAGGATCATGTTCAGGTCTTTAACCACGCGATCCAGTTGTATGGCCGCCTGCACCAGTTCTTTTTGTATCACTTGCTTGTCTTCACTGTTGATTGACATGGAAAGCAGGTTGCCTAACCCCAGGATGCGGGCAATGGGTGCACGCAGGTTATGGGATGAAATGAATGCAAACTGTTCAAGCTGCTGATTGTATTCAACCAGTTCTTT
>Ga0116176_10003632_pt1 | contig 11376 bp, 11 predicted proteins | sample AD_STIC08_MetaG_FD_89803 | JGI IMG/M metagenome (GOLD analysis project Ga0116176, IMG submission 89803) | Active sludge microbial communities of municipal wastewater-treating anaerobic digesters from USA - AD_STIC08_MetaG | ecosystem: Engineered > Bioreactor > Anaerobic > Digestate | place: USA... | reverse complement strand
CGATTTTGTTTCAGAACCGCTTTTTTAAGCTTTCTCATTCTGCTGGTTCTGCTGCCGACGTTTGCCGGGGCTGCAGTTCGCGTTATCAGCGATGTTACCGGCCGCGACAGCTCCCCCTGGGAGAGAATCGAACTTCTCGAAGACGACACCCCGAATTTTGTCGCCGAGCCGTTTCATGTCAAAAGTCGCCAGAATCACAGTATTATCCAGAAGGCCTTCGGCACAAACAAGCCGCATTCGCGCAATGTTCTGCTGCACCTGGCCCCACGCTGGAACCGCGCGCAACACAAGACACCGGTGCTTCTCGTTCACGGCGCTGGCGACAACGCCTGCAGGGGCTTCTGTCACCCCTATACTTTTGATATTCCCGAAGGTGGCAATATTGACAAGCCAGGCATCATGCAGCATCTGGTCAAAAACGGTTTTTCAGTCTTCGCCCTGACCTTTTCGCACCCGCATGGCGACAATTTTCTTCAGGCGCAACAGGTTGCCAACGCCATTGCCAGAATAAAAGAACTAACCGCCGCCGAAAAAGTAGACGTGATCTGCCACAGCAAGGGCGCGATGTCGGTGCGCATTTACGCCTCTGACCTTGGAGCCGAGTATCCGCAATATTCCTGGCTTACCCCTTTCCGCAAGGATATCCGCAAAATCATATTCGTCGCCTCACCTCTGAAGGGCATCGATACCGCTTTCAGATATTACATGTATAACTTTACCGTAATGCAACAGAAACTTGCTGCACCGCTCGGCGCGCGCTCGATGGTCTGGCAGGGCATGTATGTCGAAACCGAATCTCACAACCGCCTGTTCCCGGGGCAATATCAGATGCTTCATAACTGGGTTAAAGATGGTATCGACTTCAACTATCAGAGCGTTACTGCAGATGCAAATATTTCTCGCAACGCTCTTTATAAAGGCGGCATCAGCGGCCTCCTGGTATCAGAAGGCATTGACCATGCTATACAGGAAGCCGGAAATGTGATAAGCTCACTCAACACGAAAGGAATCGACCCTTCGGTGACCTGCCACATTCTCGCCGGAACCAAACAGGAGATTGACACCGTCAAGTTCATCTGGCTTGAGTTTCCGGTTGGTGAATTTGCTGACAGCAGTGACGGGGTTCTGTTCCTGAAGAGCGCTGTTTACCAGAAAGGTCTGACAGCCCGTGGTGCCAGGGTTGCAAGCGTTAAGACGCTCAATACTCACCATGTCGGTCTGACTGTTCTGCCCGCGGCTCTTAATCACATTTCCGAGGTTTTGAGTGAAAGAAATTCTGATTAAAAAATACGACAATCGTCGTTTATACTGTGTCGAAGAAGCCCGTTATGTTTCACTGACCGAGATCCGCGATTTTCTGCAGCGCGGCGACAAGGTCAAGGTTGTCGAAAAAACCACCGGAAAAGACATCACCAAATACATTCTCATGCAGGTCATGCTTGAAGACCGGTATGAACTGGTCCCGACCTATTTTTACCAGATGATGCTGCAGTCGCCGCCTGAGGCGATCGAGAATTTTTTCCAGCAGTTCTTCCCCTGGATGATGAGCATGTACAAGAATTACCAGGATGGCAAATTTTCGATGCCCGGCATGACCATGCCAGGCATGCCGTCAATGCCTTCGATGCCATCAATGCCCTTTCAAAATCCCTGGATGCAGATGCCGAATCCTTTTCAGGGCATGAACCCATTTATGCAGACCCCCGCCGCGCAGCCGCAGCAACAGCCTCAAGGTCCTTCAAACGAAGCATCTGCCAAAAAAACAGAGAGCAGTGCAGCAAAAAGGGATGACGACAAAATGACCGAAATTCTCAAGCGCCTGCGCGAACTTGAGGAAAAACTGCATTCAGACTGACCGGTTGTTTCCTGTGAAACATTGAACAAAGCCTTTGTCAATTAAAGCCCCCACCCGGGGGCTTTTGTCATAATTTTTTTACAGACAAATATTTAAGACAGCCAGCCTGCAATTTTTTGAGGAGGTGAGAACGCGAGTCAGTAAGTTTTCAACAACTTAGCCTGACTCTAAGTAAATAAGTTCAATGCGGAGGAGACAAATGGCTTCGGCACGCCTGAAAATCAGTTAAAACAACAAAATTCAGCAAGATTTCCGGCGCAAAATGAAAAATGACCAACTTTTCTTTCGACCTGACTCCGAAAATTCCAATTTTCAGATTTTTCGGGACGTTCAACAGACCGAAAACTCCAAAACCCGTTCCCCGAAAAATAGCAACGCTATTTTTCGGATGGTAAAGTGTATTGCCTGTTTGCTGATAAATCATTAGAATTGGGGAAATCTAAATTCTGAGGGTTTGTTTATGATCAAACAGGTTGCCGGGCTGCAGCTACTGATGATGCTTATGATTCTCACGTCACTGATTCATGGGCGCCTGCACGCCAATCAGTTCGCTTACGTGTTTCCACCAAATATTTCTCTGCAGATTGTCGACCAGATTGAAGAGGCCGGCAAAATAAGGCTGACTGCCATCATCGAAAGCCGGCTCGGCACTCTGGAAAATCTTGAAATCTTCTTTGAGAGTTCAAAAGACCTGCAGATTCTCAGCAACGCCAGTGTTATCAAAGCAGTGCCTCAGGCGTCACCGCGCAAAGTCAAGATTCTCGCGGTAAAAACCGGCCAACAGCCTGACGAAATGGGCTCATGGCTGAAAATGGGTGTCAGGTTCTCTCCTGACTACCAGGCAATTAAAGCCGCAGTCAATGATAAACAGATATACCCCGACGATTTTGAACGTCAGAAACTGCTGAAAGTGGTAGAGAAAAACCTGTCAGAAAACGCCCGTTACCTCGAAGCCGTCAGGCATTTCGTCAACCGATAAGGGGAATCTATGTTCAAACGCCTGCTGCTGCTGACCCTGCTGGCAATTTTTCCGGTCTGTTTCGCACCGGCTGCTCTGGCGGCCGAAACAACCATCGTCACCAGTTATACGGCCATAACCGCGTTTGGCCCTGCCAGCAATATGCAGCAGAATGTTCCGGAAGGCGAAAAGGTGGTTCTCTCCGCCGACGGCCAGAACGCCTACCGGGTCAAAACCATCAAAGTAACGGACGAGACGCACCTCATGCGACTGATGGGCGCAACAACTGAAAATGAGCTGACCGACCTGCAGAAAGGGCTTCTCGAAACCTATCGTTTCGCCAGACAGGCCGAATTCGACACTTTGAAACCACGAATTCCTGGTCAGACCAAGACCATCGACCTCAATCTGGTCGATATCACCGGTTATACCGATACGAGCCGTTACACAAAAATAACCGATGATTTCTGGCCGCAAAATTCACGCACCTACCGGCGCTCCGGTGACAGCTTCAGCCTGCATTCAGAAATCCGCATCAGCGGCACCGACTGCCTCGGCCACGGCTCAAACACCGCCAAAAGGATGAAAAGCACTTTTGCCCACGAGTTCGGGCATGCACTCGACAAAACATTTACCGAAACAAATGCCTATGGTCATGACGGCGCTCACTACATCAACGAAAAAATTGAACCAAAGGCATCTTTCGCTGAGGGTTTTGCCAACTTCATCAAAATGCTTTTCTTTCCTGAAGAGGAAAAGGAATTTCGTGACAGCCTCAAAACCGTAAAAATCGAAAGACCACAGGGCGGCTACGATGAATACCCGATTGCCAGCGTTCAGATCAATGGCGAGGGCTTTCTCGACATCGAAGCGATCAATGCCCTGATTTTTACCCGACTGGCCGCAGACCTGCCCGACGGTGAAAAACTGGTTCTCGATTCATTCGAAAAGCACAACCAGCAGGAAAACCGCATGAGCCGCTTTCTGCAAAACTTTATCAAAGACTACCCGCAACATACAACGGTTGTGGCGCAGACCCTCGACCGGGAAACTTTTGGCCGTCTTTCGGATGCGGATATTCGCCTTATTCTCGGCAACAGCACCGCCATACAGGCATATCTTGCCACCAGAAGCGTGCCCAATGTAACACCGCCCGCCCCACAGCCAGAAGAAAAATACCAGGTAATCACACACAAAAACGGAACCATCTACAAATGGAAAGATGCGCAGGGCAACTGGCAGTTCACCGACCGGCCGCCATCGGCAGGAGTTGAATATACGACTCGCGGCAGCACCGCTACGCCAGGCAAGGCCAGTCCGGTAAAAGTAGAAAACCCCGATACTGACCCGTTTATTATCGGTTACTGATTAAGAGCCGGTTTTTCAGCCCGACCGATTGTCTCGACAAGAATCCCGGTCATGATCAGCAGGGTCCCGGCAATCGCTGCGGTCGAGCTTTTTTCGCCAAGAAACCACCAGGCCAGAACCATTGCCACGGGTGGCTTGAAAAAGAAAAGGTAACTGGTACGGCCGGCCGAAAGGTATTGCATTGCTTTCATGAAGGTCAGATAGCCAAGACCGGTGCCGATTATCCCCGAACCAAGCAGATTTGGCCATGCATGCGGCGGTGGCCAGAACCCCGCCCGAAAGAAATGCAGAACCGGCAGGTAAAGAAGCAGTGCCGGCAGACAGCTCATAACCAGAACTACAAGGCTGCCGTGTTTCTGCAGCTGGCGCTTCGATAAGACGGTATACAAGCCAAAGCCGACCATCGCCACAATCCCCGAGAGAATACCAAGTGGTGTATCGACAGAGCTGTCAGCTCTGACGGCAATAAGTGCAACACCGGCCAGACCAAGCAGCAGTGAGAAAATTCTTTTCAGACGCATCTCTTCGCGCAGCAGCAACCATGCAAAAAAATTGGTGGCAATCGGATTGGCAGCAATAAGAACCGCTGCGGTAGAGGCTTTAGCATATTTTATACAGACTGAGTGGGCTCCCATGCTCAAAAAGATATTCATGCAACCTAGCAGGCCCAGATGCAACAGGTCGGTTCGCTGCAATTGCGTCAGCTGCCTGAATCTTGTCAGCAGAACAAACGGCAGCAAGGTAAGAGTGCCGATCAGAAAGCGCCAGAAATTCATCAGCATCGGTGCCATATCGTTTCTGATCGGACTGACCATTATCTCGATCGAAGAGAATGCCAGAACGGTAAAAACCAGATAAAATCCCGCCACAACTTTTTCTCTGACTGTCAGATCTGTCTGCTGCATCGGCTTTTCCTGCAAGAAGTAATAATTAAGCGGAAGTTCTACGGCCGATAATAGCACGAAGAGCCGCTGTTTTATCAACTCAATTTAGATAATATCGACTTCTGTGGCGGCAGGTGGTTTTTTAAATCAGAAAATTCTGATAAACTTTGTACAATCAACAGCGGTATTATTTAACGTTAAATTTTACCGGAAACAGGGAGACACGCATGAACCTTAACAGCAGAATCCAGAAAAAATACGCCTTTCATCGTATTCTTGGCCTGCTACTGATCGCGGCATTGATCGGCGTCAGCCCGGGAATTTTTGAAAACCTTACGATAAACAGGCTGCAGGCCGCCACCGCCACCCCATTCACCGAAAGCAAAATTGCCATTGACAAAAATGACCCGATGGCGGTCAGTTCGGCTACCGGTGAGGCAGCTTCGGCAACCGCCACGATCTCAGACACCACAGTTGACGATGCGGTAAAAAAGAAAGAGATGAGCAAGGCCGAAGAAATCGCCTGGTCGATCGGCAAGGCGCTGCTGCCGACTCTGGCGGTAATGGCTTTTTCTGCTGCCGTTGTCTGCCCGCTGGCCTGGGTAGTCGTCGGGGCCGTAGCTGTTGGTGCTACTGCAGCCGCTGCCATGACCCTTGCTTATGAGCTGCGCAAAAATTCGTTCAGAGACGAAGGCAGCAAAAAAGGCATGGACAAGATTCTGCGTGAAGTCAGTATTCAGGCGGCAATCAGCGGCGCACTCGCTCCGTTCAACATGCTCACAGGGGGTCTGGTTCAGTCGGTTGGGCCACTGACCGTAAAAACCATAGTGCAGACTGCTGCAAAGGCTGGCGCTATTAGCTTTCTCGGCAGCACCGTTTCTAACGTGGCCAAGGGTGCCGTAACCAATCTCTGGTATGATCACTACTACAATTACGACGAACGCGAGAAAGAGCTGAAAGCAAAGATCGAGAAGCTTTCAGCCATAGAAAACCCAAACGAAGAACAACAGAAAGAACTGGTAGCAGCTCTTAAAGAACTCGACACCATCACCAAAGAAAAATACACCTGGGACAACTTCCGCAAGGACGAAAACAAGGCTCTGGTTTCAGCAGGCATCTCGGGGGTTCTCGGCGGCATCGCCGGCCGCCTTGGAGCCGAAACCAGCTGGGCCAAAATAGCATCGAGCAAACTTTTTGGCAGCACTTCGAAGGCGAATCTGATTTCAAATGCGGTAATCAGCAACCCGTTTGCTTTTGCCACCGGTGCAGCCAGCGCCGCAGTAGATAGAAAAGAGATTCTCAACCAGATCGAATACAATCGCATGCTGCAGAGCAAATATGAAAAAGATTCACCGGCCTGGGCCTATTATGAAGGCAAAATTGCCGATCTCGAAACGGCCTACAAGAGTATTAAGCTCTCAGAAGCAGGAAAATCGGCGATGCTGTCAAACGCCGCCATGCAGACCGCTGTAGTGGGCACTTCTCTTGCCAAAACCCGGCTGTGGGATCTCCCCTCACAGAAGCGCCAGAAAATTCAGGAGAGCTATGAAGAGCAGAACCCTGAATGGCAGAAAGCCAACGAAATTCGCCAGCGTCTCGAAATTCGCAAGGCAGACCGGCCGCAGCCCGGTGATTATGCCACCAAACAGGAATATTCACAGGCTCTCAAACAGTATGCCCGTGAAGTTAACAGCCTGCGCACTGACTATCAGAAGGCAAAAGTCGACGCCAGCAACGCTCAGAGCACCAGCGAGAACAAAGCTGTCATCAAAAATATCGAAAAACAGGTGGCACAGGATATCGAATATGCCCGGCAGTCTGAACTTGCCCGCTCACTTGGCCGCGAAAGCTACGTCGAATTCAAGATCAAAGAACTGAGCAAAAAACCGGAAAATGCGGATCTCAACCCCCAGGAACTGAGGATGAAAGCTCAGGCTGAAGTTGCAAAAGGCTACGATGACGCCGCCAAGGCCAATGCCATGAAGCTTGCCCAGATGGAAGAAAAGGCCAACCGCCAGACCCAGGAACTTCTCGGCAAGGTAGAAAAAGGCAACGACGGCAAACATTATGTAGTCGTAACCGACGAAAATGGCGTCGAAGTCATGCGCACAGAATACAAGAGTGGTGACGCGGCCCACTGGATGGATCGCCTCAAAGGCGGCTCACAGGCTGAACTCAAACAGGCCGAAATCGACAATGTGGTCAGACGCGCCTACAATGCCTCGGCCATGGTTAAACCCACCTCTTTCCGCAACGAATACGTCAACATGCGTGTTAACCAGCTCCGATCACAGGGAATGACCGAGCAGCAGATTGACAAGCAGCTTGGCGGAATAGTCGACGAGGCAAATGGCAAGATGCTGCAGACATTTGGCGGCTGGAACGGTGTTGCCAAATCAGAAATTCTCGCCTCGGGCCTCGAGAAGGCCAAGTATGATGACGGAGCCGCCCCGGATCTGAACAAAATCGTTGATTTTCTCAAAAAATCGCTTACCAACAAAACCATTTCTACGGTTGAAAGTCAGCTCTCTGGCGGAATTCAGAATGGTCTGCAGGTGGTCGCCCCCAAAACCGCAAAGATTATTCCGGTCGCCATACCCTTCGACTCAGAAGAGCGTGACGAAGCAACTTTGAACCGCCTGACAGAAAAGGCAATGCGCGATTATTACAATCGTCGCTGATCATTCGTTCAAAAAAAAGCCGGTTGCGCCCCTGCAGTCGGCTTTTTTTTGCATTTGAATTTAACCTGCAGATATGAAAAAATAGGCTGATGCAAAAAGCGATTTCCCTGTCTTCAATTATTTTCAGACTATCTTTATGGCTGGCTGTGGCTGCTGTGCTTTTTTTAACCGCCGCAGCCATGTTCGCCGATCTGGATCGGGTAATCGAACTGGTCGGAGGCATTTCGCTGCAGTGGCTAGGTCTCATCATTCTGGCTGTGCTCTTCAACTACGCACTGCGTTTCGCCAAATGGAACTGGTTTCTGCGGCTTCTTAATATCAGGGTGCCGCTCAAATTAAATCTATGGGTATTTTTTTCAGCCTTTACCATGGTTCTCAGCCCAGCCAAGCTCGGCGAACTCGTTAAATCGCTGCTGCTGAAAAACCGTATGGGAATACCCATATCGGCCACCGCGCCGATTATCATGGCAGAGCGTCTGACTGACCTGATCGGACTTCTGATCCTGTGTGCAGCCGGCTTCTCACAGTTCGCCTATGGTGGCAGAATGCTTTTATTGACCGGCATATTAATCACCTCGGGAGTTATCTGCCTCACCAGACCGGCATTCTGGAATCTGGCTGACAGGGCCCTGAATCTGCACCCTAAACTGGCAGGTCTTAAGAGCGCGGTGCGGGCTATGCAGCAGAGCACGGGCAGTATTCTGAACCTGAGAGCAATGATGGTTTCGGTGCCTCTGAGCGCCATTTCATGGGCAGGTGAAGGGGTGGCACTTTTCATGATTTTTCGTGCCATGGGTCTGCAGGCAGACAATCTGCCCGCTATTTCGATTTTTGCGCACGCCTTCGGCTCGATTGCCGGAGCCCTGTCGTTTTTACCCGGCGGACTTCTGATAACCGAAGGCGCAATGGGAATGTTCTTCGTGTTCGCTGCTATACCGCAGGCACAGGCAGTATCGGCAACCTTTCTCATACGGGCTCTGACTCTCTGGTTTGCAGTCTGCCTCGGCACTCTGGTATTTGCACTCGGGCATCAGCGATCGGATCTTCAGGCTTTCACACTCAGTCCGGAAAGCGGCACAGGCTCATAACCGGCAAACAACAAACCACAAGACAGAAGGAAACTATGGAAACAGTCGATCTGAAAACCAGAAGAATACTGGAAGATTATAAAAGCGGCCTGATAACCGCAGCGGAAGCAGCCAGAAGACTGGCTGAAACCGGGCAATCGCAGCTGCCCGCTGACCAGGTGGTAAAAGACAGCGAAGTCTTAACTAAAGATGCGGTGCTCGACACCAGCAGAGAAGCCAGAGCCGGGTTTCCCGAGGCAATTTATGGTGCTTCAAAAACACCGCAGCAGGTCTGTGAAATCTTCAATCGCCTTTATAAAACCACCGGGAAAGCGCTGGCAACAAGATGCAGTGAAGCAACTCTCAAACTTCTTGCCGAGAAATGCCCGCAGGCAAACATAAATTTCAGCTGCAGTGCTGCCTGGGCGGTTTCTGAGGTGGTAATGCGGCCATGGGGCCGGGTTGCCATTCTTGCGGCCGGAACCTCTGATATTCCTGTTGCCGAAGAGGCTGCGATCACGCTTGATTTTATGGGCTTCGGCGTCGACAGGATTTTCGACGTCGGAGTAGCCGGAATTCATCGGCTGATGAACCGCATCGAGCAGTTCAGACACGCTGACGCCGTAATAGTTGCAGCCGGCATGGAAGGCGCGCTGCCAAGCGTGGTTGGCGGGCTGGTAGCGTGCCCGGTAATCGCAGTGCCAACCTCGGTTGGTTATGGGGCAAGTTTCAATGGCCTTGCAGCGCTCTTAGGAATGTTGAATTCATGTTCAGCAGGCATTACGGTGGTTAACATCGATAACGGTTTTGGGGCAGCGGCGGCGGCCGTGCGCATTCTGAAAGGAAAAAAACAATGACAACTCTTTACTGGGATTGTTTCAGCGGCATCGCCGGCAATATGGCGGTTGCCTCTCTGCTTGACCTCGGTGCAAACCGCCAGAAATTGATTGAGGGGCTGAAATCCATAAATTTTGCCGAAGGTCAGATAGAGATCATTATTGAAGAACGTCTGGTCGACGGCATCAGAGGGCTGTATTTCAATACGGTCGATGACGAGCACCAACATCACCATCGTCACGACGATCACAACCATTCAGGGCATTAGCACTGCCACGAACATCACGATCACGATCACGATCATGAACACGAACATTCCCATACGCATTGTCACAATGACAATGATGATTCAAGTGACCACAGCCACAGTCGAAGCGAGCACGGACATGCGCCGCACAGAGGATTGAAAGAAATCACGGCCATGATCGATGCGGCCGCCATCAGTCAGCGGGCCCGGGAAATTGCTGTCAGCTGTTTTAGAGAACTGGCAGAGGCAGAGGCTACAGTTCACGGTAAAAGCATAGACGAAGTGCACTTTCACGAGGTTGGCGCCAGAGACAGCATTGCCGACATCGTTGGCGCGGCGATCTGCCTTGACGATCTGGATGTGTGCGAGGTCATCGTTTCACCTGTGCATCTCGGTTCTGGCATGGTCAGGTGCGCACACGGCATCATGCCGGTGCCGGCGCCGGCAACCGCCCTGCTTCTCAAGGGGTTCAGCGTCGTCTTTGACCACGATGTTCCTTTCGAATTAACAACCCCAACAGGTGCAGCGCTGCTGCGCGGTCTTCAGGCCAAAGCAGCTGCCGGCAACCGGACTTTTACCAGAGTCGGGCACGGACATGGCAGCCTGAAAACCGGCCGGGCCAACTTTTTAAGAGCGTTTCTGATCGAATCGGAAACGATAAAAAAAAAATCTGATCAGATAACCCAGCTTACCAGCAACATCGATAATGCCACGGGCGAAGAGCTTGGGCACGCAATCAGCAAGTTCATGGCGGCCGGTGCCCTCGATGCCTGCCTGATTCCGATTCTGATGAAAAAAGGTCGACCAGGGCACCAGCTGCAGGTGCTCGCTGAGCACGCAAAGGTGGCAATGATCGAAAACATGATTTTTTCGCTTCTGCCGACCATCGGGGTGCGACGCTGCAATGTCGACCGGTCAACTCTGCATCGAGAATGCGAAGAAGCCGACAGCAATTTTGGCAGAATCAGGGTCAAGAAAATTACCAAACCTGATGGCGAAACGGTTACCGAGCCTGAGTTTGACGAGATCATCAGAATTGCAGAAGAGCAAAACTGCGCGCCGCGAAAAATAAAACAGAGAATTGTCGTTTAATGCACACTGTGCTATCATTGCGCCTGAATCTACACACCGAATGAGGCAGACAATGAACGTCGCAGGAAAGGCCATCAGTATTATTGGAGCCGCCAAGAGCGGGCTTTCGGCAGCCAGAAGTCTGGCTGAAAGTGGTGCACATGTTTTCATTTCCGACATTCAGAGCGAAGAGAAGTTAAAACAGAGTCTTCAGCGTGAAGGCCTGACCGGCAAAGTTCAGTTCGAGGCCGGAGGGCACACCGAGCGCGTTCTTGATGCGTCTTTCATTGTTCTCAGCCCCGGCGTGCGACCCGACATACCGGTTCTTGTCGAAGCCGAAAAGCGCAAAATTCCGGTCTACTCAGAAATTGAAGTTGCCTACAGACTCTCGAAGGGGCGGAGACTGGT
>Ga0116176_10003627_pt1 | contig 11384 bp, 7 predicted proteins | sample AD_STIC08_MetaG_FD_89803 | JGI IMG/M metagenome (GOLD analysis project Ga0116176, IMG submission 89803) | Active sludge microbial communities of municipal wastewater-treating anaerobic digesters from USA - AD_STIC08_MetaG | ecosystem: Engineered > Bioreactor > Anaerobic > Digestate | place: USA... | reverse complement strand
CTGCCACCGCCGGTTTGATCAACTCGTTTTCAGGATCCCTGATTCCCGATATTTTAAATGGCGAAGCGGTATGGATCACCACCGCACAACCACGGACGGCTTCGTCGAAGGAACCTTCCTTCTCTAGATCGGCTTCAAAAAATGCCAGCTTTTCAGGATGATCATCCGCCATTTTTGTGAGATGGCCGAATTTCGCGTTGTCTGACTTATGCCTCACAGTGGTGTTGACAGCATACCCATCTTCGAGGAGCAGCTTTACGATCCAGGAAGCCAGGTATCCCGACCCGCCGGTCACAACTACTTTGTCGTCGCTTTGCATCCGTACCACGCTTTTATTTGTGAAATGGATCAATTCCAGTCTTCTGTCTTGTGCTTTCAGCGAAACACTTTATTAAATGTTTATACTGTTATGCAACGCCCCGGAATGATGTTGCTAATATAGCAATTCTCCGGGGAAAGGATTCATGTGTTTGATCACGAATTGCGGTGAGCGCATTGACTACATCCGTCCTTTGTGCCAGGTAAGCATTAATGCCTGGTCTCTGCTTATTGCTGATTCGGTGATGAAACCTGTCAAACTCATCCCGGTTTGGCGGGATGAGTTTCCCCGTCCGATCTGTAGCTGGGAGGAATCAGGTTCTCCGGGATATCACCGTCATTGACTTTTGGAACAGGGGGCATGAGCCGCTTTTTTGTCTATATTTAGCAGTCAAAACAGCTGGGATTTGACAGCAACAGGAGGCGGTCAAGGAATAGCTGCGGCGACAGGCGGTTATGCGTAAACAACAAGAAAGACGGTTATGAATTATTTTCCTGACACCACAGGTTTGTATGCCGATTATTATGAGCTGACCATGGCCTACGGCTATTTCCGGGAAGGAAGGCTGCAGGAGACGGCGGTCTTCGACTATTTTTTTCGTACCAATCCCTTTCAGAACGGGTTTACCGTTTTTGCCGGACTGCGCGATCTTCTGAAGATGCTGGATCGTTTCCGTTTCAGCGGGGAGGAACTGAATTATCTCTGCTCGTTGGGGTATCCCGGGGACTTTCTCGCTTTCCTGGCGGATTTCCGTTTCCGGGGGATTATTTACAGTGTTAAAGAGGGGGAAGTGGTTTTCCCCGGGGAACCTACGGTGCGTGTGGAGGGTTCGCTGATCGAAACCCAGTTGGTGGAGTCCCTGCTCCTCAATGTGCTCAATTTCGAATCCCTGGTGGCAACCAAGGCTTTGCGGATCCGGCAGGCGGCAGGACCGCGTCATTTTTCGGAATTTGGTTTGCGGAGGGCACAAGGTCTCGGAGCCATGATGGCTTCCCGTGCCGCTGTCATCGGCGGAGCCGACTCCACCTCCAATGTTTTGGCTGCCTTGGTTTACGGGATTCCTGTTTCAGGCACGCAGGCCCACTCGTGGATCCAGAGTTTTGATTCGGAACAGGAGGCTTTCCAGGTTTATGCCGAAGTTCATGGCAACAAAACCATACTTCTGGCGGATACCTACGATACCCTCCGCTCGGGGATCCCCAATGCCATTGAAACCGCAAAGACTATGGAATTGCGGGGAGAACGGCTTTACGGAATCAGGCTCGACAGCGGAGACCTGGCCTACCTCAGCAAAAAAGCCCGGGAGATGCTCGATGCTGCGGGATTGTCGTATGTTAAAATTGTGGTTTCCAATCAGTTGAATGAGCAGGTGATCCGTAGTCTCATCAACGAACAGCAGGCTCCCATCGATTCTTTCGGCGTAGGTACCGAACTGGTTTCCGCAACACCCGATGCTGCCCTCGACGGAGTCTACAAAATGTCGGCCGTAAATGGTTTTCCCCGGATGAAAATATCGGAAAATGTGGAAAAACTGACCCTTCCCGGTGTGAAATCACTGATCCGCTTTTACGATGCCGAGGGGTTCTTTTTCCGCGACGGAATATTCCTCGACGAGGAAACTTCTACGGATCACATGCTCCTCTTTCATCCCAAATTTCCTGAGAAGAGAACCGACGTGACGGGGTTGAAATGTGAGCATCTGTTAAGGCCGGTCTATGCGGAAGGGCAAACCCTGCTGGAAGACAAGACGCCGGCGGAGATCAACGGCTACCTCAGGGAAAGGCTGGCGCTTCTGCCCACAGAACACCAACGGTTTGTGAGTCCTCACATTTACAAAGTGGGCATTTCCGGGAAACTCCTCGAATTGCGGAACAGACTCATCTTGAAGAACAAACCAAAAACCTGATTTTTATGGATGTTAACGTAACCAAACCCACTTTTGTGGTCGATCGGGCCATTTGCCGCCGGAATATCGCGCGGATGGCAGCCAAAGCCCGTGCCCATAACCTGAAATTCCGCCCTCATTTTAAAACCCACCAGTCGGCCGTTGTCGGCGAATGGTTCCGGGAGGCCGGCGTGACCGCGATCACCGTTTCATCCCTTTCGATGGCCCGTTATTTTGCTTCGGCAGGATGGAATGACATCACCATCGCCTTCCCGGTAAATCTCCGGGAGATCGGTGATATCAACCGGCTGGCTTCGGAAATCTCCCTGAACCTCCTGGTCGAGAATGAGATTTCCATGAATTTCCTGGTGAAGAAACTGTCAGCCCCCGTGGGGATCTATATTGAGGCGGATACGGGGTATCACCGGACGGGTGTCGATCCCCTCAAACCACGGGTGATCGACCAGATGCTGGAGGTGCTGCGAAAAGGCGACAACCTGGTTTTCAGGGGATTTCTGAGCCACTCGGGACAGACCTATTCCGCCCGGTCGGTCGATGACATTCATGTACGGCATGCCGATGTGTTGTTGAAAACAAGGTCTCTGAAAAATCATTACAGGGAGGAGTGGCCCGGGCTGGAGATTTCGCTGGGCGACACGCCAGCCTGTTCGGTATGCAACAACTGGGACAGCGTGGATGAAATCCGCCCGGGGAATTTTGTTTTTTACGACCTGATGCAGTTGTCCTTGGGAGCTTGCAGTATCGATGATATTGCCGTACGGGTGATGTGTCCGGTGGTTTCCAAACAGATAATGCGCAACGAGGTGGTGGTATATGGCGGAGCGGTACACCTGTCGAAGGAATTTATGATCGGTGACAACGGAAAGCGGAGTTACGGAGGGGTATGCCTTCCCGGGGGAAGTGCCGGAGCGGGGGGCAGTGACCACCATTTCAGCGGTGCAGTCATGGGGTTGAAGGACCGGAACGATTTGATCTTCGGCAAGATCCTCAGTGACGGCACCTGGGTAGCCGGACTCTCCCAGGAACACGGCATCATTAGGGGTACTTTTGATGAAATCAGGATGATCTATCCCGGCGACCTGCTGGAGATCATCCCCGTCCATTCTTGCCTGGCGGCTGATCTGGCGGGGTACTATCTGACTACGGAGGGGGATAGGATTGAGAAGATCAGAAAGTCATCTGATTGAATACAACCCTGCTGCAGCGCAGCAGGGTTGTATGCTGGCGAGCGCATTCCCCGTCGGCTCTGCCGCGGGGAGTTCCAAATCTCTTTCAGGCTTCCTTTGCCGGAATATTCTTCAGCGTTTCGAGGAGGAAGTCATAGAATTTTTGCACCGTGGCGATGTTCACTTTTTCGTCGGGGGAATGGGGATGGCGGATGGTGGGACCAAAGGATATCATATCCCAATCCGGATATTTCCCGCCAAGGATCCCGCATTCGAGTCCGGCGTGGATCGCTTTGATTTTCGGAACCTTCTTGTATTTTTTGCGGTATACTTCCTGCATGGTTTTCAGGTTGGGGGAGTCGAGGTTGGGTTTCCAGCCGGGGTATGCGCCGCTGAATTTCACCTTGGCCCCTGCCAGGTTGAAGAGCGACCACATGCGGGTGCCCAAAACTTCCTTAGCAGAGTCGACCGAACTCCGCATCAGACAGGCGATGTTGACAGTTTTCTTTTTCGGGTCGGACTTGACGATGGCCAGGTTCGATGAGGTCTCCACCAGTCCGGGCATGGTGTCACTCATGCGGGCCACCCCGTTGGGGCAAGCCATGACCGATTTTGTCAGCTTATCTTGAACTTTTCTGTTGATCACCCTTCTGGGAGTGTCTACCGGTTCTATGGTCACCGTCAGGCCGGGTTCCGTGGCAGCCAGTTCATTTTTCATCTTTCCGACGAGATCATCGACCAGGGCGATGAATTCCGGAATTCTTTTGTTCTTCACAGCCAGGAGTCCGAAAGCTTCGCGCGGGATGGCGTTCCGGAGGCTCCCCCCTTCGATGGAGGAGAGGCGCACTCCCAACTGGCAGGCGGCTTCCGTCAGGATGCGGAAAAAGATCTTGTTGGCATTTCCGCGGCCAAGCGAAATGTCGATCCCCGAATGGCCCCCTTTCAGTCCGGTGACGCTCAGTTTAACACCTCCGTACCCTTTCGGGGTTTTCTTTTCCTTGTATTGGAATTTTACGTTCACATCTTCGCCTCCGGCGCAACCGACGTAGAGTTCGCCTTCGTCTTCGGAATCCAGATTGATAAGGATGTCGCCCTGGAGAATTCCGGCTTCCAGACCGTTGGCGCCGTCCATGCCGGTCTCTTCCGTAGCGGTGAAGAGGGCTTCGAGGGGGCCGTGTTCTGCCTCTCCTGAAGCGAGGATGGCCATGGCGGCAGCCACGCCGATGCCGTTGTCGGCACCCAGGGTGGTGCCGTTGGCGCGAACCCATTCGCCGTCGACGATGGTTTCAATGGGATCTTTTTCAAAGTCGTGCTCTTTGTCGCTGTTCTTCTGGGGTACCATGTCGAGGTGTCCCTGAAGGATCACCCCCTTGAGGTTCTCCATGCCGGGAGTGGCCGGCTTGCGGATGATGATATTGCCAGACTTATCGCGGATAGTCTCCAGTCCGAGTGACTTGCCGAAATTCTCCGCATAATCGCGGATACGCTCTTCATGATTCGACGGACGGGGAATTTTCGTCAGCTCGTGGAAATAACCCCAAACCTCCTGCGGTTTCAATTCCTGGATAGTTGTGCTCATATTCAATAACTTAAAGTTAATATTCTGTCAATAACATTTCTGTGCGCCGATAGGTTCACCGCGCCGGATGGGAATGTCATTCTTTTTTCTTGTTCGGAAGTTCCAGTCCGTAGCCTTGTTTGCGGTCAACGGCCTTCAGCACGAAGCTGAGGGCAATAGCTGCCACGCCAAAGCCGGCGAAAATCAATTCGGGAACTGTATAGTTGTATTTGGCGCCTTCGACGCCGGCGGCGATCTGTTCGGCCACGCCGGGATTGGATTGGGTGACCGCCCAGCCGATCAGGATGGGAACCAGCAGGAGGCCGATGTTCTGGATGTAAAAGATCAGTCCGTATGCAGATCCCAGGTAACGCTCCTCCACGATCTTGGGTACCGAGGGCCACATGGAGGCGGGAACCAGCGAGAAGGCGGTTCCCAGGATGACGATGGTTCCCAGGGCCATGGGTACGGTGAACACGTCATTGGGCACCAGGGCGAAGATGAGGTGAGACACCGTAAGCAGGATGGCGCCGTAGAACATCATCGAAGCCCCTTTCCCTTTGAAGTCGAGGAAAGCCCCCATGAAAGGGGTCAGAATCATGGCGCCAATGGGGAAGTACGAGAAGTAGGCGGCAGCCGTTTTGATGTCAATATTCAGTTTTGAGGAGAGCATGTCGGTGGCGAATTTCTGAAACGGGAAGATGGCCGCATAGAAGAGGACGCACAATCCCGAGATGGCCAGGAAGCCAGGATTACGGATGATCTTTCCGAGGTCGGAAATGCGGAAAGCTTCTTCGGGTTCTTCGCCCGTTCTGTTTTCACCCATCTGCTTATCCAGTTTCTTATCCATGAAGGTATAGATGAAGAAGGTCAGGAAGCCTACGCAGAGGAAGACGAGTCCCCAGAATACCGAATTGGAGGGGCCTCCATGTTCCGCGAAGATGGGGGTGAGGCGGAATACCGCGAAGACGCCGAGGCGGGCTATGGCCATCTCGAGGCCCATGGCCAGTGCCAGTTCTTTCCCCTTGAACCATTTGACGATGGTTTTTGACACGGTGATCCCCGCCATTTCGATTCCCACGCCGAAGATGGCGAAGCCTACGAAAGCCAGTTTCGCCGACGCGGGAACCCCGGTGAAGAAAGAGTTGAGGAATCCGGCAAAGGCGGAATCGGCGAACCCGGAGGTCAGCGCATAAAATTTCAACGCTGCGCCCACCACCATGGTGGTGGCTGAGGTGATCAGGGTAAAGCGGATTCCCATCTTGTCGAGGATGATCCCCGAGAGGATCAGGAAGCCGGCGAAGACGTTGAGGAAGAATTCGGAACCTCCTAGCATGCCGAACACCTCAGGACTCCATTTATAATCGGTCTCCAGCATCGTCTGAAGCGGGGCGACCACATCGATAAAGAAGTAAGCGAAAAACATCGTCGAGGCGATCAGCAAAAGAGCAGTCCACCTCATTACCGCTGAATCTTTCAGCGTTTTTTTGATCTCATTCATATACGGGTTGGAATTAATGTAAGTTCAACCGTAAAAGTAGGATTTATTTTTTGATCACTGACCTGAGGGATCCGGTTTCAGGATGGAATTCTATGGCAAATTGTCCATTGAGGAGTTCTGCCGGAAGGGGCTCAACCTGGCCGAACTGTGCCAGGGGCATGCGGGTAGTGCCAATCAGGGTCAGTTCACGTGTCAGGGTCACCGTGGCCATTCCCGGCAGGCGGTAAAAAACGGCGGCGGTATTGGCAGGGGAAGGCGCCACCTGTGTTCCGGGGGAGGGAGAAGTGCCGCTCTTTTCCACGTCGATCATGACAGGTTTGCCCGAAAAGTCGGTTTTGGGCAGGAATCCGAGGGTTTCGTCGAAGCGGAAGATAACTTCCCCTTTTACGCTTTTCGCGGGTGGGACGAAATCATAAAAGAAGGTGTATTCATCGGTCACCGATTTTCCGGTAAAGAGTTCCAGGTTGGTTTTTTCAATCTTCCGGAGTTCTTCTATACTTTCGTCATAGGCATCCCCGTCGGGGTGGAATTCATCCAGCATTCCGGAGGCGATATCAAAACGGGTGCTTCTGGATTTCAGGATGAGTGCTGCCGCTGATGTCGCCCTTTGTTCTACAGGGGAACGGCCTGTCATCTCGGTGCTGTTGGTGAGATTGGTGAACATCAGTTCATTGGTCAGATTCCTGTAGTTGTAAGAATTGGAAACCGGGGGTTCCGTTTTTGGAGGGGCGAGGTTTGTGTTGATGCCTGCCAGGCACCCTTCGGGTGTCAGCTGAAGCATGGCGGACTGGCCGGCGCCGGTTCTGTAGCGGTGTTCCGGGTCGGGTTCTGAAAAGCTGGAGAACTCCACCTTTTCGATATTCCAGGAAATCCCTGGTTGCTGTTTCACATTTCTGATCCCCAGGAGTGATTCTGCATAGGCGGCATAGGGTCCGCTGACAAAATTGGTGCGGGTAGCCGTAATTTTGATCCGGATGCCGGTCCGGGGCAGCGAATAGACAATGCCACCACTTGGCATGACCATCGTGATATTGTCCGTTTTGCTTTTTGAACGCTGTGCCGTTGCAGGCAGGGCGATGAGCAGCGCCATCGCGATTGTCACTATTTTCATCTGTTTAAAGTATTACGTTGTTGTGGTTCATTCTGTGATACAGATGTAATATCCATGTGGCTTAATTATACAGGTTGGTGCATAAATGATGCATGGATATTTCATGAACTGATTTTTTTATAAGATGCCAAAGTTAATCAAAATCTTATAGGATAAAACCATAAATTTTCCGGAAGGTTTTGGGTAGGAACCGGATGATGTCGGATGCGATGAGGGCGGGTGCGGGGATGGAGCGGGCGGCCAGGTCGCCGGCAAGTCCGTGGATGTAAACGCCGGCGATGGCGCCATCTTCCGGTGAAAATCGCTGTGCCAGGAGAGCGGTAATGATGCCGGTGAGCACATCGCCGCTGCCGCCGGTGGCCATGCCCGGATTTCCCGTGGGGTTGAAAATGGCATCCCCGGAGGGGAGGTGATGGTGGTAAAGGCGCCTTTCAGGACGATGACAACCCCCAGGGTTTGGGACAGACGGCGTTGTTTTTCCAGACGAAGCCAAGAGTTGGGCTGCCCGGGATTGTGGGCCCGTCCGGGTTCATTGGGTCGTCCTGGAATTGCCGTCATTCCGGGAACTACCGTAGTTTCGTCGTCCCCGAAGAGGCGGCGGAATTCCCCGGGATGGGGGGTGAGGACGGAGCCGGGCGGGATTTCTTGCAGAAGGGCCGGCTTTTCAGAAAGGATGTTGAGGGCGTCGGCATCGAGGACCAGGGGTTGGCAGGCCTTTCCCAGAAGCTCAAAAAGCGCTTTCCGCGTGCCGGCGTGCGTGCCCAGTCCGGGGCCCGCCCCGATGGCCGAATATTTAGCCCCTCCGGCAGCGGCAGCAAGTTCCGGGATCGTTGTAATGATATCGTCAGCGGGATCTGTGGAGCACATGGTTTCCGGAGAGGCAGTCTGCAGGATGGAATAACCGCATCGCGGGATGTGAACGGTTACCAGTCCGGCACCGCTGCGCTGACACGCCTGGGCAGCCAGCACCGCTGCCCCTGTTTTTCCGTAGCTTCCGGCCACCAGGAGGGCGTGGCCGTAAGTTCCCTTGTGGGAGAACCTCTTCCGCGGAGGAAAGAGGGCACGGATCTCCCGTCGTTCCGTGATCCGGAAGGGGGTTTCCGTTCCGGCGATGGCTCCGGGATGAAGGCCGATGTCGATGACCGTCACGCGGCCGGTGAAAATTTCATTTTCCGGGAAGAGGAGGCTGATTTTGGGAAACTGAAGGGTAAGGGTTTCGGCAGCCCTGATGATGTTTTCCGCAGGGTTGCCGCCGTTGTCCTCTCCCATCAGTCCGGCCGGCATGTCGATGGCATAGACCCGTGCCCCCGATTGGTTGATATGACGCACCAGGGCAGCCGGGAGACCTTCGAGGGGACGGGTCAGTCCGGCGCCGAAAAGTCCTTCGATGACAGGTGTTCCGGGGTTGAGAACCGGAAAATCCGCTTCCGAAGAAATGGGAAGGAGGATTGCCAGGCCCTGTTCCCTGAGGCGCTCCAAATTTTTGGAGCAGGAAGGGGAAAGGGGTCTTCCGGTTTCCGGGTAAAAGACCGTGCAGGGGTGCCTTTTTGCGGCAAACAGGCGGGCCATGGCCAGGGCATCCCCCCCATTGTTTCCCGTTCCTGAGAAAAAGACCAGGGGCTGTTCCCCGGGAAAGAGGTTGACAAGGTGACCGGTCATCTTCTGCGCCGCCCGCTCCATCAGGTCAATGTCGGCGATGGGCTCATGCTCGATGGTGTACCGGTCAATAGATGCAATCTGTTTCGTGGTGAATATTTTCATGCCCTTTTGTGATTTCCACCCGAAGATAGTGTGTTCATTTGATTCCGGCAAGTGCAATCCCTACGGTTGTACGGCAGGGAGTTCCCATGAAGTACTTTCGGGCACCGGGTATAAATTTCAATTGATCAGATTGTTGCGATTGCTGAAAATTTTTCCCGGCACGCTTTATCCTGTTTATTTCGGCAGGAATAACCATCGGCCGCGGGTTTTTATTATTTTTATTGACCAAAATCAGGGTTATGCAGAAGTACATTCTTTCGTTGGATTCCGGGACCACGAGCAACCGTGCGATTCTTTTCGATCATTCGGGGGAGATTGTGAGCATAACGAATCAGGAGTTTGAGCAGATCTATCCCAAGGCAGGGTGGGTGGAGCATGATCCCGTGGCGATCTGGAAGACGCAGCTGGGTGTAGCGCGGCGGGTGATCCGTCAGCAGGGTCTCCGGGCCGATCAGGTGTCGGCCATTGGCATCACCAACCAGAGGGAGACCACGGTGGTGTGGAACCGTGAGACCGGCGAACCGGTGTGCAATGCCATCGTATGGCAGGACCGGCGCACATCGGGGATTTGCGACAAACTGATCGGGGCGGGTTATGAGGTGATGGTGCAGGAGAAGACCGGACTGGTGATCGACGCTTATTTTTCGGGGACGAAGCTCCGGTGGATCCTCGACCATGTACGGGGTGCGAAGCATCTGGCGCGGGAGGGGAAGTTGGCTTTCGGGACCATCGACACTTGGCTGGTATGGAACTTCACCAAAGGGGCACTTCACATCACCGATGTCTCCAATGCCAGCCGCACCATGTTGTTTAATATCCACACCCTGGAGTGGGATTCCGAATTGCTTGCCTTGTTGGATATTCCGGTGTCCATGCTTCCTGAAGTGGTTGCCAGCAGCCGGGTGTATGGAGTCACCCATCCGGAATTCTTCGGAAGGGAGATCCCCATCGCGGGCATTGCGGGGGACCAGCAATCGGCGCTCTTCGGACAGATGTGCCTCCGTGAGGGGATGGTGAAGAATACCTACGGCACGGGATGTTTCGTGATGATGAATACCGGCGGCCGGCCCATTCTTTCCGGGAACAAGCTGCTGGCCACGGTGGCGTGGCAGATCGGGGATGCGGTGACCTATGCCCTTGAGGGGAGCATCTTCATGGGAGGGGCCATCGTGCAGTGGCTGCGCGACCAGCTTCAGTTTATCGTCAGGTCGGAAGATGTTGAGGAGTTGGCCCTGCGTGTGGAAGACAGCGGGGGCGTATGCCTGGTACCGGGATTTGTGGGATTGGGAGCACCGCACTGGGATCCCTATGCCACGGGGACCCTCTTCGGGCTGAGCCGGGGAACCACACGGGCCCATATCGCCCGGGCGGCTTTGGAAGCCATCGCCTTCAGCACCATGGAAGTGATCGACTCTATGGCCGGAGATGCCGGCATTCCCGTTGCAGAACTGCGCGTCGACGGCGGCGCTTCCGTGAATAACCTGCTGATGCAGATACAGTCCGACACCATCTTTAAAAAGGTGGTAAGGCCCCGGATCACCGAAACGACGGCCCTGGGAGCGGCTTATCTGGCCGGACTGGCTTCCGGATTCTGGAAAGATACCGAAGAACTCGAAAAACAATGGAAGATAGAAAGAAGCTTCTTCCCCGTGGTGGACCCCGGTGAAATGGAGCGCCGCATCGCCCTCTGGAAGGAGGCGGTGAACCGAAGTAAAAAATGGTATCAGGAACATTAGGGAGGGAATGACTTCGCCGGCAGAAGGCCCTTCGGCATGAAAGAGATAAAATCAACATGTATAATTCTCAATTGCATAATTCATGAAATATCCATGCATCATTTATGCACCAACCAGTATGAAATTGCGAAGCTATTCTTTGCGCCCGAAAAAAACGGACAATAGCCGCAAAAATAAGTCACATGGATATTACATCTGTTTCTGGGAATGAACAATAACAACGTAATATTTTAAATAGATGAAACGGGAATCCTTCCTTGCGGAAGTCCGGTCGACGGATACCTGGGATATCATTGTCATCGGCGGAGGTGCCACGGGACTGGGGG
>Ga0116176_10003621_pt1 | contig 11389 bp, 5 predicted proteins | sample AD_STIC08_MetaG_FD_89803 | JGI IMG/M metagenome (GOLD analysis project Ga0116176, IMG submission 89803) | Active sludge microbial communities of municipal wastewater-treating anaerobic digesters from USA - AD_STIC08_MetaG | ecosystem: Engineered > Bioreactor > Anaerobic > Digestate | place: USA... | reverse complement strand
TCAACTCGGCCTACGGTTCCTGCGACACCTGCCGCGGCTTCGGCCGCGTGATCGGCGTCGACTACGGCCTGGTCATCCCCGACCACCGCAAGACCCTGCGCTCCGGGGCGATCAAGCCGATGCAGACGCCGGCCTGGAAGGAGTGCCAGGACGACCTGCTGAAGTACGGCGGCGAGGCCGGCATCCCGCGCGACACCGCCTGGAGCCAGCTCACCGAGGCCCAGCGCGACTGGGTCATCCACGGCTCGCCGCACTGGGCCGGCAACTGGAACAAGCAGTGGTACGGCGTCAAGCGCTTCTTCGAGTACCTCGAGTCCAAGGCCTACAAGATGCACATCCGCGTGCTCTTGTCGAAGTACCGCAGCTACACGCCCTGCGGTGTGTGCGGCGGCGCGCGCCTGAAGACCGAGGCGATGCTCTGGCGCCTGGGCACGAAGGCCGACGCCGACGCGGTGCTCGACCCGGCCCGGCGCTTCCTGCCGCAGGGCACGGCCTGGACGCGCGCCCAGCTCGAGGCGCTGCCGGGGCTGTCGCTGCACGACCTGATGCTGCTGCCGATCGATCGCATCCGGCGCTTCTTCGACACGCTGACGCTGCCGAGCACGATGCTCGACGACGCGCTGAAGCTGCTGATCGACGAGATCCGCACGCGGCTGCGCTACCTGTGCGACGTCGGCATCGGCTACCTCACGCTCGACCGCCAGAGCCGCACGCTCAGCGGCGGCGAGGTGCAGCGCATCAACCTCACCACCGCGCTCGGCACCTCGCTCGTGAACACCCTGTTCGTGCTCGACGAGCCCAGCATCGGCCTGCACCCGCGCGACATGAACCGCATCGTCGAGGCGATGATGCGGCTGCGCGATGCGGGCAACACGCTGGTCGTCGTCGAGCACGACCCGGCGGTGATGCTCGCCGCCGACCGCCTGATCGACATGGGCCCGGGCCCGGGCGAGCGCGGCGGCCGGATCGTCTTCGACGGCACGCCGGCGCAGGCGCGCCACGCCGACACGCTGACCGGCGCCTACCTGGGCGGGCGCAAGCACGTGGGCATGGGCATCAAGCGGCTGGTGTCCGAGTCCACGCCGAAGCTGATCGTCGAGGGCGCGCGCGAGCACAACCTGCAGAACCTGTCGATCGAGTTCCCGCTGCTGCACCTGGTGACGGTGACCGGCGTCTCGGGCTCGGGCAAGAGCACGCTGATCCAGGATGTGCTCCACCCCGCGCTGGCACGGCACTTCGGCAAGGCCACCGAGTCGCCCGGCGCGCACGACCGGCTGCTCGGCGCCGAGCGCCTGTCGGACGCGGTCTTCGTCGACCAGTCGCCGATCGGCAAGACCGCGCGCTCCAACCCGGCGAGCTACGTTGGCGCCTTCGACGAGATCCGCAAGCTGTTCGCGCAGGCGCCGCTGGCGCTGCAGCGCGGCTATGGCGCGGGCATGTTCAGCTTCAACGCCGGCGACGGACGCTGCCCGACCTGCGGCGGCTCGGGCTTCGAGCATGTCGAGATGCAGTTCCTCAGCGACGTCTACCTGCGCTGCCCCGACTGCGACGGCCGCCGCTACCGCGCCGAACTGCTCGACGTGAAGATCGACCGCCGCCTGCCCGGGGACGTGATCCGCGACCTCTCGATCGCCGACGTCCTGGAGCTCACCGTCAGCGAGGCGGTGCAGCTGTTCCGCGACGACCGCGAGGTGCTGCGCGTGCTCCAGCCCATCGTCGACGTGGGCCTCGAGTACGTCAAGCTCGGCCAGCCGGTGCCCACGCTCAGCGGCGGCGAGGCGCAGCGCCTGAAGCTCGCGGGCTTCCTCGCCGAGGCCTCGCAGGGCGGCGCCGCCAGCCGCCAGCCGCTGGCCCGCAAGGGCACGCTGTACCTGTTCGACGAGCCGACGACCGGCCTGCACTTCGACGACATCGCGAAGCTGATGCGGTCGTTCCGCAAGCTGCTCGACGCGGGCCACTCGATCATCGTCATCGAGCACAACCTCGACGTGATCCGCGCCAGCGACTGGCTGATCGAGCTCGGACCGGAGGGCGGCGACGCCGGCGGGCAGCTGGTCTGCGCCGGCCCGCCGGAAGACGTGAAGCGCCATGCCACGTCGCACACCGGCCGGGCGCTCGCGGCGTACGACCGGGCGATGGGCCTGGACGGCCCGGCGGCGGAAGAGGGCGTGCCGCTGCAGCGCCTGCTGAAGACCGCGCGCGACGAGCGGCGTGCGGCCGACGACGTGATCCGCATCGTCAACGCGCGCGAGCACAACCTGAAGTCTCTCGACGTGAGCATCCCGCGCGGCAAGTTCAACGTCGTCACCGGCGTGTCGGGGTCGGGCAAGAGCACGCTCGCCTTCGACATCCTGTTCAACGAGGGCCAGCGCCGCTACCTCGAGTCGCTGAATGCCTATGCGCGCAGCATCGTGCAGCCCGCCGGGCGACCCGAGGTCGACGCGGTATGGGGCATCCCGCCGACGGTGGCGATCGAGCAGCGCCTGTCGCGCGGCGGCCGCAAGAGCACGGTCGCGACGACCACCGAGGTCTGGCACTTCCTGCGCCTGCTGTACGTGAAGCTCGGCCTGCAGCATTGCACGAAGGACGGCTCGCCGGTGCGTCCGCAGAGCGCCGAGAGCATCGCCGCCCAGCTGCTGCGCGACCACCGCGGCGAGCACGTCGGCCTGCTCGCGCCGCTGGTCGTGAACCGCAAGGGCCTGTACACCGACCTCGCGAAATGGGCCAAGGCGCGCGGCCACACGCACCTGCGCGTCGACGGCGAGTTCGTGCCGGTCGCACCCTGGCCGCGGCTGGACCGCTTCAAGGAGCACACGCTCGAGCTGCCCGTGGGCGACCTGGTGGTCGACCCGGCGAACGAGGCCGAGCTGCGCGCGCTGCTCGCCCGCACGCTGGATCTCGGCAAGGGCGTGATGCACCTGCTCGGGCCGCTGGACGGCCTGGCCGGCGCGATGATCGCCGGCACCGCCACCGCGCACATCGGCCGCGTGAAGGTCTTCTCGACCAAGCGCGCCTGCCCGGCCTGCGGCACGAGCTACCCCGAGCTCGACCCGCGCATGTTCAGCTACAACAGCAAGCACGGCTGGTGCACCACCTGCGTGGGCACCGGCCTGGCGCTGACGCGCGAGCAGCGCAAGGCCTACGACGACTCGAAACGCGCCGACGACACCAAGGGCCGCGAACAGTGCTTCCCGTCGGAGGAGGCCGAGGTCGAGGGCGTGGTCGACGCGCCGTGCCCGGATTGCGCCGGCACGCGCCTGAACCCGGCCTCGCGCGGCGTCACCTTCGAGGGCGAGTCGATCACCGCGATCGGCGCCTGGAGCGTGGCCGACGCGCGGCGCTGGGTCGAAGGCCGGCAGCTCGCCGGACGCGACGCCGAGATCGCGCGCGACGTCGTCAGCGAGATCCGCAGCCGGCTCGAGTTCCTCGAGGACGTGGGCCTGGGCTACCTGACGCTCGACCGCGCCGCGCCCACGCTCAGCGGCGGCGAGGCGCAGCGCATCCGCCTGGCGGCTCAGCTCGGCAGCAACCTGCAGGGCGTGTGCTACGTGCTCGACGAGCCGACGATCGGCCTGCACCCGCGCGACAACCGCATCCTGCTCGACGCGCTGCACAAGCTCGGCGACAAGGGCAACACGCTGGTCGTCGTCGAGCACGACGAGGACACGATCCGGCGCGCCGACCACATCATCGACATCGGCCCCGGCGCCGGCAAGCGCGGCGGCCGGCTGGTCGCCGAAGGCCGTGCGAGCGACCTGTCGGCGGTGGCCGAGTCGGTCACTGGCCGCTTTCTCGCGCAGCCGCTCGTGCACCCGCTGCAGGCGCGCCGCGCCATCGAGGCGGCCGCGCCCGGCGCCGCCCGCCGCGAGAGCGAGGCGAACCGCGTGCTGACGATCGAGGGCGCGTCGCTGCACAACCTGAAGCACGTCACCGTCGACGTGCCGCTGAAGCGCCTGGTGGCGGTCACCGGCGTCAGCGGCTCGGGCAAGTCGACGCTGGCGCGCGACGTGCTGCTGGCGAACCTGCAGTTCATCAACGCCCGCGGCGGCAAGCCGCAGTGGGCGGGCTGCGAGCGCATCGACGGCTGGGGCTACATCGACCGCGTGCTCGAGGTCGACCAGACGCCCATCGGCAAGACGCCGCGCTCCTGCCCGGCCACCTACATCGGCTTCTGGGACACGATCCGCAGGCTGTTCGCCGACACGCTCGAGGCCCGGGCGCGCGGCTACGCGCCGGCGCGCTTCAGCTTCAACACCGGCGAGGGCCGCTGCGCCGGCTGCGAAGGCCAGGGCATGAAGACCATCGAGATGAGTTTCCTGCCCGACGTGAAGGTGCCCTGCGACGTCTGCCACGGCCAGCGCTTCAACGCCGAGACGCTGGCGGTGAGCTGGCGCGGGCGCAGCATCGGCGACGTGCTGACGATGGAGGTCGACGAGGCGGTCGACTTCTTCGCGTCGATGCCGGCGATCGCGCACCCGCTGCAGCTTCTCAAGGACGTGGGCCTGGGCTACCTGACGCTCGGCCAGCCCTCGCCGACGCTCAGCGGCGGCGAGGCGCAGCGCATCAAGCTCGTCACCGAGCTGACCAAGGTGCGCGACGACGTCGGCCGCCGCGGCAACCGGTCGCCGCACACGCTGTACGTGCTCGACGAGCCGACCGTCGGCCTGCACATGGCCGACGTCGAGAAGCTGATCCGCGTGCTGCACCGGCTCGTCGACGGCGGCCACAGCGTCGTCGTCATCGAACACGACCTCGACGTGATCGCCGAGGCCGACTGGGTCATCGACCTCGGCCCCGAGGGCGGCCACCGCGGCGGTGCAGTGGTCGCCTCGTGCCCGCCCGAGGCGCTGCTGCAGGTCGCGGCCAGCCACACCGGCGCGGCGCTGCGGCCGGTGCTGGCCCGCACCGCCCGGGCCGAGGCGGCATGACGATCGCCTTCGTCGGCGCCGGCCGGCTGGCCACCAGCCTGGCGACCGCACTGGTGCGTGCCGGCGAGCCCGTGGCGCTCGTCGCCAGCCGCAACCCGGTCTCGGCCCGGCGCCTGGCCGACACGCTGCCCGGCTGCCGCTCGGTGGCACCGGCCGGGGCCGCGGACGCCGACCTCGTCTTCCTGACCGTGCCCGACGACCGGATCGGCGCCGTGGCCGCGGCACTGCCCTGGCGCGCCGGCCAGGCCGTCGTGCACTGCAGCGGCACCACCGAGGTGGCGGTGCTCGAGCCGGCGGCGCGCGCCGGCGCGGCGGTCGGCGGCTTCCACCCGCTGCAGATCTTCTCGGACCCGCTGCGGGCGATCGAGACGCTGCCCGGCAGCAGCGTCGCGATCGAGGGCCAGGGCACGCTCGAAGCCGAGCTGCGCCGCCTGGCCGGCGTGCTGGGACTGCGCATCATCGTGCTGCCGCCGGGCGCGCGTGCGCTGTACCACGGCGGCGCCTGCTTCGCGGCCAGCTACCTGCTGTCGATGCTCGACGAGGCGGTGTCGGTCTGGCGCCGCTTCGGCGTCGACGAGGCCGACGCGCTCCAGGCGCTGCTGCCGCTGGCGCGCGGCACGCTGGACGCGGCGGCGCACCGCGGCCTGCCCGGCGCGCTGTCGGGCCCGATCTCGCGGGGCGATGCCGGCGTGGTCGGGCGCCACCTCGAGGCGCTCGCCGCGCTGGGCGGCGGGCACCTCGCGATCTATCGCGAGTTCGCGCGGCGCCAGCTGCACCTGGCGCGGGCCGCCGGGCGTCTCGACGACGCGAGCCTCGAACGCCTCGCGGCGCGGCTGGACTCGGGCTGAGGCAGGGCCGCCCGGCAAGGCCGGCGCCACGCCGAGCCGGGCCGGCGTGCCGCTGTCCGGGGATGGTGGGGCAGGCGCCCCGCAGCGTCGGGGCAAGTCCCCCCGACGACCTCGCGCCAGCGCCCCCGCGAAACGCCTTCCTCACCTGAAAAGTCAATCTCGACAAGGACTTGGCACGGTCGATCGGTCTTCGAGCGGCGTGGCACGCGCGTTGCGCCATCCCTGCGACGGCACGACCCCCAACAACGGGCGTCGGCTGCGTCCCGTGACCCTCACCTGGAGAAGACCATGTCCCTCACCCTCACCCGCACCCTCGGCGCGATCGCCACCCTGACCCTCGCCAGCTTCGCCGCGCAGGCCGCCGACGTCGCCGTGAGCTGCGAGAAGCGCAGCACCCGCTCGAAGGTGTCCGTCGACGGCAACAACCTCGCCGCGGGGTCGTACCGCGCGGTCGTGCTGTCGGGCCTGCAGACGGCCGCGTCGCCCTTCGAGGCCGCGGTCGGCGACGAGGCCGAGTTCGACTTCGACAGCAACCCGGCCGACATCGCCGCCGGCGCGACGCGCATCTCGGCGACCTTCATCACCGACGGCCGCGTGCGCGGCTACATCGTGAACTCGAGCGGCGCGCGCGTGACCCCGGTGGTCACCGCCATCTGCCGCGTGCGCCGCTGAACGCGGGGCGCCTCGCCGCGGGCCCGGCCGGCCGGCGCCGCGGCCGGCGTCAGGGTTCGGCCTGAAGAAAGCGCTTGGCGCGCAGGTTCTTCTTGATCTCCTGCAGCATCGGGCGCAGTTCGCCGGGCAGGCGCAGCGCCACCGCGGTGGTCAGGATGTCGATCACCGTCAGGTGCAGCAGGCGCGACACCATCGGGCTGTAGCGCTCGTAGTCTTCCGGGTGATCGACGGCGATCACGATGTGGTTCGCCGCGCCCTGGCCCATCTGCGCCAGCGGGGTGCCGCTGGCGGTCATCACGATCGTCGTCGCGCCTTTCTTGCGCGCGATGTCGGTGGCGTCGATCAGGTCGCGCGTCAGGCCCGAGTTGCTGATGATCACCGCGCAGTCGCCCGGGCCGAGCATCGTGGCGGCCATGACCTGCACGTGGCCGTCGCTCACCGCGGTGGCGTGGACGCCGAGGCGGAAGAACTTGTGCTGCGCGTCCTGCGCCACGATGCCCGAGTTGCCCACGCCGTAGAACTCGATGCGCTTGCCGGCCCGCCCGGCCTCGGCGAGCGCGCTGATGGCGCGCTCGAAGGCGTGGCTGGCCGCATCGTTGCGGAACTTCAGCAGCGCGCTGACGGCGTTGTCGATCACCTTGACGATGATGTCCGAGGCCTTGTCGTCCTCGTCGACGGCGCGGTGCACGAAGGGCACGCCTTCGTTGACGCTGCCTGCGAGCTTGCGCTTGAAGTCGGTCAGGCCGTCGTAGCCCACGCTGCGGCAGAAGCGCACCACGGTGGGCTTGCTGACGTGCGAGCGGTCGGCCAGTTCGGCCACGGGCAGGCTGGCGAACGCCCTCGGGTCCAGCAGCACGAGCTTGGCGACGCGCTGCTCGGCCGGAGGCAGCGCGGGAATGGAGGCGCGTATCCGATCGAGCATCGAGGTCACCTTGGGGTCGTGCGCCGGGCGCGCAGGGTCGGCGTCACTGTTCCTCGGACCAGGCGTAGCCGTCGCGCGCCACCAGCGCACTGGCCGCGGCCGGGCCCCAGGTGCCCGCCGCATACGGGCGCGGGCCGGTGTTGTCGCGCTGCCAGGCGCCGAGGATCGGTTCGACCCAGCGCCAGGCCTGCTCCTGCTCGTCGCTGCGCACGAACAGGTTCAGCTTGCCGGCGATCGCGTCGAGCAGCAGGCGTTCGTAGGCGCCGACCCGGTTCTCGGGGAAGGCCTTCTCGAAGTCGAGGTCGAGGAACACCGGCGCCAGCGAGTCGTTCTGGCTGCCGCCCTTGGCGGCCAGCAGGTGCAGCTCGAGGCCGTCGTCGGGCTGCAGCTTGATGACCAGCTTGTTCGGCTGGTTCACGCCCGGGAAGATGCTGTGCGGCGTGGGTCGGAAGTTGACGACGATCTGCGCGTCGCGCGCCGCCAGGCGTTTGCCGGTGCGCAGGTAGAAGGGCACGCCGGCCCAGCGCCAGTTCTGCACCTCGGCGCGGATCGCGACGAAGGTTTCGCAGTGGCTGCCCGTGGGGACCTTGACCTCGTCGAGGTAGCCGATCGCGGCCTGGCCGTCGCAGTTGCCCGCCCGGTACTGGCCGCGCACGACGTCGCGCGCGACGCTCTCGTCGTTGAACGGCTTCAGCGAGCGCAGCACCTTCAGCTTCTCGTCGCGGATCGCATCCGCGTCGTTGCGGCTCGGCGGCTCCATCGCGACCATCGTCAGCAGCTGCAGCGCATGGTTCTGGATCATGTCGCGCAGCGCGCCGGTGCGGTCGTAGTAGTCGCCGCGCGTGCCCACGCCCAGGCTCTCGGCGAGCGTGATCTGGATGTTGGCGATGCTCTCGCGGCGCCACAGCGGCTCGAACAGCGCGTTGCCGAAGCGCAGCGCCATCAGGTTCTGCACCGAGGGCTTGCCGAGGTAGTGGTCGATCCGGTAGGCCTGCTCCTCGCGGAACACGGCGCTGACCACGCGGTTGATCTCCTTCGCGCTGGCCAGGTCGTGGCCCAGCGGCTTCTCGAGCACGACGCGGATGCGCGGGCCGTTCAGACCGGCCGCGCCGAGCTGCTGGCAGATGCCGGTGAACAGGTGCGGGCTGGTGGCGAGGTAGAGCACCACGGTGTCGGCCGGGCCGTCGGCGCGGCCTTCCTCGGCACGCGGCTCGTCGAGCCAGCGCTTGAGGCGGCCGTAGTCGTCGGGCTGCGACGCGTCCATGCGCATGTAATGCAGCAGCGCGGCGAAGCGGTTGAACTCCTCGTCGCTCGGGCGCTTGGCGCTCTCGACCTCGACGAAGCGTTCGCGGATGAAGGCGCGGTAGCTCTCGTCGCTGCGCTCGTCGCGCGCCACCGCCAGGATGCGGCCGCCCGGCGGCAGCTTGCCGTGACGGAAGGCCTGGAACAGCGCCGGCATCAGCTTTCTCCACGTGAGGTCGCCGGTGCCACCGAAGAAGACGAGGTCGAAGGACATGGGTCGAAGGCCCGGGGCCGCCGGGCGATGTAACTAAGTTTCAGCCGTGATGATGCATGAGTTTCTTTCGCCGGTCAACGATGGACCTGCTGCCCACAGCGTTTTGGACCGGGCGTGGGCCGGCCGCCGGCCGGGCCGCTTCGACGGCGTTCACGGCCGGGATTTCGTCCGGCCGTCGACGGCGCGAGGCCGCAGGCGGCAGAAGTCCCTTCCAGTGACGGTGGTTGCACCTCGTTCGGGAAATCCCGGGGTGTTCGGTGCAAAGAAGTACAGAACCTTCAGCAATCAGTATCGAGTCGCGGTTCGGGTGGAGACTAAATTTCGTTCGCCGTGATGACTGTCGTCACACGTCCATCAGCCCACCCAAGGAGACACAGACCATGAAGCTCAAAGCTTCCCTTTCGCTGATCTTCGGCCTGAGCGCCGCGTTCGCCGCCTCGGCCACCGACCTGGTCATCGCCACCGTGAACAACGGCCACATGATCGAGATGCAGAAGCTGACCTCGCATTTCGAGAAGGCCAATCCGGACATCAAGCTGAAGTGGGTCACGCTCGAGGAAGGCACGCTGCGCTCGCGCGTCACCACCGACATCGCCACCAAGGGCGGCCAGTTCGACGTGATGACCATCGGCATGTACGAGACCCCGATCTGGGGCAAGAAGGGCTGGCTGAAGGAGCTGACGCCGGACGCCGCCTACGACGTCGACGACCTGCTGCCGGCGATGCGCAATGGCCTGTCGGTCGACGGCAAGCTGTACGCCGCGCCGTTCTACGGCGAGAGCTCGATGCTGATGTACCGCAAGGACCTGACCGACAAGGCCGGCGTGACCTTCCCCGAGCGCCCGACCTGGGAGCAGGTGCGTGATGCCGCGGCCAAGATCCACAACCCGCCCAGCGTCTACGGCATCTGCCTGCGCGGCAAGCCGGGCTGGGGCGACAACATGGCTTTCCTGTCGACCATGGCGAACAGCTTCGGCGCGCAGTGGTTCGACATGAGCTGGAAGCCGCAGCTCGAGAGCAAGCCCTGGAAGGACGCGGTCACCTTCTACGTCGACCTGCTGAAGAAGTACGGCCCGCCCGGGTCGAGCGCGAACAGCTTCAACGAGATCCTGGCGCTGTACAACGAAGGCAAGTGCGGCATGTGGATCGACGCGACGATCGCCGCCTCGTTCATCACCGACCCGAAGCAGTCGAAGGTGGCCGACAAGGTCGCCTTCGCGCAGGGCCCGTACGCGGTCACGGAAAAGGGCGCGAACTGGCTGTGGGCCTGGGCGCTGGCGATCCCTGCGGGGACCAAGCACACCGCCGAGGCGCAGAAGTTCATCACCTGGGCGACCTCCAAGGAGTACATCAACCTGGTGGCCAAGGAGAAGGGCTGGGCGGCGGTGCCCACCGGCACGCGCAAGTCGACCTACGCGAACCCCGAGTTCCAGAAGGCCGCCGTGTTCGCGGCCGCCGAGAAGAAGGCGATCGACACCGCCAACCCGAACGACAGCACGCTGCCCAAGTCGCCGTACGTGGGCGTGCAGTTCGCCGCGATCCCCGAGTTCCAGGCCATCGGCATCGCCGTGGGCCAGCAGATGAGCTCGGCGCTGTCGGGCAAGGTCACGGTGGACGCCGCGCTGAAGGCCTCGCAGGCCGCGGCCGACCGCGAGATGCGCAAGGGCGGCTACTACAAGTGATGCCCCGCTAAGGGCCGGCCGCGCGGGCCTCCCCCGCGCGCCGCGCCCGAGCCGTGTTCGTTTCGAGTGTGCGGGAGATGGCCTGCCAGTGCCGTCGACCGCCTTGGGCGTGGCCGCCAGCCCAGGGGGCCGGCGCGCCCGGCCCGACGGGGGAAGACCCCGAGTCTTCCCCCCCTTTTCTTGCCGAGGCTCACCATGAACCGATTGCTGCCCCGGGCGCTGATGGCGCCCGCCGTGGTCACGCTCTTTCTGTGGATGATCGTGCCGCTGGTGATGACGATCTACTTCTCGCTCGTGCGCTACAACCTGATGCAGCCGGGCGACAAGGACTTCATCGGCCTGGCGAACTTCGAATACTTCATCACCGACCCCGACTTCGGCGCCTCGGTGTCGAACACCCTGCTGCTGCTGGGCTCGGTGATCGCCATCACCGTGGTGCTGGGCGTGGCGCTGGCGCTGCTGGTCAACGAGGAGTTCCCCGGACGCGGCATCGTGCGCGTGCTGCTGATCTCGCCGTTCTTCGTGATGCCCACGGCCAACGCGCTGCTGTGGAAGCACATGATGATGAACCCGGTGTACGGCGTGCTCGCGCAGGTCGCGATGTTCTTCGGCGGCACGCCGGTGGACTGGCTCACCGACCACCCGCTGTTCTCGGTGATCCTGATGGTGGCCTGGCAGTGGCTGCCCTTCGCCTGCCTGATCTTCATCACCTCGCTGCAGAGCCTGGACCGCGACCAGATGGAGGCCGCCGGCATGGACGGCGCCAACGCGCTGCAGAAGTTCTGGTTCCTCACGCTGCCGCACCTGGGCCGGCCGATCGC
>Ga0116176_10003616_pt1 | contig 11401 bp, 8 predicted proteins | sample AD_STIC08_MetaG_FD_89803 | JGI IMG/M metagenome (GOLD analysis project Ga0116176, IMG submission 89803) | Active sludge microbial communities of municipal wastewater-treating anaerobic digesters from USA - AD_STIC08_MetaG | ecosystem: Engineered > Bioreactor > Anaerobic > Digestate | place: USA... | reverse complement strand
CTCGACCGGCTGCCCCGGCGCGGTAACACGCCAGAATGGCAGCACAGCCAAGACTATTTCTACGAAAGCGAGGCGATCCCTGCGATCGATCTGGCCGACCCGGTGTTCGCCTATAGCTATTGGCCAGAGCAGCGCGCAGCCGCCGGCATCCAACACTATGAAACAATGAGGAACGCACGATGAAGATCATGAATGGCGGCGTGGCCGTAGTAACCGGTGGGGCTTCGGGCCTTGGTAAGGCAATGGCCGAGGAGGCTGCGCGGCGCGGCATGAAGGTTGTGATAGCGGATGTCGAGGCCGGGGCGATGGAGCAGGCGGTCACCGATTTGCGTGCAAATGGTGCCGAGGCGATTGGCGTGCTGACCGACGTGACCAGCGCGGCGTCGGTCGAAGCCCTGGCGGTTACCACTGAAGAGAGCTTCGGTCCGGCCAATCTGCTGTTCAACAATGCCGGTGTCGCGTCGGGCGGGCCCATCTGGGAAAGCACCGAAAAGGACTGGAAATGGCTGTTCGGCGTAAATGTCGATGGCGTCGCCAACGGGGTGCGCAGCTTTACCCCGCGCATGCTCGCGGCAGCGGCTGCCGATGCGGCCTATCAGGGGTGCATCGTGAACACCGCTTCCATGGCTGGGCTGGTGACGGCGCCGGGCATGGGCATCTACAGCGTTTCGAAGCACGCGGTGCTGGCTTTGTCCGAATGTCTCTACCACGATCTCGATCTGATCGGACGGCGAGTTCGGGCGGCGGTGTTGTGCCCCTTCTATGTGAGCACCAACATCAGCCAGTGTCATCGCAACCGCCCCGCTGACCTTGCCAATGATGGTGGCCCAACCCGCTCGCAACTCGCCACGCAGGCGATCTCCGCCAAAGATCTCGCCAACGGCACACTGACGCCCGAGGCAGTGGCCGCAATTACCTTCAAGGCGATCGAGGAAGACCGGTTCTATATCTACCCCAGCCCCGAACAGCTGCCGATCGTAAGAAGCCGCCTCGATCATCTGGGGAGCGGCACCAATCCCGACATTCCCTACGAGGACATTCCGATGTTCAAGGCGCGGCGGGACAGCCTCAAAGCTGCGCTCGCAGGGTGAGCGGGTCTCGCCTTTGCTGCGCGCGCCATTTGTTGTAACAAACTGGCCGTTTGCCGCACTGATCTGGCGGCGCGGAGGGTGTGTTTGGCCGAACCGGGAAAACTGGACGAGGGGCTTAATGCCGTGTTGCGCCGCCATGCGCGGCAGCGCGTGCTGACGCGGGGCGAGGCGCTTTACGGGCGCGGCTCTCCGCCTGATGCGCTGTTCTGCGTCGAACGCGGGATCATTCGCCTGAGTGTCACCAGCCATGCCGGCCGTGAAGCCGTTCTGGGTCTGGTCACAGCGGGGCACTGGTTCGGCGAGGCATCGCTGTTCACCCGTGGACCACGCGGTAATGATGCGATCGCGGTCGTGGAAAGCGCGGTGTTGATCGTGCCAGCCGCCACCTTGCACGCCTTGATCGATGACCGACCCGATTATCTAAGACAGTTTCTCGCCATGATGGGCCAACGGTACAAGACGGTGATCAGCCGGATGGACGACACGGTGCTGCTGCCATTGCCTGCACGCCTCGCGCGGCTCATCGTGCAGATGGTGGATGCAGGCGGCGAGGCGGGCGATCGGCTGGTCCTTCACTTCTCGCAGGAAGAGGCGGCGCATATGCTTGGCGCATCGCGGCAGAGCATCAACCGAGTGCTCAAGCGATGGGAGGCAGCCGGCATTGTGCAATTGGGCTATCGCACGCTTGCCTTAGAAGATCTGTCGACCATGAGGCGACTTTGCAGGGCGTAAGGGGTGCAGCTCAAGCCTGGCATGCAAGAGAATATAGTTTGCACCGGAACTTTACAAAAGCGCCGTTCGCCTTTCCAGCCAACTGCGGTTATGATAGTCCCGCCGCAACGTCCGTGAAGTGGCATGGCGACTATCGCTAACAAAGCTGCCGTTTAATTTACTAATGGGGCGGTGCGAAACTTGCCTTTCGTTCACCTCACATTCGCAGGCTTCTTACGATCACATTTTTAGGCCATATCGGGGGAGGTATATGGCTGTAATGTTACGGGAATGCGACGCTTCTTCGAATTCGATTAGCGACCGAGTTGTTGAACGATCAGCAAATTCTCTTTCGAGAAACGCGATGGTTTAGCCACTTGTTAAAACGATTGCGGCTGGAACTACTTGCGATTTTGTGTGTTAACGACCGTGGCACAAATAGGTTCCCTTTCTGACGACCGTTCTTCTTACGCTTTCAGACCCGAAGAAATGCCCATCATACCCGGGTCGCCGGCAACCCCGGAGCATCCGCCCAGGCGTCGGTTCGCGTACCTGTTTATAGGAATCTTGCTCGCGCTAACCGGCGGATTTCAAAACGGTTTCTTGCTTGCAAACACGCCTGCACTGCAGGGCTCCATGGCGCTGACCCCAGTCGAAGGCGGGTGGATTTCCGTTGCCTTTTACTCGACCTACGCCTGCATGAGCATGCTGTTGTTCCGCGTGCGGCAGGAATATGGGGTCCAACTGTTCGTGCGTTACGCAATGGCAGGACTAGTCGGGGCCAATGTGCTGCAAATGTTCGAATTGGGTTATGAGGCCGAACTTTTCGCGCGCTCCATATCCGGCATTGCCGCGAGCGGCTTATCTGCGCTCTCGGCATATTATTTTATGCAAGGCCTTCCTGCCTCGGCTCGGATTGCGGGCCTCGTTCTGAGCATCGGCATTGTTCAGGTTTCGTTTCCACTGGCCCGCGCCATTTCGCCAGCGCTTCTCGTGGATGGCGACGTCAGCCCGATGTTCGTGCTGCAGTTCGCCCTCTCGCTGCTGTCTTTCGCCGCTGTTTATCTGCTTCGGCTGCCGCCCGGCTATCGTGTTAAGATATTCGAGCGCCTCGACCTTCCCAGCTTTCTGCTATTCATGGCGGGAGTGACGGCGCTGATCGCCTTTCTGGTGCAGGGTAGGATCCAATGGTGGGATACGCCTTGGCTCGGATGGGTGTTGGCTATCGCCATCGTCGGCCTCGGCGGATGTTTGTTGATCGAGGCAAACCGCAAAACGCCGATGCTCAATATTCGCTGGCTATCGAGCGGTGCAATTCTCTCGCTAGCGATCACTGGAGCTGGAGTGCGCGTACTCGTTTCCGAGCAGAGCTTTGGTGCTACGGGGCTGCTTTCCGCATTGGGTTACAACAACGATCAGCTGGTACCCTATTATTTCATATTGGCCGGCGCGACGATAGCGGGATGTATTTTGTCGATCCTGAGGCTCGACCCCAAGGATCTAAAGCGACCGGTGCTTTTCGCCATCCTTGTCATCGCGATCGCCGCCTTTGCGGACATCAGGACCGGGGTGATGACGCGGCCGGACAATCTTTATTTCACCCAAGCGCTCATTGCCTTTGCCGCCGTATTTGCGATGGGGCCGATCATGATGGAGGGGTTCGTGCGAGCCCTGACCGCCGGACCGTCATACATCGTCAGCTTTATTGCGATATTTTCGCTGTCGCAGTCGGTAGGCGGATTGGCGGGCGTCGCGGCGCTGTCCGCGGTCCATACCATCCGGTTGAAAACGCATTTGATCGATGCTGGCGCGACCTTGACTGCCACTAACGCGCAGCTTGCGGCAGCATTGCGTGGCGCCAGCCAAGTCCTTGCGCAAACAATTTCCGACCCCGCTTTGCAACAGACGGCGGCTTCCGCGCAAATTGCCCGTGAAGCTAGTCGCGAGGCGGCGGTGCTCGCTTTCAACGATGTATTTTTCCTGATCGGCCTGTTGGCGAGCATTGCTTTCGTCGCCGTGCTGATCCCTTGGCTGCGCCACCGGATACGCGGCAGCAATCCGCTTGCTGCCGAATTGGCATTTCTTGAACGGATGAGGGGGCAAACCGCAAAATGACCGAACGACCAGACCGGATTGACAATCCCTTGCCGCAGGCACGAGAGCCATCTTCGCTACCCGATAACGGGGTAGCTCAGAATGAGCCGGACAAGTTTTTCGCCGATGAAGGGCCAGTGCCTGATGCAACAGAGGAGGAAAAGGCGAGCGGCTGGTCACCGAATACCTCGCGTCCGAAAATGGCATTGGGGGCTTTGCTTATCGTTGCGGGCGTGCTGGCAGTGCTGTTCGCATGGGGCTTGCCGCCGTTCGGGACAAGCGACCAGACCACCAACAACGCTTATGTCCGCGGTCGCACAACAGTAATTAGCCCGCAGGTCGCGGGCTATCTTGTCGAAGTGCCGGTGACCGATTTCCAGCGCGTGACTCAAGGCCAACTGCTCGCCCGTATCGACGATGCTCCATTCCGCCAGCGGGTGCAGCAGGCGCGTGCCGGGATAGCGGCTCAACAGGCCAATCTGGATAATAGCCGCCAAAGCCTTCGTTCGGGACAGGCGCAAATTCGTCTTCAGGATGCCTCGGTCGTTAGCGCTCGCGCTGCTCTGCAACGGGCGGAAGCGGATATGCGGCGGATCAACGATCTCGTCGGCGAAGGCTCGGTCTCGCTGCGCGAACGCGACCAGGCACTTGCCGCGCTACGGCAGGCTCAGGCTGCGGTTCAGCAAGCCATGGCGCAACGAGCTATCGCAGTCGAACAGGCACGCTCGGTTGAGGTCGGTCGCGGCGCGCTTGAGGCGCAGGTCGCCAATGCCGACGCCGCCACTGAACTTGCACGGATCGATCTGAGCCGGACCGAAATTCGGGCGCCGCGTGCCGGTCGATTGAGCGAGATATCGGCGCGTGTCGGGCAGCTGGTAAGTGGCGGCACGCAGTTGATGTATCTCGTTCCCGACGATCTGTGGGTGGTTGCTAATTTTAAGGAAACGCAAGTTGCCAATATGCGGACAGGCCAGCGGGTGACGCTGAAGGTCGACGCGCTATCAGGTGCGGTCCTCACCGGTCGTGTGCAAAACATCGCGCCCGCCGCCGGCAGCGAATTCAGCCTGATCAAGCCTGACGCCGGTGCCGGTAATTTCGTGAAAGTGCCACAGCGGATTGCCGTTCGGATCGCGATCGACCCCAAGCAGGAAAATGCTAAGCGGCTTGGTCCTGGAATGTCAGTCGTCGCCACGGTCCATACCGGCGATGCCCGATGAGCAGAATGGGGGCGAAGGCCGCGCTTGCCGCACTGATGATTATCGTCTCGGGTTGTGCACCTGCATTGAAACCTTTGCCAGCCGGGGTTTCGAGCCAACCACCGCTTGCATGGCGCACGCAACTTGCCACTACCGCCACACTTGAGTTGGATTGGTGGAGGCGCTTCGGCGACAGCCATTTGACTGAGCTGGTTGAAAAGGCACGCGCGAACAATCTGGATGTGCGGATCGCCTGGGCCAGAGTCGACGAGGCGCGAGCTACCGAGGCGATATCACGCTCGCTGTTGCTGCCGACTGTCGAAGGCGGTGTGCAAGGCGGAGCGCAGCGCGAAGTTAGCGCCTTTGGCCAGGGGCAAAATGCACTCGCACTTCAGCCCCTGTTCCGCGCTTCGTATGAAATCGACCTGTTCGGCAGGAATGCGGTCAGAGTGGAAGGTGCCGAGGCGGCGACAGCCGCCAATGAAGCCGCCCGCGAAGCAACGCTGCTATCGGTCAGCGCCGCAACCGCCAGCGGCTACGTAACTTTGCTTGCCCTTGACGGGCGGCTCGACATCCTGAAGCGAACTCTGCAAGCGCGTGGGGACGCTCTGAAATTCGCACGCGACCGTGCTTCGGTCGGTTACACCTCACAGCTTGAATTGCGTCAAGCCGAGGCCGAGTATCAGGCAACCGCGTTGCTGGTCCCGCAGGTCGAAACACAGATTGCGCGGCAGGAAAACGCCCTTTCTATTCTGGTCGGCGAGCTTCCAGCAGCCACCATTCGCGGCGGCACGCTTTCAAATCTTAAGCTGCCTGCTGCCCCCGATGTGCTGCCGTCCGAATTACTTCACCGAAGGCCGGATGTTGCCGCCGCTGAATATCAGCTGGCTGCGTCAGACGCCCAAATGCGCTTTGCCAGGGCAAAGTTCCTGCCTACGATTGGCATAAGCGCGACCGCTGGCGCGGCATTTTCAGACCTCCTCGCCAATTCGGTTAGCATCTGGTCTTTGGGTGGCAGCGTGCTCGCTCCGATTTTCGCAGGCGGACGGCTTACCGGCGAATATGACGCCGCTGCCGCCCGCCGTGATCAGGCCGCCTTCGCCTATCGTTCGACCGTCTTGAACGCATTCCGTGAAGTCGAAGACCGGATGGTCACGCTTGACCGGCTCGCGGCGCAAAAGGAAGCCTTAATGGCCCAGCGAACAGCTGTTGCCGACGCGCTTCGCCATGCGCGCAACCGCTATCAAGCCGGCTATACCGCCTATATCGAACAGGTCGATGCGCAACGCAGTTTACTTGGGGTGGAATTGTCAATTATCCAGCTTGAAGCCGATATGCTAAACGCAACGATTGGGCTTTACCAGGCAGCCGGGGGGCGCCCCGAGGAAAACGGCGCGCCATGATGGGGTCGTTGGAGTGCTCGCAAGCATTTCCTAAAAGCTGCTGTTCTCTCAGATTAGCACCGATGGCATCTTATTGCCGTCATGCCGAGTATTCAACGATGGCAAACCTCCACCGGAAGCTTCCGATTGGTCAAGCAGCATGGGCGTGGGCTTTATCGTCGTCGAGGTTGAGGTTGATGATGAGGCCAAGTGCGGTCATTTCAAGCCACCTGCGGGCGGTGTGTAGAAGACCTCTGCGCCGGGTCCCAGCGGCAGGTCCAGCGTGACCCAAGTTATCGTCATTGTTAGCCCGATCAACATAAAGCTAAGTGCGTAAGGCAGCATGAGCGCAAGCAGCGAACCGACGCCCAGGCTCTTGTCATAGCGCCGGGCAAAGGCGAGGATCAGCGGAAAATAACTCATCAATGGGGTCATAATGTTGGTGTAGCTGTCACCCATCCGATAGGCGGCGGTGGTCATTTCGGGGCTGATGCCAAGCAGCATGAACTTGGGCACGACGACGGGTGCCATTGCGCTCCATTTTGCCGCCGCTGATCCGATGAACAGATCAAGGAATGACGATACAAATTGCACGCCAGCGAGCAGCAGCGGTGCAGGCACGTTCATGCTCTGCAGCGCAAGCGCGCCGTCGATCGCAAAAATTGGCCCCAGTCGTGACCAGTTAAACATGGCTACGAAATGTGCAGCGAAGAATACGAAAACGAGATAGGGCGCCAGCATCCGCACCCCCTCCTGCATCATCGCGACGACATCCTTGCTGCTGTTGATCGTCCCGACCGCGCGCCCAAAGGCGATGCCAGTCAGCAGGAACAGCAGGAAAAAGCCCGCGACCAGCCCAGTGTAAAAGGGCTGAAGTTGCGCGGTCCCTACCTTGGTATCGTCGATTAGCGGCGTATAGCCCGGCCAAAGCGTCAGCGCCGCGAACGTCGCCACAATGACGAGCGCGGCCAGCCCAGCCATCCGCAGCCCGTGCCGCTCTTGGGGCGTCACTTCGGAACGTGCGAGTTCGGCTTTCAACTCCTCGTCGGGTTCACTTCCCCACACACCAAGACGCGGCTCAATGATGCGGTCGGTGATAAACCAGATAATTGGCGTAAAAAGAACAACGATCGCTAGGATGAAGTACCAGTTCCCCAAGGGATTCATTGTCCAGGTGGGATCGATGATTCGCGCGGCCTCCTGCGTGAAACTGAACAACAGCACATCCATCTGCCCTGGCGTAATGTTTCCAGCAAAGCCGCCCGAAACGCCGGCAAATGCTGCGGCCAGTCCAGCAAGAGGATGGCGCCCGACGCTTGCATAGAGGACCGCTGCCAACGGAATGAACACGACATAGGCTGCGTCTGAGGCATGGTGTGAAACCATGCCAATGACGGCAACGATCGGCGTCAGGACAGCGCGTGGCGTATTGCGCAAGCTCGCCCTGATCAGCGCAGAAAACATGCCTGACCGTTCGGCGACTGCTGCGCCAAGGATCAGCGTCATGACAAGCCCAAGCGGAGCAAAGCTCGTCAAGGTCTTGGGCATTTCGGTGATAAGACGGCCGATATTTTCCTCGGAAAACAGGCTCGTTGCGCTGTAGGTTAATGTGCCGTCGGTCAGCGTGCCCCATTGCGGCGCTTCCTTGCCGGTGTAGGCCAGTGATGCCGACCAACCGAGCGCCTGGCCAAGCGCAGACAGCAGCATAAGGAAGACAATCAGCCAGACGAAGATCATCGCGGGTTCGGGCAGCTTGTTGCCCACGCGTTCGACGAAGCCGAGAAAACCGCGCTGAGGTGCTGCGAGGCTTGTGTCACTCATCATAATGCTCCGATCTGTCTCGCCCTTTTGCTCATTTGACGTCACCGCGCTTATTTTAATAGCGCTAAAACAACAGTGCGAGAGGTCAATCCCGGCAAAAGGAGGTAATGCGACATAGGTTTCTTCTCAACGTGGGTCCTCGCGGCAATCAGTCAAGCTAGTCGACGAACTGGCGCAGGGAAAAACGATGTAGAAAGTCCTGCGTAGATAGGGGACTCCCGCTAACATTACTTTCATTTGAATAGTTAGTCGGGCGCCACGGAACCCGCCGTCCGTTCAACTAGCAATTCCGCGTTGCCTATGACCGCCCTTACCAACCTCTCTTGGTGGCTGAAAGTGCCCGTTTAGTGGACCTCGACCCTAAACAAATCGATGCAAGATAGCGGTTAGTTATTGCTTTCCGTTTAGCCTCTTCAAGGAACCAATTTCCAAGTTACAAATTACCCGAGTTACTGCGGCTGGTGGCGCTCTGGCGGAATAGCTAGTGCACCTGGCCGCCTGGGGTCTGCAGCACCGAGAAAGAGACCATTTTCAATCATGATAGATTGGGCGCTGCCCATTGTTTCGTCTGAGGTGATTGTGTGTCCCATGGATTTCAGGATTTGGACTGTGTCGGGATTGAAGTTTGGTTCGACACGAAGTTTATCGCTGGCATCCTGAAAAATACGCGGTTGATGCGTCGCTTCTTCCACATTCAGGTTAAAGTCGACAACGTTCACAACTACCTGCATCACCGTATCTATAATCGTGCTACCCCCAGGTGTGCCGGTGACCAGCCATGGCTTACCATTTTTCATTACGATTGTCGGCATCATCGTTGACAACATTCGCTTGCCGGGTGCCATCGCGTTAGGCGGCGGTGGCGTACCCTCCCTTAGGGCTTTGGCCGCCTGTTCATGCGAGAAGTTATTCATTTGGTTGTTCAATAAGATCCCTGTTCCGGTAATCATTACGCCTGATCCAAAGTCGGCGCCTAACGTGTACGTTGTAGAGACGATGTTCCCCTGCGCATCCGCCACGGAAAAATGCGTTGTTGACGGGCTTTCAAATTTCATCGGATCACCAGCGGCCATTTGTTCGGCAGGTTTGGCCTTTAAAGGATCGATCAATTCGGCCCGCGAACGGGCATATTCTTTTGATATGAAACCCTTCAATGGTGGCGTCACAAAATCGGTATCGCCTAATATTCGGTACCGGTCCGCGTAGCCCAGCTTCATTGCTTCAGCCATAATATGGAGGGATTTTGCAGATCCTGCGCCGCTAGACTTTAAGTCAAAATTTTCAACTATATTGAGCATATTGAGCAACGTGGCCCCACCGGCGCTAGCTGGGGGTGCTGTTACAATTTCAAAGCCTCGATAACTGCCGCGCAATGGCTTCCGTTCAACGGCGCGATATGCAGCTAGATCGCTCGCGGTGATCAGGCCACCATTAGCTTTCATATCGGCGGCAAAGCGCTCTGCGACGGGGCCTTTGTAAAAGCCATCCGCCCCACGCTTTGCAATTTGCCTGAGCGTCCAAGCAAGGTCAGGCTGCTTTAATCTTTCACCTGCGCGATAAAGAGATCCATCTGCTTTATAGAAAACAGCTTTGGCGGCAGCGCTGGTAGAAAGTCGTTCTTGACCCCAACCAAAAACAAAAGCCTCATCAGGTGTAAGGACCACTCCGTCGCGTGCCAGTGCGATGGCCGGTGCCACAACATCTGCCCAACGCAACTTGCCGAATTTTTTGTGCGCCATTTCAAGGCCAGCGACGGTTCCCGGAACAGACGGTGCCAGATAGCCACGGCCGGCAACTGTGGATTCCCGGCCCTGATTGTCGAGAAACATTGGCAATGTTGCGGCTTTGGGAGCGACCGAGCGAAAGTCGAAGAAAACTTGCTTGCCGGTTTTGGCATCGTGGACAAGCATGAACCCGTCCCCGCCTATATTGCCCGCGCGAGGGAGCGTAACCGCTAGCGCAAATCCGATGGCAACGGCGGCATCAACAGCGTTGCCGCCGCGTCGCAAAATGTCAGCGCCCACTTTTGATGCAATCGCATTTTGCGACACAACCATGCCTTGTTCGCCGACAACCGGTGAATGTATGCTGGGATATTCAAGCAGCTGCTTTTTCTGAGCGAAGATGGGGGATGCCATCAGCACGGTCACTGATAGCAGTATAACCGCTTTGTGCGACCATTTCTCAATAAACCCGATCATTGGCTATCTCCCGTTAACTGTACAGCTCGCTCGGCTGAATTCATCGCAAAACCCCACTATTCCTAGCTCACATCAACATGCGGCATAGAAATAGAAATCGGTCCGGTTCATCACAGATCCTGTGAGTCAAAGCTATACGCACCTCGTTTAAGAGCAAGTTCGTTTGTCTGACAAAGATACATTATGACCATAGCTTTAGGTTAAGGGTATCCGCATCGTATCGCTCAGACGAGACTCTTGCGGCGCAACATTTCTGCGACTGTCGCCACAAAGCGCAATCCTAACTTGGATGGAGGTCGATCTTCGAGCCATATCGCATGAACACCGAACTGCAGTTCAGGAGATATGGCAATTGCGTTAAGGCCTTCGCTGACCATAGACCGGGCCGTAAACTCGTCAACAATTGCTACTCCGGATCCAAAACGCACTAACGCGGCAGCAACATAATATGTCCCGACAGAAACAATCTCACGTACAGAAATTTGGGCTTTTTCCAGTGCAGCTTCGACCAGGTTACCAATTGGTCCGCTCCCGTTGACACTGACGATATCCAATCCGTTCAATTCGTTCAGGGCGGCGCGGACGGTGCGTCCGGTGTACAGCACGTCGTCAATCAGCACCAGGTGGCGGCCATCCACATCGAACGGCAGTTCCGAGGGTTGAACGCGCGGATGCAGGCCAATCCGGCTGAAATCGTCGCGATAGAAGGCGATGTCGAGCTGGCCGAGCGGGGTCGTAATCCCCAAGCGCTGGCGCAGCCGTTCGGCCACCCAGACCCCGCCGGTGTGAATCCCGACCAGCGCCGGGTCAGCGATCCCGCGCCGGGTCAGCAGGTCGTGCAACTGCACGGCCATGGCTTCGATCAGAAATTCCGCATCGCGCATCAGCTCAGGCTCCGTTGCTGG